>JAAUXU010114551.1_pt1 | contig 18368 bp, 20 predicted proteins | sample 7278151 | NCBI WGS metagenome assembly JAAUXU01 (sample SAMN14350113, study PRJNA611818) | marine sediment metagenome | isolation source: surface marine sediment (1.8m) | place: French Polynesia: Moorea | collected 2018-08 | reverse complement strand
TTTAGATACTCCCGGTCATTCCACGTGCAACCTCTACGTGACTAGAAAATTCCAAACAAAGCCAACTTGGCGACGCGGATAAGTGCTTTGCTCGGGGACCCTGAGCAGTACTACTGATGCGTGTTGCGCAATGAGACAGCGATCATCTCTTCCTGTCCCCATTCGTTGACTTATGACTGACCTGTTACAGCATCACTGAAGTCTATAACAACGTCCTTGAAAAAGAGAAACTTTACCTACTCGGTGATACAATCTGACATTCTCTAGAGAGTAGAACTTTCTTGTAATCTAGGACTTTCTCACACGCCTGAAAGTTAAGTCATTTGTGTCAAGAGGCCTGTGTTACCTTTACAGTGTGGTAGTCGGGGTCCTTCATGCTTGGTTTCTTGACGCAACGTAACGAAGGGTGGCCAAAGAGCATCTGGGATCCACAGTCCAGATCGCACCAGCACTCTGCCGTGCTACTAGAACTTCTTCCCCTCCATCTCTCTTGTGTTCTACCAAAGCATCTGAGTCTTGTGTGGGGAGTTCTCTTCAGCTGCCTTATTACTTAGTTCGTACATTGACACTTACGATTGGATCCTTCTAACCTCCCTTCAACATTGTGTAGCCTTATCTGTTATGAAATGTCAAGACTTTTGCACTGAACGAGCACAGCCGTAGAAGCAACTCTGTTCAGCACATCATGAACCGGTAGTGAAGCGCTGAAAAACCGTCCTGTGCGAGCACTAAAAAGAAGCAAGAAGAGAACTGGACGAAGTGACTCTTTAGCGGACATCTCCTCTCCTCACCGTTGGCCTCAAGATGCTGTTGAAAATGCTGTTAGCTTTGCTGCGGTTTGCACTCTTCGTGCCCAATGTGTTGGTCCGCTGGCAGAGGTACATTTCCTACTCTCTGTATGGAAAAAGTCTCGAAGGAAAGGTAAGGAGCTGCGCATCACCACGTCGTGGCATTTAACATGGCCGCTTCGTTCTAAACCTTCCAGGTGGTGTTGATCACGGGGGCCAGCTCAGGCATTGGCCGTGCTCTGGCCTTCGAGCTGTATTCCGCCGGGTGCAGGGTCATCTTGGCTTCCAGGAATACCGAGGCCCTATATGCGCTCAGAACAGAGCTCATTAAGACCAATGGACACGTGAGTGAAGGTGACGAGTAGCCAAAAAAGGCCGGTGTCTATCTCCAATCTTGAGCGTGCACCAGGCACGCGCCAGCGAGCTCCTTTCGTACGATTTCAGAATGAGGCTGCGGTCACTGTGCCTGTGGTCGTCAAATTAGATCTATCTGATCCGGCCCAGCTGGTCGAGAGCGCCCGTGATGCCGAGAAGATCTTCGGGACCGTGGACATCCTCGTCAACAATGGTGGCATTTCAGTCCGGAGCAGTGTGAACGATGCTCAAATGCCCACCTTTAGAAGAGTCATGGAAATCAATTACTTCGGAGCGGTAACGCTGACCAAGTGTGAGAGCCCCTACCTCACTCAAGTCATTGCAAAAAGTGAAAGTGCAGTTTCCTTCTTACAAGGTAATTTTTTCTGTACATTTCAGGTCTGTTGCCCGGGATGTTGACACGCGGCCGCGGCCACGTGGTGAATGTGTCGAGTCTTCAGGGATTGTTTTCAATACCTCATCGCTCGGCCTACGCGGCTTCAAAGCATGCGCTTCAAGCCTTCAGTGACAGTCTGAGGGCAGAGGTGGCCAAGGACAACGTAGCCGTCACAGTGGTCAGCCCGGGCTATGTGGACACGCTCCTCTCCGTTCACGCCCTGACTGGAAGCGGACAAAAGTATGGAAGTAAGTTCATGGGCCAAGCATGTAGCAGTTGCTAGTGTTGCACCATCTAGAAACTTGTGTACCGCGTTTCCTTGCAGTCCGAGACGAGACCCAGAGCCACGGCTACGCTCCTGCATACGTAGCTCGCGTGATCCGAGAATCAATCGCTCTCAAGCAGAAGGAGGTGGTGATCGCACCATTCCATCATCGTATTATCGCCTACATCAGATACTTGTGGCCACAGGCGTACTTCTGGGCCATGACGCAAAGGGCTATCGATACCGCGGACAAGCAGTCGTAGCTTTAGTTGCATCGATTTATTTAACACATGAGCACTAGTCTGGATACTAAATCTGTCGTAATAAAATAATATATCTGTGCAGCGCAATGCATGGCAACAGCAACATCGTATGGCCTGCGCTTACTTTGGAGCTCATTTCTCCAGTCCCTTCCTTCATCTCTGGACTACTTCGCAGTATCACAGCATGTGCCTTCGTGTGAGTGCAAGGATGAATGAATATAAATAGTACGTGATTGATGCTTCTTTCCCCACTGACAGCAAATATAAAACTCTGTAGAAACTCAAAAAATCAAACTAGTGCAACGAAGAGATCAGAAAAAGAGGAGGGACAGAAGGATACGAATGTAGTAGGGGCGCGCTGATCAGTCATATCACAAGGTCCTAAGTGTCTTTCTACTAGTTGTTGCATCTGGCCTGGATTAATTCCTCTATCTGCGTCTTGTACATCTCCTTGACGTCCGCCAGGTCAAGTCTCAGTTCTTGAGCCTCCTCCACCTTCTCTCCGTACATCTGCAACCAAGCAGGGAAGAACGAGATCTTCACCGCTGAGCATCTTACATCTGCTGTGAACGACTTACCGTAAGCATGGTTTGATACTTCTGCTCGGTCTCTCTGTAGGCTTCCTTAGTCACTTCTAACTCGCGCTCTACCTCTTCCAGCCGCTCCATTTTTAACGTGAGTCGGGTGACTTCCGCGGAAAGGTTGTCCCTGGAACGTTCTAATTGGTCGAGTTCCATCTGGAGCTGAACCAACTCGCCATCCTTTTGCTTTAGCTGCGACTAAATTGACGAGGAAACCTCGCTATTACAATTAATTTCGTATTGCCTTTAAACATAAACTTGCCTGCAGTCCTTCCAGGACCACGGTGGCTGCAGCTGACCCGTAGCCCGCAGAACTTTGACGTGCCGGCTCAAAGAAGTTGGACGACCTGGAAGCGCTGTCAAACACCTCATCCTGCAAAAAAAAAAAAAAAAAACTGACGGTGAACAAGGTGGGATTGGTCACTAACATTGTGGTGGAGTGAATCGTATGGACATTGTTGTCAAGTAGGAAAAGTGAATTCAGCAATCCAAGTGATGCTAATGGTAATACGATAATTAATAACAATAACTAGATCTCGGAATTTTAGATAGCGAAAGTTATATTTTAGGGGTTAATTTTTACTTTTTTACCTTCTCCTGCAGTTGTATTACTATTTTCCAAAATTCTTCAAACTTTCACTACCCGTGGTCCTGCTATTTCGATTTTCATCTCCTAGTGTATTTTTGTTGTAACATTCATGGCCCCCAAAATGGGCCTTTTAGGTTTTAACTTATTTTTAGGGTTTTACCTAACATTCCGAGGTCTGGTAATAACTCGAAACACATGTAGTCCACCGATGAGTAGTCATGAGATCATCAGAAAAAAAGTTTCATAGCGTTCGCTTCACTCTCCCAAGTCAGACGGTAAAAATGGCGTGCAACATATCCAAAGGTGCTCCCTTTTCAACATGCGTTTGACGTTTTTCATTTAGCAAGCGACTTACGGACAGTTGGGCTGAGGAGACTTTTTGCCTCATCAAAGGTCTCTGGCAAGCAAAGGACTTTTAGCTATAGCCTTTTCTATGTCACTCATGTCGCTGTTTTGTCCACTTACCGGCCACATCCCGTAGTTTTCTCCGACGGAGCCATTGAGGGAGAAGTGAGAGATTGGGGTAGTGGGCGACGATCGGTTCGATCCCTCCACAAGGTTGCTTCTGACGAGATCCAACTCGGTCTGAATCTCCCGCATGCGGCGGTCGCGGTTTTTTAGCTGGTCTGCGAGAGAGATGTTCTTGCGCCGCTCGGCGGAAAGCTCGGCGCGCTCGTTCTCCAGCGCCGTGTCCGCAAATTCCTTTTCTCTCCGTAGGGTGGCCACCTCCGTGCTTAGCGCCGAATGCGCGGCATTGGCGCCAGCGGCAGCTCTGGCTGAAGAATCTTCGATTGATTGTCGACGTGCAGTCTCACGTTCCATCCGAGCTAGCAGAGATGCCTTCTCCTTGGAAAAGGAGGCCACTTTCGATTCCAGAGAGGCAACCTTGCTTGACACCTGGGTGACAATGAGGCTTTTTCATATGCTCCTACTGCCATGACGAGTCATGTATGAGGTTACGATTTGCCACACCTGCATGTACTGCTCCGCTGCGTTGCGTTCCCTTTCCTGGGCAGCCGCAAGTTGGACAGAGGCTTGCTGGAGTCTCTCAGAAAGACTCCTCTCGACCCTCTCTCCCGCTGCCTGGGCCTCGTTCAGTCCAGCCTGCAAGGACTCGATCTGTCTGAGCAAAGGTCTGGTAGCTGCGCTCACGCTAGCGCTCAGCTCCTCGTGCCGATCCTCACTCTGCGCCAACCGGGCCATAAGATTGTCCCGCTCTTGTCTGAGGGAGTCTTCACGACGCGTTGCGGCGCGCTCCTCGGCGCCCAGAGCCGCTCGTGCTTCGTCCAACTGACTCAGCAACGATTCTTTCTCCTGGAGGCAGTGCGATGTTGTTGCTCGTTGTAACATCGAATCACCAAGAAATTTGCTGTTGAGCGTAAATAAGCTTACCTTTCTGGCTTCCTCAGTGGCTTTCCTAAGCTGTTCTTGTATCTTCACTTTAGCTTCTGTCTCTTTCGCTAATGCCAACTCCTTTGCCTCGTCCTGCTTCTCCAGCAGCCCGCGCTTCAATTCGGCTATCTCTCTGTAGGCGGACTCCAGGCTGAGCCTAAGTCCAGCCGTCTTTTCCTGGGCATCCTCCAAATCAGACAGAGTAGTGTTGTGCTCCTCTTCCCAGCGGGAATTGGCTGACGTCAAGTTGCGGATGGCCTCGATCTGCTTTCCCTCAACCTCCTCCTTGGCCTACCGTATTATGTGTATTTTACACCACCGACATAAGGACAGAGGAAAGTTTTGGTGCATTAACCGATCCTCACCTGAAGGCTCTTTCTTAAACGATCGGATTCTGCGCGAGATTCTTCCAGTTGCTGTCGAAGTTGTTTGAGCTCCTTCTCAGTAGCTTTCTCCTTGGTCCTCAGCTTTTTGGTGACGTCCGAATGCTTTCCCACCTGCTTGGACAATTGCTCTCCCTCGCGTCTCAAGTCGTCGATGATCTCGTTCTTTTCTTTCAACACTTCATGTAGCTCTTGGGCGGACATTCTTTGAGCCTGTAGCTCATTCAGTTGCTGCGAATAGAGATACCGTATTATAAGCCGCTGCTCAGGGCGGATGGTTGTCACCTAATGCAGTAACACTAAAAATCTTTGTAAGAGCAAGCACTATTCACGAAACCTGCCTGCGACTTGTCTTCTAGGGCGGCATATCCTTAAGGTAGGTTTACAATACGTTAAATAAATTCTGCTCATTTTACAGTCTTTCTGTCGCTCACTTTGTTCTGTTCTAGCAGTGCCTCCTTCTCCGAGATAGTTTTTTGGAGCCTCCTCTCCAGATCGGACAGCCTGTTGGTCATTTCCTCGGAGGTTAAGCTGGACTCGCTCAGCTTAGCGTTGATCTTCATGGCTTCCTTCACTTGACTGAAACGAGATGACTCCTCATGAGAACAAACTCTGTGGCTAAGGATGCAGCGTAAGTATCCTTGTGGCCTCAGCGGAAATATCCAACAGACTGTGTTCTAGGGCAGAGACATTCACAGCTTCAGGTACCTTTTTAGCAAGCAGTTTAAGCTATGACAGACAATAGTACCTAGTTGTGAACAAACGAATTCGTCCTTGCCTCATACGAAACGCGTAATTTGTGACGTCAGACTCACGTAACGAGGTACGTACTCGTACTAAATTTAAGTATGCATTAAGCGATTGCTAACTCTCTGGATTTGTCCCTGTGTCTGCAGACCTTACTGATGGAACTCCCTGCTTTGATGCAGTTTTGCCGATTTTTTTTTAAGCGTTTCAGAGAAAAGTGTACTGTATAACGTTTGTTCCATTTTTGGTCCTGACCAAAAATCTGCGCTCACATTCTGAAACGCAGATTTTCTAAGAGAATTCTTCGAAAGTCTTTATTAGCTTAAAAAATTGTCCAAGTGAGATGGGTACAAAACAAGATTTGTTACATTTTTCCTTCTGATCACAGATGTGAGCTCAGATTTTGAATAGTTTTATTGATTTCTTTCAAAATATTAAAAAGCTAGGCTTTTTCATAAGGTCCTAGAACCTACAGTTTTAGACTTGGAGGGTTGAAATTTAAAACATAGGATGAGACATGATGCTACAACGGTATAACTTGTCACAGCGACCAGTTCATTTAAAAAATGAATTTTTGCTAGAAAGTGTGGTACATCCAGGTGCCTGAAGACTGAATATGACCAGATAATTCGACCCCAAATATGTACATTCCCACATTCCCGTGGGGAAAGCCTAAGACAAGATCTAACATCTGGATGCTGTCATTTATCGTCTTCAGAGCTCTGCACGGTAAATGACGAAGTGGCCTGAAAAACCACAATCTCAATCTACTAGGCCCAGTCAAGAAGAGTTGCTCCCTTTGTTAAAACAATGCCTCTCTCTATAAACACTATATGAACATGCACAGTAAATCAGGGGTTATCAAACTGTGCTAATTCTGACTCCTGAATACAAAAGGGCCACAAATTACTTTCATAGATTAATTCAAGTTAGTTCTAACGAAACGGCCTCTATGCATCTGTTATTAACGCTCAGCAGTGATGGGAATGGATTAATAAATACCACGACGAGAAATCTCATTGGAGGCATTAAAACATGTTGTGTTCAAGGATGAGGTTTTTTTGTGTGAGTAGATTAGTGCTGTAGGAAGACGTGTCGAAAGTTCAGCTCGATATCTTTGGTAGCAGCTAAGACGATTTTCCAGAGACCTCCTTCTCCCGTGCATACTATGTCTGCCTATGATATAAGTTTTGCTCAATTGTTCCGTGATGATCTGAGTATTTTGGCCAACCGCACAAAAACAACGACAATGTTAGTGAAATTGCATGCAGCTTTCATCTCAGAATCTCAATGCGAAACCTACGGGTCTACTTGAATGGACTAAAACGACTAATTGCTCTGCCTACCTGCTCAGGTCCGTGTTCCTCTCCTCCAGCTCCAGATTCGTCTTGCTCAGCTCCACCAGTTTGAGTTCTCTAGCTTCCAGAACCTCGTTGAGCTCAGCGATGCGCTTAATCAAGCGATGGTCGGCATCGTGAGTGCCGCTCTCCTCAGAGCCGGCAGCAGAGATTTCCGAACCGGAGCGCATATGCCCTGTTATAAGTTGGGAGCAAAATAAGAACTCATGACGAGGACAACACTAGACGGGCACGTGCACTTACAATGTCTTTGTTGCCTGTTGCTGTTGTCGTTGCTGCCGTTCGAACACTTGCTGCTGTGGTATGCCCGTCCAAGGGCTGCAGCCCTTTGTTGTTGCGTTGGACTAGCGATGACCTCAATGTCGGAGGAGGTGGCATTGGTCTCCAGGTCGTCATCGCCGCTCGTCGGATCTCCGATGCTTGACCTAACAACTTCGTAGCTCTTGGAGGACGACGTCTCACTGTTACGTTTCTCTTCGGCACTTGTCATCATTGCTTCGTCGATCAAGTTGCTGACGCGTCTGGACTGGTCAAACATCTCGACTTCTTCCTCATGTTCGCCTCCCACAACTTCCTCTTTTTCCTCCTCCTCTTGGTCTTCCTCAATAAGATTGTTTTTGCTCTCTACCAATGACAAGGCCGAAGATGCGGTAGGTTCAAGGACCGTATGAGAACTGGATATGGAGCTGTTGAGCTCATCGGATTGCTGGCTGTTGGCCGAGGATTCCATGGTATCTGCTGGCTTCCCAGCCGTGATGTTCGTTCGTTGTTTCCCCTCTTCCATACCTCTGGCAGTCATGGTCTCGAAATCTTTTCCTTCTCCGCTCGTCGGTAATCGGCTGGACTCAAAGCTCTCGGAGTTCTCAACATAAGTACTCTCAATGCCATCTACGGTGGAAATCTGAGAGATCCCCGAAGATGTCGCTTGGTTTTCAACGCAAGATACCATAGCTTCTTTCTGATCACTTGTTTGAGCATCCCTTGCTGTTGGTGCTTGGAGCTGACTGGATGTGAACTGATCAAATATTTCTGGTGTCTTGACTTCGCTGGAGACCACGGACTCTTTGGTGATGGCCGCGACGTCATCTTCGTCCACCTCTTCCAGCAAGGCAGTCCCGGTGTTGGGTGAAGAAGCCTCCAACGAAGAAGCCGCCAGAGTGCTCGAACCTTCCACTTGTGAATGCGGGGTAAAAGGAGACGTGACGTTGTTGGAGGCGGAGGGTGAAGTCAGCACCACGGGGTTTCTGATGTCTGAAGTATAACGACCGCTTTAAAAGTTCTGTATTTCTGGCCAAAATTGTAGGACATCCGTATCTTTCCCCAGTTCTGTCTATGTTACATCTACTTGGATGAAGTCGCCTGTAGGACTGAACCATTGGAAATTTCTGACACACTCCTCATTACTCAGCTGCTACAGGTGCTTCACGGTTGCTGTGTGTAGTGCGCTCAGTGATTTGAAGGGAACTCTATTAAGTTATGCATGTGCTTCATACAGATGCATTGGTACTCACTAAGGCTTTCTGCTTCACCCAGACTCTCCTCCTCTTCCTTAGTCCGAGAGCCGCTCTTGAGCTGTCCGGCGTCGAAGAAGGAACCGGTGAAGGACCCCCAGATCTTAGAGCCGGTTGAGGCTGCCCTGGCGGCCGCCGCTGAGGCCGTTGACGTCACCGACGAGGAAGCAGAAGAGGCGTCGTCGTCCTCGCTCTCGGAGTTCGTCTCCCTGACATCGCGTCTCCGGCTGCTTTCGGACGAGACTCTCCTCTTCCCCGTGGCGGCGGCGTCTCCCTCTTCTCCCTCCTGGATGTCCAACGCCTTATCCAGGGTCTTCTGCGCCTCACTCAGGGCATTCTTGGCCAAGGACGTGAGCTGCTTGGTGTCGAACCAGGACGTCATATCTCAGGTCGTCGGTCAGTCAGTCCTCCATGGGGAGATGACCACAGACACGTCCTCCGTTCTCTCGATTGTGCCCTACGTCTTTCCTCCTTACGCTGCAGCGCTGCCGCTAGCAGTTGATCCTGAGCAGAGCTGATGAGGTGGATGTTCTGTTTTGACCCAAGTTTGCCAGTGTCTTATAAAAATAAAAAAAGGGGGGAATTCCATCAATGCCTCCTAAGCCTTTGTTAGGTTCGACTATGTTCATACGCGCTTATCATAGCAGATATGGGAAAAGGAATTGTTCAGCTACAATTACACCGTCAGCATTGTCATTTGCTCGCTCTTCAAGTAAAAGAACGAGGTCAGGACGTTGGTCCTTTCCTCCCTCCTGTGGCAACATCTGTGAGTGGGGCCGGGCGTCCGGGCCGTAGCTGCTGCAGCTGGCGTTACGTCACTCGGCTCTCTTGAACGAGTCCACCGCGACTGCAGTTAGCTAGTGGTAAAGAAAGACTGCAGGAAAGGGAGGACGGCGCCGTGCTGGCGCGACCAGAGGCGAAACATTTATTGGAGGGCTTAAAGGTGTCAGGCATAACCATCGAGTGCGATGTGAGTTGTGACGTCGTCAGGACGTCGTAGGAGAAAAAAAACCCCTAAGCTCCACCCCATCGACAGGCTCAGTATCATCGATATTGTCACATGGGGTCCATCTCATTTGATAAGGTCAATGTAGTCGACTTCTAGGACACAGCGTATGACTGATATGGGGCACTTTTTGGGATCAATACTTTGGGTCTTAAAGTCGTCTGAGTGCTCTGTCAGCTTGTGGTACACCCAGCAATAGAGTCAGTCTATTGAAAAAGGTCAGCCTTAGACACTTGTGCAGCCCAGGGATCAAGATCAGCCGGAGTAAGGCTTGGGCCGAGCACATCAGTGAGTGCATCCCCCTATGAAACTGCAAAACTTGAAATTTGGCAGGGAAATTTGGCTTTACAACGGGGAGTGGGAATTTTACTAAGATGGAGGAACCGGGACTTGAGTTTTTGACCTTAACAAGAACTAATATTTTACGGATGCAATTGTGATAAAAAGGTCTATTGGTATATAGATAAACTATGATAATCCTGTGAGTATCCACGTAGACTACTTACCAAAGATATAAACTATCCAAAAGTCACTAGTCATTTATTGAAAAATGGTGTTCAGCCTCATAATCTTTCATGACATTTATTTCACCCTTCTTTGCACGGTCTCACTTGCAAACCTGAACCCCACACAACTGATAAAAATATTAAGCTTTTCCTTCTCTTGTTGTCTTGCTGGAAGGTCGGCCCGGCCCGGTCGGGGAAGCTTGTCTGACTTCGCTGTTCGTCTGCTCCATAAGCGTCAGCACCACGTGAGGATCCTATCGGTCTGGATCTTCAGTGGTCTGGACGCTTGACAACGTCAGCGTTCCATTCTTACAGTTCGGTGATTCTTGAAACTGTCGTAGTGGACAAGAAGGCATCTGACCTGACATACGAAGCAAACCCTTATCTGCAGTGGATCACGAGTGCACCAGGTTAGCTGATGTCACTTCGCCACGTATCGCGGGAGAGTGAAGAAGGACCTTGCGGACGATAGCGGCGTCCGCCGCCACCTCGCCCACGTCGCATCGCATCTCTCTTCACTTCGTTTGTTCAGAGACGAAGGGTAGCCATTGTTCCAGACTATGGCAAGTAATCCGATTTAGAACGACACGATGGACCCCATCCACGTCTCGGGCAAGGTGGTCAAGGGATTCGGGAGAGGGTCCAAGGAGCTGGGAATACCCACCGGTGATGATGAAGGAATACTCACATGATTGTCAAAGCGTGTCCTTGTCACGTGTCCCTGTCCGCAGCTAACTTTCCATCCAAGGTCGTGGACGATCTGCCGGCGGACGTCGCGACTGGCATCTACTACGGCTGGGCCCAAGTCGAAGCTGGGCCCGTCCGAAAGATGGTGCTGAGCGTTGGGTGGAACCCATACTACCAAAACACCAAGAAGTCCATGGTAGGGCAGGACCACTTTCCGCACTTCTCTTTCTGATTGACTTGTTGCAGGAGACTCACATCATGCATAAATTCGAGCAAGACTTTTACGGGTCCGAGCTGAGGGTTTTGATATGTGGCTACATCAGACCCGAGAAGAACTTCAGTTCTCTAGGTGAGGCAAGCATGATAACAGTAACTGTTATGCGACTTTCACACGCACAGTACAGTGTGAGTCAGAAGGAGGTGGCCCCGGCCCTCGCCCCGTCCCAACTTTCTTCAGACACCTCATCTTTGTCACTCACTCTTGTCGACTCAGTTTGGAGATGCCAAAGCTGGAATGGCAGCAACGTCACAAGGCAGTGGGATTTTCAAGGCAACTCAGCCATTAAGTTTCTTCATAAAATGGACTTTTCTCTACGCTGGCCAGCGTGTAAAGAAGCTATTTTACGCTGGAAATCTATAAGTTCCACATGCTATGAAATGCTATAGTTTCATGCTACAAACTCACTGTTTACACGCTATAGTTGGTTGTTTTTTCCACGCTGCACGAAGTTTGGCGTGGATTCCAGCAAAAAAATCAAGAGAAAGATGTAGTTGTGAAAAGGCTGCTTTTAGTGCGAAAACATCACCTTCGCAAAAAAAAACCCAACCCTTTCTTTCCTTTGACTAATTTCTCTTGGAGCATCATGGCCTTTGTGACCTTTTTTCCTCCTAAGTCGCGGAAAAATGCGTCGCAGGGTGAAATTAGTATCGGGAGAAAACCGGGCCTTTCTTCTTTAATGAAAATTTGTTCATTTTCTCATTAATGACTCATATGTGGTGTCCCCCCAACGATGTCACTTATTACTAAAGTGCTACAGCTTCTACATATTTATTCCATTTTAACTTATATTTTTTTCTCTGGTCATTTTTAAGCTTATAAAACTCGATTTTCTTTCACGAATGGAAGTCATATTAAGTAGTTACCTTTTTGTTAACCAACTGACACTGCAATTTTTGCAAACTTTTCGGGATTGTCTCCTCTGGAGCTGGTGCAACATTGTCCATTCAAGTTCTTCCCCTATCTTGTTCATGGAGGAAGTGTCAATACAGTGGAACCCGGATGGCTTGGGAGTCGACCTTTTATGCCGCTTATCCGGACTTCAAGGCAACTGGCATTTTTTTGAGCGTGCATTTACTCGAGAGCAAAAATCTGATCAAATCTTTTCCGTTTGGGGACATCAGCAGCCTTGGAAGACACTCAATGTGGGCAAAATTCGCATTTTTCATGTCGGACCCTTGAACAAAATGCCGGAGGAAATCAACCATTTACAGCTTTCCTTTGAAGGTGAGGGGCTGGATAGTTTTGACATCATCAGCGTTATCCTGCTCTCCTTTTGTCATACTGTTGACAGATGTGCTAGGGAGTAGTACTTTTAAGTTCAGTCAAGGTTAAAATTTCGTGCGAAACCAAGCACAACATTTGGAAGCCAAGCACAAGACACCGACCCCTTGACCGTGACGATTTACCTAATGAGAGTTTGGTTTCCCAAGTCTTCTCCCAGCTATCCGGCTTTCCCACCTATCGGGATCCCGCTTATCCGGGCTGTTTTGTCAGTCAGAATGGATGGATCTTCATCTATAATTTGTGAGCAAACTACTACTCTTTTAGGTTTCATCTCTCGGGGACCTGAACATGTTTTGAAACTGCATTTTGGAAAGTGGGGGAGTCTCACAGGAAATCTCTCGTTAGGTGCCTGTCCTTTTCAAAAATTGAACTTGGGAGCCTCAGGATAAGATATCAGTACTCCTCAACCATGGTCTTGAGCTCTGAGACACTACCGTGAAGCACAGCGCGGGTTAAACGCTCTGCACTGCTCGTAATCCCATAATCTAGCGGTGACAGAGCTGGTCACTGTAGTGCCTACACGTACAGTAAGCAGATGGACCAACAATTGGAGAGGTTCTGGGCGCACCACTCATGTACTACTTTGGTCCTTTGTTACCATCTAAAGTGATCGCACCCAACTCGCGGTACGGGTAGGATGCTCGGAGAGCTGACCAGCAGCGCACACCCTCTCCTCTCCCCAACAGCCTAGCTCCTCCTTCGGACACTCGATCGTCGATGCCATCTGCAGGCCAAAGTAGGGTTCAAAAAGGGTTGACGGGGCTTTAAAAAGCAATGACGCCAATCTGTGAGACGGTGCAGACTCTAGAGAGTCCTGTCGCCAGAGTGCCTTTTGCTGCTAGCCCGGGGTAAAGATGCGCCTCAACCACCGCCTCAACTCTCTTGATCGGCACCTTGACTTTTGTCCCCTTGAGCACGGTGAGCAGTTGTGACGGTCCCGTGGTAGAGAAGACACCCCATATCATTATCCCGGACGGTCTCTGGCCCGTCATGTCGCCTCCTCTCCCGGGAAGCGCTCGGTAGCCCCCTCGACACTGAGCTGTGCGTTTTCACACTACATCTTCGCCGGTTATTCCTGCACATGATGTCATGACTTTCAGATGAGTTGATTGGTGCCATCAACGCTGACATCAAACATGCGGACAGGGCCCTTGAGGACGAGAAGCTTCAAAAGCTGAAGAACGACGAGTTCTTTTTGGAGGTGGATGTCGACCAGGTCAACTCGGCCAATAGCGTATGATGAATGGTGATATAAGACGTCGGCCACCGACCTCACTTAGTCAAAGTAGCGTCATTATGTACGTCATTAGTGTTATAGTACAAGCTGAATAAGTTTTGTTATTTTTGTATGATCCTTAATAAAGGAGAGATGATGCGAACATGTTGGTTTGATGCACCTCTTCAAAGTTCCATTCAGAGCCGAGTAAGGTTGGGATGTAGTATCGTACTTTATTTTGTTGAAAAATACAAGACGGAATACCCCAGCATAGGTTTCGCAATAATACTCATAGGTTATTACTGCTACAGTAATAGTGAGTAGCATCGGAAATACACTTCTGTTATTGCACTGTTTATACAAAGGGAAGCATTTACCAACGTACATACATACATGTACAGTAGAAAAACAACATCATTTCAGCACATTACAATTTTCACAAGCAGGAAAGTCAAGTTCGTACGAGTACATTTAACACACAAGTTGACACTTAAAGCCCAAGTTAATGATGCTTTTTAATTCCTGGACTTGCTCCTCATATGCAGCACACGACTTCTTTGACGATGAGAACATGCATTTTTTTCAGTACCAAATTTGTAGTTGTAATAGCAGAGCATTTAAGATGGGTTAGGCATCCAGCAAGCAAAGAGTACATATAACATTTCGTCCATTCATCGGGTGTGTTGGCCACCTGAGCCTTCTTGAGTTCTGTCTGAAAGTTTCCACCATTTAGCAATGCCCACATTTTTTCCCCATGAGGCAAACAAATTACAACAGTTCGTGAACCAAAGACTTAAAAGATGTGGTGGCTTTGTTAAACACACCATGAGGGACGAGCATAGCGGTCATCTCTCTGTCTCTCCTAACGTCACGGTTTCAGAGGAGAGAGCAAAAGCTTTTCTTGTGTAACCACGTGTCGTTTGCGCCCATGAAACCAAGTTTTTTTTCGTCGTTCGTCTTTTCTTCTCTTGCTTCTCACTTCACGAGCCTAGAGGAAGCAAAGAAGGTGCTTTAGCAACAAGACACATGAAGGAGAAAGACAGAATCGTGTCCCAAAAGGTCTTTTTTTAAATGAAAGAAGAGCCTCGAATCATAAGTTTTGCGTAAGTTTAACATATCGAATGAGAGGAGGAATGAAGAAGTAGAAGGGGAAGTCTTAATAGCCTGCCTTTTTCTAACAAGCAGATGTAGAGAGAAACATTACTAAAGTGATGGTTAGTGGAGCATGAGATGGACGCGTTGTTTTACTTCTCTCCTTGGAATCAGCATATGATATATTGCAATACCGCATGGAGTAGACTTGACCTAACAACTACGAGTAACTGTTATCAAGGTGAAGTAGAGGCAAGAACGCTTGTCGAGGAGGTAAAAGGGAGGCTTGGTCTAATGTGCCTCACTTAAAACGAATTTTGCAGCAATTCTAGGTTTATAGTAGGAGTAAAAAATGTAAGACTTAAGTGAGTGACTACCCTGAACTAGCAAGTTACTGTAGGCGTGTGTGCGCCCGTCCGTCAGTCTACCAGCATATACTTGGGTGTGTGTGTATGTGAGTGTGTGTTTGAGCTAAAGGATACATTAATCTCGCAACTGTGATACACTGGGTGCAAAAACTACTAGGATATTTAATCCTACATAACTAGGCTAAGGCTGTAACGCGATGAGTGAAAACAGCAGAAGCTATAACTAGCTTTTATAGAAGCTAAGATTAGATACTGTATGTAGGCTGGAACTACCTACAGAATGAGTAATGAAAGTTTAGGGTACTAGAGTGACCTACAGGTGTTCTCTTTCTCATTCTATGTTTGACCTTCAAAGTCTAGCTGCAAGGGAAGAATAGGAGACGGTTAATAAAGCGCAACTCGAATTCCACCACTCTGTGACAACATTGACTATGAGAAAATCGAATCTTTAGGGTCCCTTAACTTGGCACTTTTGTCTGAGTGAGCATCGGTAATACAAACGCACGCGTGTACTGCACTAGATTGAAACAATAACATACGAACGACCAAGTGGAATGAACTCGCGAGAACCAGATCATTCATTCCACTTGACTGAATGAACGTGGTTTACTTCAATTTTCAATAGATTGTTACTCTTTTAAAGCTCCAGTAATCTCATTTCCGATAGCGGCAGCAACTTGCAGAGTTCTGCGTGGTTGATACTGACTTTTCATTTCACTGGCGACTTTCAGAATGCGGACTAACAAAAAGAGGATGACGTTGCTGCCGCTACCCACGACTAGAGCGTCACTGTAGTCTTAGGGAAGTAAAATAATGTTAAAAACAAACAACTAATTACCTTATCTATGTACAGAATCACATGGGTGAGCGAGCGAGCTCTAGAGGATCGTGGCCGATTGGGGGCAGCGACGGTCGCAGCATTAGTTTACCATCCATTATGAGAAGAGAGAAAGCACTTAAAACGGAGTCCTGCATGCTCCATTTTGTTTTCACATTTTGGTTTTGTGTTGATGATTTTTTTTTGTTAATTTTTGTCTTTCGGCTATCGCCGTCGCTGCCACGGCCACAAGTCCACAGCTGCCGGCCCCTACGAAGAAGTACTGAGGAGGAACAAGGAGGAGAAGCAGCGGGCGGCGGTGGCGGCGGCGAAGGTCGCGGCGTTCGGATGCGTGCACCCCCACCCACCTCTCTGGCTTCTTTCTTCATATCTCAGTCTTACTTTTGGCCTCCTGCCTCAGGTAGTAGATCCAATAGGAGAGGTTGAAGATGGCGAAGATGGCGGGAAAAATGACGCGCGAAATGACATCGATCTTCTTGGCCCGTGAGGGGAACTTATTCAGCCATGCCTACCAAGCAAGCAGGTCCACATTTTTTGTGTGTAGATACACGTGTACATACAGCACTTTACAGTGTAGTACAGGATGGGCATCAAGCTACAGTCACACGAGTGAGTGCGATGATGCTTGAAAGTTGTTGCTGTGAAAAGTCAGGTCGCAAGTTGCTGCCACTACAGCTTACCATTGCTTTCGTGTGACTGTGGCTTTATTGTACTACATGGATGGGGACGTCACCTGCAGAAAGTTTCTCCGCCTTCGTCGAGACTTTCCCATGGTGATTTCACACTGGTGCAGCTTGCTCAGCATATTCATCTGTTGCTGGCTCGTGGGCCCCATCTAACATTGGATATTGGCTCGATTTAAAGACAGATCTGAGTGTCCTTTGGAATTACAGTGCACTCACCTGTTCGTCACCCACCAGAGGTCCCAACTGCTGCTGAGACGGATGAATTGGTTGCTCTCCACCAACCCCTGTGTTGCGACGCATTAGAGGCTTCTGGAACATAGTAAACCGAGCATATGGGGCTTGCAATAAAAAAAGAAGTAAGCTTGAGCTTTCTCTCCAAGCTCATGGGGCGTCAAGGACACTGCATGGACGTGTGCTACAAATTTCATCTGTCATACTTTTTTATGCACCTTGAGCTCCGGCTTGATTTGAAAAAGGAAAAATTTGCTGACACACACAATGAACTGACAGATGACATCATCAAAATCAGAGCCAAGGAAACTTTGGGAGGGAGCAGATGCACCTATAACTGCTCTCATCCTTTTTGCACGCTAAAAAAGCCCGACCCCGAAACGCTGTCTCTACTTATGCACCTTCATTTTATCCCGGAAAGGGGGGGGTCCGCAAATTGGACCCAAAGAAACTGGTGCAACTGCCCTCAACGCACATCGACCCTCAAAGAAAAAAACCGTCAGGCCTCCCCTGATGAAGTGACGAACGAGCAAAATGTATTACAGCTTTATTCTGTCGGAGGATGATATCTAACAGTAACGACACAACACTCGGCAATACGTCGCTCTTCCTTTTTTGCTACACTCGGTACTATTAATCATGACTTAAAACCTTTTCTTCCCCCCCCCCGAAAAGTCATCCATCCATCACCCTTTTCTCTGAGCAATCAGAGTCTGACGGGTTAAAAGATGAAGACACTAGCGGCCTTAATTAGGAGTGGTGTGTAGGCAAAGTTACGGCTGGCTCAGTAAAATGCGCTCTTTCTCCTTTTCTTCCACTACTGACAAGCCCAGACTCACTATGTCGTTAATCACCGGTGTGCGCATTTTTCTTTTCACCACGGGTTGGCAAGCACAGAGGAACTTTTTATGCTTGGGACTAAAATAGCTCTACGTGTGTGTGTGCGTGCATTCCGAGGGCTGATGAAATGAAGGTTTAGGCCTAGCTGAGGAAAGATATATTAATTCATTCAAAAAGTTTTGCTCAGTTTCTAACGAACCGTTTCTCCTCCTTTCTTTAAATGTCAGTTTCAACAGACAGAAAGGGATTCTCCACTCATTTCCAAGCTATTTTCGCTCTTTCGATCCTCTTTTCCTCACTCCCAAATCCCCCACTAAGGTCTGCCTGCGATATGGCAAAAACTGCCCGGAGGAGAGGAAAAAAGTCTATCTCGGAAGAAGAAAAAACCGGCCTGAAGCCAAGAGGGGAGGGAGGGGGAAGCCAAGAAGTGATCATCCCTCGCTTCCTTCCCGAAAACTTGCCCATTTCCTGTGACGGATTTACAAGCTCTTTTAAGGCGAAAGAGAAGGCGAAGGAGAAGGAGAAGGAGAAGGCAAATGAGAAGGAGAAGGAGAAGGAGAAGGCAAAGGAGAAGGAGAAGCCGAAGGAGAAGGAGAAGCTGAAGGAGAAGGAGAAGCCGAAGGAGAAGGAGAAGCCGAAGGAGAAGGAGAAGCCGAAGGAGAAGGAGAAGCCGAAGGAGAAGGAGAAGCCGAAGGAGAAGGAGAAG
>JAAUXU010071115.1_pt1 | contig 18372 bp, 22 predicted proteins | sample 7278151 | NCBI WGS metagenome assembly JAAUXU01 (sample SAMN14350113, study PRJNA611818) | marine sediment metagenome | isolation source: surface marine sediment (1.8m) | place: French Polynesia: Moorea | collected 2018-08 | reverse complement strand
CAATGTGCAGCTACCCCAAGAGGACGCCACGCCGAAATGCTCTGTCTTCCCTCTTTTTCAGTGACTTCTACATGATGAAAGTGGCTGAAACTTTCTGGGGGTGTCGCCACACACCCTGTAGTGCCACATGCCAAAGATGGCGCCCTCCAACCTGTCCTTGGACATGCTACATGCCAAAAAAACTCATGTCTGCGCTCAAGAGCATGATCACGGTCAAATAAGGAGAAACAGACATGCGGCAGCAACAGCGGCAGCAGAAGGAGCACGCTCTGTCCACCTGTGTCGGCTGTCACTGCTGCTGCCGCTGCTGCTGAGTGTGCGCACTTGTCATTTGACAGTGATGATGCCTCTGTCCACGAACGTGGAGTTTTTGACCTGTAGCATGTCCAAGAAGAGATCAGAGGGGACCATCTTTGGCACGTGGCACTACAGGGTGTGTAGTGCCACAGAATCCCCAGAAAGTTTCAGCACTTTTCATGGCCAAAAACTGCCAAAAACATCAAAAAACCAAGCGTTTTGGCGTGGGCTCGTCTGTGACTTCCTCCACTTTGAGCAATGTAGCACCAAAATGTGCAGTCACCCAGAAGCTCAAGAAGCTGGGTCTTGTCAAGCACTGTCTGGGTCACGAATTCCACCTGAAAATCCCGTCTCAAATGGATTTCAGAATATCCACTACTTGTATTTCTCTACTGTTTACTTATCATTTTTGGGCTAACTTTTCCTTGTTCAGTGGCCATCATTGTTGCAGGGGTGCCTTTGTCAATTTTGCTGGCCTTGTTTGCTCAGTCAACTGAAATGCATACTTCTTCCCTCCTTTCTTGTGCTTTTTTACACTATTATTTATTCTCATTAACCTGCACTGTTCTGAAATTCAACTGCACTATTCTCGAATCGATCACGAAAAATGTGTAGAAGGAGCCAGGAGTATTTTTCCAAAGAACTGAATCGATGGAAACTTACCTATGTTAATGTTTTTGATGAAAGTCATTTTCTCGAAACACATTATTTGGGTTGTTCAGTTCGTTGTGCGTAGTTGCGCCTTAAAAAACTTTTCTTTTGTCCGTATCAGCTCCGCATAATGAAGGTATTCGTGAATGGTGTCCAGTGTGCGCCATTAGAATTGGCATAACTGGACAAACACCATCGAGAGCAAACAGTTGCACATGGTACAATGAAATTCAGAGCTAAAAATTGTTTAAAGAGGCCCTCGTAGGTTTGTGCTTCTTCATTTGGCCGCTACCATTGTCTACCACCTTCTTCGCACTGGCCCTGAAGCTTGAGTAGGTGTTGACCATGAACTACTCGGACAAGTTCAACAACTCCTGACTGATTGTTTACGTCAGGTCCCCCACATACCCACGAGAAATGCCCCAAACCCCGTACCTTAATGCTGCAAATCACGTGACACCATTGATTCATCTCTCCCCGGGCGAATAGCCAAGTTGAATGGACTTGGTTTAATATTAGAAAGGAACAGGCCATATTAATGCATCGTAGTCGCTTGAGGCTGTTACAAAGCGAGAAGGAATGACTAAGGTTATATTAAGGTTTCCCGTCAATAACGTATATGTTTAGTACTACCCTGACTGTTCTGAGTCACTCTAGCGATCAAGTCCACACGTCGGATGCCCACTTATGTTCCAACTGAAGGCGTTCTTGATGATGGAATTGTCGTCATCCTGGTTGTCTGAATTCTATTCCCGCACCCTGTGCGTCACTTAACGTTAAGCTGCAGCTTACACTTGAACGCGATATTACCTCCGCCATAAGCTGCACTAAGTTGTTGTTTCCAGGACCCTCCTTTTGTTCTGGCTCAGGCCATTTCCGAACAGCCAGGTATGGTTCGGTTGTCTGGCTTCTACGGGGACATTTGGAGTTCTCTCCAGCGGGTGACAAATTTTTCGTAAGAATCGTTTATCACATTGCTTCTTCGACGCTTGATCGAAGATTTTCTCACTCAGCTACACTATGGTACTCAGTGTGGACGGCTCCTGGGGCCAAGAATGCGCCAACGGCAGCTTTGACGGGATGGTCGGGATGGTGCTGAGAGACGAGGTGGACATGGCGGTGTCAGACTTTTACGTCACCGAGGGCAGAGCCAGAGTAGTCGACTTCTCAGTCGGGGTTGGGTCTGCACCGTAAAGAAAACTCAGCTTCATATTGAATATACTGTACATGCAGTCTATATCGAAAGCGGGGCTTAGTCAAGTCTTTTGAAAGGTCGAGTAAATTTTTAAGTCCACTTTCCATCATGTCGTCGTTACTCCAAACCCTCTGACAGAATTTGGGGCTGGATCTGCTCTGGCATCGACGAGTAAGACAACAGAGACGTCTATGACTAGAGCGTGATGTCGGCCGGTCATCAATTGGAAACTTAGTCGTAATTCTTGCTCAATTCTTACTTGGGTAACTGACTTTTTTGGCTTTGGCCATCGTCCTAAAGAGGGTGGAGTTGGTAGCGTTGGAAGGTCTCCTCTGCAATGCTGAAAACCACAGTAATGTATTAAGACAATTGTGGCATCTTAATTGCCCCTACCAACATTTAAGTAGGTCATTAGGCACATTTACTCGTGCAAACCCTTCATCGGGAGGTGTGCTTCCTTTTGGTATAGACTGAACATGTCAGCGTGCATGCACACGCGCAACCGTGTCTTTCGTACGCAGCAACCAGATGTACATCCGCTCTCCGACGGAGAACACCGGCTGGTACACGTACACAAACCCGTTCTCCATCCCCATGTGGTGGATGGTCGGCGCCTTCATGGGGTTCAGCGCGGTAGTCACGTTCGCTACGTTCGTCGCCGCCACCACGCTCACGGACAAGACGAAGTCCGGTCGCAAAGAGGAAGATTACTTCAGTCCGGGCAACAGTCTTTTCGTAGCCCTTGGAGCTCTAGCGCAGCAAGGTTTGTCTGCCTAAGTCCGCAGTTACATTCGATTTAATGGCAGGGTAGCTTTAATGAGTGGAACTAACGCGTTCAATAGCGATTTCAGTTGATTGAGCTATAGCGCGTAGAATGGTAAATTGCCCAATGCAGGGTAATAACTAGGGATGTATCATTTTTGTTGACTTCAACTTATGTGAGCCTTTCGCTTTGATGCTGACCTGTGTTACCAGACAGCTCTCGCTGGTGGCAAGCAGCCAGTGGCAACTGTGACACGGCAGCAGGGTAGGTGGGTCAGCCATAGCCCATCTAAGAGTCGGTCTTACCACAGACTTGGTAGTGCATCCAGACCCTCAGCCTGGCAGAGTCATCTATTGGATGCCTGACCAGCAGCTGGGAGGCAGAAGGACAACTGTTGCTTCATCTGCTCCACAGCTTGGCAGGAATTAGTGAGGATGGACAATCATCGGTTTATGCAGATCCAATATCGTCTTTGTAACCGGCTTTCATACACGGACTCCAGCATCAATACTCCGGCTGTCATCCTGCCTCCCAGCCGCTGGTCGAGTATCCGGTAGATGGCTCTGCCAGGCTGAGGATCTGGTTCACCAAGCTTACTAAGTCTGTGGTCTTACCCCCTCACCATCCAATCCCCCTTGCCAGTTGATTTGACACTTGCTACGGGCAGCTTGGGTTGCAATCCGTCTGACGTCTCTGCCAGACGCATTTGGCTGACATTCAAACCCTCGAGAATGCGTAACTCATCCCTAGTAGCCACTACGCCGCTACAGTGACATCCCTGAAGATTATCCTCAGCTTTGTGCGGTTATTTTTCTAGGTTGAAGACGCTGAGCTGTACTTATATTAAATGCATGGCACTTTTTCTTCTGATCTCAGGTTCATCGCTTGAGCCGCGCCAATCGTCGCTTCGCTGCACCTTAGTGACAGTTTTCTTCACGTCCTCTTTGATCTTCGCCGCCTACTCCGCCGCATTCACCTCGTTCTTGGCCGTATTCAGGGTTAAGTTGCCTTTCGACAGCTTCAGGACTCTCTATAGCCAAACTGACTACAAAGTAGGCAGCTTGAGGGGAACGGCTTACGACGACGTATTCAGGGTGAGCGTTGCTGCATAGTGCTCGCACTGTACAGGGTGCGTACGATTGAGTGCCTTCAAGCCACATGGATGATCATGGGCCCATGCACGTAGAACTGACTACAGGGTTCCCACGAGCATTTGACTTCTTGGCGAGCCTTGGCGAGACTGATTTTGGGTTAGTGAAAAAAGCTAACTTGTATGCTATTTGTCTTTTTATGAAGTTTTGGGCAAATAGGCTGAAGATACGTGATAAAAACTGAACCACTCAATCGTCTGCAAGCTATACATGCGTGTTGGCATACGCTGACATACACTGTTAAAAGTATATGTCATATCTATCGTGAAACACTTAAATTATCGTCCCAACTCTGTCAAGTAGGAAAAAGTCACATACATTGTTGTATGTTTCTTTTTTAAGACTGTCCAGGACGAAAAACCACCCCATGAACATGGCAGAACAAAAATTGTCGCAAAGCATAATTACGCCTGTAGGAGCATCAAACTTTTGTTCATGGCGTAGATCACAGAACAAAAAGAAGAATTGAAATATCTTTTGTATCTGAAAAGTTATGACTGTTTTTGTGGCTATAACTGTTGTCCTGATATCGTACTCCAGCGCCCCGCATGCTGGACACCCACACACACTCACACATGCACATACACTTGCAAATACAGCCATTGGGCTTTATATGACGTTTATCTTTTAACACACATTACGATACACATAAACATGTATAGGTATCTTTGAAATCAGCGAGATGAACCTGATTTCATAGCAGCAATCATCTGTTCACAGTGCTTTCTGCGACGTTTTCGATGACTCCGATTTCTGCCAGAAATCGTTCGTGTTAGGGTTGTCTTTTCGTATTGGAAGGTCTTAAAAAATGAGCATTCTGTAGGCCTCGATCAGGCCGCACAAGTTCGTCATCCTGTGGATGTAGGTGAAAGACTGAATAAAATCAATCTTCCCAGCAGTTTTGATACATACTTATAACCCCTCCAGCTGGGCACACCTCTTCACCGTCGGGTGTACGCTGAGCGGTGGGAGGCAGTGGAAAGCTACGAGGAAGCACTGACCAAGATCGTGTCTGGCGAGAAGTACGCCTTCATTTGGGCTACCGACACCATGACCAGCCTGTTTGGGAAATCTTGCGATCTCATTCCCATCAAGGAGATCGTCTACGAGGGAATACTCACCATTGTTCTCAAAAAGGAATATCCGTACAAGAAGCTGTTTGACTTCTTGTACGATAAGATCACACATACAATATACAAACGTATGATCATAGTTCACCATAAGTCCTTCCTTAGCTTGTCAAAGCTCTTGGAGACCGGTCAGATCGACCGAATGTGGTCCCGGTGGAAACCCCAAGCCCGGACGGACTGCTTTGAGGCGGACTCCGTGTCTGGACTGGGCCTGAACCAGGTGATCTCGGCCTTTTGGTTCTTGGGCGCTGCTCTGGTGTCCTCTGCGATCCTGTTCTTGGTGGAGATGGTGCTGATGAGGAAAGGAAGAAGTAGGAAAGTGCAGGGAAAATGGCAGACCAACGAGGACAGCACCCGCAAGAGACAGAAAAGTCCTCGATCAAGTGTGTTTGGGAGATTTTACTCATTCTCATAAGCTTAATATACCAAAACCTTTCAACAAACTAAATACTGGATTCACTTACTCGTCCAAGTATGTACGTACAGTATAAACGAATACAATACGGATCTTTATTCAGCTCTCTGTCAGCAATGTTAACTTCTACCTGCTATACCTGTACAATTACAAGGTGTAGTTTCTGCGTTGTCGTACGTGTAGTATGCATCTGCTATATATGTTCTTCGCTAGCTAGTTTGTGGTAGAGAATAACAGGTGGCACGAAGTACGAAAATTCAACACATTACACAATTTCAGATATCATTCGATGCTTGACCATTAACATATATATATATGTGTGTGTGTGTGTGTATCATAATCGCACACTCGTCTAGCCTTTTTTTTTTCTTCTGAATGGATCTTCACGTGGTTATTTTTTCCCTCTTTTTCGTAGCATATCATTCGTTTCACATTTGCTGCACGGTTCCCCCATGGTAGGAGTGTTGGTGCTGCAGGGACGCGGGTTGCTGCTGGTTTGGCTTCTTGTACAGCTCGAAGGCGGAGCCGCGGTACTCCCTGTTCGTGAGATCCAATCCATCGCCGCTCTTGCGTGGCGACGGCAGAGATTGCTGCTGTTGTTGCTGTTGTTGCTGCTGCTGCTGCGGAGGCACATTGTAATAATATTGATTTCTGCTATGATTCGACGGGTGTGCAGGAGGTTGTTGCGGCTTCCCATAGTTTCCATTCTGCTGTGGTGGCTGGCTGTTGTACTCCCTGTCCAAGGAGGAGCCCTGGCCGGAGTCAAAGCCGTCGTCGTTGTAGGCGCGGTGATTGGGCGTGCTGTGGTAGCTCCCAGAGCTGGCGTAGGAAGACGACGTCCCGTGGTTGCCTGAGCCGTTGGTTGCTCTCTTGCCGTACGAGTACTCGCCGCCGTTAGGCAACCTCTGAGCACCAGAGTTCATGTAGTTTCCCTCAACCCCGTTCTGCTGGTGATTCTGATGTTGCTGATGCTGCTGGGAGTTTGTACGGGGCTGCGGAGGGTAACTCTTAGGCTTGGGCGGAGGCACCGGCTTGTACAAGGCCGTCTTGGGGGGAGGCACCGGCTTGTAATCCGCGTACCTGCAGAGGACACAGTCTTGGTGTCAAGCCCACATCTGAGATGGAAGGAAAACCGCACTCCCATTCTTACCTGTATGGCTCCTGGTTGTCGGACGCGTTCTGCCCTGCGGGGTTGGCATAACCGTACGACATGGACCTGGTGGCTCTGTAACCGGGATCTTTGCTACCACTGCTCTGTTGTTGCGGGAGAGGTGGCGGGCGGTGGGACTGGTTGTCCATGGAGTGATATTGGCGAGATCGACCGTCTGGTTCCATCGAGTTGTACGGATCGTACACATTGGAGTCATAAGTAGACTGAAAGCCATGAAAAGATTCAGGCGCTTTAGCATGTGCGTACGTTTCGTACATAAGTAACCTCGTGGTTTAGCAACTCAGGGACTGAACTCACCATCTTCATGTCTCTGATGTGCGAGTTCCTGTCCAGCGATCCCTGCTTCGATCCCGATCGCCTGCTCGGTTTCTTGTGCCGGTCAATCTTAGGTGGGACGGGTGGATCGACGGCGTTTGACGACGATTTCGGGGACGATCGCGATCGATGGTCCCGGCGATCCAACGGCGACCCGCCGTTCACGTCACTAAGACCATATCGGGACTGACTGTTATGGTGGTGCCTGTTAGAACTGGGCGAGTCTCCGTTTACGTCCCCGTTGAGATGGCCGTAGCGGTGGTGCTTGCCACTCTCCAACGGTGAGCCGCCGTTCACGTCGCCGTTCAACTGCCTTCCCGGCGAGTGACTATATCGCTCCGACGAGCGCCTGCTGCTGCTCCCGACGTTGTCCAAGGGCGAGCCCCCGCCGGACTGGCCATAGCCGTTGATGTGTCCGTAGCCGCTGCCTCCTCCAGTCCCGCTGGATCCTGGGGGCGGCGGCGGCGGCGGTAACGGCAGATCGTCATCTGCAGCAGATTGCTGCCGCTCTCGGCGGCCGGAAAAACCGTACTTGCTATCCCCACCCGGGGTCAGCGAAAGTGGTTGAGGAGGGTTGTAGTATGGACTTTTAACCTCCTAAAGACAGGACGAAAGTACGTCAATACAGCTAAAGCTTAAATGACAGCCCAAACATTTGTTTATTAGTCGTAAAGGCGAGGATCACCACCATCTTCTTCGGTCTCACCTTTGCTGGCGGGACTGCGTATGGTGGAGGCGCATTGTAGTCAGGTATGCGGTCGTCCTTGGGTGCCAAGCTGGGATCGGAGGTACTTCGGGGCAGCGGCCCAGGGTGAGACCCATTTATGGTTCCTCCTCCACCTCCCAAGGTGTCCAGGTGCGTCCTGGACGCCCTGGGCGTTTCTGCGTCGCAGAACTCCGCGTCGCTCTCGGGTGACGAGCCGTAGACGGCCGACAGGCGGGCGGACGCTGCCGAGGACATGGGGAACAGGAAATCGTCGCCTAAGGACTCTTCGGGCTGGTGGGTGAATGAAACAAGGGACAACATAACATAAAAATGTGCGAAAAAACAAGGTTACGGCGTGCAAATATCGTTATGCAGAAACTGAAATATGTACATAAAAGTACGGACGTACGGACGTACGTACACCTGTAAAGCAAGACTCTGGACGCTAAAGTTCAGCCAACAGTGGAAACTTAGACAGTGTGGGAGAAGAACTGAACTGGAACAACTACATACGTTTGCACGACATACATGGAGTACACGGTGCTGAACTAAATGTACTGCTCGAGCTCGAGTGACTCAAAGATTGGCTCCAGTCTTTGTCTCTCTGGTGGCGGAGGAGGTAATGAGGAGATTGAGGAAGAAAGCTTAGGAACTTGAGTTGGAGACCTGAGGAGGTTTCCGAGCTCGGACGGATTCGACTTTTCGAGAACTCTCTTTACGTACGAGTTGTTATTGAACTCGAGCTTGTCCACCAAGATCTCGTAGTAGGAGGACTGAGCAGCTGCTGTGGTGGTTAAAGTGCTCAGAGGGTTAGTGGTGTGGTAAGGATTGAGGTAACGCACTGGCGGCGTGGGTGGGGAAGGTCTGGGATGCCTCACGTACGTGTCTGACTCCATGTTGATGGAGTCTACTGGCGGCTCGTACAGAGGCAACAGGAACACGTCCGAACAGAATTCCACCGGCAGCATTGGCGAAGAAAGACAAGTTTATACGTTTTGCTTCCAATGATTCCTTATCGGGTACGTACAGTAAAGGTCGCAACTCACCTTGGTCTCGGACATCCAGATTGGGGCAGTTTGCTGCTTCTCGATGAGGTCCACCAACTTGGTGTACCAGTTATCAGATGAGAGGTCTAATGTGGCAGTGAAGATGTGACTCCACAGCTTCTCCAGCTTCTGGCACTGCTCCAACAGCTTCTTGGAGGACAGATGAGATTTCCTGAAAGAAAATGGGTGAAACATTGTTATCTTTTCCTTTCAGTGGGTGCGGAAAAGTTAGTGTGCGCTCAGAAGTCCCTGTTTAAGCGTGATGATGATGCCATGAAATAAATGTATGTTTGTACCCCTATGTAGCAACCCTGGCTTTAGCACCTCGAACTGTCCATTTGTGAGTTAGTTGCATGGTAAGTACTGTCTCTTGACCTGTATGCACTCGGCGTAAACTGTATGCAGGTTTTGTGCCACGAGTTCACATAACGCGATATTAGGTGCCTTTGAGGCATGTTACGTCTTATGATGTGTCTGTCGTCGTCATTCGTATAGCTGTACAGTACGCTACGCATGTTCTGGGTGTTATGTGTGTGAGTCCATCTCCCATGACGCGTTGTAAGTTTGTCGTCGCCCATTCTCTTACCAAGTCAGCCAGTCGCGTTTAGTCGTAGTGACGTGGTTGCTGTTGTTGCTGCCATTAGCGGCAACATTCCTGAAGCAGTTATTGGTCGTTCATTGTTGGCATATGCAAACACTTTCACACATACATGGGTACGCAGTGCAGTACTTATTGGATAGTACGACTAGAGCAAGTGTTGCCAGACTGGAGGAAACGCTTCGTGAGCTACTCACTTTGGCAGATTGCTTCTGCACTCTTTGACGACCTGCTTGGAGTCGGTCCTGGCGAATATGACGACTGGGTACAGCTGGGCGTAGTTCAGCTTGTCCACGGCGTTGGGAGTGACGTCCAACAGGGAGTGCTTGCCGCGGTCCATTATGGACCTGATGGAGGACAGGCGGACGATGCCAGACTTGCTGCCGCCAGAGGCCTTGTTGACTCCCTCGTCAGCGCCGTAGTCTTGCTCTGAAATTAGTGGGTGACGTCGTATTCACAGCCCATTCTACAACTCGGTCGTTGCCATCAAGTCCCAAAGAAAAAAGAGACCGTTATTCGGGCTCCTGTTTCTGGCACGTACACTTGAAAGCCACTCTGAAAGTTCGAAAGAGAGCGATGACAACTTTTGGCAACCGTATTCTAAAAAGGCTCTCTATCATACGCATGCGAGACACTTAAGGGACGAAGAAGGCATTAGCTATTCAAATGAGGCAGCTTAGAATTATATCCGCGATGGGCACCTTTGTTATCATTCCAGCCTTCATAATTTCAACTTACGTGGAGATGCAAATTTGGCCGGGTAGTCCTTGAGGAGCCTCTCCCGGGCAACGTCGGCGACAGGCCCGAATATGACGACGGGGCGAGGGAAGCCCGGGTGCTTGAGGGAGACGCGCTCGTACGCGGGGAACTTGGACATGCTCTCAGACCACACGAGGTCCTCCCAATGGTCCTGTGAGCATAAACGTAAATGAAGGAGGGTTGGTCTACTGCGTCAAGGAACGCTTCCCATGCGTAATTAAGCAACGACTATTCTATGATTACTCTACGCAATATCATGCATAAATCTTTCTCCGCTCGAAGAACACGACTGCATGCGCTTAACTACGTCAATTACACAGGGTTGTTCAGAGGAATCCAGCGTTTCTTTCAACTTCATCCAGATTAACATCAGGAGCAAGTGGAAGCAAAAAATTAGGCATAAGTGATGAGACGTGACTTTCAAAGCACTACAAAAATCAGCTACCGAGGCAAAGCGAAGGAGTTAGATGCAAACAGCAGTGCGACCAGTGTCCCAAGTCCACCATGTATGACGTGCGCAATCAGACCAAGAGGAGGGCCCACAAACCAGGTTCTTAACGCAAGTTTACAGATTCATCTGAACAATCCTGTGCGCACTTAGCATTAATGGCAACCAGCCAGACAGAATAGGACAAGAGGAGCTCAAACTACTTTGGTACTTGAACTACGTACCGCATCGACTTGCTACGTGCAAAAAGAAGTATCGCCTGTCTACGGTGTGACGCAGTCTCGTGAAGCTTTGCTTTCTGTTAGTTGAACAAACTGTGCAAAAATCCATGCATGCAAGTACACATACCACGGGAGGCTTTGGCACCGGCGCGGCCTTGGCGCCAACTCTATCTCGCTTGCGGAACCGGAGGCTGCCGTAAATAGACCAACCTCCACCACCATTGTGAGGAGCATCACAAAGCCTTTCCCTCAACCTTTCACCATCCCTCTGAATTTGAAGTTGCGTGGGTTAAGACAGACACGCCATCTTTCACGAGTTGACTCACCTTTCCCAGAGATTTGCTCCTAGTCCTGGACTTCTCCCTCTTCCTCTTGAAGAACGAAGAAGTCGACTTTGACTGCTCAGACGAGTTCTGTTCCTTCTTGGCGGCGTTGAACTGCCTCGTGGCGATCTCTTCGGCGCGGGCCTTGTTGGGTATGACGCCCTTCTTCACCTGCTCGTTGGATCCAGAACCACTCGACAGAAAAGGATCTAGCGAGAAGAAAAGAATGATCATGCTGTCGTTAGTCCGGAGGATGAAAGAGCCATTGACATCGCTCTTACCCATCCTGAAGACTTGCCACGATCCGACGACTCCGTTGTGCAATGTGTCGACCACGTGAAAGACGTCTGACTTGCGGAAAGGCATTTCTCCCTCCTCTGGCGTCTCATTATTGAAATGGGCCCTTTAAAAAGAGGCACAAGTATGAATACGTGAGCGCACAGTCTATACGTATACACACGTATGGTCCCTTTTTTCCAATTGTCACTGCTGTCTGTGTATGACTCACTTGATGTAGAAGGAATCCCCCCTCTGCAGGGATACGATCTGGTCATACTCATTTCTGCGAAATTGGGCGATTAGGTTAATCTGATCCTGAAGAGAGAGTAGGAAGAGCACTGCTTCCTCCCTCGTGACTCCCTTCATGTCCATATCGTTCACCTGCAAAGAATGAGTGTCAGAAATGCACCGAAGTTGACTTGATATGCAAAAATGCATCAGATATGCGAAAAAAAAAATCCTTGCACCCATGTGCTAGCTTTGCAGTCATGGACTGCTCGTTGATGCGTCACGCTCTTACTTTGAGTATCTTGTCTCCAGGTAGCAGTCCCTGCTGGGCAGCAGGCGAACCCGGCTGGACGGCGGTCACAAAGATGCCCACCTGCAGGGAGTGTAATTTCATGATCTACGGTCCACTGACATTGACAACGTCGAGTACGTGCAGGACAGCATGTGTATTGCTCACCTCGTTGCCTCCTGTCAGACGGATGCCCACGCTCACGTTCTTCTTGAAGCTGATGAAGCGAGGGTCGGGTCTGCAAGATTGAAATGGCAGTAGCGTCTCGTAGACCGTTCACGTTCATGTTGTGCACAATACTCACAGGTCGCCCTTCTTTTCTCCCATGTATCCGTCCAGACGTCCTGCATTGGTGCCATAATCTAAGGAAGCACACGACGTTAGCAGCATACAGGATGCATATGCACTTCATAAAAATTGCCATATGTATACCCAATTATTAGATACTACTTGCATACGTTCTCTTCTACACTGGTTTTACCACACTTTTAGCTGAAGTCACGACAATTGCACTCGTTTGCACAGTTATTTGCCAGGTGTCACTGTACAGGGGTGATCTTACCGAGTGTTTCAAGCACATCCAAAGTGTGCAGAGTCCATGCAATCATTGCAGTAGTCAAATCATCAAGGCCTCTGAGGCCACGATTGGCACTCCAATGTTTTAAAAATATACATTTCAATGTCGATGTTTTCTCGATGACCTCACAATGTTAGGACGAACATTTACGTGCTTCACTTGATCGCCCCTGCACAAAGTATACACACAAGCAAGTACAAAATACACAGACTTGTATGAACAGAGTTAGTGGATACCTGTCTCGTTGGCATTTTGTGACCCAGACATCTTACTCCGGTTCTGCTCGTCGCTAGGCAGAGGGAGCGTGCCGGACAGAGAATCTGAGCCTGTTAGAAAGTCCGGGGAAGAAAGAATGAAGGACAGAACGCAGGTTAATCGAGTGTGACGAAGACAGAATGACACACATTGTGCACACGCAAACGACAGCAAGTTACTCACATCCATCCTCCGTGTTGGGAGGTGGCGGCCTGGGCGGCGTGGCTGCGGCGATGGGTCTGGCGTAGCCGTTCATGGGCTTGCTGTCCAGGTTATTGTTGTTCGGTCTCTCCTGCTTGGTTCTCTTGACGACCAACTCTAGCCTTTCCTTGGCGGACTCGACCAACTTGCGGGCGTCCTTCAGCGAGAGGCCTTCCAGCGAGGTCCCATTGATCTTGGAAATCTGTTCAAGAGGATTATCGTTTAGGAAGACAACCTCGATAAACTCCAAAAGAAAAACCGTGTGGTAACAACCTGGTCACCCTCTTTGATTCCGCCATCTCGCTCTGCCGCCGATCGCCTGGTGATCTCCTTCACGTAGATCCGGCATCCCAGCACCAGGCCGAAGTCTTCTTTCTTGCGGTGTCGAGAAATGGTTACGCGCAAGTCGGTCATGGCCGTGAGTGGCGACTGTTTGACGTCATCGCCCTTGGCGCTGACGAGCTGGTTCGACGCCGCGGTGGTGGCGTCCACGGGAAGCACGACCCGGCGCTTGACGACCAGGTTGACCGTTTGCCCGGAGTCTCTGAGCACTTGGACGGCGGTGGCGTAATCAACTCCTTCCAACGAAATGCTGTTGGCGGATATCACGCGATCGTTGATCCTGAAGGCAGTGACGAGCTGTCAGTAGCGATCCCACGATCCATAGCCCAAAGAGCACGCACCAATTCTACGACGCATACAACATACGTAGCACTTTTCTTTGAACTGCGCACGAGCTTCGGCTGGGTGAGGAATGATTTGTCGAAATCCAATCCAAGCAATGCCTTTTGTCACAACAGATGACACCCAAGTGCCAGCTGGAGGGGGACGAAACTGCAACCGTCCCCAACCTTCCAAGACCCCCATTGTTATTGGTATTGGATGCTCAACGAGTCCTCACTGAGATCTCAGTGAGGACCCACAATTTAACTGTGAAACCCAAGCGAGCTGCCGGAGGATCTCCTCATTCTCCTTTTTCTTTTTTTCATAGCCGTATATCCTCGTAAAGTCTCCAACGACTTGGCCACCAGCTTCTCTGCCGGGTCTCCCAGGCCGAACTACACCCCCATCTTGGTCATAAAGGTCTGACAAAATAACTCGCCTTTTTTTCGGGAAGGTAAGAGAAAGAGAGGCTCAGATACGTGATAAGACAGAGAGCGGAAAAATATGTGGTTCACCCAGCAGTCTGGCGAGACGCAAACTGCGTCACTCGACATATCAGCTTTAATTGTGCGACTCACCTAAAAATCCGATCTCTACAAACAGAGCCACTCCAAGACAATTGTGCTCTTTTTTGCATCCCCCAACAACTTCTTCCAGTTCATCTGTCTCCATAGTCTGTGCATCTAGGCCGGATTTTTAGGTGAACCTCATATTTTCCCCCGTCCTCCAGTGATAAGACGGTCTTGGTAAGCACCGAGGGAGCAGCAAAGCTCGCTTGGTTAAGTGTCTCTTTATCCTCAGTCTGTCTCCAGGAGAGATTGAACATTATGGCAGGGAGATTTGCTGCTTCTTCTCTTTTTCTTCCTCCTCCATTTCTTTCTTAAAGGCTTTGTTGGTTTTTTTTGCCTCCTCCTTCAGAGCGTGAATTGTGTACGAAACATGAAAAATGGATATGCAAACAGGCGAAGATGGTGCGTTCTTAATTCCAGCTATCTCTGGCGAGAAAAAAGTTGCCGAAAACACGCTCGTGCAATGTCAGACGGAGAAAAGTTCTGCAAAGATTTTTGGCTCGCCACCAAGTAATTACACAGGTGCCTGCTCTACTAGTGTGTACCGGGTGTTTCAGGATCCTTAGAGCAGTTTTTTTGTGGACCTCTCTCAGAAGCAATTGAGAGCCTAAGCGAGAGTTGTGCGTTGCCGCCGCAGGAGGCGCTTTCGAGTAATGAAATCTGTCAGAAAATTACTTTAAGAAATCGTAATATAACAGTTATTCACTATCTCTTCGTATACTCGAAACTGATCTCGTTCAAGTTTAAAAATCGTACTAGAACACGCGGCAGAGCTTGGGTTGACCTGAATAAATTCTCTGCAGCGGCAGAATCGGTCCAGTATGACGCACGTAGGAAAGAAATGAGTCATGAGTTAGAGCGATTTGTCTAACTAAAAAAATCTAACGGCAGGCTACAGTATGAGCCAATACGAAAGTCTGGTCTAGAATGGATCCTTCTCTTGTCTTGTCCACAATGTGCAGTATAGCACAGTCTGTGAGAAGGGGTCAGACTTTTAGGTGAATGGCTTATTTCTTCGCTAAAAAATCAGGTCTCTTCTCACTAAAGACACTACATATGCACATGCAGACATTAGGGATACTTTGAAGTGGACCGTGACTCTTGCTGGCTCATGCTGTAGTCAGGGTTTTTTTTAGATGAATCACATTGTTTTTTCTCGCTCTCTCCAGACAAAATTGTATCAGCTTACCGCTGACATTCGATAGGTTTTACACTTCTGATGAACGCAAACACCGATGACTACAACACCAAGCAGCAGCCTCTTCACAGCCATAGTATGCACAGGGCAGTCAACAAACAGACGGATGGACTTACTGTAGCTTCCCCACGGCCGGTCCTGCCTTGAGTACGTCCGATATGGCTATGCTGGGGTCCCCGTTGGTGAAGTGCGGGTTGTCCCTGCCGCCGCTGACGGCGATGCCGAAGCCGTAGCCCGGCACGCGACACAGCTGCACGTGGTGAAACTCCCAGGCGATGCGCTCTCCACCCTATGGACATAGAAGAGGGAGGGGATGAAGTTCATGCGTACACATGCGTGGCAGAAGAAGAAGGAACCTTGCACATGGACGCGTTGTTGACGAGGTTCACGATTTTCATGCTGCTAAAGGTCGTGGCTTCTTGAAAGGACAGAGACCGACTGAGGCTTTCTCCAAATTGTCTCTCCTTCGCTCTCTTTAAGGCGCCCTAGGCGGGCATCTGTGATGGAAGCTTATAAAGAGTGCATCATCCAACCGCAAAACATGGATCCGTGCAAAAACGCCAACAGCATCGAATTTTTTTCGCACATATTTATGGTAACTCTGTAATGCGGTGTTTGCGCTCCAGTGAATACTTTTTTTGGGGGGGGGGGGGGGAGCTTTTGCTACGAATATGGCGACTTCAGGAAAAATTTCCTCTTCAGAAGTGCAGTACGTTCATGTTCGGTTTTCGCAAAGGGTCAGTCAGCAGGTAGATACTACAAGAATCGAGAGCTTTGTACAAAAAAAAGAAATCCTTCACTGAAGGCAAATTCAGTGTGCAGCAAGATCTAGCCAAAATTGAGGGCTTTTGCACTAATTGAAGTTCTAAAAACCGAATATATCTACTGTTTCGATAAGATGCTTAATCTCGAAAAAGTTGCTGAGAACAACATTTCTGCATCTCAACTCGAGATTTCCATTTAGATTAATATCACTTTCGCATTATGCAAATGAGGCAGCTGATTTTTGCACCCAGACACTTCACATGGAGACTGCAGATGACACGCACACAGACTAAGGCTGTGCGAAGTAAACGGTACCTCTTACTTCTAGCTACCTAGCCTTGTCCTGACTTTACTTTTAGTTTGCACAGTGGATGAGTAGATAAAGAAGTGCGGCAACGGTGCTGCTCGTCTCGACGTGCAGTGTTGAAAACGTCAGGAATGCGCGACATACATCGAGTATCGCGATATTTGCAAAGTGTATCGAAAATTTCATAGCGATATCAAAAGGACACTTCCAGCAGCCCATGGTTCGATCCGGCCCTTGAAGTTTCTAGACACCTTGGGCTTATGGGTCGGCCCTTCAACTTGCGAAACACCCCAAATCCCTAATACAGTGCTCACCGCTTATGAGGTCACTCTTGAGGTCACGGCAAAGTTGACCTCCTTAGCGGAGAGGATCCATAGCAGTTTGAATTGGTTCCCGACATTTCTGACCTTAGTATGGGCGTGACCTTTTAAGCGGTGACCTCATAAGCGGTGAGCACTGTCTTAAATATGCTTAAAAGTATCATCTTCCCCAACCATCCAACAATTGGGCACTCAACGTAGCGCACCGCTATCGAGTATCGCCACATTTGGTCTCGATATATCCAATATCGATTAATTTATGTCGTCGCACAGTCCTAACACAGGTAGTGCCCATCTTTTCTCCTCGGAAGAAGAAAGATTTCTTCCCTACAAAGAAGTTACTGGAGTTTCCAGAACGACAAAGCGATTTTTTTCTTATCGTGCTTCGACGTCAATGGTGGGAAATTGGATTATTTGTTCTGCCCTGTCTTTTCGCTGCCCACCCGAGCGTGTGAGGAGAGAACGCAGCAAAGAAGCAACGTACGAACACTCACATACTTTTTCCTCATCAAGACCAGGAAGTTCCTGCTCCAGATAAGGTCCAATCTGCCTCACCTCTTCTCCGTCGCCGTCTGCGCTTCCGCCAGCTTCTTGGACAGACTCAGACAACACCATTAGCGGTAATTTTATGACGAAGTCTTTGTGTTCAAGTCTCCTTTTTTTTGCCCCCTGTCAAGCGCCAGAATTCCCCCCCCCCTTCTCTCTACCCCTCCATGCATGACGCGCTCGTTCCGGTATTTAAAGTGACTGGTATAGAACACACTGAGCACAGCTCATACATCCTATCAGGAAGCACCCTCATGGTGCACTGGACGACCACGACTACGCCAGCCGCGACCCAAGGAGTGGTAGCAATTTGAGAGAGTTTCACTCGGACATGCATGCACTTGGGCAGGCGGACCTCAGACCAGCACAGCCTTCCTGTCATCATGAGCTGGGCACTCAGGAAGCTGCTGCCGCCACAGCCGCCGCAGCCGCTGCTGCCCGCGGCCCAGAAGTCTCTCCAACCTATGACAGAGTCAGAGAGAGACGCATTTTTCGAGCGCTCTCCTTTGCACAGTGCACGTCTGGAGTAAAAATGTTGATGTTGGCAGAGAGAGGAATTTGTGTCGCTTTCTGGCCTGATCAGACCACTAAATGGCCCACTGAATTATTCCATGATTGTTTTCTTTGTTGTTGTTCCTCCCTGTATAATGACTGGGAGAGATTCTTTTCTTTGGCCACCCAGTACCTTCATCAGAAGCAGCTACGTCCAGTTATGAAAAGATGGGCAGCTTATAAAGCTCCACTTTGACCGGTACCTGACCGAGCCAGCCACGTTGGCCACACCCAAGAAGCAGCAACAAGAGAGAGACTGTATAATCAGAGCCCGGTTTTTCAAAAGGAAGATAAAAGAGGAGGCGGCCGACGTTTTCTCACTGACACCAGTCCAAATAAGTAATTTCACTTCCAAAAACTGAAGCTGGATTCATGAGTAGCGGGTGTCCGAAAAGTTCATAATAACTGGAATAACATGAGGTTTAGGTTGCTCT
>JAAUXU010073479.1_pt1 | contig 18375 bp, 16 predicted proteins | sample 7278151 | NCBI WGS metagenome assembly JAAUXU01 (sample SAMN14350113, study PRJNA611818) | marine sediment metagenome | isolation source: surface marine sediment (1.8m) | place: French Polynesia: Moorea | collected 2018-08 | reverse complement strand
TGTCTATGTAGAGGCCATCGAAATGTGAGCAAGGGATGAATTGGCCAGAAAGATGGCCACACAATTAGGCAAGCGTCCATTGCAGCACTGAAGCAACGCTGACCTAGATATATACGTTCGTTCTGCCCCCTCCTCATTTGCGTGGCACTTAACCCTTTTTCCTGGCCTGCTTTGTCTACGGAAGTATTAGGGGGGCTTGACGCTGATGAGAGAGAAGCTCTGCTAAGTGAGTGGAACAAATCCAATCGGATTTCCCCTGGCCGGTCAAGAGATATCGACATGCAAAGTCTCTGGCTCCCTCCGAGACTGCACCGACGCTGACTCTCCGCTGGTGCTGAGAGTCAAGGCAACCAGAGTCAGCTACGCGTTCGAGTCGAGCTCGACTCGATTCAGTTTGAATCGACTGCAGTAAAGCTGACGTCCAGTGCAACAAAACGTCTCATTTGGACTCGCTTGTAACTATTAGGGGATCCACATCAAACCACATCAATCAGACCAGGAATCGGCACAGAAATTAGACCGAGTTGACGCCAAGAGTAACAAACAGTGAAGGCTGAAAGTTTAGCCTCGTCCCAACCGTTCAATGTGGACCCAAAATACCGTGCACAATTCTATTTCGACCCAACAGTTAAAGAAAAATAGTGGAGCTAAGAAGAAAACCCTGACAAAGCTGACTCGAATCGACTCCAACTACAATCCACCACTGATGAATGAAAAGAAGGGTCCAGGCTTTCCTTGGTGCAGAGATATAATCTCTCTCTCTCTCTCTCTCGACGCATACAGGGTGGACCCAAATGAGCCCGATGGAAAGAAGGGACTATCTTTAATAAATAAAAATGTATAAGATGCGAATGCGTAAATGAGCTAATTCGACGGAGGAAATGCAAAATCTTCTTCCGCAAAAAGAATTTTGTAAACAGGACTAAAATCTAGCGAGTCCTTGGTTTCCCAACATCATTTTTTTCACTTTCGATCATAAGTGAGTTTTCAATTGTTCTAACTGCCGAAATGATGACGTTTGATGGAATAATGACCGATGTCCTTCCTCGTCCGATTCCCACAATTCCTCTCCTCAATGAAAATGTTGATGTTGAATGTTCTCTATCCAATGAGCTCAGTTATGCATTTGCACAGGCTGAGCAATAAGCCTCTACTTTATAACGGATTACTTCTGGTCCACCCTGCGCTTGACACGGATTATATTTATATATATATATATGTATATATATAGCGGTGATTTATTAGTACTTCTTGGCTGCTTGCTCACTCTGCGTTATTCTCGTCCCCTGAATATACTAAAGGCTGAGCCACACGTGTTGCCAGACCAGCAAAACTATTCGGTGCACAAAGGGGGACGAGGGACAAAAACTCGTCGCAGGAGCAATCACATATTGAGACATTGCTTAGGGCGCGTTTAGGCCAGCGGGTTTTCGGCTCGGCATAATGCGTCAAAAACTGACAGTGCCAGAATCTCGTAGCTTGGCACCAACTTAGGACTCATAAGGGATTATCCTCATACCTTACACGTAATGCTGTCTGTGCAGTAATCCGCGTGAAATAGAAAGGGCTTCAGTCGGTCAGAGAGCCCCACCCAGTTGGTCTCTGGACCTCCACTGTGGCCTTAGTGACCTCAGTGGCCTTAGATATTCTTAAAAGGAGGTCACTCAGGGCTTGTAACTTACGTCCTCTCATCTAATTACGAGTATGTACGTACTTGGCACAAGGGGGGAGAGAAAGGACCAGATTCAGAGGAAAATCCCCCTCCCTACCCTCTCTGACGAGGGAAAAAAATCATGGTGCCAGAGCTAAGCTGCTTTTGCTGCAATGGAGCCCCCTTCCATACTCTTATCCCCTTCCCCCTCCCCCTTCACCCCACCCCACGTTCACCCTTTCTCCTTTGTCGAGCTCTACCCCAACCCCCTCTGCTGTGTGGCAATCCAGTCTAGCTAAGGAATTACGTGGCATTTACTGGGTGGCACCGGAGAGAGAGAAGAGGTCAGACAAGGAGGGTGAAAAATGAAAGCTTGTAAGATCCTCATCATCTGATCATTTTGAGAAGCCTTATTCATGTTAAGAGCAGAGCGGAGGAGCTCAGATACTCACTCGAGCTCGTTCATGCGTGGGGGGAGTCGGTGATCATTTGTCTGACAAAGAGGGGGGGGGAGGAATCACTCTTTGCTATGGGTGTTTTTCGTGCGAGGATAAAGCAAATGCAAACTTGGAGGTGCAACCTTCAGTGCAAAGACCATGATCATCGTGACCGTGACCCCAGGAACCAAGTTCGGCTCGGTCCACACTCTTGCCTGTACCGTGGGGAGTCCAGACCATGAGGGGTGCCCACGTCATGTCCCACGATGACGGTCAACACCTTGAGTTGGAGAGGACGTGGTCGGTGTTCGCATTTATTGCCCACCATAGTAGACATCATTCAGATAAGATTCCCAAGCGTTGACTGATTTTTCAATCACGCTTAGTGACGTGAGGAGCAGTGGCAGTCAGTGATTCACAGGTATACTTTGAGACTTTCAGCGACGACGAGTCTTTCTTTGGCAGACACGAGAGAGACGTCACCTGTTATGAGCATTGGGAGCAAACTGCTGAAGTAAGACTTCAGCTATATCATTTCGTCCGTGGCTGGAATCGGACAGTTTCTTGGGTGGACTTGCTGAACCATAGACTGCGCCTTTAGACGTAGATAAAAGTATTTTTCTCCTGCGCTCTTCTTTGATCATTTAGTTGAAAGAGATCCACCATTTGACCATTGGTCGTCGTCGTCGTCGTCGTCGTCGTCGTCGTCCTGCTTTCTCCCAACATTTTGGCACGTCCTGGAGGGAGCCAAAGACCAGCCAGACAATCAGACAGACATGACAGAAATGCGAAGGAGGAGGACGGGGGAGCCTCTTCTTGATTGCGATGACGAGCTGTGGGCGTTGACTGAGCAATGTTGAGCCGCACGCCTGCATGCACAGAAAAGATAGCAGAATATTTTGATATCACCACTCTCTGCTGGATGGAGGGACGCACAGGTTGTCTCAGCCCAGTGGAAACTCCTGCCACGTTCAACGACGCGCACAGATTTACCAAAAATGATCGTGGTGATGATGACTGCAACTCCATCATGCTCACATCATCTATGAACAGGGTGTCTCACATAAGTTGAAACTTCATCAAGTAGAGACTTCTTAAAATAGGCCCTTCTCTATTTGGGGGGACATCAAAGGTTTAGACATGGCGTGGCTTTCTGGGATATTCAACAAGAATCCCACATTTGGCTGCATTTTTTGAATTAGCTGAAGATGTTGCTCTGGCCAACGTCGCCCAAGTTCTACGCCGTGTTCGTACCCAAGGATGTGAACTCACTTGTTAATACGAAATGAACCATACGTCATTTGTTGACCCTTGGAGGTCCCTACATTACGTAATAATTGAAGAGGCATAAAACAAGCGAGCTGCAACTTAACTAGGATAATCTGTACCAACATCCACAGACGGACCCGTCCGTGGCCCTGATGCCTGAATTCAGGATGCCGCCTTTTCCATTCTCCAATCTCAAATTGTTTGCTGTATCCTTGGCTTCAAGCAACTTTGAAGTGAAATCTTGGCACGCTGCGTCTGTGCGTGGAAACAATTCTTTCCTCACGCACTTCTGCACGAGCCAGGAGGTTCTCTTTGATCTTATATTCATCCTCCTTGATAGTCGTCCCCTTCTTTTTCCTTTGAGAGAACAAGAAGAAGCGCTCCAGCTACACAACCATTTATTACTGCAACCTCTGTTTGCCAGTGGAGGGTGAGGTGAGGATGGAACAATTTCCTGCACGTACAATAAGAAGGTTCCATCATCTCTTCACCTGTGATTAGGGTGAGAGAGCAAATACTCAACTTTGGAGGGGGGGGGGGCAAACTTGTGCAAGTACAGGGTGGGTGGGAGGGTCGGGAGACGCCCAGACGAAGCAGAAGCAGTTTTCAGCCACCCTGTATGCGAGGGAGAGAAGCAGTGAACACGCGATTGCGTTTGCTTCCTCTTAAGTGTCTGTGTGCTTACGTGCAAACGCAGAGAGTGCAAAAATGCGCACGTACAGTACGTAATTCCGCTTTCTCCTCCAGCTGTATCGTTCAGCAGTCCGTAAAATTGGCTCGATATTTTTGGGTCTCCTCAACTTGTGCGTACATCAATTTTCATTAGAGTCCCTAGGGATGGGGTAGTGGGGACGAGGGAGGAAGACCATTTTTTTATCGAGTCCGCCACATCACGGGACACGAGGACTCCCTCCCTTCTTAGGCAGGAACAACAGCGGCGACAACGCGAGTGAGCGTGCGTGTGTCACATCTACATGTGCTTTTGTGCTGGCAGTCACAGCCAAGCAAATAAAGTCTCTTCTTCGACGTCTCTCGGGAGTCCTTACATGGACGATGCCTCCTCTGCTTAGTGGCTTACGCATTCACAATATGCCCTTCCTCACTCTCTGCCTTTGCTCGCAATCTCATTCCAGAGCACACACAGAGTGCCTACATATAACTTCTTTGTCTTTGCCAACAGCCAGAAAAGGCAGGAGATGTGGTGATGCCTTCATCATGAGGAGGAAAAAGTAGAGAGTTACAAATGATGAGATGTCGTGTCAGATTCAAGACAAAACCTTTCCTTTTTACACTCTGGAATGACTGGAGTGTGCATGGTTGTTTTCCTGCAGGAAGCCCACATAGATTGCAAACTCATAAGTGGGATTGGCGTTATCAGGGTTTTAAGTCCCTCGAGTCAGACTGGGACGTTGAAACGTCTGAACACATCTGTAAAAGTATAAAAGGACAGGCCCGTATGAACGTGTGTGTGTGCGCGCCTGTGTGTGTGTCGGTCCGCAGCCAACTTACAGCTTTCGCACAGCAGACAGACAGACATGCAGACGGACAGACAAACAGACACATGAATAGCGCTTTGTTATTCCTCCCAAAAAAGTGGGGAGCGCATTTAAAAAAAATAGGTATTGCACTCTTGAACAATGGAGTCCCGGGAGCTGGAGACTGGAGTTCTTCAACTGTTCGCTATGTGTTGACTGTTGACTTTGTACCTTTGCAAATTTTACCCTGTGAGTGCATTCCGCGTTCGGATGTTGGAGAAAAACGTCCAAATAGCAAGTACTCTATCTCCTTTGCTGTGTTTTTGCCTGTTGGTTGGACGACACTTCCCAAAATAAAAGCTCAAATTCACTGCTCATTCGCACGCCCACTAAAGGTTTGTAGTGCGTGCTCTGACTTGCAGTAATCAGTGGTTACACTTGACTTTTGGCACACCCCTTACTTGAGTCATTTGCACTTCCTGTTGCTGTAAAGGACATGGCACTTCTCTAGGCTGGCTCTCCTTGCCCCATGAAGACACCTCTTCTCATGTATGCGGAAAACACGAGGAGAAAGCGTCTGCCATTGTCCGGATGGTTGTGTGTGTGCGTAAGATTGAGCAGAAATTGGGGGGAAAATGAGAGGAGGAGGGGGAGGAGGAGAAACATTGGCTGCAGATGACATTTTCGCGACTCATCGAAGCCTTTTCTTTCTTCAAGGCAAGGAAAAGGCTTTGAATGCGTGTCTCTTCTGTGTCTTTTTTTTACTGGTTTTGCTTTGTTCCGGAGAAAACAAACCCTCCTCCTCCTCCTCAGAACCGAAATGCTGCACGTAAACTTTTTTCATATCCCCTAAATTCTTGCATGAATCTTCGTCTCCTCTTCAGTTTGCTGACATAACCTTATGCTTTGAGGCTCCCCTGAAGCTTTCTTAGTACGGAGCGGTAACTTAGGTACAATGTAGGGTAGTTCCACCTCATTAGGAGAGTAATGCAGAAAAAAGCTAGAGGAGAAGAAGAAGTTTGGCTAGCATGACCTCACTCTGACTTCCTCTAAAGGGAGATTTGCATGGATAGAGAAAGTTTCGGCTGCAAGAAGTTGGCCTTTTCATTCAATTGGTTGCAGCAGCCCTACTAGAAACAGAAGCAGCTGCTGTCTTTCAAGCAGGAGAGGCCACATAAAAAGGAGTGGGAGAGGAAGAAAACACAAGGAAAGGCCTGCCTACATAAAAGCCATTTGCAATATTAGTTCGACTTTGAACAGTTCTTTCATCCATGAAAAATTCCATCATCTCTCCTCACTGTTGTTGGCGCTGCTTCGTGCACTCCATAGCCAAGGAGTCACCTAGCAGAGAAATTCTCAAAGAAACAAAGGCTCTCCAGAGCTTTCTATGTGTGCAAGTAAGGAAAGGACGGCTTTCCCAGAGGAGATGCATGCATAAATTATGGTAATGTTCGGTAAGCAAAGCTCAGCCCCATGGGTAAGGTGCGCAACTACCTACATACTGTTTGCCCAACCTGTCTTTCCCATGTTTTTCGCGCCTTTTTACAAGGTTGCCGGGCCTTTTTTTCCTTTCTCCTGACCAAGGCTGAAGACTCTTCGTGCCATTACTTCTTGGTGGGTGCCCACAAAAAAGGAAAAGAAAATAGACCATTTGTGGAGGAAATTGCCGTCATCAGTGCCTCGTGTGAGTTCTTGCGAAAGCTGCGTTAAAAAGCGTGAGAATAAACCAATGAAGGAAAAGGCTTGGAAGAGCCCATTAAAAAGTATTGTTAAGCCTCATCATTTGTCAAAACTCACTTCAGGGATTAACGCAATTCTTTTTCACGACGTGTGAACTGATCAATCGGAACATGGTTACCCGGCTTTCTGGCTGCTCCCGTGCCATTTTCGCTTGTTCTGACGGAAGGGGGGGGGGTGAGGAGGGGTGTAATATCCTCTCAAGGGGGGTCATTCAGGCCGCAATCAATATGTCGGTGGATGGCAAAAATCATAGCAATCAAAATGAACACAAGTCAACGCTGCCGCATTATGTTGCATTTGTGCGTAAGTGGAAATGTACGTGTACCTGAACCGCACCGTGGGAGTCTGAAGTCTTCGGAGCAGGATGAGGACGGCTTTTGACACACAACTTCTGTCATGCTATATAATAATAATGTACAGCCGTACAGATAACTTTTTTCTTATTCAAAGTTCAGGTCTCACATTCAGTCACTTTGATCAAATAAATGATTACTCCGTCATAAGTCTGCAGCTGTCGTAACGGCGTATTAGTTTTGTAGTGGTGGGGAAAAGTTCCGGAGTCGTCCGCAACACCCTGTAGCATCTGCCGCTTCGAAGACTTCGCCAAAAGTTGTGGGATGCACAACGGGTTCAGGATAAAGAGTCCGGCCTCACAGCTCTATCATTCCTTAATTATTGACGTTTAGATAGAGAGACAAATTCCCCAGTGTTCTGCAACGCCCTGTACAAGCACCATCAAGCCGCAGAGCAAGGTATGGAAGGGTGTGGTATTGGTATCATAACGAAGAAAATGAGCTCTGTTTCTTTTGGCACACCATTGGAAGCTGCATAAAGCGTTAGTATATTTGCCTACTGAAGCTTTCCCACTCCTGGGGCTAGAGATTGGTGGCTACTAATCTTTCCCCTGATATCTCAGCATTGTGACTTGAGCATGTAGAAAAACGATCCCCACCCATCCCTATTCCCTTTCCCCCCTTATCCCCCCCCCCCACACACACACATTCACTTACTCATTCGCCAATCAAACAGCCTCTGCTCTCCCCCCGGGTCTGTTCTTGGTCCCAGATATTATTACTTCTACCTGCGAGAAGTGCTACCAACATGGATATGAGCAAAAAAGGAGGGTCAATAAGCAGAGAAACAATTACCTCCATTTCTGCGAACCTTTTTTTGAGTAGCCTCAGCACGAAGCTTTCTAGTTCTCCTCCCATGCAACATTGTTTACTGTAGGAAGAAAAAATAACCGTAGGGGTTGTTGTTTTCACTAAGTCACGCTTCATTATTGCGTGGAGGGAGAAATGGAGATCATTCTAGAGAGTTCGTTTCTAGGATACTCGGCTTAGTCACCCTGTTTAACGAGGCTTCGTTGTTCCTTCACTTTAGAATAATGAATGAGCAAAAATCGAGCGTCCGTCAAATTTTTGAAAGAAAAAAGCATCTGGAAAACCGTTTGCTGCGCTGGGAATCGATGCAGTGGACGCCGCTTCTATGTATGTTCTCAGCAACTGTGCTTGGCCGAGGACAAGCAACGGTTCTGAGCTGGTAAGCGGCGTCCACTGCGCGATCTCTTGCTCCCCTTGGCTGCTGCGGGTGCTAACGTCGCTTCCTTCTGCTCCTTTCAGAAGGTACCACGAGCGCCTCGCGTGCATGGACGAGTGCTTCTCCGCCTTCGAGTCCGTGGCCCCACACCATGAAGTGGCTCGGGCCTGCTACAACGCCGCGTGCTCGGAGCGCATGCGCGACAAGACCGGACGCACCGGCATGGAGTGCTTCGAGCGCTGCACTCACCACGCCGCCACCAGGGTGCCCAAGGAAGACTGGCGCGACTGGTCGGAACTGCTCTCCACCGCCACCTGCCCGTCGAACCTCGGGGCCCAGGTAAACTGCACTCGACGTACATTAGTGATGCATGCACTGTACACTTTTTCCCCCTCCCTTAGCTCGATCATCTGGCTTGCACAGACCAGAGTCTCTGGGCTCAGTTGACCGCTTCCACCTCCGTGAGTCCCGACATCCACCTGCTGTGCATCAACGCCCTGTGCGACCACGACGTCAGTTGTGCCAAGCGCTGTCTGCGACACGTCACAGAGGTGGTGTCTGAAGAGGATCTGTCAAAGTAATCATATGCTTCTATACTACGTGTATACTTACTCAACTACCTATGCGTGCATGAATAGGGTAACTAAGAGAGGCCAGAACTCGCCTGATTTCAGTACGTTTGACAAACTATTTATGCAAGCGAGACATTAGAATGGACAACATTGGAAATGTTTTATCGAGGTAAAGCAATTTGCCTGTACATGTAACAGGTCACTTTCAATCCGTCCAATTTTAGCTCTTCAAACTGCTAAGAAAAGTATGCTTGCTGCAACAACGTTGTTGGTTCTTGTCAGTATTGCAAAATTCTTCACGCAAATGAAAGTTATGGTTCTCCTGCCTCAAGTTGGCCCGCTTCTGGGTCAGTATCTTATGCGCAGTCTGAAAAACGAACTTTTGGGGGGTTACGTAGCTTTTTGGCCATCCGAGAAATGTTAGACAATCGCCTTTCAACTGTGGGTCGACGTCGCTTCCTGATCCACCCTGTATCGGCCTGCTTTTTGTTCCTCTCCAGGTGGCATCAGTGCACGTACTCTTCAACCTGCTCCGAGATTGGCTCCTACCGGGACCACGTGGCGTGCGCCGACGACTGCCTCAGGGACCACAAGGAGGAGCTGGAGAGGCGCAAGGAGGACGAGAGGATTAGGAGGCAGCAGGAGGAGAGGCGCAAGAAAGAGGCCGAGGCGTTGTTGCAGTCCAGCGGAGCGGAGCAGAAACTGGCGGCCACGTCCGCTCTGGCCATGTCTGTCCTCATGCTGTGGCGATTGCACTGAAGATGCTTTTGAGTGTTGAGACACGCAAGTGAGAATGAGGCACCAAAGACACAGACTTTTCCCTCCTTCGTGGACATTTCATCACACAACGTATGTGGAAGAAGTCTGCATATGTGGATCCGTTACATTCTTTTCCCTTCAGGTACTCCTACATTGTGTGTAATTATACTTTTAAAACTTCTTGTACATACACCAAGCACATCAGTGTCGCAGTATTCAATGAACACCGCCGCTATACGATTTGAAGGAGCGTTTGAAATCAGAGAAACAGTCGCTCCACATATTTAACCGAAACTTTTTTCTATGGCAGAAATTCGTTATCTTTTTAGAAATGCATCCGGGACAGAATGCTAAAATGTGAGCAAAAAAAGCTGTTAGTCACTACCATTCATTATCATTGAATTGCGACAATTGGCTTGACAAAAATACCTCTTTTTGGTGACAGGCATACAATAATATTCTAAGGACGAAAATGTAACTAACGGAAAGGATCAGGGTAACTTACCTGTCGATGGAGGTAAGGCAAATATTGCGCTAGCTCCTTTCCTCTCTCCTTGCCAACTGTACCATACCGCGTGTTTACTTCAAGTTGCTCATTCGTATACACCTAATACTGAGTCATTTTGTAGCCGTCGGCCTCACATAGACGAGGATCGTCATTGTTTCCATGTCCACGAAGCAATCTCACGTAGCCATGTACGTATTCAACTGCAAAGCAATGTACTAGTACACAAGTATTCTGTCTTTTAGTGGTGTATGTGACATTTTTTCGTGTACTGCTATTACATTTGTGTATCGCTGTAGAGAACGATGATAATAAAAATAAAGAAGACAAATGGCTGAAGAGTTACAATGGAGCTTCTGGGGACGGGAATGGAGAAGTCTTCTTTCTCGCAACCTCTCTTGTGAACCCTCCTTTGCGAGCATATTTACTTCGGTTTACTTCTACCCGCTTAAGGCATCTTTTGCTGTACTGTGTAGTAGAAGTCAATGGATTAAGGGCCGCCTTCGTCAAGGGAACTTCCTAGGATGCGTTTGGCAGAGCCACGCCTTGAAGTCATCGAGCGCTACAACGTCGACGAGCACCAGCCCGGGCAAACCGTCAGTGGCAGCTAAAACGAACGTCAGCGCGTCCAATGACCCTCTGGTACAACTTTGCCGGGGCCAAAGTGATCCTCCCAGTTCGTCAGCATCCGCATTTCCCCGCGGTCCTCGTTGGAGCTGGATAAGTCGTCGGTGACCTTCTCCGTCGTCTTGAACCTGATGCGGTGATGTCCACTGCGCAATTTGCGCTGACGATTTTGGTTTGAGACTTTTCACCACCGTGACTTGCCTGACTTACATAAGTGTTCACAGTTTCCCGATCTCTCATTCCAGGAGGCGGGTAACTGGAGCCCAAACTATGCCGAGGACCAAAAACGCAACATCATTTTCTGACGCCTGATTTTCCTTTACTGTCGTGTCTTATTTGCTGTGACCCCGAAAACATGAAACCACATTTTGTTCTTCAGAACCACGATATATATACCCTTTATTTATTTTTGCATAAATCAGGAAATGTACTTTATTTCCCGGTTGGGCTTAATTTTCGTTGTTGGCTTTTACAGCGATGCGATATATAATTATTCGTCTAAATATATAGGTTTTTATCCGGGAGATACAGTATGTATGGAAGACGGTTTGAGTCCATCTCTCCTTTCGAACCAGTGCAAAAAAAGCAGGACAGGAGAGTCACAAGAGGTCTACAGGGATTAACCTGACAAGTGCTGACGAGATCCTCCCGGAGTTGGCTCCCCAAAAGAGGGGCACCGTCAACCACACAGCGAGGTCTGACCCCGTTTGCGACGAAAAAGCAAAAATCTGGCGTTAAATTAATACCGACCTTGCCAAGGTGGCAACTTTGCCGACGTGTACAACGCCACCAAGAACATCAATATGTTCAAACTGGACTGCAAGAATCTTTCCGCCCACCTAAAGCCAGATGTCAAGATTGTTGCTCCTTCCCTGTCTGCCTCATTTTTGGCCTGTCTGCCTCATTTTTTCTGCCTCATTTGTGTGACTTCTGCGGGCCATTCAATGGCTTTGACCTCAGCTTCTGGACGCAGCAATGACTGCCATGAAGCTAAGGCTGGGAGAGAATGAAGCTGGCACCGAGGCGATGACTGCAGCAAAGCTGAGGCTGAAGTGCTCATTTTGGAAACTTTGTGTTAAATGACAAGTCCTTGTCTTCAGCTGCTTCTAGAGGCTGTTTTGCCTGCCTCTGCAGGCTTCTTTCTCTTGCCACGTAGAAATGTGAAACATGACAAGTGCAAAATTTCATTCCTAAAGAATTAGCCTCCCAGACAGATGGGACCCGAACGAATAGGCTTTCCACACCAGTGATAACCTGACGAAGGTTCTGCTGACCACTTTGCCCTGGACGAATATATTCTGGACGAGTTTTCCGCTGACCAAGTGTGCCGTCACCGTCACGGTCTGTCCATTACAGTAACCAGGACATTTTGTTGTCTCGTCTCTCTGCTATAAATGTCCTCTTCAATTTATTAATGTTATTACGCCACCGATACCTTCGGGATCTGGGTCTTACGGCCGTAAAGGCCATTTTCCCTCGGGTGGGAGGACATAATGCATCGGAGGGAGCAGTTCTTGAGGACCATAAGAGGCTCTTCCTCCACCTTGGAAAGTCTGGATTGCTGAGGGAGCAGGAGGAAGCTTTATCCGTACAATCCACTGACAGAAGGCGGAATTAGCTCTCCATGCTGAGACTGGTCAGATCCTCTTAAAACTTTCTTTCAGCATAGCTGGTTTTTAGAGACTATGAAGAAAGAGCCTCGAGTGACACCAATACTTGAACCCGACTGGGTAAAAACCCTTGACGAATATGTGAAGCTTAAAGGAAATGCACGAGAATCCCATTAACTTCTGCACTTTTGCTCTTCTGCTCTTTCTGTGAGGTGAATAGACAAAGTATCATGTTGCATTTCTGTTCTTTCAAGGGCCAACACTCACCACCTGAGGGAGAAAGCAGTTCCAGAGGTCTCGGCCTCCTCCTTCTTGGCTTCCTTGTGCACATTCATCAAACCCAACCAGACCCGTGTATGCCAGTTGATGTAGACTGCTGTGAGAATGCCAGGACAGTCAGCAGATTCCCACTGCAGAGGGAAGAGTCTCCATGGCCTCCTTGGCAACTACATCACAGGCATCGCACACACACGCACGTCATAAAGCAAAAAGATGGGGAGATGATTCTTTAAGTGGAGTTACGACAGAATGGTGCATCACATTAGCGCCATCTGTTCCAAGCGTGATCTTCTCTTCTTCCAACGGTCATCTCTCCGTTAAAGTTGGCCTGGGATCGATCGAGTGCCAACATCGATAACTTCCACAAGGCCACGATAGATCTCAGTTGCATCACAACTGATGACATGCGTTAGCAACCTTCGAAATGTCATCAACTGCAGTGCTCTGAGCAGTTCTAGGACTCAACTTTGATCGGATTTATCTAGGATACCCTTTATGCAGTAAATGCATGGAAATGTGCGTACATTTGCCTTTCAACTTTATCGTCTCGTAGGTAGGTGCTTATATGATTTGATACTCGTGTAACACAAACGAAGGTTGCTCACACCAGAACTTATTTGTCAAATATGAAGTTATTAGCAGTAATACAGGCCGGATCCAATTTGTCAGGGTGTAATATGGCTTGCGCAACTTTTCTTTTCTGAATTCCCTCCATTGTTTGCTCCAGCACTGTTCCAATTTACAATGGAGAAAACACACTTTACAAAAGTTTGACAGGGGACCGGATGCAATCTTTCTTCATTTAGGATCACAGGACAGCTTCAGAGGTCCTCATAAGGGTGGACGACGTTTCCGGGAGTCCGGCGCAATCGAATGTGCGAAATCGAGAAAAACTACACTTTTTCGAGGACCATACAAATTTCGCCTGATGTCATTATGCCCTACAGGGTGTGAACTACTTGATGGTCCCGAACACTAATGCACACAATCTTTTTTTTGTTACATTCATTGACCTGTTCTTTGCCTATGTGCTTCCCTTTCACCTTCAGGCACGTCTCAATGCGGCGTGGCATCGAGACATCAAGATTGTCCAAAATTTGAGGCTTTATCTTTCACCATGCCTCTTTGACATTTTTAGTAAAAAGAGTCAGGGGCCATCAATTAGTTTACACCCTGTACTGTTAATCGAACACTACGCTTAATCGAGCCCTTTTCAAAATTCCCGTTCGTTTAAGCCTAGTTTCTTGATGCATACACAGATCAAACATATGCATGCACAAGTGTACTGCAAATAAAAAAATGCACTCCAAACTCTGCATAAGGTAAGCTCATCTAATTAGTAGTCGAAGAGTTTATTTTCTGTACCGATATTTTATTCATTCATTTTTACATTCATAAGTACCAGCATGTCACCATTATTATCATTCAGGCTACAACGCTCCGTGCCGTGCAAGAAATTCTGCTGTCAGCAATGTTGCAAAATGCCAATAGTCCGGTGATTCATTGCTTTTCCAGTATATGAGCGAACGCTTGTTTGCCTATACTTAAATACTGACATTAGTTCAAAGGACAAGATGCGTGTACATTCTACCTACCTCATGGGTATTCAAGTACAAAAACCCCTATAAGAGGGTGGGCTCCGGACACAAACTAAAGTCAGCAAATAATGCTTTCTCACCTAGCCTAAGCTCCACAGGTGTATTGTAATAGTTCTTCCTGAATACGGTATGTACCGTAAAAGATCTCAATAAGTACTATGGGGTTACATTATACTTCTCGCATATTGCAAAACAATGGTGTGCTACACGGTGTACCATTCCAAATTGCTCAATTCTCAACTTACCCCTGGGGTGAATTCTTTTGGCTGGTTATGGGACAATATTGGGTATTTCTTGGCATTTCATTTCGGGCCTCTCATGCTCAGTGCATCGCTCATCATTCTCGTGTTTGGAGTGCTATTGGAAGTTGCTGCCACTGACATCCAGACACACTTTTGCAGGAACATCAGTCAACTGTGGAGATGTAGCTGGACACCAAGCTGAGTTAGAACCTGTGGAGCAGGTAGCAATGGCTGCCACAATGGCAGTAGCCTTGATGGTAATGGCACTGACAACTTCTGCCATTGCCTATTGGCATTGACCTACATTTGCAAAATTTCACTTGGAAAAATTGTGGTTTAGATCGGTCCGCCAAAAAATTGAGCTGCGGCGCAAAACCAACTGTGATCCACATAGTTTAAAGTATACCACTTTTTTCTACATCCTCTAGGAGGAATCAGCGAAATCAACTTAGAATTGGCAGAAAGGCAACCATTTTAGAGCGGGACGTGTCATTGGAACACCCTGTATTCTATGCACGATTTATAGATCTTTTGTGTCGTTGTGCCGGTGCCAGTCAGGTGTCATGAATCCCCTTCTCCACTCACATGGGCCTGTCTTTATGTTTTATAAGGCCTATCAGGCACACGCCCCCAAACACACACTTCAGTCTCGCATTGATGGGACAGGCGCACACTTCGTCATCAGTCGGTCTCGCGGAGAGTCCAAGGCACAGTTGTGGTCGAAGACTGACATATTGGCCGTAATGATGCCACTGCAGATCATGTTGATCTTTCTCGCTGCTTTGAAGAGCGGTAAGGATTCTCTCATTTAACTCACTCCCTTTTTTTGCCTTATAAAGAGATCAGGCCATAAACTTTTAGACCCGCAAGTTCCTGTTGTTAAATAGGTACGACTGTACGTTCGCACTTGACTCTTTGACTTATCCTCTTTCAAACATTGCGTAGGCCTGACAGACCTGTTTCATAGCCTGCCAAGTCTGCCACATCAAAAAAAAAAAGAATCTCAACTTCAGATGTAAAGGGCCTCTTTTTATGGGCTCTCGAACCCTTCCCGTCTCCCGCTGAAGGTTGGTTAGGGCTCACAAACCCGAGCCCGAAAATCGTATCACTGCTACTTCTGACTTTTAGGTGACTCCGTGTTGGTGGCAGATCTTCAGACTGACGGGCTGTTCTCCAACGAGACCTTTCTGCGCTACGCCGGAGCCATCGAGCAGGACTTGGACTCATTCACCCTGTGCTTGAGGTTGGCCCCGGAGATCCAACTCCTTTTAAGCCTTAGTAACCATTTTCCCGCCTCGCCTACACGCTCAGGTTCCTGGTGGCGTTCATCAGGGGGGAAGTAAATTACGCCCTTTCCTACGGCTACGAGGGCGACGGCAACGCGCTCACTGTCGGTGAGATATCGCTTCTGGCAATTGTACGTGTAATTTGCGCCATTTAGCGCAGGGAAGTATTGGAAATTCAGAAATTTTCACGGCAAAAGATAAGAAGAGGAAAATAGCACGCTTAGTAAGTGCGTCAGTTGTCGTGGTCATCATCCCATGTCCTTAGGCCTCCGTGAAGATAATGACTCCGGTGCCAATCACCAAATAAGCATGGGAAATGTGTCCGCTACGTGCGATACATGAGAGAGATAATGACCAACCCCACAAAAGAACGAAAGCTGCGTATACATTGTCTGTTTGACATGACATTCGTCATCAGCAGTCCGTCGTTGTTTGTTGTGCTACAGACGATCCGTTCCGGTGACAAATTCATGCACGTGTGCAAGTGATTATGGCCAATGATAAGTGCATGCGTGATTTTATGCTTTGGGTATTTTTTTTGTCAGTGGTGAGGGCATCGCCGGACAAAGTGATGTGGCTGGAGTTGTGCAAGCTGAAGTTCGTCTCTCAGGAATGTCTCAACATTCGTTTGGGTCCCCGAGAAGAGTTTGAATTTTTCGTATGGACTCATATTTGTCTCGTATATCAGGTAATTCGTGGTACCTGAGCTGTACTTGGTACTGACGTTGAACCCTGCCCCTGGAAGTCAAGAGAGGCTTTCCAGATGCTTCCTAAGCATCTTTATCGTTATTCATTGAACCAACGTTGGATCCCCAAGTTCAGCTGAGAGCGCCTGCAACTGTTTCCAGGAGTGGTGTTGAAAGTCTGACTAGTAACAACTGAATTTTCTGCCATGACGTTATTGACCCTGCTGAAACAACTTTATTGCACGCACTTCATTTACTCGAATTTTCTTCTTTGTAGCTATGTTGGCCTCACTTATCCGGCTTCGCCTGACTCGTCTCTTTCCTTTCACTTGCACTGTCATGTGTTCTTGGCTGGAAAGATGATTCAGCTGCCTTCACTTGACCGAACTTGACTTTTGACACGAACTCATCAATTGCACACAGTACAGTGAGGCACTTTGTGCACAAACCTGACAGATATTGATTTGCTGATAGGTCAACATCCTCTCTTCAAAAGTCGAGACGAAGTTGACAGCCTTCTTGAACGGGGATGCAGCTGAAACAAGTGAGTGAAAGTTGTGTCCTTTAAAAGGTACAGGAAGCAGAAAGACTTCTTACTTCCCTAACTGTTGCAGAGGTTTTAGAGTTCGAGCGAGACACGTACAAAAAGCTTCGAAGTGGGGGCTACTTTGTCGTCGGCCAAGATCAGGTGCATTTGATGGATGAATTTGAAAGAAAGCAGCTGTAAAGACAATGATTCTGCACTCCAGGACTCACCTGGAGGCTCATTTGACAGCCTCCAGGCATTTTCTGGACGCGTGACTGAGGTACAGTTGTGGGAAGGAGTCCTCGAGGCCTCAGACATTAAAGCAATGGCCCAATGTCAAACGCTGGAGCCTCAAGTAGGTGAGTATCCCGGCTGCCTCATCACTTAATATGACATGTGGGAAGGCATGTGCTCCGTGCCGGTCAACCAGTTCATACTAAAACTATAACTATCCTCTGCTTTAGTGTTCAATCCATTACACTTACAGTTTAACTGATTTAGGATTAATGAGTAACTGTCCACGTCTTTGACCAATCGGTTAATCGAGCCATGTCAAAAGCGGAATGAGAAGTAAACAAACTACTTGGCAAACCTTTCTCCGGGTTGTAAGCCAGAGGCAAACACAGATTATGAACCTATATCCATGCCTGTCTGCGGTCACTCAGAGATCTATACTAATCTGCAGATGACTCTATAGAGATCAATACTTGTCTATGGTTTACGCCCCAGAAGAAGATTTGCCACTCTTTATTCTGTCTACTTCCCATTCCCCGTTTGGACACGTCAGTGTGCAGCACGAGAGCATGTTGAGGTTCCTGATGACTTCCAAACATGTCGCGTTCTCAGGTCAGCGCCTTCTGTTGCCATGGACTGATGAAGCCTTGTCCGACGGTTCGTGGGAGCCGAGCAACGTCGTCCTCGACGAGGTAACTGATCCTACCGCACTGTGCAAAATGTCGCCGACCAAGAATGTCTTCTTCGTTGCAAACCAAGTCACCTACGATGAACTCAAAACCACGTGTGAGGTAGTCGGAGGACAAATTCCAGTGCCCAGGTAAGCATCGACGTCAGGTAGTTGTAGGATAGACAGCGGTAAGGTTTACTTTAATTACTTGCAGAAACCAAGCCGAGTTCATGGACGTGTACGAGGTGATCAAGTTCGGCATCGAAGTCTTGCCAGGAATGAGCAACTGCAGGGTTGCTGACGACGATGTCACCTTCTTCCTGGGACAGGTAAAAGACTGGACGATCTAGCCACCTCGTACATGTCAGCATCAGTTTTTACCACAGCTCGAAAAAAAAAGTGTCAGCTCGAAAATTATAGTTTTTTCCTTAAGTTTTCTTAAAAACAGCTTTCTTGCCTTTGCTTTCTGCTCTAGAATAATCCCACTTCTCTGGTTGATGTGTGACTACTGTGTGTCACCGCTCCAGAGTACAAACTCGGTTAACACTCCCAAACAGGTCTTGCAGTCCTCAGAAGGCCTTGACTTGTTCGTCCAATGCTTCTTTGCAGTCATTTTCCTTAGTACACGTTGAAGTCGTCAGCTTCCCTTCAAGCCCAATCCATTTGGTGT
>JAAUXU010132758.1_pt1 | contig 18378 bp, 13 predicted proteins | sample 7278151 | NCBI WGS metagenome assembly JAAUXU01 (sample SAMN14350113, study PRJNA611818) | marine sediment metagenome | isolation source: surface marine sediment (1.8m) | place: French Polynesia: Moorea | collected 2018-08 | reverse complement strand
TTTGTCCCACCCTTCTGCTTGTCTTAATCACATTGTCGCCTTGGGGTATACTTTTGCTGGGCCCCCCCCCCCCCCCCCCCCCGGTGCCTAAATCAGAGTTTTACTGAATAAACTGACCTGAAGTTTTGACTCGACTGCCTTCAGGATCTTTGCTGTTCCACTCTGTTCTCATCCATTCTCTGCATCAACCAATTTTCGACAGTCAACAATCTGCAGTAAATGGAGACTCGACTGCATTTCGCTCTTGTCCTCGCCGGCACCCAGCAGGAGCCAAAGGAGACAAAAGACAGTGAAAGAGGAAATGAAAAATCGTTCCTCTGGGCCATTTCCATTTCTTGTTTTATCAAGGTTGTTGGGAAAATCAGGTGCTGTGAAAAAGGTTAAATTGTTTCCCTCCTGAGAGGGAAAGTGCTTGTTGTTGTGCTCGTTGCTGCTGTTGCTGCTGGCGCTGTCCTCCCTCGAATTTGCATGGGCCAGACATTAATCAACACCTGCGCTTTTGATATTTTACACGGGCTAAATTAAATGTTGCTCCTGGAGGGAGAGAAATAGAGGGAAAAGTTTGAGTCATTTTCTGCTCGTGGCTGCCACAGGGAAGCGGTGGGTTGTAAAGGCCAAGCAAGTAAGAAAGTCACAGTCACATGATGATGTGGGGAGATCGGAAAGTTTTGCTCCAGGCCCAGCCAGGAAGCAATTACACACCTGAAAAGTAAAGCCATTTGCTGGCAAAGTTGAGGGCAAAAGCATTTTTGCCCTCCTCATTGGGCTCAGTCAATGGAGATAAATAGCCTTGGAGGCTTCAACTGCAGATTTTTGCCTCAACTTTGTCAGCCAATTGCTTGCCTTTCCGGTACAGTGGAACCCTGTTAATGGACGGACATCAAGTGGGTCAACGGTTACAGGAACAAAGGTTTCGGTGACATTGAGTCACCGTGTAACAATCGTTGAATAACGCTAGAAAACAAGTCTTTCCTTACTTTCTTACATAAATCGAACGTTAGGGAACAAAATCTGCCCTTGACACTGTCGTTCTCGTGCAGACAAGATTTCAGCAACGGGCTTGTGGTCAAAACTAGACAAAGTTGGGCATGGTCATAAATGTGTCCAAAAGTCCAGACATTTCAATACAGAACATTCTTAAATGCGGCTGTGGAGTCCCATTTACAGATGTTTTGTACACCATCAGGCCTTGCGAGGCCTCGACGGCCTGGCTCGCGGGGCCTGGCGAGTCCCTCGGAGCAGCCAAGACATGACCAGAGCTCAATAGCGCCTGTGAGATTGGCCCGCATGGAAAATGACCCTTAATTAGCACAGCCTTTGCTCGAGTCATTAGAACCATTCATGCTGCATTATTTAATTACAACGTTCTGAGTGACAAACACACAAACAGAGCAGCAAAAAAAATGCTGTCACAAAAGCTTGAGGTGCTGGAAGGGGCGCGGAGACTTCTTAACCATCTTGATGCGGTTTTTAGCGCGGGCTCCTGGGAAATCTAGAAGGAGGCAGGAAAAGAGTCGTCATGCAAGAAGAAGAAAAGCATTTCTCTTTCGCCACCTCTTAAGTGACTCGAGCTAATTACTGCAGCAAAGTGTTGGACGTGGCCCAAGCCGGTGGACAGCCGGAACTACGTGCAGAGGTCCGGGTGTGCGTCCCCGCCGATGGGTAGCCAGCCCAACTCTGGTTGTCCCAGCTGGTGGACAGCTGGAACTGCATGGCCTTGGCTGGGGTGGGCCAAGTCCCACCACATCCTCCTCGACAGTTTGCTCTGAACTGAGCCTCAGGACATCCTCCGGGACGAATCCCACAAAATGAAGTGATTGCACATTCATGCAGATTGCGGCTAAGGCGCCTCCCCAGCACCTTGCAGTCATGGACAATTCTTCCGCTACATAAAAGAGCTCTTAAGCGTCGTCGAATTACAGCAATTTGGCCGCAGAGAGTCATTAAATTGCCCCTCTTTTTCCTCCTTTTTTTCCCCACCACTTGCTACTTCTCCACCAGGCTGCAGCCGCTGACTTTTTTGTGCGCCTGCTGCAGCTCAGGCCAGGTCTACGACTTGGCCAGGGTCTCCTTCTTCCGCGACCTTCACAAAGTCAGTCAAAGGAAAAACGTGTGAGTGCAGGGAGGAATAAGGATTGCCATTGGCTTGGGTCACCAGCTCAAGCACAACAGGGGGGATCCACAAGACTATCCAACCAGCTGTGACATTCTGACTCTCTTGACTTCCTCCAGGGTAGAAATATTCTTCCACTCTTTTAAGATCCTCATACATCTTCGTAGTCTTTGGCCGTGTTATTAAATCGGCTGTTACAAGTATCTGATGCGTCACGACACTGACAAAATCCGTTAAAATGATGCTTGGTGCACTCAAATAGACAAAGGTCGATGCAGCCTCTTTTTGGATGATTCGTGACTTTTGTTCCACCCAGTAAAACCGCATTCGATTTGGTCAATACTTTTTCCTGGAGAAACTTCTTCGTTTCGTCTTTGTCTGATTTTTTGAAAGCTTCTCTTTTAAAACTCTGCTTCAGGTTGGAACAATATGCATGGTCGAGAAGGCCAAAATGGCATGTCCTTTCCTCATAAACCATTCATACAGAACACTTTTGACTTGTCTCTCACTGATCCCAAAGGTCTTGGAAAGCAGTCTTTGCTTCCCGCAGCTCTTTGAAGAGTCTCTGATGTCCCCTGGCCACTGCCAGTGGTCATGACCACTGGCTGTGGCCTCTTATTAGCCAAGGCCGGTGGTCATGAGCTGGCTGTGGCCTCTTCCCAGCCAAGGCCGTTGGTCTTGAAGCAGCCTCTGCCCTTGTTTGGTGTACGCAAGAAAGAGAGAAGTGTGGTCGGTCGTATCCAGAGCCTTCAGAGTCGTGTTCCGCCACTCTGGCGGGCACAAAAACCTCGAGGGATTCGTTCGATCACTCATCCGAAACCGTTGGAAAGTTTTCCCTTTTTTTCCATGGTGACCACATTTGCCTTTTCTTTCAATACTCTTTGAGGCACCTCCTGTTGTTAGAAGTCTGTGCAGCACACCGGAAAGGCAGTTAACTTTCCACAGCTTTCCATACTTTCATCTGACTTGACGGAAAGTTGGCATTTTTCTTTCTCCACTCTTGGCATCTGCAATTTTTGCAATCTTGGAAGAAATTGATGACAACGTCTGACATCCCACTTGTGTCAGATAAGAAACGTGTGGGATGGACCGAAAAAGTGCGAGTGGAGACTCATTGCTCCAATATGGCATGAGTGGAACTTGTCATTTGAGGGGTCTGCACCTTGGCAGTGTAGGGGACGGAGATGTCTTTGCCCTATTTTTCATTAGCGTCTCTCACTGCAATTTTATTACGGTTCTACAGAAAACTATCATTTCTCCGCCTGCTGAAACTTTTCCTCGATCTTGAATCTCCACATCACTTTTACCATCATCAAATTTTTGAGTGCCCAAAAGTGCAGATTTTTAGTTTCTAGGTTTATTAGTCTGTTCATACCGTTAGTTTTCTGGAGCTTCATCCCCTATGGTTTGACTTTTAGACTTCGTGAGGTTCGCCTTGATTTTTCACTCACTGTGATTTTTTACTTATCCATACTAAAATTCCAAGCGGCCACTGAATCGCCAGTGCCATCCATACCTCAGGTCTACGTGAAACATTGGACGCCGCAAGTTGGGAAAGGTCACGTGAAGTCGCAGTAGTCCGTGTTTTGCCATGAAAGATTAAAAAGTCCGTCATGTACAAAGAAGAATCTTTCAAATTGGGCCAAATGACCGAGAAATCACGTGTAAAAAGGATGATTTTTCACGTGTTTCTTCTTCCTCCTCACATTGGACGCCATCATTTCATCATCGTGATGCCCATTGGGTTGGAGGCAGAAGAAATGGCCACTTTTGGGCACTTTAGGGCACACTGAGCGGGGTCGTGAACGTGATCCAGGGCTTGGGACTCGTCCTGGCCCGAGGATTCGCTTTCTCTCTTATGGAGACAATTGAAAGGAAGAAAAAAAGAGATTGCGAAAAAGCTTGCAAAAAAGGACTTTTTACTTGGGGAGGCAGCAACTTGGTTGGTTTCAGTCTTGTTGAAAGAAATCTTCTCGAAAATGAAAATTTGGAGCTCTTTTTTCAACTGCAGCCTTGGTCAAGCTTTCGTGCGTCTTACATAACTTGACTCACCTGGTGACCTTTGGCATTTGTTGCCGTTTGGTCCATCCCACAAAAAAGATGTAAGAGGAACACTACTTTTGTGTTCAAAGGAAATTCTCACCCTGAACTGCGAGGCAGTCAATGACTGGAACGTGTAGTTCACTGGTGGTGCCAAATAAATTGCCAAAGTGCGGCCAAATCCGTGAAGTTAAATTGACTCTATATGCAGGGGAAGCACGACACAACGGATGATGCTGAACGCAAGTGGCAGCTCTGACAAGGAAGCTTGCGACAAACACACTCCTACTTCAGTGCACTGTTTAATTTTACCATATATAACGTACTTAATATGTCAAAAAAAGCCCTGCCGTTCTCTCAACCGACCAGTCTTGTTGCTGGTAGTGTTGCTCCAAGTTGGGAAAGACCTTCTCAATGAGCTTGCTGGTCTCGTGGACTGCCTCACCAAAGGGAAGAGAGATGAGGCCAGAGGTGTCCTCTCCAACTTTACCATTGCAAATCTGGAGCAGCTCTTGGGACAATTGTCCAGCTGCCTCATCTCCATAGACTTAAACCCTCAGGCTGAGTGACTGCACCTTGCTCCAGAGATTTTATGACTTGAGGTAGATCTCATCAGCACGGGTGCTTCTTGGCATCACAGGCAGTGTCTGGCGAAAGTCTCCCAAAAGCGCCTCAGTGACTGCCCATAAGTTCATCCTCGTCTTGAAGGTCCTGCAGTATGTGGTCAAGTGCCTCAAACGCGTGCTTGTGGCTCTTGGTGCATTCGTCCCCACACTCTAAGTGTGGTCTTCTGGAGCACCTTGGCCTTCACTGAACTCTTGCTGATGTTGCACATGGGCTGGTCTCGCTTTGCCAGATCCAGTGGAAGTTTGAAGGCCGGGTGATCAGTGCGCCCCAACATCTAGAAGAATCATTGCAATCTCACTTGAGGCAATAGCCAGAGCAATTGAAAAGACCCGTTTTAGAATAGTGAGACTAAAGTTGTGAGTCTATGTTCACTGGAGTCTATATTCACTGGAGTCTTTGTGTTGGATGTTTATTTTGGACTGAAGATAGCTTGACAAAATTGCTGATTAAGCAGAAATATGATACAGGTGAAGAATTTTAAGGAAGAGTTAAAGTAGTATAAAATTATGATGAAATGCAATAAATTTAACTTAAAATCTAACCTACCAATTGGTACATTCAGGGGTCTGGAAGTACAATCTGTAGAAGGTAAAACTGAACAAATTGACAATCAACATCAGTAGGAGACACATGTAAATATCTGCCATTTGGCCATGTTGATATTGTTCTGCTATCAGATCATTATAGGCAATTTGTTCATTTGGGGGGGGGGGGTTGTGTCTACACCCTATAAAACATATTAAGACCTGTTAGAATGACAGTTCAGAGGATATTTCAGCATTCTAAGACAGAGAGCTTCTGAATTGGTCATTTGATCAATAGGCCTTTGGGTAAACGTAGGGTAACAGATCTGACTAAACCATCCCGTCCATGATGAATCTCTGCTACTTATCCCATCTCCACACAAAATGCAGGTAGTTCCGATCTGGAGATCTCATCCTTATTCGCAGGAACATCTTGCTAATGTCTGATGTTATTGCAACTGGCTTCATCCTGAACCGACGGAGTAGTTCCACCATATCTGAATGTAGTGATGGACCTGGTAGAAGTCGATCACTCAGTGATAAGTCTTGTTTGTTTCATCATGCTGGCTGCATTCATCACAATGCAACATTTGGTGTTCCGGCTCAGTTGAAAGACTGGATGAGTTTCCAAGAAGTAACTTGGGTCCTTCGTGGGCTTCATCTGTTCAGCAAAGTTTTGATCTATCCATGAGGCATAGGCTTGGTTTACCTGCTCTAATTTCATTGGATTCAACTTTTTTTCAACTTCAGCATTAGCTCTTCTGAAGTTAGTTTCTTCAATTAGCGGAGCCTCAGGTTTCCATAGCAATCCAGTGGTTCAATGACCATCCTCCTTTATGGTCAATGCCCTTGCCTTTTGCATTGTGAGGTCCTCCTCCATTTTGAGATTTTCATTCTTTTGGATATGAATGCCAATGTGGTCAAGGTCCCAAAATTTTTGAAGTAATTGTTCAATTGGTGGGAGGCTGGTCTGACGAGTAATACACATGGGGAACAGTGTCTGATACCCTTGGCATAACACCAGCAAGACAGAATCCCAGTTTTGTCTTTTGTGCAACAGGTTCATTCATGTCTTTACAGGGTCAGAGTAGAGTGGTTCTCCAACCATAATGTCTGCTGTTGTTTCTGTTGATTCTGACATGGGATAGGCTTCTGTAAAGGTAATGTCCTTGAGATGTTGGTAGCATTGTGGATTCAATGTTATCTGACAGATTGGTCCAGTAATTTCCGGTGCTGTGCTTGTGGCGATCATGTGAGATTGGTAGTGACCATCTAAAGATTCCTGTTGGAACCGCACTTGTTTCTGGTGGCAGAACTCTTATGTTTTGTTACCAGATGTAACCAACTGTAAGGTGCATTCTTCGCCATTCAGTCCCAGCTCATCTGCAGTGTCTTTTCTGATAAGATTCACTTCTGACCACAAATCAAGTGTAACTCGTGCAGTCTGTCTACGTCTGTCTGGTGCTATAACATAAGCTTTCACTGATTTGCAAATTGCTCAGTGAGTTGGTTGATAAGTGAGGTTGGAATGTGGTTGTCCCTTAGATATGTCAATTTTGCATACTTATCAGCAATCTTCTTGCCTTGCCTCTCTTTGGCAAGAAGGAGGTTTGTCAAGAAGGTCTTGCCAGTGCCACCTGGAGCATCAAGGAAGAGGTTGTTCTCCTGACTCCTGTTAATCTCATTGGTGACCTCCCCATGCTGTTGGGTTAGGAGGGGCTCATTCTCATCAATGAAGTCAGCCAGCTCTTCAGTGCTGTAGGCTTTCTCTCTGACCATCTTCTGGGCAAGATCTTGTCCCTCGTCATGAACTGGCTCGAGGAGGCCAAAGGTGAAAATGCTGACCCCTCCCATTGCCTGCTCGTAGTTATCCTTGTCCAGCCAGGCCTGGTTGAAGATGGCACCCCAGTGATTGTCAACTTCAATATCTTGGCCTCACACCTTGAGTTAGGCCATGAAGCCTCCATCACTTGACTTGCACTGCCTGTAGAGAGAGTGGCCGTCATCCCAGGTCTGCATCTCTTTCAGGAGCTCACCAGGAAAGCACTTCGTGCACTGGCCATCTGCCATGCTGGGGAACTTCCTGTTCAGTTAGTTGCAGGGTCCATGGATAAGCTGAGTGCTGACTGTGTTGAACTGTGCTGGGTAGGGTGGCCAAAATTTTTGTGATGACCTTGCTCAGTCATCAATGTGTAGTCATGGACCCCCATTTGTGTTGCAAGTTACTACAGTAACTTGTGGTACAGTACAGTAGACCCTTGTAGTACAGTAGACCAGTCGGTTGAGGAAGTTTCTATTGCAGAAAAGCAAGCACAATCAACTGTTTTTACGGCATTTTTGAATGTAGACTTCCTCACCCCACTGCATGTGAGGGGCCAAGGAAGCAACCAAATTTGACGGCGCTAAGTGCGTGGTCAGCTCAAACATGTGACCCAGCAAAGCGGGTCAAGTCTGCTAGCAGGTGGGATCGGGGCAGGTCTTATAATAAGCAGAGCAATGCCGGGTACCTCTGCCAGTCTATGTCTATAGCAGATTCAAAACCACAAAATGGAAGATAGGCATACTTTGGGCAGCAGATTTTCCAGCCAAGGAAAAGAGGAAAAGTTTCTATTCTGCTGCACCTCGGTTTTTCTTTCGTTGCAGACGCTTCGGCCGCGAGTGCGAGGATCCTGGGAGACCCTGAGGTGTTCATTGACGTCGGCAGCATCCTCAACCTCACTTGCATCGTCGAGAACGCGCACCAGAGGCCAGCCTTCATGCTCTGGTACCACGGGGACAAGGTGAGTGCACAGCTCCTATGGAAGCCTTCTAGTGGCAGTAGCATAAGCCTGATCTTAATTTACGTAACCTCACCTCACCTTACCTTGACTAACCTAACTTTCATTTACAGTGTGCACCACCAAAAGTGCAACACGAGGAGGTGTTTGATATGATTTGATGGTAGGGAATGCATACGCAGCCGACCATCATGTAAGAGTTTCTTCCAAACGTTCTTCATTGGTCACCCATGTGATCTCAAACTGCGGCCTGACCGTGATGCGCTCATTGGCAACATAGTCCTCCTGCATTGCCAGCCACGCAGTCTCAACAGAGGCCTTCAGCGCATCGACACTCTTGTAGGGAAAGGTACCGACTTTGGACTCAGTGAAGCCCCGGATGCCTAGTCCACGGGAGAGCAGGCAGGTGGAGGAGGGAGGCCAATTGTTGCCAACAACGTCTGGTTTGGCCCGTGTCTTGCGGCCCGGAGGAACATCCTGCCTCTTGGAGGGCCTCCCAGGTCAGTTGGCCTCGATCCAAGCCTCACGATTGCATCTGTGACCTCGAATTGGGTTGGTCGGAGTGACGAAGATCGAGAACCCTCCAGCATCTTCCTTCCTCCACCGTCGTCCTCTGTTCCTTCAATGAAGTACGTAATGGAATATTGAGGAAGAAGGACAAAGAGGGACACCTCTGCAATACCTGAACAATATTAAGAAACCAGAGAAGGTTTCAGAGTTGCCTGTAAATAGAAAAGTTTCTTGGTTCACAACATAGGACTTTGCAACGCAAGGTTCTTGTGCTGCAATTTTGGTGGTGCACACTGTGTCTCGATTTACCTCACCTCATCCAACATTAACTTAACTTACCTTTCCTGACGTGTATTTCCCTAACCTTTTCTTATCTTCTCTCGTCGAATTCAACTCAATTTACCCAACCCAACCATAACGAAGCTTACCCTCAATTTAACTTACGTTAATTGACGCATCCTTATCTTACCTAACCTAACTAAACGCAACCCAGACTAACCTAAGAATCAGTGGTAGGGTTGCCAACTGCTTAATATCTCCATGACTGATACCTGGAGGCAGAAGGAAGAATCTGAGCTGAACAGTCTGTGTCCAAGTGCTTTGCCTTGCCTGGTCCAGGTCTTTTGAGGTCTCGGTCAGACAGATGTTGCAGCTGCCTTGACCTCACGTGGTTGCGGAGACTCGAGCTGACAATTTTTCTCCTCTCAGTCAAGTTAGCCACAATATCCCCATCCAGGAGGAGAAGAACAAGTACGTGAAGTCCTCGAGTTACAGCGGTACGAGTTGTCTGGCTCCACAGTCAGAGGAGGTGACAGAAGCTGATCTAGGGGGACCTCCTTTCTAATCTACGGTGTTTACTCTCCCACGCTCTCTATCTCCTGACTGTGTATAAGAGCAGCAACACCAACACCAACGGCAGCAGCAGCTCCTCCTGCTGCTGCTGCTTCGTCCTCCAGCTCCACCAGAATCCTGCTTACAAATCAATGTCTTATCGCTTGTGCAGAGGCCTCTGGCCTCTTTTGCCTCCTCCCTCGCGGCGATTTTGATGCCGGGAAAAGTTTGCGAGGCCGCCTTTGCGAGGCTGCTGCTGAGAGGCAAAGTAACGACCTCTCTCTTTGACTGCATCAAATAATGAGGCCATGAGCACTTTGAGGAGGAGGCGGCGGCGGAGGAGGAGGATGGTCCTAAATTACCCATTCGTGCTTCCTTCACTTCCGCCCGCGTCCAATGGCCTCAAGGAAGTGATTTCGTCCCCCAAAAGAATTGCATACCCAAAAATAAAAGTTCTCGAGCTGCAGCACCTTTTGGGGATTTTTCAGCGTCTTTTGAGACCGGTTTTGACGCTCTTTGCATGCTCATTTTTCCCAGAATTCCAATTATGCAAAAACTCCACGGAGAGCTTGAGGTCGACCCCCCTCCTCAGGGGGGCCATGCACTCCTTAGCGGGTGTGAGGGATACTGCCTCTTTTTTTTTTTAGGAAGGAAGGGCTTTGTGCTAAGAGAAAATGAAAGTTTTCGTCAGCTCCTGGTCGTGTGAGTCGAACAAAACCGTCTCTCCTGGCTCAAACGCAAGACTTTTCATCTGCTGCCGGTCGTGTGTGTCAAACAAAGCACCTCTCCCGGCTCCAATACGACTTTTTTTAATCAATCGCTGATCGTATGAGGTAAAAAACAAAACGTGTGAACGCTTGTTCCGTCTCATTTGACGTCTTCCTTTTTGCTCACTCGACAGATGAGCCAAACCTGACTCATACTGAGCAAGTGTTTTGATGAAGACTCTTTTCATGTGTGAGAGAATGAGCGCATGTGTTGAATTGCCGCAAAACTTTGCGACAAATGAATAATTTACGAGATGTAAGAATTCAAAACGTGCTTACTGAATTCAGAGCATAATATCAACATCTCGTTATTAAACCTAATGTTGCGGTCTTGACCAGAGAGGACACTCACCAGTCGAGGCTCGAGCTGGTGGCTGGGAGAGACGTGACTCAGTTCACTGAACCTGGTGGCCGAGAGGCCGCTGAAGACGGCCTTTCAGCGAGAATTTCAAGTATAAACTTCTTTGTCCTATTGTTATTGGGGGTCAAGGCAGCGAAAAAGCCAAAAGCCAAGCACCATCAGCTGTTTTGTGGTATTTTTCAAATGCCAACTCCTTGAGAATTTTAGCACCGGTTAGTGGTTTATCCAGACTCAAAAGTGAAGGAGGATAAAACTCTGTGTTTGGACCACATGGACGAAGACCACATGGGTGACGCCCAGAGGGTGGACGGCAGGGAGCACGGGGACGGAGCGACGGGCGCCGACGGCGTGGGGTTGCACGTATATAGTTTTCAGTCCCGATTAGCACCGGATACCCCAGTTGATGAATAATCATTATTTGTGATCCTTGCATTCACTGTTGATATGTCAAGGGACCATTCAATGTGCGGTTGAACCTCATTTCTGTTTTTGATGCACAGCATCGATCATGCTCCCATGATAAGAAAGTGGCTGCTACTGTTCGAATCTAGAGAATAAAGTCAAATAAACCTCTTCACGGCCTGAAGGTTGGTAATACCCATTTAACAGTCATGAAGCAGATGTAAGCAGACTTTACGTGATTCAGCTCTAAAGAGCCCATTTTTTGTCACCTAAAATTCCGAGGTCTTCCTCATCAAAACTTCACAATGAGATTGTGTGATTACCAAAGAAAAAAAATCAGTGAAGATTCTGGTGAGAGACAGAGAAGTAAATAAGTCAAAGCCATGGGAACTTTTCATATAAAGAATTCTAAATCAAACATGAAATATATTTGAACAGGACGAGTATTCGAGAACAGCAGAGTCCAAAACTGGCTGCTTCGTCCGCACTCGTGGAGAATCGGAAGATGGGAAGAATAAAGAGAAATGAAGAGAAATTTTCTGAAATACCTGTGTGACCGAGGTGGGAGCTGCAATGGTGAAAAACTCAAAGTTGTTATTTGCAGCCAGTGCAGACATCCTGGAAATCTTGTTTCTGAGTCAAGAAAGCCCTTGTTTCAGGCCTGGCGGTACCTTTGGGTTCTGGACAGACCTCCTTGGGGGCCTCTTGAGTCAGTCCTGGCACAGGTGTTCCTGCAGAGTGCCCAAAGACGCACTCGAGTGAGGAGAAGAAGAATGAATGTGCCGAAGTCATTCTCCAAACAATTGGCTGAAAAGCCATTAAGCTCAGCTCAGTAATGTGCTTCCTTCAACCAGCACCATGATTATTCCAGTCTCAATGAATTCTGCCTCGGATCTTGCCATGCACTGGAGGGCCGGAGTTGCCTAAAGCCATTGTTGTTGCTTCCTGGCAGGCCTACTGATAGGCATGCTTTAGGAAGAGGCCTTTTGCGTACTCATAAGAGCACAAAGAACAGTGCATAAAACAAAAAAAGCCATGCACGATTCTTTGCCAAGTGAGCGCAGAAGCTTGACTTTTTCATAGAATGAACCTAAGCTGTGGCTCTTAAATCCAGAAAATCTGTGTCCAACTCATCACTCCATGGGAATACTCTGCAATTTTTGTCGAGGACCAATTTTGGCCTCAGTGATGTCCAGAAAAAAAACCAGCCTCAGCTCAAAAATCCCCTCTACCAAGTAGTGCCTTTGACCAGACTTTAAATATGTAGCGACTGAAGTTGTGCCAACTTTTTCTTTACATACCTTTGTTCGAAAAAGACCAACAACCTCAATAGCTTCATGTGTCAGCCGGAGAAAAAGTGAGATGATTTATACGACGAAAGTCTGCCTTGTCGGGTCACTCTCACTCACAGGTTGTCTCGGCAACCACAGGGTGTTCCAAAGGCAAATTCCTGTGAACTGTTAAAGCAACTTGAAACAAATAAGACAGAGAGAGTGGCCTTGCTGGGGTTGGTTACAGGTCTTAACTTTTTTTGAACCAGTCAGCTCATTCATTTTTAAAGATTGACAACAAGTGTTGAAAATGACCCCCCTGGTCTTGCTAGCAAAGTTCAGTCCTTCATCTCAGGCAGTTTTGTGCCTGTCAAATCATTTCAATGTCTCAGCATGAGACTCTGGTCTTGCCTGCTGGATGGTCTCACCTGCAAAACCTCACACATAGGCATTCTAGGTATAAAATGATTAATTTGCCCAATCTGTGCAATGTCATAGAATGAAATTCCATTCGCATGCACATACATTTGGTGGTTGTACAGGTATGACCTGGCAGAAGACGACCTCTCAGACAATGTCATATTGGGTGAAAACTTTACAAGTTTAAGCTCTCAAGTGATGCTTGAACCTTGGTTGCCTCCTGATGATGTATCCTTAAGCTCTTTTTCAAAAAATCATTGCTCAAGGACACCCTGAGTCTTTTAATTGGCAAATCCGGTAAAAATATTGCAAAGTTTGTGATAAAACACGAGAAACCATTGGAACCAATTGGAACCAAACCGATCCACGTAGACTTTTTACCCAAGAACTGCATCAAATTGACGTGTTGGAATCTCCAACAAACCGACTTGTGGGGTGAGATATGCGTGTTTAAAGATGAAAAATGAGCAAGAAAGTTGCGATCTTGCCAAAAGACTTGAGAACTGTGCTCGTCTGCGATACTGCACTGACGTTCTCACGTTGCAGAAACAAAGACAGCTTGCAGCAAAGGCTGTTTGTCGGTGGACGTGGCCTTCACAGGCTTTTGGAGGCCTTTATCCCATTAGCATAAAAACAATACGGGGGGGGGGGGAGAAAAAATGGGGGTCTGCAGACGAGCAAGCTCCTTTCACTCACTGACGATTAATCAGCTTGTGTGTAGAGAGTGGAGGAAAAAGCTTTGCTGTAACTACGAAGATTACTGCTAACATGGGTTGTTCTCTCAGACAGGACGGGAAAGATCACTGAACTCAAGACATGTACAACAAGATGATGCACTGCACACACACCACAGTGATGCACTGCACACACACCACAGTGATGCACTGAACACACACCAAGAGGAATGTTTAGCTAGGTTCATTTTGTTGAGTGTGGGCACTTTTGGTGGCAGTTGCGCCCAATGTCGTTGTCTCCTCCTCAGACAAAGCAAAACAGAGTAGGCTGATTTTTGCTTTTACGGCGTTTTAAGAGTTTCCATCTGGTCCAACCAAGGCTCGTTGCTTTGGATTAATGCACCCCGGGGTCCTGTATCTGGTCCCTTTCCCAAGAACTCCCCTTGGACCCATGCAGACATGATTGATTGCAATGGAAATTTGCATTTTGTGCGCGCGTGCGTGTGTGACAGAGAGGTGTTAGAAAGGGGCTCTCTGGAAGGGGGAAAGATATATTGCCCTTGGGATCGCAGGGGTCAATCATGGCTGAGCTCAGAACAAGACAGACACGCGTTCAAGGCCTGGGGCTTCACACACTGCAGGTGTTGTCAGTGGCCTCAGCAGTGGCCTTTGTAACAGAGAGAGGCTTCGTTTCGCTCTGGCCTTCGGGTCTTCTCCATGCTCATGCTGCCATATCTGAGGATGTCCTATCAGTTTTATTTACACACTGTATGCCAAATTCTGTCCTCCGACCACCTCTACAGTTGAGGTCACCAACCTCACAGCGTTCTTGAATCAAGAGAAAATCTCTTTTTGTTCAAAGTTTGCCAATTTTGTGAGTCAGTGCAAATGTTTTTCAGTCTTGCTTGACCTTCCCCAGTGTTGAGGACGTACCGGGTGACGCGGAATCCCTTGCAAAACTTTTGAAGCAATCTGACAAGACTGATTACATTAATTAGGATGACAATACAAAAATCTTTGCTAAATAAGAATTGAAAGTATACATGAGAATAATTTGCATGCCAACTTTGGCTTCATTCTGATGAACAATGGGAGCTCCATGTCCTCCAACAGGTCTGCCATCAGGACCACCAAGTTGTACCCCTAGAACAACTATTCATGGACTCAAGATACATTTGAGGGAAACATTTGAGGGGACTTTATGAAACAGTCTCACAATAGTCAACTCTAAAAAATGCAGCCAGTTTTAAGACACTTTGTACTCCTTCAAAATATGGATGAAGCTGTCCTACATAAATCAAAGGAAATTGTTGCTGTAAAAAGGCTTGAAAATGAGATTGTTAATCCACATTACATCAAAAATATGCACGTTATCACATGTTATCATGAATAGCATTTGTTAGAATGATATCACATGACTCATTTCTCAATTATCCCACCATTTGCAGCCACCACAGCCTCAATTCTGGCCCTGAACCTGGTGCAGGACCTCAGGACTATGGCAGCTGGCATCCTGGCCCAGGCAGCCTCCTTAGACGTCTTCAGGCTGTCCACGGAGCTGTGGTAGTTGGCCTGAGCCTCCTGCGCAGTCCAGTCCCACAAACTGAAGTCAAGGGGGTTCAGGTTTGGCGAATTTGGAGGCCAAACTGACTTTGACCAGAACCCCCTGATCCCAACTTGTTGCTCAGGTAGTTCTGGATGACCTTGCTGGTGTGGGAGGGTGCCCCATCTTGGACCCACACATAGTTCCCCTTCCCATAGGTCCTGTCCAATGTGGGGATCACAGTCTGGCTCAGCATCCTCTTGTAATTCTCCTTCCTGACAGTCCCTTTCACCCAGATTGGAGGAAAGGTTTTGCCATCAGAGCCCACGTACCCCAACATCATGGCCTTGGCAGGGTGCTTCTGCCTCCCCACGTACTTCACTGTGGGGTCAGCCACCTTGGGAGACTCTGAGATGTACCTGGAGTTCCTCCTGTTATGGTGCTTGTCCACGTGGTAGTCCTTTTCATCACTGAAGATGAGCACCTTGTCCTTCTTCCCAGACTTGAGCTTGTTCAGGATCACTCTGGCCCTCTCCAGTCTCTTCTGCCTCTAGGAGGCCGTCAGCAACTGGACCCTCCTCTTCACTAAGGTCTGCAGGCCCAAGTCTAACTTCACCACCCTTTCCATGGTCCTCTGGGCCATGTTGAACTCCCTTGACAGTCCCTGCACAGAGCAGTCCCCCCTGGCTGACTGGATCTTGTTGTTCATGTCCGTGATGAGCCTGTCTGTGCGCACTGACCTCTTCCTGCCACCATTCTCATGTTTGGTGAAGCCCCCAGTGTCCCTGTACAGCTTGTGGATGGAGTACACCGTCCAGAGGGGCAACTCCAGGGCCTCGGCAATGGCCTTCTTGCTCTCACCCCTCCCAATCACCCTCTTCTGCAGCTCTTCCATCTTGGCTGTCATTTTGTTATTTTAGTTCATATGGAAACAAAATTGGTATCTACAGAGAGGTGAGAGTCACACGAATCGAGATCCATTGAAAAAGAGTGGGAAATTCAAAACACTTTTATGTAAGAGCAGCTGAAAATGATTTTGCAAGTGATTCCACGCCACCCAGTATGAGTTCTGGCACTTTCCTCCGCGACCAAATGTCCAAATTCAGACTCATGAAGAGTTTCGATATATTCATGCCTTGCATCACCCAACCCTAAGATATTAATGCATCCCCTCGAGTCCCCCAAACCGTTCACCAATCTCATGGTGAGTGGATTAAGGCTTCCTGAAAGGGAGGGAGGTCGGGTTGGGTTAGGTAGCCTCTTTTCAGTTTGCTCGTAAGTTCTTGTTTGCTTTTCCAAACCATCTTGGCAGAGTTTGGGAAGACACTTATCGAAATTGTTGCTGAAGAGAGCGCAGCAACAAGAGCAGCAGCAATACGAGCAGCAGCAACAAGAGCAGCAGCAATACGAGCAGCAGCAACAAGAGCAGCAGCAACAAGAGCAGCAGCAACAAGAGCAGCAGCAACAAGAGCAGCAGCAACAAGAGTAGCAGCAACAAGAGTAGCAGCAACAAGAGCAGCAGCAACAAGAGCAGCAGCAACAAGAGCAGCAGCAACAAGAGCAGCAGCAACAAGAGCAGCAGCAACAAGAGCAGCAGCGACGACAACAGGAGCAACAACAACAACAGCACCAGTCTTGCCAAAATATCCGGTGTGTTTGCACTGGCTTAAAATTTACACGTGCCCGCAGCTTTTTTTTCGACAAACACAACGTTACCTGTTAGGTGTGCAACGCTAATGTCACTGTTTGTTCAGGTTGCGGGGACATGCAGTAAACGGACCTGCAGGATGAGCCAAAAAGAAGAGGTGTCCCCTCTTCGCGCCAAGTTTTTGCTGACTCACACTGTTCTGCGCATGCTCAACCACTTTGCTTGGAAGTTTCGCCTGAGGCTTTTCTTATGGAAGGATGAAATTACGAGGACCTTAACGTCTTACAGCTTTTATCGCCTATCTTAAATCATGCGTTGGGAGATGATTTTTTTCTTACCCTCTGTGTATACGAACACCCTGTGCATGCTGTGCAGTGAGTGAGAAGCAGACGATATTAGACAGGGTGTCGAGCCAGAGCACACGGGATGTACATAGGGTCAATTTTCAGTAGACAAGACGTACAGGGTGTCTCTAACCTCAGTAAACAAGACGGACAGGGTGTCTGTTGGTGCAGAAGACATGATGTGCATAGTGTCTAACAACAGTGCACAGTATATACAGCTTGTCTCGCTTCAGTAATGACGCACAGGGTGTCGAATCACTCTGTCCAGGACCAGTCGGTTAAAGCGAACAGTTCTGTTAGGTTGCAGTTCTTACACACTTTTATAGGCATTTAAGTGAGAGAACTACAAGAAACACCGTCATTGTTGACTAATTTTTATGGACGCAATGCAGCTAAAAGGGTCATGCAGAGAAGAGACCACCAGAAAAGTAGTGCATTTATGTCCTGCAGAATATACAGAAAAATGAGCAATTCAGGTAGGTGCGAATAAGTTCAATACTTTATAGATCAACTGGAGACACTGTTCAATTCTTCAAAAGGCTTCACATGTTCATGGCAGAGTGGAAGGGGGGGAGGAGAGGCAATTACAGTACAATTTACATTTAGTCAAGTCATTTGGGAGTCGGGAAGGATATGACTAAATCAAATGAAAACTTTACAAACCCGATCTAAATGGCTGAATGTTGTTGCGCATCTTCAGGAGCATCTTTACGTTCTTGGCCAACTCGACACCCACAGCTGTGCAAGACTCTGAATTCTTTTCCCAATGCTTACTTGACGTATTCTGGCAAGGTCGGACTTGTGAGAAGGTTTTGCTCAATCAGCCAAAAAGTGTAGTTTGGAATCTAACACTTGGTTAGATTCCAAAAGACATTGTTGTTCAGTATGCTTTTGCTGATTTTAAACCAGTTGTGGTGTTATTCCTGCCTTCTCTTCATAATAAATCAGATGTGACAAAACTCAGAGTCAAAAATCCAATGCAAAAATTTAGTTGTCCAAGAAAACTAACCAAATCAGAGTTTTGCTTTGCTTGAAAAGCTATTCTAACAAGGCTTCAGCCTCACTCTATGGCCTTAAAGTCAGGCCTTGGCCTTATGTACAAGACTATTTTGAAGTGTATTCCATATTTTTTATACCAAGAGCTTCCCGTGTCCCGACTTTTCATCTCATCGGACTTTTTGTCTCACCAAACTTTTTGTCTCACTGGACTTTTGTCTCACCAGACCTTTTGTCTCACCGGACTTTTCATCTCACCAGACTTTTTGTCTCACTGGACTTTTTGCTCAGGACCACAGGATACACACCCATGCATGCTCTGACAGGGATGACAATGGCTGCAGTGGCTGCAGCAGCAAGCAGTAAGCGGGCAGCAGGGATGCTCCATCAAAATACCTCTACCAAGCCAGCAGGACAATGCAAATGATTGTGGGGGTTTTGCCATTGCAGTTGCAGTGGACTTGTGTCATGGAATTGACGCATCATGGGTTATGTACAACAAAACAGGAATGAGGGCACATCTGCTCTCC
>JAAUXU010030085.1_pt1 | contig 18382 bp, 20 predicted proteins | sample 7278151 | NCBI WGS metagenome assembly JAAUXU01 (sample SAMN14350113, study PRJNA611818) | marine sediment metagenome | isolation source: surface marine sediment (1.8m) | place: French Polynesia: Moorea | collected 2018-08 | reverse complement strand
GACCAAGTCGAGGCGCCAGACCTGAGCAAGACAGAAGAAGAGACAACGCAGTGTGTGGGTGATGACGATGGACATTCTCACAACCGCTCCATCCCCACCAAGACCAGAACTCACCTTGTCTGCCTGCCGCAGGCAGTCTATTCGCCTCATCTTGCCCTTCTGATCAGGATTCGAGAGGACACACATGGCAGGCTTCTTGCCAGTAATGGAGAGCACAAAGTCTTCCCTGCATTCCTGCGCGATGTCTTTGCGCAGTTTGCCCAGCAGTCTGGAGGCCCACTTCTGCTTCACCTCGGGCTTCTCGGCCTGTTGTAGCATAAGAAGTGGAAAGAAAAAAAAAAACACGAGGAGTTGGTGGGGCCCCATTTGACTTGACCGAGGTGGGCCACGTAAGCAGCAGCAAAAAGTGCAGAACTCATCCATCCATCAAGGTAGCTCCGGCGGCTGCGGCGGCTGCGGCGGCCGCGGCGGCCGCGGCGGCCTCAACCGACGATTTATTTCTCTCTCAAGTCGCGGGCGGCGAGTGCGTAAAGGGGGGAGCCATTGATTCAGATTGCCGCTCTGCTACTACTACTACTATTACTACTGCAGTGCCTGCTGCCTCGTGGCCCTCCTCGTGTACATGTCCTACCACAGATGCTCTGCACGCACCATCAGCTCCTCCTTGCACCTCCTCTCCTCCTCCAGGGACATCCTCTTCTCGTGCTTCTTGAAGTACTTCCTCTTGGCCGCCTGCAGGTTGAACCACGTGTAGGCAAACGCCTTGACGTGTGGCAGAAGCGCCTCGATGAATGGGTGGAACTCATCCTGCCAAGAGAAAAAGGCCGAGAGCAACACGTGAGAGAAGTTCCCTTGCGTACGCACTCACTTGGCGCCCAGTTGTCTTTGAAACAGGACGCCGAGCCAAAAAGGCGAGTGCATTATTACAGTTTTTGGCATCATTGTTGAATGAAGAGCTGGCAGCCTGCTAGCAGTGGCGGCGGCAACAGCGGCGGCTTCGTTTGAAGGCGTCATCGCTTTGGCTGCCGACTGTCTGCTTGCTACGCAAAGAGACTTTGGCAAGCAAGTAGAAAGGGCGAGAGAGCTTCCCGGACGGAGACACGCACGCGGAGCACGCGGAGAAAATCTCGTTGGCCGCGAACAAAATCTGGCGGCCAGCGAACAAAATCTGGCGGCACGCGAACAAACTGACGAATTAGCGCTGATCCGGGCGCAGTGCACGTCCACAATGGCGCGGACGTCGTCGTCGTCGTCATCGTCCCCACCACCGACTTGGGCGGCTCACAATTGATTGCCACCTTTTACGTTAAGCTACTCTACATCGTACTGAGCCTGTAAGTCTATATATGCTTCATGAAGGAATGTGAGCGGCCCGAAGAAGAAGAAAAAAAGAACCCTTTCTGAGCCATAGGTACAAAAGTTGGCACGAATTGCCACTGCCAGAGCCACAAAAGAACCAGGGAGAGAATAAATAGAGATATGCGCATAATGAAACGCGACTCCAAAAGCATTTTTCCTCGCTTCTCTCTCTCTCTCTCTCTGCAATTCTTAACTACGCCGATTGTTGTTGCTGTTATCGTTTTTTGCGACTTGATATTGCAAAAGTCTCTCTCTCTCTCTCGGTGCCTGACATTTCGCATGGAGGCAGGTCAAGCAAAGGCTAGAGCTCGTCACTCTGCATCGGCCACGCACGTCGCCTTTTCAACTGCCACTTGAAGCGCTCTTTTTGGCCCTCCCAGACCCTGGCGGGCCCACCCCGGGTCAAGAAGACGGGAGGGGGGGGTAAGCAGGGGGGGAATTTATACACTGGGCTAATCCGATTAAATTCGGCCTAATCTCGTGCTGCCAACCGAGAGAGTAACGAGAACAATTCAATGCGAGCTTGAGCCCTCGACTAGCAGCTACTTTATGATATCCTCTCTCTGCCTCTGCCTCCAACCCTCCAGCCCAGTGGAAAATGTCGCCATAATGCACAGGTCAAGCGGAGAGATTATGCCGGGTCGAAGCTTACAGGGTTGAGAAACGTGATCGTTTTTTGCGGTGACTGCCTCACAGGACGTGGTGAGGCTGGCAAAGATCCTGCCCTGATCCACCACCACCGGTGAGTGCATGTCCATTGACGCAGCGCCCTCCCCGAGGCCCTGACTGGACCGGTGCACATTCAGCGACGTCCGCAGGCAGCCGGAGGGAGCGGGAAAGTCGGGCCCGTGCATCAAAAAAGTTGTGTCAGAGCAACAAGTTCGTGAAAACTTTTGAGTGGGGACAAAAGAACGACACGAAGAGGGAGAAAAAGCTGGAGACCATCCAGAACATGAACAACAGCCTCGATGTTAATGAGCACTGATTAACCTCGGGGTCATTTGCGGCAGATGGTTTCTCTTTCCGGCTGCTTTGCTCTCATTTGGACGTGGCCATGTTTGGGTGCTCACAAAGGTGCCGCTGGCTGACCAGGGACACGTCGGTGTGGGGGGGGGGGGCGAGCATGAAATGAAGGCATTACTGTCACACATGGCTTAACGATGCGACAAAATGGAGGGTGTAATGAAGTGGGGAAAGCCCCAGGGGACTCCTTTGCCTCACTGGGGAGACGTTGGTGTTCTCGCTCGATTACTCCTCGTCGTCACTCGGCCAAATGGCCAACAGAAAGGGGCAAATTGAACCAAGCTTGTTTTCATCGACGGCAGCAGGACAAAAAGCCCCTTTGCATTCATCTCGCCTCCTCATCTTCCCTCCCTCTTCTTATTCCCCAGCCTTAAGCGCCCGGTTACATAATGTGGTTATCAGCTTTTATGAGCGGTAACAATGCTGCAGCCAAAGGGTTGAGCACGCGCAGAATGAATCGCCAGAATAAACGATTGATTTATGGGCAGGCAAGACCTCAAAGAAAGAAGAAACACTCGAGTGTGCACGAGAAGAATTGACTAAGAAAGTTTTGGTGGAAAGAAAAGAAAAACCGCAACTGCTTGTTCTGCCTCCCCCAAATCACGTCCTCGGGGCAGCCGGAGAAGTCCGTCAACGTGGAGGAAAAAATCATTGACGCGTTCATGGCAGATCGCAGCCTGCACGCGTGCCTGCTGCTCGCCTGCTGCTTGTCTGCCTCCGTGGACATCCATCAACGCTTGTCGCTCGACGTAATCAAAGAAGCGCCTTTCATTATTCACTTTGCCACCTACTACGCACCTACTGGGCCAGCACAGGGTGTAACAGGGTGTAGCAGGAGTGGGAGAAGTCAATCATGCAGATACGGACAGCGCAGCTCTGCTATTATCAAGTCCAATGAGACATGAAGCGCAGGAAAGGAAAAAACACACTTTTTCTTTTCATGCTGTCACTTGCGCCATCTCTGTGGTGGCCACCGACGACGATGACGACGACGACGACGACGACGACGACGACGACGACACGGACGCGTGAGGGCTGCCTGTGCCTACCTGCGAGGTGTTCTTCCAGTCCATGGTGTTGATGGCTGTGGCCGGAGACATGCCCGCCGAGTACATGTCCATGAGGTGCGGATACGCGGCTGCGGCGGCCGCGGCGCTGCTCGCGGCGGCCGCGGCGGCTGCCGCCGGTGCAGCTGCGTGCAGAGTGGGAGGCGGCGGCTGGTGAGGATGGTGATGGTGGTGGTGATGCAGGGCGGCGGCGGCGGCGGCGTGATGATGATGGACCTTCATGCCAACAACAACAAAAAGGTGAAACAAGCGAGCGACGTCGTCCGACCGCCTGAGAATGTCTTGGACAACTACTGCTCCATCCGACTGAAGGCGCGTGCCATCGCGCAAAACCATCTGCCGCCTCAACGGTCGCCTTCGTCTCCGTCGTCACCGCCGCTGCCGTCGCCGTCGCCGCCACCGCTGTCCTCCTCCTCACTCGCACGCTCATTCCCTCCCTCCCTCCCTCCCTCGTCCCTTGCCTCGCCCGTCTTCTCGCCGTCGCCCCCGTAGCTATCTTTGTCAAAGTCGCCTCAACGGGCTTCGGCGGCTCCAAACGCCGTTCGCCTTCGGCTCCGCGGACACCAGACGGCAGATTTGCTTTCTACTTCTTCCGGAGGAGGAAAAAAAAGGGGACCTCTTCGCATATTGGTTGCGAGCGAGCGAGCCAGAGAGACTTTCCAGGCTAAGGACACGCCCGCTGTCGATGGTGGCGGCGAACGAGGATAAGAACCGAGCTCAGTAGAAAATTGCAGCGATTTTTTTTTTCATTTCTTTTTGTTTTACTCCAGAATCACGCCCAAGTCGGCCAACACCGAGGGAGGGGGGGAAATGACCAGAATCGCCGCAGGCTCCTTGTCCAGCTGATGATATAAATGAAGAATGAATTATTTCTGTCGGCGCTGATTCTGGCGAGGGCCCCATTTCAGTTTTTCTCCCGTTGTTTTGGGCGGGTACAGCAGCACCTGCAGCCACGACTGCGGCCGCAGCTCCGGCAACTGCCACGCGCCCGTGTTTGTGTGCTCACAGGCATGCGTGGGTGTGATGATATATTTAATAGCATCAACAGCATTCCTTGTCAATGGCTGACCAAGAACAAATGAGTTCTGGGCTGGATTCCGCTGATTCATGCACGCCCAAAAAGCCAATTTTTGAGCAGGAAAAGGCTGAAGGAGAATCTATCTGTGCATCCCAGTGGAAAGTAATGAGGCTGAGCCTCGTTTGCTGCCTTCGTCCAAGTGTTGTGAGGCTGCCCAAGCACTGATGGCTTTTCTCTCTCTGCCCCAGCTGCAGCAGGAGCAGCTTCGTGGTCATGATGGAGAGAAATAATTGAAAGAACGAGGGAAATCTCACAGTCACGGAGGGCGATTTCTCAAGCACCCAGTGGGAGGACGACGGAATTCCGAGGATCATCATATTCGATACAGACTTAATGAAGCCATCGGGCAGCAATCAGAGCTGCAGCGGTTTCTTGGCAGGCTCCAGCAGAATTGGACCTCGGCTCTTTCTTTGCTGATGTGACAAGGTTCTCGTCGTGGATCCCGATCCTTCATCGACGTTTTCTGAGACAACGAACCAACGGCAACTTCTTCTTCTAATTCTGGGCCCGCTGCTGCAGCAGCCCAACCTCCTCCTCGTCGCCGTCGTCGTCGTCGTCGTCGTCCTCCTCCTCCTCCGCGCCCCCATCCAGACGGACACATGTGGCGAGGGTGTCGGGCCCACTGATGGATTGCCTCATTTCTAAACATTTCATTTGAATCTGAGGCGAGCAGAAGAAGCGGACGAAGGAGCAACTGCCTGTAATATGTACAGTTGATTTGTGAGCGTCTTCTCCTTCTTCTTCCTCCTGCAGTCGGTGGCGTTGATCCGCCGAACCAAATCCGCGACAGCCGGCGTTGACGAGCCTGTTGGGGTCCGCGCGCGGCACCCGCGTCTTCCTGCTGCACCCGTTTAGTGCCGCCAAAGGAGTCTTTTTAATTTTTCGCCTCTCCCCTTGACGACGACACCCGTGGTGTTAAGTGCTAATAAAGCGAGCCAACAATGGCCCTGGACGAGGAGATCCTCGAAGAGGCTTTTTAAGCTTCCGAGTACGCGTCCGCCTGCGTGTGCGTGTCCATCCCGCTGCTGCTGCCGCCGAAGGGGCAGCTCTTGTGTGTTCTTTATGACATGAAAAAAAAGTTGAATCTGCGGCACGAGAAAAGAAGAAGAGAGACATGGGTTAATCACCGTCCGATCGCATTCTTGATGCGAGCCAAAGCAACAAGAACCTCTTCACGTGTCTGGAGAACTACACATGTGCACGCACACACACACGGAGGCGATTTTCCGCTACCACCACGGTCACGACTCCGCCGTTTTTAGCGCCACTGATTTTAATCGCGAAGGAGGAGAAAAGTGCTTCTGCTGCTAGCATCAAAGCAAGCGAAGGAGGCGAAGCAGGCGAAGGAGGCGAAGCAGGCGAAGCAGGCGAAGCAGGCGATGTAAGCGATGCAGGCGAAGCTGGCCGACGGCCTGGCGGACCTCCGAGATAATTCATGAACCAATAAGGCGGCATACCAATTGGCGATACTTTACGAGGCAGCAACCACTGTAGCGTCTCATAGAGAGAGGAGAGAAAATCGAATCTGTTTAAGCTCCCTCACGAACAAGGCAGGGATTAAACTCTCCTCTCGAGGCACTTAACGCTGCTACCGGCCAGGACAGACACACAGACAGACATCTCGACGCTGTTCGGCGCCTCCACCAGCTACAGCTGACACAGAAGGAAAAAAATATCGCAACAACTAGGCAAGATTTTCTGGGAAGCATCAGCAAATACAGGAAGCACTTGAGATTCCTCTTGTCGGTTTTTTCCTCATCCGCCTTCTCCTCTCTCCCTCTCTCCTGATGGCTTGAGTAATGACTGCCGCTCCTCATTATCAAATTATAGCTCTTCGTCAGATCTTTTTTCAATCCCGCTGATTTCCCCCCCCCCTTCTGACGATAGCGATCTCGGCTTGTAGTACTACACTGAGGAGGAGGCGGTCGGCGTCCGCGGCAGCAGCAGCAGAAGCTTCTTTCTCTCTGACAAATGACCCCTGCAGACAGGTGAGGAGCGTAGGGATGAACAATGATGGGAGCGTGCTCGACATTCATTAGGGGACATCCATTAATTATCGTCTCTCTCATCTTGATGATTGTCTCCACCCTTGCCTTCTTTCTTCATCTTCGCTCCGTTGAAATTGCCCCCGAGGGAACTGGGAGGGGGGAAGGAAGAGAGAGCAGCATCATTGAGATATTTCCATCACTGCCGTGGGCCAGAGACACCCGGAGAACCGACTTTTCCACCCCACTGACCATTCCAAAAGGATCCTTATCTGAGATTTTTTTCCCTCCTTGATCTCGTTTGCTAACAAAGCGGTTCTTCTTTCCAGAATGCCTCGACAGTAGAAAGTAGAAGCACCGTTGTTCTTCTTTCTGCCGATGCCGATCTGCAGGGCTTGATGCATCGCAAGAATATCTCCTCGGCTGTGGAGCAATAAAAGGGTTGAGAGCGACTCCTTCACGCTTTGAAGAGCTTTTACTGATATGACATCCTCTGACTGACCGAGTGCAGCACGACATCTGCAAGCGATAAAGCGAATTAAGCCACAGCTTTTGACGGTCAAACTGCTCTCAAGCAATTTCCGCCCCCGCAGACGGTGCTGGCAGGGTCGTCGGGGACCTCCAGCCACGCCTGCTGCCCCCGGAGGGTGCACGAGTGCGTGTCGGAGTGGTACACGAGCCCGCAACGCTGCGCTGGCGAACGACCGCAACATTTCTCGTCCCCGCTCGCTGAACCTAAGACTGGACTTTCTCCAGCTTTCTCTCTCTCCCTCAAACGTCAGGATGTCAGGTGCGACTGCGCGAGGGACACGCAAGAGACAACAGCTGGGCTCACTTCCTCAACTATCTCATGGAATACAGAGCACTTTGTGTGCTGACGCAGACTTATATATAGTATACGAAATCAATATTATCAACCTAAAAGAGAGTGTGCACACCAGACAGCAGTATGGAGTGGTCTGTCAATAGCGACAGGAAGTCGTCCAACACTTGGGACTCCCAGCACCAGTCAAGGTAAGGGACAGCGCACCGGAAGCTTCTGCACATCCGGACACTCCAGGGATTTTTGAGCAGTGCTGCTCAAAACGTTGTTTTCACTGCTGCAGCCCATTCCTCCCCCATCGTAGCAACGCTTCAACCATCGTCATCACTCTTGCCCCGCGTGAAAAGGGACAAGAAGCTCGCATTGTGGACGACCTTGAAGTCTTCGTCCTCCGAGCGTTTTTCATTTGCCCCCATCTTTCCTTTGCTCCCAGGGGGGAGGGGACGAGATTGTACTCATGGAGAAACGTTGCTTTTTCTGTGGGGCCTTCCTAGAGTAGCGGTGACGATCAGGAAGACGTCGAACTCGACGTCGCTGAAGGAGAGAAGAAGGGTGAGCAACATGGTGTTGTCCCCTCCCCCCCTTGCGCCTGTGCAAAACGTCTTAAGCAGGACTTCTGTGGACTCGTTCTCTGAGCTGCTCCGGAGGCAGCTGGTGCAAGTGTACGTGAATTAACGGACCGGACTCCCCTCGCTTCAGTCCAGCAGCTGCAGGAGCTGCAGCGAGTCGTACGACGTCCTCTGGGTCCAGACTTGCACGTGTCACTGGCCTCCATGCACTCTATGCTGCCTAGTCGGGCCGTGGAATCACCCACTGTTTGCCTGGCACGGGGACTTGAGGAACCACACGTTGACGACGTCAAGGTAGTAGTAGGTACAGTAGACGACGGCAGTGTCTCACTTGTCCCCGATCATGCTGAGACACTTTGGCAACCCTGAACTGCAGTGGAGCAGTCTCGTCATTCCAGTAAACAAGTAGAAGCAACAGGCCGGTCGTCGTCGCCGTCCTGTTCAGCTCGGCGTAGATACAAGACGTGACGAAAGATCTCTCCCTCGGCATCGGCTGAGGCACGTCGGGAGGCTTGGACTTGTGGGACGGGGTCGGGGTCGGTGTGTGTGTGCGCGTCCTTGCTCATCTCCATGGTCACATTGTAGCGGACATTGAAGTTCCCAAGTCTACCATTTAGGTTAATCAAGAGACGTGACAGTGATATCCTCATTGTAGTGTGCTCGCGCGATCTTGACAGTGAGCTTCGGAGCAGGTGGTGATGTTCGCCTACACGTTCGGCTGACAAGATGCGACTGCAACTCTCTTGTCGGCCCTGACAAACGTGTCTTTTCCGCCGCACGTTAGCCTTATACACCTCGTACCTGTTCTTTAGGTCGCTCCCCGTTGACGCCGGATGACGGTGGACAGATGTCGACGGCGCAGACGTCGACGTTCCATCAGCGCGACATCGAGACCAGACTCCGGATACTGGAAGCGACTCCACGCCGACTGAAGATAAGAGAGAGGACGAGGAGGAAGTGAGCAGTATGGACCGCGCCTGGCAGAAGGTGGACGACGCGCTGGACCGCATTCGCCGAGAGGTGGAGGTGCAGCGCGAAAAGTCCAACCATATGTGTCGGTTACGCACAGCTCACAACTGGATCGAGTATAAAACCAAGGTGGACTACGATGACGAGACCATGACCTTCTTCTGGCGCGCTCACACCCTCACTGTGTTGGTGTTCCTCATCTGTTGTCTGCTCTACGTGGGTGTGGTGGAAGAACCGGTAGAAGACAGCGCCTACAACTTAAAGCGGGGCAGCCTGGCTGCGATCTTCTTCTTTGTCGCGCTGGGCATGACCATCATGCCGGACGGTCCTTTCGTACGACCCCACCCGGCCATCTGGCGCCTGGCGTTCGCAGTCTCTATCGTCTACGAGTTGATCCTCATCGTGCTGCTCTTCCAGACGCCGATGGACGCCAGGAAGATGCTAAAATTCGTAGACCCTAATCTGGGCGAGCCGATCCCGGAGAAGGACTACGGAGGCAACTGCCTGTTTTACGACGAGAGCAAGCCTGACGACCCCTACCACAACATAAAGGACAAAGTAACGCCCTGTCGAATTAGTGAGACCAGCTCTGTTTGTAGAGGTTTGCAAGAGATCTTTACTTTGCAACAAGCTATTGGCAAGTTGCGATCTTCAGCAACGTGCAACATCATTCATTGCAATTCTACAAACCAAAATGAACCCTTTTGCGACTCTGCCGGTGCTGTCATTGTCTCATTCTTCAAGTATTACGATATCGTTATCTGCTTGATCCTATCGATCGATTCTCTCTCTTACCATGAAGGTGGACGTCTTCATATTTGCTCACTTATTCGGCTACTGGTGCAAGACGCTTATCTTCAGAGATCTTTGGTTCTGTACTGTCATCTCGGTCATGTTCGAGTTTTTGGAGTACTCGCTCGAACATCAGCTGCCCAACTTCAGCGAGTGCTGGTGGGATCACTGGATCCTCGACGTGATCGTGTGCAACGGGGGTGGCACCCTCATAGGGCTCTATACGCTCAGGTACCTTTCCATCAAAACGTACAACTGGAGGGGGCTGTGGAACATACCCACGTATCGGGGCAAGATCAAGAGAATCATTGCACAATTCACGTAAGTAGCCGGAGCGAAACACCTGGAGCTTGTCCTAAAGGACTTTTTTCCTTGTTAGGCCTCACAGCTGGATTGAGTTTCAGTGGAACCCTCTTTCTTCCCTGGAGCGTTGGCTGGCTGTGTGTGGCATCATCTTCCTCTTTCTGGTGACCGAGCTCAACACGTTCTACTTGAAGTTTGTTCTATGGTGGAAGCCCGACCACTGGCTTAACTTTGTACGTCTCTTCTTCATGCTACTGTGGGGATCAGTCGGCCTTCGAGAGACGTTCCAGCTGCTGGACGATCCCGACTGTCACCGCATTGGCCGCCAGTCGTGGATGCTTATAGCCATCATTGCGTCAGAGTGTCTAATTTGTGTCAAGTTCGGCTGGGAGACGTTAACCAAGCCTATTCCGCGGTACGTGGCAGTCTGGTGGCTGGCGGGGCTGGCGCTGCTCGTCATATACACCTTCGTCAAGTTTGTTATCTTGAAACCGACAAGATTACCTCAGCCAGAAAAGGAGCGCATCACGCTCAGCCCGTCCAGAAAGAGCTTCGTCGTCTTACCAGACGACGGGGAGAGGAATAGTGAAGACAAGAAGACACAGTGATTGTCTTGGCATGAAGAGTTTTCCAAGAAAACAACCTAGTATGTATGAGTACTAACGTCCATAACACATCCTATCGGTTTCTGCCATAAATTCGCTGTGCATTCCGAGAATGCGGAGTTCCTGGGTGATGACTTCAACTTTGCATACCGATATCTCATTGTTATGAGCCTTTATATGTTATTGTTGTATAAAAACGTCTGCGTCTTATCTACTCCAAGGGCCTCAGACACAATTATTCAACCCTTCCAGTTTCATATGTGCGGCATTATGAATACACAGGGACATCGTGCAAAGTTAACGGACTTGCACGCAGCAGTGCACTCTCAAATCCTGTGGCGGCGGTGGCGGCGGCTGCGGTTGGCGGTGGCAGTAAGTACCAATCCAAATTTCAGAAGGGGTCGCGGCATTTAAGGAAGATTCACCCGGACATACTTTGAGCACCAGCCCTTACAATGACTTGTTCAGTTGGGATATCTTCGTTCTACAAGATGTTGTCCTGGAGGCCTAAAATTGCATCGAGTCGACTTCCCTTCCTATGAAGCATTGTCTCAATACCAATGCTAAGTTGCTCCGCGGTTCATACACTGCGTTTCATATCTATTGAGTCTTGTTTAAGGAGCCTCTTGACCATGTCCCTCTGCACAGCTCATGCTGGGTACTTTCATAATGACTGTATTTATGCTATAAAAACTTGGTCATGGTTCACAGCAAGATAAATTCAGAGCTCTTTTGGAAAGGCTGTACTTTGTGGATTTTGCTCAATGTGACGGAAAATCCACAAAAATGCCCACGACTGAGTGTGCAAGGACAAGTGTAACGTCTGGAGGAGCAAACCGGAGACCCTAGACGATGTAAAGTCCATTGTGGAAGTTGTAGCTATGCGTTCTTTCTGTAAGTAACCTTGCCAAATGAATCTAATATTGTTTTGAGCCATGGCCACTTTTGGCACCTGATGGGGAAATGGAAGATGGTTTAGTACTAACATAAAATGGCCCTAAATGCTGATCAAAAATCAGCTTCATCGGTAGACTGAAACCTAGTCAACATGCCCTATGAACAAGACCCAATAGGTATGACACTAGGTGTGCATTCACGCGGAACACATATCTGGCATGTATTCATACAACATGGCATAACACCAGCGTCACATTAGTTTAAGTCAATTTTTTCCTTAGTCAAGTCTTCCTTAAACAGCCACAGCTGCGTGCAGGTCAGCTCGGCCGCGGCCCCGGCCGGCAGCAGCAGTCGCCCTGGCCCAACGGCTGCCTGGCGTCTATTTCTGGCGCCAAAACAGAAGAAGCGGGGGAAGGAGAAGGAGGAGGCGTCTGCCTAAGCTTGGCAGTTGGCACTTGTCGGTTGACCTCGAGAGCTTCCAGTGGTCAGAGCTCCTCAAGCATTCTACGTTTCTTATTTATTGGTGTCACTCAAGAGGACTTTGTGGTCTCCATCACGCTTGACCTGCTTGGTCCTGACACGACAAGGTTCACCCACTTGGATCACAGTCTCCAGTCTGGTAAGTGCCAAATTTCCTTGTCTTTAGGTCATGTGGAACATCGGAGCAAATTGTAAGTTGACCGGATCATTGTGTATGCAAGAGCAGATAATATTTTCGCCTTGTTACTGACAACAGTCTGAAACAGTACGAGACTGTCGAATATCTCAGAAAAATATATGTTTATAGATGTATGAAAATTAAGGAGTAGGCATGACTTTTGTACATTTGACCGGGGATGGCAGGCAGAGCCGCGGGGGTTAGGGCAGGGGAGGAGGAGAAGGAAAGTGCGGCCGATGGCGGGAGAGGGGAGGAAAATGAGCGTGGAGGGACCCGACGAGACGGGACACACCCTGGCTACTGCCGCCCCGGCTGCAGCCAGTGTGGGCTGACCCAAATTTTGGGTTTCCAACAAGTTCAAACTTGTTGCGAGGGTCAGCGCAGTGGCTGCCCCGGCTCTTCGGCCGCCCCAGTAACAGGTGAATAGGAAGAATGAATAGCGTGGGTCTGTGAGGGTCGGCGCGAGCCAGACTTGAGCTCCTGCGCCGGTTCTTAAACTTGTGCATGTTAGTTCTTATAATGTGTTTACACTGTTTGGTCCTATGAGAAACATTCTGTACTTGAGGGGGCCGCAGCTGGCATCCGCACGATGGTCTAGTAAGCCTATCAGACCTAACCTTGAAGCTATATCGAGCTGTGGGTGAAGCTAAACTGGCTCCGTATGTAAAGCTTTGCCAGATGTGTTCCATGCCTCTCGTTCTCACATTTGATTCGGCTCGAGATTTGGCTCGGCTCGGCCCGCGAAATCTCGGGCTCCAGCTGACCTCTAGTAGCGTCGCCCTCTGATGAGAAGCGAAGGAAAAGGAAAGAAAGCATCTTCACTGGACCCCCAATGTTCCGGGTCAAGTAAAAGGAGATTTGCATTCTCTTTTCCATGTGCACCACAAAGTTGGCGGGCTGCGAGTCGTCTTAGGTCGCCCTGCACTTGTCTTGTACGGAGATGTATTTCATGTCCGCTGCATTGCCGATATCCGAGAGTGGACAAGGAGAATCTGAGCACGCAAAGTTAGAGAATCCACAATTCTTTGGCCTTTAACTGGTGACAATGTTCAAGTTTCCGTGGATTGCACAGGGAATCATCATTCTTGTCATCGAATCCATTTTGACTCACATGATAATTCACACATCATTAGCGACAACCTCGTACAACTCCTTTGGATTAAGACACAAGTTCAGGTGCAAATCCTACCTGAGGCAAGCAAGGTTAGGGTGAGCAACCCTAATGCGGCGGCTTTTGGCGCAGCGAATCGCTGTTCGGATAAATCTCAGTGAGTTAGGAGGAAATTGCCTGCAACTCAACAAGATGCTTTCGAAGTGTTTTTCGCTGCTCAGACGCTCATGTAATCCTTTTTTTTCTGACACACGCTTCATTCTTACACCGTTTACCCTGCGTGTGGCGATGCGAAACTGGGTATTTGATTCTGGACGTTCCTTTTAGCTGTTCAAGGTCATGGCCAACCAGCAGGACGCAATCTACCAAAAGATGGCAAACGGCAACGTGAGGGTGTGGAACGGATCCCACGGATCCAGCTTACTAAAGAACATGTACGACATGTACTTGGTAAGAGAATGTAGCAGGAAGTGTTTGGAAGGAAACAACTGTTTTTAAAGTAACTCTTCTAACATTTAGCGACAAGAACAACTGGATGCAGTGTTGGCCTGCGGGAACGAGAACGTTCGTTTGCACAATCTGGTCTTAGTGGCCACCACGGCCTTTAGGGGTGATCAAGGGCAACAACAGGGGCAGCAACCAAAGCAGGGACGGCGACAATCATGCGCCAAGTCATCAGTCGTTGTTGCCTTGCCAGAACGCTTCAGGTACTTCCTCATGCTAGTAGGCTTGCCTGGCTTCCTATGTTATTTTACGTGATGCTACTTGTAACGCATTATTGTATTGCTCTAATACCGACGATCTACGTAGTGCCAGCACAGTGAGACTGGTGGTTCGCTACATGTACCTCGGGGACGCGGAGGTCCCGGCCCCGTCCATGCAAGAGTTCTTTGAGGTTGGAAAGTACCTGAAAGTAATGTAAGTATGAACTCGAGCCTGCTATTGGCATGGGGAAAGTATACGTAGAGACGTCGCTCTTTCAGCGGTTTAATGCACCAGGCCGCGTACGCCGCAGCGGCCGAGTTCGACACCGTCGGCCGCTCGCAGCCGTCGAACGCCAGTGCCACCGCCGCTGCAGCCTCCGCCATGTGGGTGAGTACAGACATGTAATGTGAGCAAGCTCATGCAGTACAAGATGTTCTACACGTAGCAGGCCTCAGCGCAACGTCTGGAAGCCTTGGGAAGGGCTCACGCCCGCTCTGACCCTGCACACAAAGAGGACAGCTTGAGGACCCTCAGGTAATGAGAGACAGAACAAGCTCCCTGACATGTATACGGACTCTATGATCCGCACAGGCCATCAGCACCTGGCCAATCTCCAGCACGCATGAGGAGGATGCTGGGTGCGAGTCAGAGCCAGACCGGAGATCAAAGTGACGACGATGACGACTCCTCAGAGGCTGAGCTCAAGATTGACGAGGGCGAGGATGCTCAGAACGTGGTGAGATTCAGGCTAGTGCAACGTATCAGTTCCAGTAACTTATTTTCCCTTTCGTGGGGGACTCTTCAGTTTCAGGGACATTGGCAGCCAAACGGTTCAGGAATCTATATTCATCCCGCCAATGGAGCAAGTGAGTCGATTTAGAAAACGAGAACCTTCGAGCAACAATACTCATGAAGAAACTTCATGTTATGTGTAGATAATGATCTGACCGGATCCTCCGGGCACTCCGGGAGCCTCAGCCCCGAGGAGGAGAGAGAGCGGATGAGGCGTGAGTGAATAACGTCCCAATTGGGGCCTAATTTTTTTTAACAAATTATTGTATTCAGAGTTCATTGTATCTTTAAGCAATGTTTTTCACGAATTCTGAAATATACCAGACATGATCACATCAACTCTGTGTTTGTCTACCGGTCTCTAGCATATCGATCTGTAGAGCTGACTTCATTGTTATGACTAAAGATATTTCAATTGGGGATGATGTTAAGATTCATGAATCTCTTTTTAGGGTTGATCACGGCTGCCACCACCGTTGGACAGGCCAACTACACTGAACGGCAGGTGAGATATTTCTGTTCTCACCGCGTGTTTGGTTAATACTCCAATTGTATCCATCCCCAGCCTCTGAACCTCAGTATAAGAGAGATGGTGCCACTCCCAGCCGTAGTTGTCACTCCCCCCAACACCGCAAGAAGTCGTGGTGTTGAGTCAGTAGGCGCACTTCGCCAAAGTCAATCGACCGCACCGCCTTCCTCTGCGGGTCCACCGGGTTGTAGGAGCAGAAGTCGTGACAGGTCGAGATCGCCCCTGGCACCTAGATACGTGACAGCTGAATCTGCTGCAAGCTCAGCAGGGGGAATCTCCTCGACCTCGAGAGCAATTTTCACAACTACCCCGTCGGGCAAATCGGTGCTGCGTGCTACAAACACCACAGGTGATCCCAACAACCCGGTGCATGCGAACTTTGCGTGGAAGAACCAGGCCGACGGAAGGACGGTCATCACGAGGAAAAAGTCCGCTGTGAACTCGAACGAGCAAGATGTCCTCGGATACTCTGCTCTTAATAGTAAGGTTTTTGCAGCTCACAGTAGAGCTTTTGACCTTCATGGTTCTTTTTATATAGATGATGGCAGCCCCATGATGAATAAACGGACCCATCGCCAGATGGTCCACTGCGCCCTCTGCCACAAGTTGCTCAAGGATCCCAGCTCGTTGTACCGGCATAACAGGCTCCACCGAGGAGTGATGACGGCCCAATGCCCAGTCTGCAGCAAGTTGTTTTCACAGAGGTATGTAGTCAATGAGAGTGTAGAATGGCACTTGCTGATATGAATTCTTTGCTTCAGTTTCAACATGAGGCAGCATCTCCAGACTCATAGATATGCGGATGTTCCTCGGGCTGTATATCTGTACATGGCCGAAAACGAGAAATCCAGGCTCAAGAATAACCCTTACTATGCAGCAACCAGACGTAGAGGAAGGAGAACTTCAGCAGCTTCGAGCTCCAGTTCTTCTGCAGATTCCGCAGCGGAGTCCTTACAAGCACTGTCAACTTCCTCAGAGCCATCTTCAGACTCGGCAGAAGGCGCTGGAGCTTCATCTGCTTCAGCAGCAAGAGCATCATCGGCAAGTGGACCAGCAGTGCCCACTGCTCCAGTCTTCTCTGCAACTTCGGTGTCAGTACCAACCACCTCAGCATCTAGACAGGCCTCTGGACGGGGAGCACCAGCTGCTACCTATGGACGACCAGTTGGCGCGACCTCGAGATACTCATTTTCATCCTCTAGACCTTCCATTACCCTAGCATCAGGACCTTCAACTTCCGTTCCTAAACAAGGCACAACTGGGGCAGCTACCGGCAGGATGCTGGTGCTGCCCAAGCCGCAACAAAGTCGCCGAGGACAAAGGCCAACATTGTCTAGCATAAGTGAACCACTGAAGGAGATCGAGCTGAAACCATCTCCTTCTTTGGCTCATGGGTTCAGTCCCCATACCCCTCCCTTTCAGAGGACAGAGCAGGAGAAGTGGATGGCGAATGTCTTGTTGGCCCTGAGTCAGCAACCAGGTACTTCTTAGATCTGACCGGATTGTGCATAGCCTAAAATGGATTCGTTGTTCACTTGTTCGCTGTAGTTTCTGCTCATACTCCTGACGAGGACATGGAGACATCAGATGAAGAGAACGATGAAGGTTCTGCTGCTGCTTTTGGCGAGAAAAAAGAAACTATGAAGAAATTTCTGAATCTGAAGAACAAGTAGAGAGCAAGGAGGGGGGGGGACAAATTCTGTCACTGACAAGGAGCTGGAGAGATTTCAAAGGGTGGAGGTAGTGGTTGTATATAGTTCAATAATGATTGGATGAGCTTTAAAATGGGCGTCATAACAATTTTGAATGTCAGCTGTAACTTTTTCATAATTTTGACTCAAAATTTGTGCTTTTCTTTGCTGTCTTATTTCCTGGGAGAAGAACTATGAAACTTATTTTGACTTCATTCTGTTTCTTGGTCGCCATGGAGACTAAAAGAGGGGGAATGTTTGATTTGGTCCTCAAAGGATCCACCAGTCTACACACCGTCAAAGGCCTCAAGAACCTGAATGTGAGCAAGCAAAACTCCTGAAGCAGATCAAAATCTATCATTCCCCCACTTGTGGGTCTTGTCTGACGAGAAATTGTTCTTCATTCATCAGGCCCTCAACAGTAAAACGACGAAACAGATCTAGACTGCAAACATAAAGACCTGCCTAAGAACCTCGTCCCAAGGACTCAGAAGCAGAAGAACATCATGGTGTAGGCTGGTGTTACTAAGGATCGGGGGTCGCCGCTGGTGGTTGTGCCAAGTGGGGTCAATGTCAAGTCTGACGAGTACGTACATCAACACTATCCTGAAGAAATGTCTGCTGTCAAGGACAAATGAGCCCTGAACATAGACCTGAGTGGAAGAAGTAAGAGGCCGTTCAGCAGGATGGTGCTCTGGATTATATCAGTCTGGAAAACTAAGGCAAAATCCAAGGAACACATTCCAAAAGTTAGGGACAAGACTTTTCGACCTCCATCATCACCAAATCTTAATCCCTTGGATTTTGGATCATGGCCCATTTTGGAGGACAGGGACATGCCAAACCCCACATGAGCATCGAAGTACTCAAGGTTTCCTTGGAAAGAGCTGCCGATCCAGGGGAGACGATTGATGCAGTCTGCAAGGCCAGGACTGAAGGCCTTGGCCTTCAACCTCAATCTCTGTTTTGTCAATGAGCCGACGGTGGCCATTTCGAGTAAGCAGCATGTACATATGTTGATACCTCCAATGTACATATCTAACAAAGTAATAATAGTGATAGCGTAAACACTGCGTTCTCGTTTGATAGGCAAGGGCATAATTTATAGATATCTCATGACTGAGTGAATGTAATGAGCTGAAATTTGGGTCATGAAGGTCTCTCCACATGAGCAACGGATTCATGACACTTTTAGACATGGTTTCCAGTCTAGACTTTGCTAGAACTAGGCTTCCCAGTTAAGCCCTGTTCTTTTTTGATAAGTAGTCTGTGGTAGGAGTATTGTTATGTAGTAGAAGTATCTCCAATCGCGCTGAAATTTTAGGTCAACGTAGTAGACTCATAGAGCTGGACTTGCTGAAAATTTCAGATCAAGCTGAGATACTTTTAGAAAATAATCTTAATCATTTACACTGCACTGTGATTC
>JAAUXU010121721.1_pt1 | contig 18386 bp, 22 predicted proteins | sample 7278151 | NCBI WGS metagenome assembly JAAUXU01 (sample SAMN14350113, study PRJNA611818) | marine sediment metagenome | isolation source: surface marine sediment (1.8m) | place: French Polynesia: Moorea | collected 2018-08 | reverse complement strand
TAACTGTAATATGACTGTGACTAATATAAAAGAGATATTTGACATAAGTTTATGTCCTACATAAATTTATGTCTGATTTATTCATATAACTGTAATATGACTGTGACTAACATAAAAGAGATATTTGACATAAGTTTATGTCCTACATAAATTTGTGCCTGATTTATATCCTAGAGACCAGGAAGTTTTGGTGAACGTAAGCAGATTGGGAGTACATGGAGGTATATAGACCAAAAATGTGGACACCCCTCCAGGATCGAGGCATAAGATTATATTGCAGTCCCATCAAGCTTTTATACTGCATGAGGTCACAACAGAGCAGACTCCTATAGTCAGAGGCAACCATACAAGCTGATCCAATAGATTCGTTGTACATTTCTACTCGCTGCTGCTCACCAGTTCCATGTGGTCGTCCTTCTCGTGAGGTAGCAGAAACGTTTTTGGACAAAAGCTGCACTGCAGATTCTCGTTTCTGGCTGGATCTTGAAACTCGAGGCATTCAGCCTTCAGATGAATCTTTTCCACATGCTGGCGCATTGCACTGGGATCACGGGAGATGAAATCACAGTGCCAGCATCTAGCAAAGACATGTTGTAGGCTTAATAAATCAATTCCAGAATTGACAGTGTTACTTATATTGTCATACCTTCCTCCCACGGCAATGGTGAGGAACATCGAATATGACGAATCATCTTTCACCTTGTTTTTCTCGATTTCAGGCTGCTGCTTTTGGCCTTCACTCCCGTGCTGGCTAATGTCCACCAGATCTTGTTCTTTACTGACGCTATTCCGTTGGTTGTCCGGTTTTTGGACTGGAGGATTCAGTTTTACTACCCTCCTAGAATTTCTGGCACGACGACCTGAAGCAAGCAACTGCCCAAGAAGATGTATTAAGCAAGAGTTCAGTTACAGGTTGTTCAGCCTCCCTCACCTTAACCCACGCTTTACTCGACTTCTGCTTTCTGGCGATATCGGATCGATCTGGAGGACTTGGGAAGATAGAGGGAATGTAATCGACGTGGTCGCGAGTACGGCTGTAAGAGCCACTGACGAAGTGTCTGGAAGTATAATCGGGCTTTTGGATGTCAAGAATCTAACCTCAAGGATGATTATTCCACTCACTTCGAACAGATTCTGGAGCAGCTTTTCGGCTTCCATGGAGTCCCATCCTTGTTCATCCTATTCACCGCCTCAGTCCACATCTCGGCCTAAAATGGAGATGAAGCTTGCAGTACTTCAATCACCCCGCTGCAGCCCAAACACTGCTTCGTCCTGAAGAACTACAGTCGTTTTGCTACGGGAGCTATTCCAAAAGTTTTCTTTTCTAGAGTCAACTGCCCGACTTTGGCAGTTCTAAAGTAGTGCTGAAAGGTCATCATCAAACACCGTCTCAGGCAAAGGCGCTGAGGTCACGTGTACGTCATTGTTATAACCCAAAATACACTAACAGAAAAACAAAAAAGTCAACTCTGTTAGGTCCGTCCTAAACAGAACAGGCCACAATTACCCAGTGCTACAACGTAGCTGTCCGGCGCTCACGAAAGTCCAACCAGCTGGTGTTTGCAGTACCTGTTTCGGATTTCTCTTCAATGGAAAAGAGAACATGAGGATTTCTTTGACGTTGTCGTCGCGACTGTTGCAGCCCACGACGCAGCAGTACCGCATCTTGGAAGAATTTTCCTTGCAGTCGAGCTACAACTCTTCGTCATCCAAGGATTTGTTTACATTGTGGGAAATTCAGCTGTTGCAGACGGAGTTTGCAATGTGACAGAGACGACGAAGCCCCTGATATCTTCTCACTACACCGACAGCTGCTTTTAGTGTCAAATGCGAAATAGATTGGGTTAGTTGTCGAAGAAGCTAGTTCCGCAGCTGAGGAAATCCTTTATGACTGTGATATCAATAGCACTATTGTGACGCAACAAAACAGGTGAGTGTCCAAAGTACGGAGCGCCTCAGAAACACAATAAAACAGTCAGCTGATGAACAATCGGAGGCAGAGTTGACTGTAAATAGGACCTGATGAACCTGACTTGTCCTAACGCAGGAGGCGGCAACTGTTTGTTTCGTAACTGCGTTTCCTAGGTGACAAACAAGTACAGAGAACAGCGATCTGTTTGCACATGACGTTTCGTTCGGCCGCCTTAGCAACAGTGAACTGCCCTTCGTCACTTCGGGACTGCATTTCAAACAACCACAAGTTCATACCTCTGTCTTGCAGCTCTATGACAGCTGCATGGCTGGACAGTTCAGGAGTGCTCGACTTTTTTTGCTGCTCGGTGGCGCTGCTTTGAAGGGTTTACTCCCGTTGGAAGAACTGAACAGGCGCAGCTGACAAACTGTTCAATCATGAAGAACAAAAGTGCCTGACTCTTTGAACTCCCACTGGCTGTGTCCTGACCTCACCTTGACCGTGACCGCGGAGAGCGCAACAGCAGCTGTCGCTGTGCGTTCTTGAGAGGGAGTAATCTGTAGTCATGCGGTTTTCCTTGTGCTGGTTATGTCAGGTCGTCCTGGCTTCGGCCGCTGGGGCCTTTGTCTTCCTCGTGCCGGACACCCCCAAGGTATTGAAGGTACAGGGTAATGCCACATTGGAGCTGAGGGTGGCTTCAGGTGGGACGAACGTTCCCAATGACACTGCCTTTTGGGTTTTCGAGTGCCACACACAGCGAACGCCCATGAGTCTCTTGGCCCCCAAAGGGTAAGTTTTTTAAGGACCAGACTCTTCTTTGTCTCTTAACAGTTATTTTTGCCTCCTCAAGGGTCAACTTTACTCAACGGCAAACGTTTCCAGGCAGCCACCGAGGAATCGTCTTGGCCCACCGATCCGGAGCAAACGTCTCACAGTCAGTCTTTCTAAAAAACCAAGTTTCCTCGACAGCGTCTGCAGTGGTGATCGCCAGGTAGGCCAAATGCTTGCTGTCCATGGTAGCAGTGGCACATTCAAATAGAAACTATGATTAAAATGCTACAGAGCCTATACAGTCGACCACCCACTCCCTGGAGCCTGTCACAAACTCAACTCCACCGGAACCAATGGCACCAAGCCGGATATAAACGTCTATTATGACAAAAGCACTGTGCACGGTGAGAAACATTGATGCTAGACTACGTGTGCAAGAAAACTCTGGTTGCATCACCAGAGTAATGCTGATCTTTTTAGTGAGTGTGCACAATGCTGGCCAACTCCAAACGCCGTCCTTTTCTTGCGGTGACGCCCCTCAGCACGAGTTCTCCTACACCTTTTACTTGCGATACCTGGATCACAGAAACTTTGACGAGACCTACTTCCTCACTGAGCTGGCGGAGACCATGTTGCTGGCACAAGATATCAAACATTACATGCATCCAGTCTCTCCTGAATTCCTACGAGTGCCTGATGGCGAAGGCGTGAGGAAGATTCTGACACCTTCGTACCCGGGAAATGCCGCTATGTACGCGGTCATTGTGACCAGGACAGGGGTGGTGGGAGGCAGGAGCCTCAACAATGGCACTGGCCAGGTGTGGGAGAGCGTCTATGTCGGCACGGCTACGTACGCCTGCGTGTTACAGGGAGACAAAGAGGGGCGCGAGAGAGGCGAAGAATATGGGTGCACTGACAGCATACCTTGGGGCATCAAGGTGAGAGTCGTAGAGAACTTAACTGATGAAGTTCGGCTGATCAGGTCACAATTTCCAGATCATCTGCCTCATGTCCATGGTCTTCGGGTGTTTTCTGGCATTCGTCGGTCACCGCTACTTCACTTTCCATCAATTCACCTATGGATTTTTGCTGGGAGTGTTGATCTCTTTCGTGGTGGGCGAGGGAACTGGAGACCTGGGCTACACGAGCCAGTTCTTCTTCAGTTTGGGCTTGGGAAGCCTTCGTGAGTACTCCTCTAGGTGCTTCATCATCGCAGCGCCCTAAGAATGGAATGTCCACTTCTTCGAACATGGTATATATATACAATCGTGCATGTGTATTTCTAGTGGGATCCATCTGGCTGGGCATTTGGCTGATCTTTGCCAAGCCTAACATATCCATCTTCATTCCGTCCAGTTTGGTTGGTGTGGTCATTGCCGGTGGCTTCTTCCAAGCGCCCTTCATGCAGACCGTGTCAGTTGTTGAAGGATCCAGCTTTTGGTATCTGGGACTCGGTAAGTCTTCGTGCACAACAATTTGCGCTAAATAAACATCCTTGACTACCAGCATGCACTGGCGACACTGAGAAAATGTGATGCCCAGCGGTGCCATGAATCAAACCTGAGGAATGTTTTTTTGACGCATCTTGTAATAAATATCTTTTGATATGCCTATAGAATTACGTTCTATGATGATGTTTTATTCCTTAGGCTTAGTCTTGTCTGTCCCCGTCTTGTTCTTGTCCATCCCAAAGCAGGCATCGATTTTCTGTTCCGTTTTCATTGGCTGTTGCCTTGCTGTGCTACCCATCGACTTCTATCTTGGGGGGTTTTACAAGTACCTCATCATCAACATCATCAGGAGGGTGGCCACGGTCGACTTTCAGTACGCAGTTGTGTACATGCCATTACAGGTGAGAAATGGTCTGTTGACATGCATGACCCGCAAACCATGTACATGTGAGTGACCTGATACGATTTGCTTCTCAGCATTCTGACTACATGGTCTTTGGGGTGACGGTTGCGGTTGCACTCGCCGCTTTCGCTATTCAGACCATTCGAGAGGACGGCCGACAGCCTTTTCCAGATAAAGATGCTTTGCCATGCAAGAGGTGAGGAATTGACATTGGATTAACACGGACGTCATGTCGTCACTCGTTCAATCACTTCATTGCAGACTTCGGCAGGAAAGAAGGCGTTACCGCAACCGATACGACTACAGCGAAGACACGGACGATGATGACGACCGAGGAGGCAGCAATGCTGGGGAATCAAACCCATTGCTCCGAGGCTCCAGACTGGGTCCTCGGGACCTTGAGCGTATTCGCGCTGCCGTAGTGGAGATCATTCAAAGACACTCTCCTCCAGAGGAGCGCCCAGTGGCTGTGGTCAGCGGACCTCTCCACGAGGTGGTGCAAGGTGATCATTGTTAATTTAAAGTACTACACAGAAGGACAGGAGATGACTGTTATTGTGAGCCTTGGCAAAAAGGTCAAATATCGCTATGAGACACTTATCCAGGACAAAATCTGTCGACAGCAAAAACACGGCTGTTGTGAGATTCATAATTGCGAGCCTTGACTGCAATACGCCCTGGCACTTGTGTGACCTGTGAAAACTATTCCAGCTAATGCCGTGGCACCCGCGTCCGCCCCTCCACTGTTGCGAGGCAGTGTTCCTCCCTCATCTGTGTCCTCAGTGCCTTGCTGGGCTCAAACTGAAGCAAGGAGAGGAAGGGTGAGAGATATTTTCAAGCCGCCAACGCCTCCATCAGGGCACCACTGAAGAAACGTCCCGGACAATGAGGAGAGGGAACGGCAAATTTTGTCAGAAAGTTCAAGAGTATTGTGACATGACTAGTTATTGCGGGCTTAACAACTACATATTTGTACATCTTTTATATATGTTTATAACTTACATGTTGTGCCCTTGCTGCTCGTACAATTACGTTTGCAAGTTCTGTAGATTTGTTCAGAAAAAGGAGTAGCTTGACGTTCATCATAAATTTGATATACCGCAGTTTCAGCTTCGTCACGGTTCCTGGCGAATGCTCAGAAAGTATAATAAGCCCAACAATATTCACTTCAAGACAGTGAGTGTCAATCTTTACGATCACCCAGGTATCAAAAGTTTACCATAGATCTCTGTTCGTGGAGCCAATCTCTAGATTTCCTGTAAGTGTCACGTTTCAATGTTTCCTGTGCGAGACTGCTCTGACATATGCACACCGATGCTTACAACTGAAGGACATCATGTCCTTTTCTGCGGCGACGGCGACGCCGACAGAAAGGGCGACAGCAGCGTTGTTGCTGCTGATGCTCTTCTCCTCGTCGACGACGAACGCCTACTCTGACAAGGGGAGCACACACCAAGGTCATGCACGTGCCCAGGAGAAGATACGGGATATCACGAGTCGCCACCTGCCACTTAAGACTCGAAACTGCGAGCCCTGCGGCGCGCCCAGACGAGTGTACAAGAGCAGCAACGACCCCGTGGGGCGAAAGCACGAGTTCCGGATTGTAGGCGGGCGAAAGTCGATGCAGTCGCGTCCTTGGATGGTCTTTGTGCTTATCCTAAGGGACAATAGATGCTCGGGATCTCTTCTAAATGAGAGGTTGCAGCAAACTGGAGGCTACCGGCACCCGCGGTTATGCATTTATCTTTGTAGGTACGTTTTAACTGCAGCTCATTGTGTGTGCACGCATTTCTTTTGTGGCACCGACGACAATGGGCGGAGGATATCCAACTTCAAGCCAAGGACAGACATCAGGGTGAGATTCTTGTATCCAACTACTAACGTACATCCAACTACATATTGAGATTCGTATTTAGTAGGGTGCTTCAATTTTTTTCAGACTTAAAGAGTGGCAACAAAACATTATTGTTTCATTAGAAAAAAAAATTCTTAAATGATTTTTTGACACCCCTAAGATGGCTTGAAGTTTTCGTACAGTAGCACAGTACATATGACTGCATTCACAGTTCCATGTTGTAGACAGTTCTATGTTGTAGACACAACTAGGCTGAACTAATAGAAGGCAGTGTCTACTGTTGGCACATAGGATTTCAACTCAATTGGAGACACTTTTATCACGTAGCATTTTTGGAGTTTGTTATCTTCTCTTGCCTCTCAATTACTCACACTTTCTAAAAATAACTTGCATCCATGCACACACACATGTCAATACAACCCTCGCACTCCAAATATTAGATTTTTTCAGGCAAAAATTGATTCCGTATGAATACTTTTGGACCCCCCCTAATCAGAGCTGACTTTCTGTTGTTTTAGCAACTTTGTTGATAGTTACTTTTCCTTATGAATTTTTTTGAATGAAACAGTAATGTCTTGGCCTGTTGCCACTTTTTAAGCCTGAAAAAAAATTGAAACGCCCTAGTATTTAGGTATATTTGGGCCTCAAAGATCTCCGATTCATCTTCCACGGGGATCATCACTACCGCCTGACTGCCAACGAGTACCTGGTGGACAAGATCACGGTTCACCCGAAGTACAATGACGCTCTCTACGACCTCGCCCTTATGCGGACGGACCGACATGTGGCTTTTAGCCGGCGCGTCCAGCCCATTTGTCTGCCCTTCGGCAGTCACTTCCCGGACATCCGCACCGATGCCGTCGTCGCCGGGTGGGGCACGCTGAAGAACACGATCTGTCACACCAACGACGACGGACCTAAGCCCAACTCACAATGCGCATTTCCCTTCAAACGAGGCAGCGTGGTGCACCACGAGTGCGAGTTTGGGCCCAACCCCAGTGAGAAGGACCCTCTGTGCAAGGAGGTGCAGCATTTGTGAAAAGGGCTTTTTCCCAGTCATCGCAAGCACAGGGTCGTTTCTTTCAGTTCAGAGAGAAGTTCCCCTCTGCACTCGCTCATGCCAAGAGTGAGGTCCTTCTGTATGAAGTTGATGATGCCGGAGACGTTGGCACAACGCCGACGCGTACTTGCTATGCCCCTCATTCTGGTGCAAATGGTGCGCGACTCCAGCGCTTAGCTTTCATATTCACTTATACAGGCCTCTTCAGGTTGGTGCGCCACTTGCGCTCTCATCTCTGACGATCCGGAGGAGAACGTATGCACACCAGAGGAAAGATGGAATCCGGCAAAAGTTTCAGCGGACAAGAATTGGTATATTAATTGCAATCATATAGAATATAGAACAATTTTTTCTTTCTACTTTTTTTTTGAACGTTAGGGGTTGGTGCAACAAGCTCTGCTCTGACAACCAAGAGTTGTTGCCTCATCACCTTCAAGAGGTTTCTCTGGTCGTGTTCCCGCCAGACAAGTGCGAGCGCTTGCTCAACGACACTGGCGCCCCTTTCGGCGCAGACACCGAGTTGTGCGCTGGTTACATCGTAAGGCGCCGGCGCAAGCACTTCTTGTTCAGCAAGAAAGGCTCGAAAACACTATTCCAAGAGATGGATATGGATTACAAGTTCGAATTCGACATGATCGGCGGCAAGGATGCCTGCACCGGTGACTCCGGCGCGCCCCTATGGATCGAGATGGGCCGACGCCGGCGCCGTGCCTTCATTGTCGGCGTCGTTAGCAGGGGGTTCAACTGCGCCAGCCACAATCTGCCCGGCATCTACGTAAGGGTCAAGAAGTTTCTCGACTGGATCATTGACGTCATGGGCGTTAACGACGGCCAATGTGGCACTGGAAAGATTGGCGTGAAATAGCACAGGCGAATCTTGGCTACATGTGCACAATAAATCAAATATGTTCTCTACTCCTTGTATGATCTGGTGTTAGTCACAGTCACAGAAACATGTCACTGCTGCTTCTTTCTTCCTTATTGCAACTGCTGCTCTATCCCTGCTCCATCTTGTCCATGAACATGACCTCGCGGCACTTTTACTGCCGCCCTTGCGGCCTCTGGGACTCCATGGCCGCGGCTGCCTATGGAGGCAATGCTATGAAGCAGAGGATCGTGGGCGGCACCTCTGTCAAGGGAGAGCGGCCCTGGATGGCGTATGTGGAGATCCAAGCAGGTGGATCTCCCTTGCACTGCGGGGGATCCATCATCAACCGGCGCTTCGTGCTGACGGCGGCCCACTGCACATGTGACGCGCTCCCTTGTGCCGTTGATCAAAATGGAGACCTCCAGGTAGGACACCCAAGAATGAGCTCACCTACTGTTACATGCACATGAGGCGCAGTCTTGTTTTTAACCGTAAGTGATTCGACTGTTAAAAACTTTTACGTCAAGCTCATCGTTTTCTTCATGCTCAGAAGTCGGAAGGAACTTTTCTGTTCATCTGGTTACTTTATACTCTATTTTTTCACTGAATGGGAACTGTTCCTACTTTCCTATCATTTGCTCTTTTAGTGATTTTCGAAAACATAAAACTCTTTATTGGCCACAAATTTTCTTTTCAAAAAACGAAAGGAGCAATTTCTAATTTTCATAAAAGGTCGTATTGTATTACAGTTTATCCATAAGAAGGACAAAGCATTGTCTGCACCACGGACCTTTTCATTGTCCGAGGCTGTGTATGTATGTACATGTGTCCCATGGAAAAGGTTCCCCTTTCAGGTCAACTATGATCCTAAGGGAAAGTTGTTCGTCTACGTTGGTTTTCGTGACATCGTCAAACGTAAGGAGAAGTACGACGTCGTCCACATCAAGGTCCACGAGAAGTACCGCAATGACTTCCATGACCTCTCCCTGCTCCAGGTGGACCAGGAGTTTGTCTTTAGCCGGAAGGTTCAGCCTATATGCCTCCCGTTTAGCGCTCGCTTTCCTGACATTGGTCACAAGGGATACGTGGCTGGCTGGGGCCACGTCAAGAACCACATCTGTCACACTGGCTTCTTCGGGCCTCAACCATTTACGCAGTGTTCGTTCCCATTTGTGTGGAGAAATGTGGTTCATCACGACTGCATCGTTACTGATCCGACCCCTTCCAGCACTGACCAGTTGTGTCAGGCATACGCCAGGCAGTCTCACCTGCTTAATATGACCGAGGGCATGGTTGACCTGATCAGCAACGTCACCGACAACCTAATCACTACTTGTTATTCTGGAGATCCCGGCCCATATGGCTGGTGCGCTACCTGCAGACTGGGTGTGCCCAAGTTTGAGCCCAACTATTGCTCTTCTTCACCCACGACGAGGCCACTGAACCCGGCCCGGGTCAGTCCGGCGAGTGACTGGGGCTTCTGCAAGCCCGACTGTGCTCGCGCTTTGGGCTCCTCGAGTGTGCTGCGTGAGGTGCACCTATCTATATTGGACACTGAGAACTGCTCACAGATTTTGAAGCGCACCAACAGCTCCTACAACCTAGCCATGGAGTTGTGTGCAGGCAGAGTCAATTGGCGCTACGCGACCAAAATCCGCTACGATTTCAGTACCAACACCTTCAGGCAACTGAACAAAGATCTTATCCCTAGAACGGAGGCTTTTGTTGGAGGCCAAGACTCTTGTCTGGGAGATAGTGGGGGACCTCTTTGGAAGATCTTTGGTACCAAGGCGCCGAGAGCATTCCTTGTTGGCTCTGTCAGCCGAGGTCTTAATTGTGCCAATAATGATGCGCCAGGCATATACGTCAGGGTCAAGATGTACCTGGACTGGATTAAGAAGAACGCCCAAGCTGGAGAGTGCAGTCAAGTCGGCCTAGCAGATAGAAATGAAGACTACCATGTTGAAGAAAGTGCCGCCAGCTCTGAGGAAGAAGTAGAGACTGAAGAGAGGGTAAAGGTCAAAGCAGCTGAGGTGGTTGCCTTGCTCAAGAATCTTCACGAGAAGAAGACGAATGACAAGAGGAAAGGCTTGTTTCGTACCACCAAGGACTCTCTGGAGCTGCCGAATCATTTGGGTACAAGAGCAATCTTGAGTAAGATTGGTGACTTCTCGTCCTCATCCTCCTCGATGGATGATTTTCAGAAAATCTTCGTTGACAGCAACAGCCAATAAATAGTGCCCAATACTAGCACTATAAATGAGAATGGATCAATAATTTTTTTCCTCCACTAAGTACTGATCTACATGGTCTCTCATGGTTAAGGACATTCTGACTGCTAGTCACATAGATCCAACTGCAGCATCCAGGGTGATCCCGGTTATTAAGAACAAGCAAACCATACTTAAGAGCTTACAAAGTAAGACAAGCAACCCTGGTTTGCGACAGTGTGGACTGAACTCAACCAATTATGCATAGATTTGTGTTTTAACTAACAGTTATATTCTCTCCATGGAAAGGACTACACTGACCTGAGATGGAGGCTTTGTACGCACATGTACACCGTAAAACGAAGATGACTGGATCACTTGATACAAAAATAATTTGTAAAAAATTAGTGGCAATTATCAGATTAATATAAAATCAAAAAAATTAAGCTGCGGCTCATTTTACATTCAGCGTTTTGGTACGGATCATTTCAATTTTTTATTTTACCTTTAGTCTTAAGCACATGACACAAAGAAGTAATGTACCAGCACAATACTCATTTCTTTGGCTTAAATAATTTTCGTAGACCACATCTTCGTCACCGTCAAAGTCATTTCATCGACGTCCTTGTTGGTCGCTTCGTCCGTCTCGACCTCTTCTCGCAGTTCCAGCGATCTTGAGTACTTGAGCGCGCAGGTTCTCCACCTCTCCTTCGACTTCCTTTGCGTTCTTTAGCAGCTACTTTCACAGCTCCTGCATCCTGGGCTTGCTCCAGCCCTTCTCCAGAGTTTCATTGAGCTTGTACTGCCTAGCTGTGTGTCACGGTTGCTAGACTTCTTGGCCGCAGCAACCACTTTAAGGTCGAAAGTGTAGATCTTTGGCACCACTCTGGTGTTACCAGGTTCATTGCAAGACTCATCTTCAGCGTACACGGGAAACTTTACGTACCGTACAATTGAGGAGGAAAAAGTGCATGCGCCTCATGTAAAACTTTTTGCTCTGTGCTACTCCCCTTGAAGCTCAGTTATGGTCAAACCAATGCAAAACAATACACGACACGTGAAGTGGCAGTTGTGAGGGTTTGATAGCATGGAGACATTGTATAGTTTGTTCGTTGTCCTAACCATGCGTAAACTTTTGACCTCATCAATGCAGCACGTTATTGGGTACGGACGGATGTAAGGATCAAACATTGATTAGGATCATTTCAATAGCCCTTATTGGTCCTCATCCAGTGGTCCTCACATTCGTTTTACGGTGTATACTGGTATGCATCTGAGAAAAAGTTGCATACTTACTAATTGATATTAAAAGAGAAAGGCAAGATCAAGCACTAGGCAGAGCAACTATAAATTTTTGTTACAAGACAGCACTTCTTGGACCTATGAGTACACATTGCAGTGTACACAAAATGGTTTGCGATCTAAAAAACAATCTTATGTTGTACTATCATTCATACTTTTTCGTATAGGTACGCACAACATACCCACCTACAGCGTGACTCATAAAAACGTCCATCGGAGACAGTACACAAAAGGGGGAGGATGCGATCAGTGGCATGAGGCAGGTCAAGAGAAAGGTGAAAGGCGAAAAACGGAAAAGGATTAGGCGATCACGGACATTTTTTTGAGTCTTAGTGTGTCTGGGGGAGATCATGATGAGAATATTTAGTCTTCACAATGGTGCTCTTGGAACCACAGTCGACTACGGCCTTCCTCTCCCTCTGTAGTCCCTGGGAGAGACCTCGGACTCCTCTTCGTCGCCCATGCAACACCTGCAGAACTTCATGAGCAAGGCAGTGACGAGAGCGGCCAACAATGCAGAGGCCTGACCGACGAGAAGAAAAGATCAACGCGAGCTATTCAACGGAATTACCATGTGCAATATGCTTACAATTCCTACGATGATGAGATACATTATCCACCTGCCCTTCTCGTCCTCCCTGATGTCCGCCTCCTTCTCCTCGTCCGTCTTAGGGTGCCTGCCAGAGCAGATGTCGTCTCGGACGCCTGTCATAAATGTCCTTTGGGCTTAACATAAGTCGTAGGTCCTATTAAGGGAAATCTCACCAGTGAGGGGCATCCCACTGTTGGTGGAGAAGCAATGCGAGTTCTGCACTATTTTAAGGAATAAGTCGTCGTCTTCAGTCGAGTCGTCGTCAGCAGTGGGGTCGTCGCACTCGCAGGGGCTCTGAGCGGTGTTGTTAGTCGTGCTGGAAATAAAACTTCTCGTTCCAGAACCGTGCAAGTTTACAACTGTTTTCAGGGCGTCGATCTCATCTTCGCCTGTTGTTGAGGACAACCGCCAGTGTCTTATCAGACACTTGACATGGATTGCGGTTAAGTAAGTACTTAATTGGACAATTAATTTCTAGTGTGATCGACTCAAAAAGAATTTTTAGAGGTGTTGAAACCAATACATGGTAAGTCTGTTGACTAAGGTACTGCACCTGAGCTTGTTGAGGATGTCGTTAGGGCTCGCATAGCCCTGGATATCTGTAGTGATGGGAGACTGCTGAAGGTGTGCAAAGTGGTTTCCTTCTACGGCCAAGGTTCCGACGGCCGAGGCCGGGAGGTCGTCTTGGGAGCAGCTGTTTGGGGTCTCGCGCTTCACGTACGTGAGTGCAAGGACTGGTTGCTTGAGCACGTAGGAGAATCGGTTGCGCTTCATGCTCAGAGTCTTGACGCCGTCCAAATTGAATGCTCCCTCCTCTGCTAGGTGCACGAAGTTGTCCTCTACCTTCATAGAGCCTGAAAGCATGAAAGCAATAAGCCAAGACTTGCTGATGTCCGCAATTACATGTAGTAGTTTCATTACCTGCGTACTGCACGTCCAAGCCGTTTCCGTCGATCACGCCGATAGTGTTGTTCGCGATGATGATCTGGCCTTTGCTGTCCAAGTTGCAAGCCTCGTTGTTGGTTGCTGCAGAGTCGACGGCTTTCTACTCAGACAAATGACCGAACTGAGAGATTTGCCAGTAGTTCTACAATAATTTTCCGAGCAGTCACCTGTTGATTTTTTACTTTTAGCTTAAACTTGTTGGCGTTATTGGTGATGCCACTGGTCGCTGCCGCCTGGCCAGCGAACGTGCTTTTCACCACTCTGACGATGGGGTCTCGAGTGTTCAGCTTGTTGGTGACTTCCACGTTGAAAGGTTCACTAATTTTTACAGATATGCTTGTACATTGCACATAGGCATCCAGGATGGTTCCAGTGCTTACCTCTCCGACACCGTTATGCCGTCAAAAAGCACCTCAATCTTTTCTTCGAACAGGATCGGGTTGGGTGGAGTGTTGGAGAAAGTCAAGTTGCGAAAGGTCAGGCTAGTGAACTGAACGGACAATGAATTTGCTATGAATTAAGTTACTATTGTACGAGTGAAACCAGGTTACCGCTGAGCTGTCTATGGCAGCACTGTCAGCAGTAGCAGCAGTTCCAGTTTTTTTTTTTCCAGCGTCAAAGGAAATCAGGTCCAATTGCTCCACATTCTCCACCAAGAAGGCGCTGCCCCCCATAATATGCGCAAAGCCGTTATTATTATTCCTAAAACATAAATGGCCTCAATGATCACATTCCAATGATGCTTGACAGCTTTTGACCACGTACTTCAAGTTCAGTGCCAGTTTCTTACACGATGACACCCTGAAGAGGCCGCTATTCTTCCAATCTACGGTGTTCTCTTCGTAGAGGTTGGTGTCCTGGTTGAACGTGTTCACATCTGAATCCTGGAGGTCATCCTTGAAAAAACGCACGGGACTTCTCAATTTAAAATGCGCTTTCCCGATGTAAACATATTTCATCAATCCGGTATAAAAGTACATGACGTGCATTGATATTGGCAATTTTACAAACCCGAGGTCTCTGCAGCCCGAAGGTTTGCTGCCCGAGGAACGAGGGGCAAACCTTCGGTCTGCAGAGACCTCAGGTTTGTACAATGCTGCTTGCCAAATACACGTACCATTTTTTACGTCCCATTGTTCATTTAGCATTCATTTCGTTCATACTAAGGCGGACGAGAAAATAACACACAGTTGCGCGTCGTAAAAATCTTTACGACACGCTCCCAGCACATAAGGCGTGCTATAAAGTAGTGCTCTTCTAGACCTCCTTAGTACAAACGAAATGAATGCAAAATGGACAATGTGACGAAAAGGGTATGAGCATGAAATTGCATCCTAACTCTACTCCTTTACTTCTCGCCCAGAAAGGGTATGTGAGTGCCCCAGACAGTGACATAAAGTTACATCGCCGACACTCAGCTGTTCTATATCATACTTACGTTGTCCGACGGACAGCTACAGTCCAGCACTTGGATACTCCCAGTCTGAGCGTTTCCTTGTCGGTCCTTGATGCCAGCGGCGGCCTCGTCAGACAGGCCATAGTCGGCAGTGGCGCTCTTGCCAGACAGCACGGAACAGCTCACTTTGCCACCGTTCACAGGATCCAGTGGAACAAATAGTGCAACGATGAGAAGGCTCCAGATCATGATTCTTCTTTCGTATGGCTGGACACACCTGTTCTGTATGTACAAACGTGCGCGCATTAATGCAGCCGAGTATGAAAGGAAAGGCCCAGCGTCAAAAAGACCTCTTCTCTTAGCTGCTAAGGTGGTCTTTTCTTTATGCAGGTTACAATCGGACACCTCCTCACTGCCACTATGGTTCTCTGTGCCGACTGAAGGCATAGTTGTAGCTACTGTGTTTTGGGCGACCCAAATCGGCGCAGTCACCGACGCCGGCTCTCTACTAGGTTGCTTTCGCTGGTTTGATATATGGGGTGACTCAAAATAACAGTGATATCATCTGACTGACCGATGGGATGACGACCATCAGCGGCTTTGTTCAAGTTGGTGCCCGTAGGAGAAGTGCATGAAAATAATTGGTGACGCTCACACACGTGAAGGAAGAGGCTGTTAGGCTGAAATGGTGTAACATTTCTCTGGCCTCGGTAAAAGTTTAGTATACACAGTGTCTTTACGGAAAATAACCGAGAAAGAAAATAAGCCGTTATGTAAGACCCAACAGCGAGTAATGAAGCACGCTCCTTTGAGCGAGTTGCGAGCTCGCCTAGACATACAGAAGGATCTTTCTGCTGGTGCGTTCTTGCGTCTTACAGACACACACTTTGTCGTTTGTTGCAGCTTTAACAAATGAGAAAGCCTGGGCGCTCCATTCGCTCAAAGTAGCTACTAACTACCTCAGTACTTGGTGTTGGCGTCACATCAGTTACGGGGACAGACGTAGGTCTCGTTGAATGACTCTTCTGCTACCAAGTTGTACGAATGCTTGAAATTACCCTCTCCAATATATTATAGGTATAATAGCCTTGCACCTGTGGTGCTTGTGCGACACGCTGTAAGCGTTTGGTCTTTAAGAGCTTTGTTCTGGGGTAGTCGACAGGGGGCAAATTGAAATTCTATTGACTGCTCGCAATGAAGATTGATTTAATCTCGCCAAAGTGTGTGGAAGTTGTGGCAAATCTGCTTTGCTGTGGCAGGCGAGAGTGAAAAGTGTGAGTCGTCCCATTGCAGAGGCGAACCTTGCGCAAATTTGTTCAACGTAAGACTCACCGCAAATACGAGTGCTTACCTGTTTGCCTCAACAATCAATACGAAAAGTGCGAAGAACACTGAGGTTCCGTCCTTAAGGGGCACTCATACATAACGGAATGGGCGTCTTTTCTGCGATGTGAAAGCGTTCATTCCCTCGTGAGAGGGTTGCTAGGGGGACGCGGGACTCCTGCAGCAGGTGAAGGGTAGAAGCCAGGGGGGTAAACGCCCCCGACGCATGTGCGTTACGTATGACCCTCTCAATTCCTGGGAATATGAAAGCTGCGGAGAGATGAAAGCTGTTGATAGGGAATTGGGTAAGAAAAAAGTTATGTAGAGCTACGCTGTTCCCCGCAGGTCAAAGCACTTTTCAACCTCTACCTGCTGTTTTGCCTTTTGTCAGGCTTTTCCTGGTTTTCTGACATTCACAACATGACTCACTCCACTGCAGTATACGATGGCAATATTTGCGCAAATTTGGACGACTCGATCCGCCTAGGAAGACGGACATGAAATTTGCATAATTGGCCTTCAAACGTTCAGTAGCTAGGGTCAAAGTGGTCAGCGCAAGGAAGTAGGTCACGTTCGACTACGCATGTTATACGACAATGACAAACAACATACATATATTAGTCTCTATAGGGCGTAGGCGAGACCTACACAGAATCTGCGTAATGAATTAATGTGGTGTAATAAGTGATTAAGTGGGTCTGAAACAAACTAGATGGGGCTGGCTGGATTGAATTACGAGTCTGCTTCAATATGTCGACTCGGCAAAAAATGGAGAAAAACGAAGATCATGTGGTCGTAAGGATTGCAGAAAAGGGTCCTCGTGAGGAGACTTGACGTCCTGACTTGAACTTGTCAGAAGTGGAGAAGACGTCCAGCGCCACGTCCCACGCCAACTCCTTCACCCTCAAGGATGCCATCAGGTTCTCTTGGAGGGACACCTCTGCCAACATCGTCCGGAAGACTTTCCGGAAGAGGCTGGAGGCCACGTTGAGGTCTGATTTCAACCCCGTACCTGCCTTCAGCGGTAGTGATCTGGCTGCTGTCGCACATCCTCCTAGGGTTCCATGCCGGCTGGGCTAAGGCCCTCGACGAGGACCCTTCTACACCACCATGTCTGAAACAGGCGTCATGTGAGGCACCTCATCCTGTGGGTGTGGAACTGTTTAATTAAACCAACCTCCTGGTGAATAATTCATGTACTCTTTTCAGAAGAGGGTTCTGGGGGTTCACTGCTAATACTGCTTGTCGCCCATGTGCAGCACAAGTACCGTACACGTGTAAAGCACGTAACTCATGGAGACATACGGACAGTATGTACATGCATATGCTTTCCTATTTATCAGTCATTGGACTGCATACAGTAGAGTTGTTCTCTAGAGGCTAAGGCTTCCTTGGGGAAATGAGCTGCAGTGATTTTAAAAACTCGTTTTTAAAACCATGACTGTACTAAGACCAATCTCTTGATAACCCAAGTCAATGATCCTGGATTTAAGAAAGCTCATGCCTTTTCAGCGAAAAAAGGAGTTTCTTGCGGAAAAATAACAGGGACTTATAAATGCTGTTTAACTGGAATGATTTCTGACGACATTTAAAAGTGATGTGATATCCTAATTCGAGCTTCTATTTGCCAAAGGGTTGTTCCCTCCTGTTTCGGGAACTCACTGTTGTTTGCTTAGTTCATGACGATCGTGTACAAGCTCTACGCAACAAGAATGTGTGTGCGCGCGCGTAGTGAAAGCTGTGAGTCAAAAGTGTCTACAACATGAACGCAATAGGAAATCATTTCTCCATATTTCATATTATAAAATATTTGTGAGAAGCTTGACGAGATGATGAATTTAAAGTCTGGCCTCAAACATGAATTTTCTTCTAACAAAAGTAGATAGTTGTAATCCCCAACTACATGTAAAACTCAACACTTGTCTGCATGTGTGTGTCATTCCGCACCCAAGAAGAGAGGTGTGGGTGAGGCGTGCCCGGGTCACCCAGTTTCAAAATGAGAAACAAAATGGATGAGCAGATCGCAAGGACGGCACTGAGTACACGTTGAGCGTGAAGCGCGTGAACGGCGCGAAGGGCGTGGACGAGGCGAAGTCAGACAGAAATAGCCTCTTCATAGAATTGTCCTGAGCAAAGCCGGGTGCGGCTTTTGTCATGTATGAAGGAGGGACTGGTGCTGGTGACGTCATATGTACTAGTAGACGTGTAAACAAGAGCGAATTGAAACACTCTCCAGACTGGGCTATATTGACAGTCCCTCTCTTCCTTGGCAAAGTAGTCCAAGGACCTATTTACTAG
>JAAUXU010020772.1_pt1 | contig 18389 bp, 19 predicted proteins | sample 7278151 | NCBI WGS metagenome assembly JAAUXU01 (sample SAMN14350113, study PRJNA611818) | marine sediment metagenome | isolation source: surface marine sediment (1.8m) | place: French Polynesia: Moorea | collected 2018-08 | reverse complement strand
CCAAGTTGCTCTTCCCCGCCGCAGTCGCAGCCGCAGTCGCAGCCACAGTCACAGCCACAGCCACAACCGCAGCCGCGCAGGCACGGGTGTGTTTTGCGCCAGCGAAATGCCATAGTCGTCGTCTTCCAGCCCAAGGTCTCGCTTCTCCTCTTCTTCCCGTTACGTTCCTCCTCCCCCATCCTTGTTTTATCAATGAAATGCGATCCTGCAATCACTGCGGAGTCTCGACGGTGGAAATTTGGGTTTACACTCAGCGCTATTTTGGCGGTGGAGAAGAAGACTTCAATGGGATGTGACACAGATGTTCGCGGGCGTTCGCTGAATGCACATGCAGTGTGCGTCATGTTTGGCTAATTTTTTGCCAACTTGTGCAGACCAATGTAGCGTCCGACATCCCTGCCAAGGACACGAAACAATGCCTAGACGTAATGACTTTTTTCCTAGAACTCGAGCTGATATCAGATCTCATGTACGAAGTTACGTGGCCAACTCCAAAAATAAATCTTATCGTTGAAATGGTCCCGAATTGTGCAATTGAAATGCCCACAAAAAACCAATATCATATTCTGTTATTCAACTAGAACACATGCACGACTTCGTCCAGATTCGGCTCATCCCTTAACGTCGGCCCAGGGTATGCAATAATTGTTGCCACTTCCAAAACTTCACTAGTAGATGCTTACAGCGACTTTGCTGAAAGTTTCGTCAACGAAAACTAGGGTTTTCATTGGGTGACCCTGGCTCCCCGCACCATTTCAGCTCAGAAGGACCTTGTGACTGTAGTAAAATGTATCATAAAGTATTGCAGCTCAATGCAGCTCAGTTCTACGCACCGCGTTGGCCAAAATTAGCTGGAGTGACGTTCATTGGCACAGCGTGTGCAGTTTTGAAGCTGTTGGAGTAAAATTTTGTCGCATCTCAAAGATCGTATTTGTGCATAAGAATTTGGATCAGGTACGAGAATGTGTCCAAAAATCCAGTAAATGAGAAAATGAAGTTTCCTAAAATATGTTATTTCTCATTTTTTTTCACCCAAAAATTTGATTTCAGAGGTCACGGATGCTCCTTCCAGGTTACCTAATCCGTCCGTAGCTCAGTGGACAGCCCTTAACAGAGCTCTGACGCCAATCTAGTGGTGCTGAGGACAAGACGTGTCTCGTGGCTTTGATTCACACTCTGTACATGCAGAGTTTTACAACAGCAGCTAAGAAAACAGCATAACTTGCATAACGTGGCCAAATGCATACGCCAACTCCGGCTAATTTTGCCCAGCATGGTGCGCTGGACGAGGTCACGTCTACGATGTTGTGCATGTGGTTGCTCGTCCCTGTGGCACATTAAGTGGGGTTTCAAACGATATCTAGTCCGGGCGTTCCAAGGGAAATGCGCGCTTGTGGATGGCGTATGAGGATGAACGTGGTGGGTTACCCCCCCAGGCATCCTCTTTATCGATCGGATCTCGAGACCTGCTATTTTTTACCGAAAAGAAAAATGATTTCTCATTGTATCGGTGATCAATCGAGTCTATGATGACGCCTCCAGTCAACTACGTCCCTACAGAATGAGGCAAAGCGAATTTGTTTTGGAATAAAAAACGTCGGAGGTCGATCCGAACTGTGCACCACACGTTCGTCCGTGCGCGCGAGCAACACGTTGCACAGGGACAACCGCGCTTTGCAAGTCTTCCCATTGCACTTGTACGGGATGGGGGATGGCTGAGTGCACCTTTTGCTTCGTTGCCTCTCCAAGTGGCTTCAGCCTTCACCACCCTGTACCGAAACGGGAATGACGAAGAGACATACAGATTCATGATCTGAGTTCACAGGCGGGGATTCGAATCATGGGATTTAATTGTTCAAGACTGTAATCACAAGTCCTTAACATGACAGGATTAATCTTCTCCCCCCCCCCCTCGAAAGATCCTTTGTGGAGATTTTTTTTTGGCCTAAGGCCGTTCTGTGGGCTGCTGCATGTTTCAATCAGAGGCTGAGCTTTCTAAGTATTCCGAGTCTGATTTCTTAGAGAACCCAGACCCGGTTGGTGTAATCTGAATCACTGGATTCGAAACCCACTGTGATGAAGGATCTGACAGGGATTTCACGTCACGCTAGTCAATATCCAATTCCGATTGAGATCATGATTTCAACCATTCGTCCCATTACAACGTGATGGATTCCATTTTCTTCATCTCCTTCGTCACCACACCGTGCATACCGTTCATCACCCCGGATGAATCCGGACGAGATCCAAAGTGCACCGGACACTGTGGAGCGTCAAAAAATAAGGCTGTGAACATGTCTTTTTCGTCATTGCCGCGAACGAAACCAACCTAAGGTTTCCACAACACTTCTCTTCAAGAAATTGGGAACCTTTGCTGGGATTTATCTGGGATCCCCTTTACGATGTATGGCAGTCTTCTTGACGTCGTACACGACGTTGTTTGGTCCACTGTGGAGAATCCTTGGCTCAGACGTCAACAAGGCCAGTGGTGTCTTTGTGTCTTTCTGCCTGTTGTGTTGCAAGCGACTTGACCTCACCATGCTCATCTCCGTTAGGCAGCAGAACAAGTCGTGAAGAAGCCTCATCAGATAACTTCTGCCTGCTGCCGCCGCTGCCTGGAAATCGCGGCACATAACTCAGATCTTTCTTCTCCTTTCCCCATGTGAAAAGACTGCAACATCCACTTGACGTGGAGGAAGTCCTTGCACATATATCACAAGTGTCTGGTAAGCGCAGTCAGTCAGTCATCCCCGCTCTTACTGACTTAGGAAATTTGTTCTTCTTCAAAAAGGCAGGGCTTTGTACATTTTCTTTGGCACCATATTTTTGTCTTTTTGGTCGCTCACTTCGTGCTTCAGCGTGCATTCGGCTTTTTCCTGCCCGAGAATGGGTGCCGAAAGACAGCAGTTTGGCATCTCGCGCCCGTCCAACAACCAACTCCAAATCCGCCAAGATTAAGACCGAGCGCAAGAAAAGTTGGGTGAAAAACAAAGTTATGGCATCGACTCAGAGTGGAGAAATGACGAGTGCCTGAAGTCGACTGGACACACGATGGTGACATATTTGAGGCGCACAATTTCACTCTTTGACATGACAGCTTCATTCACGAATCGCCAAAGGGTCCATTTTGATTCAGACGTTTTACCTCCATAAACACATCGCGCCTCCCTCCTCCAATCTCTCATCGGTGGCCCCGCCCAACAATGTCATCATCGAGGTGACTGGCGCGAACCTCGCCTCCCCTCATTTTCCTCTTGTCCCCGTGGGAGGAGGAGAAGAAGAAAGAGCCACTGACTCAGCTAGAAACTTAGTATTAACAAATTGTAGTCACATGAAGATCGAGCATCATTCCTCTTCCGCTGCAGGCTCCACGTCCAGCCGAGCAGGCCTTGGGCAGCCTTGCCCACCACTTGTATGAGTCGAAGGAGAGGGAATTAATCTTGTGGCTCTTTCTCAGCTTGACGCAGCCCCAATCCCGGTTAACGCAGCCAGGTCAAATTTTCACGTGTGCCAAAAGCAGTCAAGTCCCCATGTGCCATTTGCATATGTTGGCGGGCCTGAAGACACATGACCCCGGCGACGCACAGAAGGATGCGCATTGAGGAGGACGCTGGACGCAGTCGTGATCTTCCCCTTCAGCAGCCAGTCCCTAAAAGAGTCCGCACCCAATGATGCAATTACCAGCCAATTCGCCTCTGCAGTGCGAACCTCTGAGATTCAGGGAACTGCAATTTTGTCCACAAATCTCACCTTTTGCGTGGAGTGCTAATGTGCAAAGTCCCCCAGCGGGGGGTTCCTCCCCTGCTCGGTGGGGGGTGCCTCTTTTTTGATGCGCAGCGTGTTTATGGGGGAAAATGGAAAAGGGATGGAGCGTGATAGAGTCAAAAAAGGCAGACGAAGAAGGCGTTTGTCCGTTAAAAATATTAATGAGCGGCCTTTTCCCCTGTTCAATTTCTTGGCCGCGTCCGTCTGGGTGCGCGTGAACATTACGCAATTATCTGTATGCGTGCGCGCGTGTGTCAAGGGCAGCTTCGGGGCGCAGACGCTGGCTGACAAGGATTTTCGCCTGTAGTCGCCAACACGATAATGTAAAGCGTTGAGGGATCAAGATTGGGAGATGCTGGAGACTTGGCTGAACTTGACTCGTTCGTCGGGTTACGCTACATACGCAGTTCGGGTGGACGAACTGATGGGGCGGACGAGAACGAGCCCGCGTGGAGCGTGAACACCGTGTAGTCCTCGTTTCTTTATTCTCGTCCAATTGTGCGGAGTGCGAAAATGTTGGTTAGGGTGGAGGCTGCCTGCTCAACCCCGACATTAGCAGGCCACTCATTTTTTTTTGGAGGGGGGGGGGGTGAGAGGGGTGAGAGGCGTCGTCATCGTGATTGCGTATGAGAAGACGGGGTGGCCTGAAAGTTGAAGAAGCCTCCCTAACTAGACACTTGTGCAGCCTGGTTTCTCGGCACCCAGTGGAAGTCCACGGCCTCGAAGTTGACACACTGTTGTTTGTGGCTTCTTGCAAGCAAGAACTTTCTGGACGCCCTGTACCTATATGTGGGAGACATTTTTTTCAGGGCGGTGCTAACTGCCTATACCAACGGGGCCTTAAAGTGGGCCTACCCATGGCCGGGGAAGGAAGGCAAATCTCTTTATGTCACACACGCCCAAGCGAGTAAGTGCAAACTCATGCCCAATGTGCCTTTGTTATCGCCCTCCTTTAGCCATAGCTAATGCGGTGACCTGTGAAATGCCATCATCTTGTGCTTCAGTCGGTGTCTTTGTCTTTTTGACAAGAACGAAAATTGAGAATGTGAAGGAGGAAGAAAATGAAAAAAAATCTTTTCACGTGAGAAGAAATCAAAGTTTTGCTCCCTTTGACCACACACAAATCCTATCTTCTTACCGCAAGATCAACGCGGTGACGAAATAATTGGAAACTAAAAAGATATCGCATAATCTGCGGTGGAGCTGGACAAAAAATCCTGACAAGGTAATCATCAAGCGTCGTCTAAGGATGAGTTAACTGCAGACGTGGTCGCGGCTGCATTCACCATGCTCATAAAGTCAATGGACCGTGACCTTAAAGGCACATAAAACACCCTCCAGCTTATGATTATAGCACATCATTTTGTTCATACATTTTTCAAGTTTGGATTCTTTTAGAAGGAGGAGAAGTCAAGAAAAAAACAGAGTCCAGGAAACGCCAGATGTTCTCTCTGACTCCAAGGTCCCTTCTTTGGTCAGCACCAAGGTGAAATACATGGCACCCAACGCTTTTGGCCACCTTTTTTTTAGCCCAAGAAAAGAGAAAATGTTGCCACTCACTGACGCCATATGAGGGCCTCGCTCGCCGTGACGACGATGATGATGATGACTGGCGCGCACCAGATGACAGGGTAGATAAGTCATTGTTATTGTGCCAAACTTATACCACTAACAAACGCGAGCGGCCCTATGGGGGATGCTAAGAAGGGAGCGCTGATGTAGGGGGAGGAAAGGAACAACTTTCCAATAAGGACTTGACGAGCTTGAGCTTAATGACGGTGATGAAATTAGTGGGACAAAGCACTTGTGGTTTCTTCCACCGAGGGTCAACGTAACCTCAGGCACAGAGACATTCCTCAAGGGCTCCTGACTTGACCTACGAGAAAACCAGTTTGTGAGTTGCACGTCCGGGTACTGTGGCAACCCTGATGCTCCTCCCCGGGATGTGTTTGTCAGTATGTGTGACTTTTTCCTGTGCCCCACAGTTTTGGGTCGTGTCATTCGCCCAAGGTGGGGTTTGCAGTGAATGTGCCTTTGCACTGAACAAGGCCCAATTTCGCAATGCGCGTCATTTCACTGCCTTGAGGCCCAGATCTGGCCTTGTTCGACAGAACTGCACGAGTGACTTGAAATAAAAGGAACTTTCGAATAAGAAACGACAACAACGTCTTGATCAAGGATGAGTTTCATAAGAATTGCAAAAATTCTGATATCTTTCTTCCCAAAGCAAAAGTGAACACACAACTTTGACAGATGAAAAAGGCCTTCGCCTGCTGCCTCCGCGGGACAAAAAGGCCCCAGGCCTATTCTACAGGTAGCCCCACTGTTAATGACTTATCCCTCAAACATGTGCACACACCTTTCGACATTATACTCGGCGCAGCAAAAAGCGATAAATGCAGAAGCGATGACAGATCAAATATTTGACTGGCGGTCAATTTTTTTCCCCTTCTTTTTTAACCAAGGCCGATTATCGAGCAACCCAATAGGCCTTAGAAGGTCAACGATAGCAAAAAAAAATGTCAAAGTCTTTACCAGCAGCTGTTGAGGCGTGGGAAAAAGTGGGCAGCTCTTTTTCTCTCTTTTCTTCTCCTCCTCATTCATTAGGCCGGGGCCTTCACAGGTGATTTAGGGCCCGCCCCATTAGTGGCGCCGGTGCCGAAGCAGCAGCCGGAGGAGGTGGCGGAATCAACCCTGGCTGGCACTTTCACAGTACACGAGCGGGTCCTAAATTAAAAAAAAGGCACCCAAAGTCGGGGTGGTTGCGGTGCACAAGACGGGTAATTTGATTCTAATGAGTTGACGCGCTCACTCACCCCCTGGTGCAGATTGAGTCCTCCACCAGACAAACGTCCGGCGACTGCGTTCGCGTACCAGAAGTGGCGAGTGGAGCTTCTCGACTGCGCGGAGACACAGCCCAAGCTGATTTCAGTGCCGTTAACTGCCCATGTCACCTGCAGAGCAAAGCACCTCTGGGTACTCGGCCTTCATGGGGCATCTGGCGGAGGACTCGTTCGGCTCGGACTTCTTCTTCGCGTGCTTTTGCTCGCCCGCTGGTACTAAGTCATTATTAATGATTCTTTCCGCAATCGGTCCTTGAAAGACTCCCCCGTCTTCTCCTTCCAACGGGAGGTCAGAGATCAAATTCCAAGATGGAAAAACCATGCGCTGCTCATTGGCCGAGAAAAAAATTCGTGCCAGCAAAAAGTTTATCCCGATTCGACCACACTTTGTGAGTCGTTTCTTTCAAACAAACTTTTATCAGACACACACAAAAAATAAATGAGCGGTTGAGTGGAAAAAGCCACTGCTGGTGCAGCCCGTGGAATGAAGCCTTTTAGTGATGAGATTTCCTTTCCTCGCCTAGCCTTTCATGAAAGTTTCCACGAGTGCTTTCCAAAAATTGTACGACGGAGAAAGTTGCATCCTGGCGACTGACGAAAGAAACCCTGACTCTTATCGTAGCCCGCGAGTCTCCCTCTGGCTCGTTCAAAAGACCGAATAAAAAGAATGTTTTTCACCCAAAACTCAAGTGCAGCGACTACTGTACTAGGGCATTTCAGCCCCCTCTTCCAACGCCGTCGGGCTCACCGTGGTCGGGCACCCTCTCCAGCTTGTGGATCTCGTGTAAGAACAGGCCAGAGTTCACTCATGATTGCTCAATCTAGTGCTCAGGCGTTACCACCGGCTTGCCGCACACCTGCCCGTCAGAGACATATTTTAGTTCATATCTTAGGTCATCCTACCCCAGTTTCCCCCTGTGTCTGCATGGAGACAAAGTCTTGCACCCTTCGAGTTAGTACCAATTTCCTTCTTGCATGTCTGCTTACGTTGCCCTACTCATTGCTACTTTGCACGCAAGCGCTTCTTCATGTTAGTCGGTCGTAGTACAGAGAAACCATTTGAAAAAAGCTCCTTTTTACTGAGAACTTCCTTTTCCTTGGGCTGCTCCTGCTGCTCCCAAATTTGAGCGAATGATGCCCCAATAAATGGGTGCCTGAAACAGGTGATTACTTCTCCCCCTCCTTATAAATCCAGTAGGTGACGCACGCTCGCATTAGGCCTTAGAAAATTGGCAGCTTCAGTTGCATTAGGCCTCCCCTCGTTATCACTAACGTTTGAGTTTTTCACTAATGACGACCTTGAGAGGGGGGGGGGCTTTTTGGCCTAATAATTCGCCCATCTTGTCCTCGCACGGCCGAACCCATGAGACACAAATTGCGCAATCTTCTTCTGCATTGGATGATAATCTTTTGAGCAGCAAAACGATGATCACTGTGCAGCAGGGAGGACACAAGTGATAGAGGCATTCACGTACTTGCACGTGTATTTCCACTCTTCCTTACCCTTACTCCTCGCTCCCTTCGCTGTTAGAGCGTCCATTGTCACAGGAAGGGATTTTGCCACCCTGTGATGAGGTCCGCCTTCGCATACCTGTTGACATAGTAATGCCAAGCGTGCAAATTACAATGCAGACCTGGAATTTTTTTCTTGCAATTAGGTGCGAGAAAACTGGGATCCAGAGGATGTGGATTCTTTGTCATCGAATAGCACAATCATTGCTGCATGCAATGGGGTTTTTCTTTCTCCATTGTAGCACAATATAGACTCAGTTTGCCTTAGGCAACTGCTTCGGACATACCAACAATGGGCATCGCATTCTACTGGTTGATTTTACTTGTTTGCTTAGTTATTTTCTAACCCGGCGTCGACGGCGACGACGTCGGCATCATTGTGGTCGTACGTGTTAATTGAACGCAAGGACGCCCGCTCTTTCATGTGTGTATAACAGAGAAATGGGTCTGTGTGCCACAAATGAAACTGAGTGAATGCTTGCCCATCTTCCACCAGCCGGCTGCTGATCCCGCCAAGGTCAAGTTCGCCTTCAAGTGATGACCATAGGATTCTCTTCTTCTACTACTACATCGGCTGCTACTACTCACTTCCACTTCTTCTACCATTTCTACTATTTCCTCCGTTGCTACTACTTCCGCTGCTACACTGGTCTCCGCTCAATCGGGAAATAATCCCGTTCAACCGAAAACGCCTTTTTTCTGAAAGGAGCTATGTAGTACTTATTAGAGATTGCGTCCGGCAGATTAAATAAATCCCCCTTGAACCAACAGTCCGTCCCCTTCATCCGAGTAGCGATTAAGCGGAGCCCAATGTGTTACTACCACTACTAGCGCTACCGCGTGACGCGCAGACGCTTGTGAGTCGATTTGCCGTGCAGTTTTTAGCTTCTTCTAACAATAGTTCAAAACTCTGTAAACTGTTTTTATAAGACAGACTGACCACATGTGTCTGAGAGAGAAGAAAAGATGAAGTTAGCTGCTGTCGTAGACAAGTGCACATTCGGAGATGTTATGGCGCGTACAAGTACGTACATTACACATGTGCAAAGACTTTTCATGCATTTTTCCTTGTTCTCCGGACGCCTCCACCTCTAGGTGCATCATTAAGACGAATCATTTTCTGACTTTTTAGCAAAGTCACCTTGAATCAAAATGTCTCCTTCATGAACTCCTGGTCTTCTTATGCTCCATCGCCCTCAACTTGGTCATTGAAGTGTTGGAGGCCACTGACTGATTCAGGTGGCTGTTGATCAGGGAGCCACAAAGCTTGGTACACGTATAGCAGATGCATATTGCGAGGTACATTTCTAATGCGGCAATTCCATGTCCATTCTCACCACCAATAACACTGTCGGCAGCTGCAGCATCCAAAAAAACCCTCACAAGCGATTGCGTGTCACCAGGTACTCCTACCACTATTACAGGGTGGACTAATGAGAGTTGCAATTGGCCTATGTTGCCTTCCACCTTCAAAAAGGAGTTGCAAACCTCCTGAGTGCACCCTGTACTTCTGCTACTCCCCCTCTCTTTCTTGTTATTCAGAATTTTCGTCCAATTTCCGACTTTGCGTCGTTGAGGTAAACGCGCGCACTCAGAATCTGGAAAAGGTGTCACAGCTTGATGGAAGGGCAAAAACGGGAGAAAAAATCCACCATGAATGAGACCTGTTGTTCCGTATTCTCTATGACCTAAGAATTACAAAACTGTAAAAACTAAAGTCCTAGCTAGTCATCCATCTGGGTTGTACTATTTTTAAATTGTAGTGCTACTTTTCTATTACTGAAAAAATATTTTTGTGGCTATCTGAGATGCCTTGACAACTTTAGGGAATACTTGTAAATGCTCAGACCACAATGGTAAACACAACATTTCAAAAAGTGATCAGAAAGGCATGATCAAGGCAAGAAAACTCATGAGAAGTGCAGAATGAGTCTCTGCTGCCTGTGCTTGGACAGATCTGACAGGCAAGTGACGGAGAAGCAGAAGGACATCATCAAGAAACATGTCTTCAAAGAGTATGGTGAGCATGAAGGCCTTCTTCCCAAGGGAATCTGTAATGGTTGCAGAAGCAAGCTCTCAACTCAGGGGTCATCTAAGCCTATTGTCCCCTCCACTCTGCTGTTCCCCAGTCCGGTGCAGGATCTGTCATCCAAAAGAGACACTCAATTGGGCTGCCAGTGTGAGCTGTGCAAGCTTGCAAAGAGTGCGCATCACGAAGGAAAAATGGTCCAAGTTCAAACCACAAGCCAGGAAGGCCCCTCGCCAGTGCAGCATCCATGGATGAAAAATCTGCCATTCCTATCACAGTCTGCTCCTTCTGTCATACTGAAATGGCTAGAGGAAAACCTCATGAATGCTCCTAGCACATGAAGGTACAAAATCTGCTTTGGTCATGCTCTCCAGTGACAAAGGAAAAAGTGGCCTGCATTATCATCTGAGAGAAGGCAAGAGAGGGCCCCTCTTCTAACTGTGCAATGAACCTTCAAGGCGCCCATGGGGGTGTTCCCACAAAGATTGAAGTGAACAAAGGGGCAAAATGCTCTGTAGCCTTTCCTCAGCCATCCCATGAGAAGATGACCTTCATATCCACTGATTTGGGGCTGAGTCAAAGCCAGACTAAGCAGGTCCAAAACACATCAGGCAGGCTACTCGATTGAGGGCTGCTGGTGAGCCAAACCTGATGGCAGCTATGCCAGAGCAAGCAGCGAGACTGGCTGACTTCTTTGAACTCAGGCTAATCAAAGTCTGCCAGAAAGTGGATCAGGAGATGCCTGAAATTGAGTGCCAGGTTGTTATGTGCCCCAAAATTCTGGAGCTTGCGGAGCATGTAGTCAAAGTAAGGGACCCGGCGGCTAGCTGGCTTACACTTGGTCTGGATGGTGGTGGGTCATTCCTGAAGGTTGTATTGAGTGTCATTTCTGGCAAATTGGAACATTCGGGTCACATGACACAAAAGAGAAGGCCAAACGAAGGTTCAAAGCACAATGAATTTGATGTTAAAAGGATCGTGATCATTGGCACTGTTAAAGACATACCAGAAACTCACAACAACCTTCACGAACTCCTTAAAGCTCTAGGGTTGAACAAGATTGACTTCTCTTATGCAGTGGACCTCAAGGTTGCCAACATGCTCACCAGCCTTCAATCTCATTCATTCGGGCATCCTTGCACATGGTGTGAAGCAAGTCCACCATTTGACAAAGAAGGTAAATAGCGAACACTTGGTCACATGAGGAGACTTGCTGCAGAATTCAATCAAGCAGGGCGCGAGTGGGATAAAGCAAAGAGCTTTACGAAGTGTGTAAACATTCCCCTCCCCGGTGGACCAGATGAAAGAGAAGTCCTTATTTGCATCCCACCACCTGAGCTGCACCTTCATCTACGTGTCATCAATCACCTATTTGATGAACAAAACAAGAATGGCATCAACCGAGTCAACTATCAGGGCTGCAAAATGGCTGGCAATGACTGCAACAAACTCTTACAGAAGAGTCGACAGCTCCTTGATGATCTGCCTGATGAACTCAAACAATTTGCCTTGTGTTTGTATCATTTTGATTGCATGAGAGAGGCCTGCTTCAGTGTGCAGCTTGACTCCAATTTCCTTGCAAAGATTGGAACTTTCAAGAAGAGCTACCTGGTGCTGAATGTAAGTGTGACCCCAAAGGTGTATGCTGTCTTTCAACTTGTCGGTGAATTCTGCACCTTGACTGGCAAGGCCCTTGACCCTTTCAGTAGTCAGCAGACTTCAGGGAGCACTCAGTGATTTTGGGTAGTCCTGGGAGCGGTGCGAGATCAATGAATCACACGAACAGTTTTCAAGTGCCCTACTGAGGGCAGTGATGGCCTACAATGGTAACCGTCTGTGAGAAAATACTTGATATTTGTCAAGAACGTCTGTCAAGCAGAGAATGTAACATCAGGATAGACATAATGCCTTGGAAAGGCCAGTTTTGCTGGCTCTTCAACGGTGTCTTTTGGGGGAATACCTTCAAATTCAAATCTGGGGAGAACTCAGGACAGAGGATTTCAGTTTCTTTAGTTTCAGAATTCTTAGATCATAAAGAATACGGAAAAACAGGCTTCATTCATGGTGGACTTTTTCTCCCATTTTTGCCCTTCCATCGAGCTGCGCGTGTGGTTAACCGCAATAGCTGAGAAATTGTGTCGTATATAAGCACGTACGTATAGACGTACTGATGTAGGGACGGGCATAACTGCCCGTGCTTGTCGTTTTTAGTCATTTATTTATCATTTCTTTATAGTGCAGTCCTTCATTAAGGTGAAGTGAAATGCATATGAATTTACGATGGGCAGATCAAGCTGCGCATGTACAGATTATAGCGAGTTCGTTCAGAGTTATACTATGGTGGAATACGGAGAAGCGGATCACTTTTCTCAGCCCACTTATTTTCATCCAACTGTCCAACTTATGAATAGCGGTGTACACTGAGGTTGCCGAGGAGGATGAGGTCACCACAGTACAGTTTCTGTTCAATCTCGTACAGTTGCTCCTCGACCTCGGTGTTGGAGAAAAACCAGCGCAAAAGCTGGCCAACCTGGTGAGGAGGGGACAATCCTTTGACCCAGGGACAACTAAGTTGCAGGTCGGACTTTTGCGTAGTAAAAGCGTGGCTCCTTCATCAGCCAATGCGATCCAGACCTCTTCAGATATCCGGAGATGAATTTCGCATGACTCCACAGTAATTCAGAGTTCGTTCCCTGCGCAGGTCGACCCAGAAGGTTGACCCTGACTGGGCTAATAATATCCCATCCTCCGCTGGTACAGACTTGGCGTCCAAAGCTGTCTGACCGCTTCCCACGTGCCATGAAAGCAGGCTCACCATTTCACGCATCCACGTATGCAGCCGCGCACTGCACGAGTCAGCGCTGCACGCGAAGCAGGAACTGCTGCCCCTATCGTGTCAGAGCCTCGTCTATTAAACTTACTGAGACAGACAGAGGCTTTGCTTCATGCTTCTTCTCCACAATTATCGGCCGCCTGCTCCATCCACGTGGGAAGGGAAGACTTTTTCCTTGCTCCAAGAGTCGCCGCCGCGCTTGACATTAATCACACGTGACCGCTGCCGCCATCGCCACCAAATTTAATTCTTCCCAACGCATTTACCCTCATTGAAAAATCTTTCTTTTCTCTGCCTTGTCGTGCATGCGTGTGTGTTTTCAAGGCGTCGGGACCGACAGATTCTGAGACGGCTGCGGCGGCTGCGGCTGCGGCGGTTGCGGCGGTTGCGGCTGCGGCGGCTACGGCGGCTGTACTCACCTAATTTTCGCCCACCTATGCTAATTTGACGGACTGGGAAGAGGAGGAGAAGAGAGAATATATAATATTCACGCCTGGGGGGGGCAAAGAGAAGCTCGTGAATGCATGCAAATTCGTAGGGATTTTCGCGCCATTGAAAAGCACACACACGCTGACGGTACTGTACTTTCAGCTCCACGCTCGTACACATACATACCTGTGAATAGGCCTATTCAGATACATGAGTCTGGAGCCATCTCACCAAGTTCAATTGATAGAAGCTGCTGTAACTTATCTTTTTTTTTTTCATGAACTCACCCCAGGGAATTTCTGACGCTGCATATGTAACGAAGCCCCTTGTGCTTTTCCATATCAGGGTTTTTCGACATGTCCAAGGACGTTTCAACATTGAGAGAAGTCCTTGGTCTCCTGAAACTCACAGAAGTGGTGACGTTTTATGGCAGCTGCTGTTATGCAGTGCTGACACTCGGCAGTCCTGACCAACATGGAATCTCTGATGTCGGACGTGAATGAGAAATGTGTCCCCAGGGAGAATGAGCATGCAAAAGGGTGTGATGGAGTGAATAAGGCAGACCGGGTGGAAGACTTTGCGTACGTACAGGGAGACGTGATGAAGATGGGAGGGACCCCTTTTTTTCCCTCACACTGTACGTCCTCTCTCCGTCCTTATCCCCTGGCGTACGACCCCTCTCCCTCGCCGGCGCAACCCACCCTGTACTGAGCTGTGCGTACATGTGCGTATGTGCTGTACTATTGATATCGGCGTGTACATCCTCGTCAGAATTGTCCTAGTCACCGTCCGTAACAGCTCGGGGAAGGGCGTTCAGTACTTACAGAGCCTCTTTTACAGTACTCCACGCTGTGCAAAACAATGATGCCATCCTTTGTCCGCCAAAAGAGAGACCCATTGTGCTCATGGCACCAGTGCATAGTGTCCATGCCTCCTTCCCCACTTCATGGCCCCTGGTCGAGCGACCTCCACTTCGCATAAATCCTTCCGACAGAGGAAAAAATGCGCAAAGAAGAGAGGGCGTTGTGCAATATAACGGAACAGGGGGAAGAAGAAGAAAAGACATGATTCCCTTAGCCATCGTTCAATTGCACGTACAATGCGATGAAAGAGAAATAATTCTTGCCTTATTCGCTTTTCATACGTGCAATGTGTTACATTGGTATGCGCAGGAGGGAGGGAGGGAGGCAAAAGGGTGGTGAAAAAGTCCCTCCTTGGCCGTGACACGCACAAACCCAATCAGTCATAAACACTTTTTCCCCTCCCAGTGTGTGCGAGACAGACAGAGAGAGACCACTTGACCTTACACACACATTTCGTGCACTCGATAATGTATGCAGAGAAGGAAGCATGGCAATTTTAGCTAGAACAAATTGACTCTTTTTTGCTTGTGTCTTGAAAAATTCATGCATTGTAGTACTTATTCCTGCCTCTCTCAACTTGAAGAAGAGAAAAAATCATGTGTTTTGTGTCCTGAGTGCCAAGATGTTCAGGATGAATGCAGGAGGAGCTCCTCTCTCTCTCTCTCTCTCTCTCTCTCTCTCTGTCACCCTGGAATATTAGATTTCTTCACATTCTGCTTGAAATCGGTGTGAAAAACATGCCTTCTTACTCGAGCTTGCTTTCCACTCAGAGCGCGGTTCAGAGATGCCATTGAGAGGTGGAGATGCTTCACCTCCATTCCTGCTGCACTTGTGATTGGCAGAGTGGAGACTCCAAAAAGAGCTTATTTGAAGTGTCGTCGTGATGCCGTCGAAATAAAATCCCATCACTGCTCGGGCGTGTTTCTGCTCTGGCTCCCCCCGTCACTTTCATTTGAAAAGGACCTTCCCAGGAACTGCTCGGTGGCGTCAACCTAACACTTGACATCTTTTTGTGACGCCAGCCAAAAGAGATGAATGCAGCGCGCTTTCGCAGGTCGATGCAGTGCAGCCACTTCAAACGAGAGGGTCAAAATAGATCCGTTGCACTTCGAACTCACCTCAACCCTGGTTGACACTCCCAGAGGGACTCGATCAGACCAGAATAGCACAAAAGGTGAAGGAAGAGAGCGTGATCAGTGGAAGAAAAAACAACCACTGTTAAGAACGTCGTGTCTGGGAGGAGGCCAAAGGCCAGCAGCCGCACATTCTCTGCTCAAAGAGACACTTCAACATGAACTGTTGGCACAGCTCAAAGCCAGATCGCTGAGGACTCTTTGACACATTTCCACGCTCTACTCTCAGCTTGAACAGCCGCGCAGAAGCCGCCCGTGCAGCCGCACCCTTCAGACGACTGCAGCGGAGACAGCGACGCCGAGGGCCATTCTTGGAGATGCATTCCACACGGGCTCACAAGCGCGACCATCCTTGGACGCTTCTCTCGCAATGTGCACTTGGCTGCGACAAAACCGTTCACATTTGCATTGGAATTCCTCCTCCTGACTTGCCTACTGAAGCGTGAAACATTGCCGATAATGACAGGCAATCCGTTTTCCCCATTATGGAAGCTATAAAAGTGTCAGGGGTCGCAGAGAAATATGACTGAGAAGCCTCCATAGGGAGAACCTCGATTGACCTGCCACTCGCCACTGGGCATCTTCAGGGGCAGAGAGACAAAATAACTCACTGTGGGGATAATCTTATACTGCCAGTCGCTGGCAAATGGCTCAAAATTAATTTCTTGGGCGCTGCCTTCTCCTCGATAACAACCAACTTATTTACTGGCAGCCAATAATTTCGGCATATACGTACGTACGTAAGTACGTACGTATATACCGCATATGAGAGAAGGAGAAAAAGAACGCAATGACTGAGAAAACTCGTGCCGACAATAAGAAGAAAAAAAGATGACCTTACAAAAATAGTCTTAGCTGTCAGACCCTTTCAAACAAAAGAGTCAAAATGACGCAACAACGTATCTTTGATATTTCTCTTGAATGGATTTCAGCGAGAGAGGGGGGGGGTCAGCTTTTTTTTGGGGGGGGGGGGGGCTTGAAGGTTGTGTGGGAAGCATCGGAATCAGTCGCCCACATCTTCCGATCCCGAGGGCGCTCGCCTGCAATCGGAAACAAAATGAAGACAAATTGATTGGCACCTGTGGGCGTGGGTTCAACAACATCAATACATATATACCTTATATACATACATATAAAGAAGGCGCCCGCCATACAGACGAAAGAGAATGAGAGGATGGCCCTTGACACGGTCGCTGCTGACGCCGCTGACGCTGCTGAACGCCCGCACGTTACATCAATGGGCACGAAATCGTGATTGAAGGTTCGCTATGAGGGCACTTCCGTTACAAGCCTATGTTTTATGCGTCGTCGTGCTTTTGAAAGTAATTCATGAGGATCAAGCAAAAAAAAGCGGCCCAATTATATAGTACAGGGCCTAACTAGGTCATAAACGTCGGAAAATTAGGCCTTCAGAGAGGTGACCCGACCGGGGGAAGGGGAGGAACTTGATATTTTGTACGGTGGAGAACACGCTTTTTGTGCGCGGACGCGCACGACTGCGCTGGTGCTGTCGTGGGCCTTGGTGGCCTTTGACTACGGACGTTGCTTTGAATGGCAATGCCCAGAGAAGGCCGAGACCACAATTACGCTTCCTCCTCTGAGTGGCGGCCTCGTGACTTGCGACTTGAGGCATATTCTGGGCCCTCTGGCCACGAAGAAGACAGGACAAGAGAAAGACACAAGCTTGCAAATAGGCGTCGTCGGGGCGGATGTTTTGTCTTGAGGGAGGCAGGCCTCAATTTCCTCTTCCTGACGCTGCCTCGGTCGGACTTCTTCATGCAGTTCTGCCTTCTGGCATGCCAAAACTCCACCACACAGTCAGAGTTCAGGGGGTGGAAGGGGGACTTGGGCCCAAAGCTGAGCAAAGACTGGAGCTACCGACCAGATTCACTCCTGCGCTGGGTCCCGCGGACGAGAAGAGATCCATCTACGGGGAACGACGCAAAGAACAAGCTTCATCTTCCTCTTGACTGTGCATGAGTAGGAAGAGAAGGCCCAAAAAAGCCCCAGGAGATGATGACAGAAGCGAAGCTTTCTTTGGATCTGCGGCTCGCTAATTGCTGCACGCAGAACAGCAGCAACAACCAGGGCAAAAAAGCTTCGAGGTCTTCCGCCCATGAGGGCGCGCACGCCATCCTCCTCCAATATGCACAACATCCTAAACCGCCTTAGTTAAAGAAGAGTTGCTCTTTTTTTTGCATCTTTATCGATCGTCGCTGGAAATCTTCTGCTCCCTCCTCAACGCGGGTCTCTTCATTGACTGCGGCGGCCGGCGTATATTTATTCCTGAAGGAGACGCGGAAAACATAACCCTTTCTTCCGTTCATCCTGTCTTTGTGACGAACATTAAGTCGTTCAGTCAAGCGGGCAGACTGCAATTTATCAGCCCTTTTTATCATGTGTTCCCGCAAAAGTCCCCCTGTAAATTGGCAGTTGTCGCGGAACGCATCAAGGACTGGCAGGGGGTGGCTTTTTTGTTGCAAGGAGGCGTGATAAATTTCTCTGCTGGCAGGATAACTTGTACATGTGTAGTAGCAGCGGCGGCCTAACATTGCTTAAAGAGTGGTGGCCTTGAAGACGAAATTCTGGCCGAGATTTTTTCATGTCTCTTTTCATACCCACATCTCGCATGTACCAAAGGGTCGACCCGCCAGCAGGGGAAGGTGGTGACTCCGCCAGACAAACTGCTGCCACCCCTGGAGTGGCGGACAACAAGAAGAAGCTGCTCTTGGATCACCGACCCTCCAATGGTCTGACAGAGCTCACACAAATCTCCATTAGACTTGGCGTCGAAGCCATGACTCCTACGGGGAAAAAAAAGTTTGCTCTCCTCTGAGATGTCACATGTGCGAGGTTGAATCGACAGATGAAATTTCAAACGTTCCCCCCAAGTTTTTTTTTTCCTTTTTTGGTTGCCGGCGACGCGGAAAAAAGGCGTGGATGAAAGAAATTCATCATTCCCCCGGGGGGGGGGGGGGGATG
>JAAUXU010101626.1_pt1 | contig 18412 bp, 21 predicted proteins | sample 7278151 | NCBI WGS metagenome assembly JAAUXU01 (sample SAMN14350113, study PRJNA611818) | marine sediment metagenome | isolation source: surface marine sediment (1.8m) | place: French Polynesia: Moorea | collected 2018-08 | reverse complement strand
CTGTGTACTCAACATCATGTCCCAGTATCACAGCTACACGTTCCACATCAAAATTCTACTTCAACATGTTTCAGTTCAGTGTAGGAGGTGCTGTCATGCCCAACGCAATTACTTACGGCCAGGACTGTATATAGACAGATGGTTGTCAAGAGAAACGATTGTCCTGTTCGTTTTTTGCATCAGCAATTTTGTGGTCTGATAGCTTTGGATAGATCTGCAATGCATACCAAACATGGGTTTACTTTGCTGTACATGAGATTTTAATAATCTCTTGTTCATCCCTAATTTTTTTGGTGAAGTTCTTTGATCATGTTCTTTGACCTCAGTTATTGGTATTGTAAGTATCTACCCAACTCCAACTTGCAATGTCTGATAAATGAAGTAAACATCCGTTTTTCATCAAATTTTCATTTTCGCTCATTGAGGAGTCCTTGTTTTTCCCAGCTTCTCCTCTTGGTTTTGTAATTCCTCCAGTTCAGTTCTGCTATTGATGCCCAGTCCCAGTGCAACTACTCCAGACGTCACTACAGCAGCAGCTTCTACTGCCAGAAGTGCTGCCCTTTTCTGTCTTCCGTTTTTCTTTATGTTCATGATGTCATTAATTTTTTAAGGTCTGTCGTGGATTCTTGTAACTGTCTCAGACTTTCTTGACAAGTTTTTCCATCTGCATTCTGATCTCATTTGTTGGCTTCTTGATTATTCCATGTCTCATTTTTCGAATGTCATCCTTTATCTTCATTGTTGCTTGCTCAATCTGCATGGGTGATCTGAAGAAATGGACCGACCCATATGAGGCAGGTGTTACCAATTTCCCCACCTCCTCTTGTGAGAGGTGCTGGAACCTCGTGGACCATTGATGAATCGGAAGAACCATAGGGAGGGCACGGAAGGAGGCCCCTGTGGCTATGTTTGGTTTTTTTTGCTCTCTAAATGCACTGACTGCTAAATGACTCTTTATACTTGCGAAGATCTGCTGACTGCCATCTTCAATTTTGATGACATGACCAAATGTCCATGCTCCCCATGATCTCCCCTGAACCTATTCCATACTTGTGTTGGGAGTGCAAGTCCATGCCTCCACATTTCTTGCATTGAGTTTTGTAGTGGTCTAGGATTACTTGGTTGACTTTTCTGGGCGGGAAAATGTTTATGTCAACATCCACTTGCTAGTGTAGAAGGTGCAACTCGTAAAATTCCTTCTGTGTCCTCATGGGAAGCTGTGAGGAGCCTGTCATTCATGAAAATTTCTACTTCACAGCAGAATGTTCTAAATGTCTGTTCATCCAAGGCAGCTGGGACCTACGCCTTGTGCAATGTTTCATTGAAAGTCTGTTTGAGCTGTTCCGACGGCCCACCTTGGTGCTGAGAGTGAGGATAATTTAGCTGCCATTCCTTGTTCATCTTCTTGTACTTTCTTGTAGTGACTTGATCATCATAAAAGCATTGGACTTTCTTTGGCATGAACTAATGCTCTGGCCTCATGTGAGTAAGCGGACATCAAGAACATGATCAGTCCCCTCAATTCTCATATCTTCCTTATTTCTCGCATATCCCAATCTCAGTCCCCTTCAATATCCCCCTCTCATCATTGGCCTTCTCACCACTGGCACCTAGAGAAGCAGATTCAATGCATGCCTTCAAGCTGCCGTGACTGAGCTGACAGCTGTAGTGGACTTTGGGGATAGGAATGAGTAAGGAAGGCGCACTCTTTATACAGGCTGCAATTGGAATTCATCATTGCTGACAGTGCATATTGTCACACCTAGTCACCAAATATGCTCTCCTTTTTTTAGTGAGACATGCTTCTGCCAGTTCTTGTCAATTAAAAGATTTCTTGCCGGTTTCAGTCACTTCATCCTTTGTCCTGCAGCATGTGCAGCCCACACTTCTTTGAGGAACGTGCTTGCATTAAGGACTGTAAGACAAAAGAAGCCGGCTACATCCTCGTACCTTCCATAAAGGGTGTAACAGCAAAAATTTCAATGAGTCTCTCAATCTTAAACTCAGTCTGAGAGTCAGTGTTCAAGGAAGAAAATGACTTGAACAATTTGATTCTCGGGCCGAGTGTAGGAGACTCCATCACCAAGGTGTGGCCAGAGATTGAGAGACTTAGTCACATTTTTGCAGTTACACCCTTTATCTTTCAAAATCATTTATTTCACAGATATGATGCAACTGAAAAAACCTGCCAGGTTGGCTTGTATAAATCTGATAGTTTCGAGGATCCACTGGAGCCAGGAACTGAGAAAACCATGCTAATGACCATGATCTCCTCAAATGGGTGCGTATTGAGACTTTATCGTGTGACAGCAAATGTTGACATGGGACGAAAGTTGTGCCCCAGACTGGGTGGGCACATGGTGGAGATCAGGTCTCAGAAGAATGTCGAGGATGTATTAGAAGCACAAGGTTTGTGCGTGTGGAGCTACCGTATAGTAGGAATATATCTTGTTGATTAAACAGTGCGTTCCCAAAATTTATGCGTGCTGCTCAGAAGTACCTGGGGCCAAGAAGTACATTCATGCAGCGTTAGAAAGGGCAATGTCACCGTGTTTTGGTCGCGTGCAGTGTATTCAGGTCGGTGTATTTAGCCTGTGTGTAATTTTTCTGTTTTCTTTAAGAAAGCAGTTTTTCGTGGCCTTTTTCACAAAGTTTGAAAATGCCTATTTTCAGCAGCCACCGAAATCTCGAACCTGACTATGGGCTGGTGTGATGAGGTGAAGGGATCACATCATGCTGCAAAACATAACCAATTTCTCATGCTTATTGACATCTCCACAATAATAAATGCCAGTTCTGCCGCAAATTTAGCAAAAATTTTTATTAGCATTAATTCTTATTTGCAAGCACTCAATGCATGCTGAAAAAGTATCCAGAAAGAGAGTCAGTTGGTGACAGGCAATAGGGTGCACGATGAAGAGTTTCAGACACTGACAGACAGGATCACGAATCTGACGGTGGCAGTCCAGAAGTGTTCACTGAGAACGTTTGGTCAACACTGAGAGCAGCAAGACAGATACGATACACTTGTTAGCAATTAGCATTCTGCGGAGAGTAGCGTGGGTTCAGCAGAGTAGCAGTAGTAACGGATGGACGGACAGCATAGGGATGGACAAGTAAGGTGCGGGAAAACACAGTCAAAGCAAAGACGCATTGTTCCAATGAGTCAAGATGTATTCTCATAGAACGTTTATTCTAGACTGAAGTAAAGTGAGGGAAAGAGGAATATGATACAGGATGCAGCTATTAGTCAGTAGTAGCATCTGGCTATCAGTACTAGAAGAAGTAGCAGTAACTTGGTCAAGCGTAGTGGAAAGAAGATCTACATACGTGTCGCACTAGGATAGAACATCTCCCTTCCTCCCTCTGCCGGCGGGGTGGGGGTGGGTTACAATCTACTTCAAACTGACAAAGATCCAAATATGACTGATAGCATGCATAGGCATCATGATAAAGACTACAGCAGAAATTACATCAAATGTCAGTAAAGCGCTCTGGATTGCATCAAATTTCATGCCACTTTCCGGAGGCATGGGATGGCTCCTTCGGGTATGTTCGGTCCTGGTTGAGGTGAAGCCTCTGGTTGCTTGGGTAGGTGTTGTTGTGCGTGTGGCGTGGGGAGGAATAAAGCCCCAATCCACTGGGCTCTGTTGGTCGCTTTCAGGGCTGCTACGTGGTCGACACAGGTTCTTGCAGGGGTGTCATTGTTGCGATGATTCCTCTCTTGGAAGTACTTCTTGCAAGCTCTCTTCCACAGTAAGTTGCAGCAGAGGAAAAGCATGAGTACAACAAAGCATGAGAGGAAGATAGGATTGCTGTTGGAGAGTGGAACTCAATTTTATGCGAACTATCAAGGTTGTTGACGGTCGTATCTGCATTAGGACGTCGAAGTTGGCCAAGGATATCCTAAGTAACAGTCCACAACTATGAAAGTGATTTCTTTCAGGCTCGAACTGATCAGCTGTGAAGGTCTGATATGTTGACATGCTTCACATCTTTCAATTGTAAAGGGGACATCAAAGTTCATTTTCGACAAATGGTATAGCTGTCTAGCTGACTGTAAGGTTTTAACTATGCCTTTATAAAGTTGAAAAAACATTGTGATAACAGCCTTGCCAATACTGCGTGAATGTCCATTCTACCTCCAGTCATTTCTGAACCACATGGATGTAGCTTTCCGCATAAACTTTAGGCACACACTGTATGATTGCAATAGGGACTTGGTGGTTGAGCATACTCTTGTTTACAAAAAACCGCATCGTTTTAGTCATGAAAATTAAAACTGTGAAGAGAAAACACGTAAAATGGTGGCATGTTTCGGGCTATGCGTGATTTTGAACCCACCTATAAAAACTCTACTGGCATAGGCAGGCCGTACCGAACTACATTCAGGCAGACTTAAAAAGTATTCTTGGTACCTCGAGATTTGCACCTTTGTGGTGGTGAAGAACTATCAGTGTTCATGCAGGATATTTTGTGTGACGATCGTTTGTGTAGATTGGAAATCACACTTTCTGCATTGTGGCTCCGTGGCTTTCCCACATGATCGAAAAGTGTGATGTCTGATCTAAATAAAATGATGAAAACCTCATCATTTTGGTGGATGTCAGGTCAGCTTCGTGCCAGCTCATGATAGAGCACTTCTTGCCTGAGTGTGATGGATGAGTCCAAGCCAGTCGGAGACAACTATGGCAACTGGCTGCTTTGATCACTACCTCGGCGAACACAGTTTTATGTAATTTTATTCATCCGCCTAATGTTATTAGCAGATTTCAACTGGCTGACACTGGCTGACCTCTGTCTTTTGACACTCATGTAGTTCAGTTCCGTCTACCTACACAATGAGTAGGCGATGCAGTTAAGTCCAAAATTACTCATAGCCAAAGGTAAGCCACAATTTTCGGTGGTTATTTCCATCGCAGTTTCCAGGTTTTTTTCTAAACTGGTCTTGGATGTCCAGAGGGCAGTACTGAAAACAATTAGTCTCAATTGTGGCATCAAGCACACACAAGAGATGAACCAAACTTGGTTCCAGACAAAAGCAACTGGGTGCTGTGATCACTTCACTGAATAAGCATGCTATAAGTGTCCCCGGAAAATTTAAATTTTAGAAAACTCCTTCCAGTTAACAACAACTTTGCGTGTTTTGTAAGACACTGAGTGCAAAGTCAAAAAATTGTTCCTCCATGTGAGTGATCTGCTTAAGGAGTCTCTGATTCAGAAGTTATTGTCAAAAATGTGTACATCTTTAAGTGTTAGAAACGTTTCTCAGCCCTTTTGCAAGCAATGACTACTTTTATGCTTGTTTTTATGTGTGACATGCAAACCATCTCTTTGTATCACATGTTTTACAAGTTGCGCATTTGGTTCATTCTTCTTGTACAGACCCTAGTAACATCACAACACATCACTTTTTGTTCTCCTCACCAGCGACACCTATGATAGATGCATATCCCGACTCAAATGAGGACAATGTCTGGCGCTGGAGCTCAGATCACACCTTGGCAGCGTTCATTAATGATAAGGACATTTCTGCTACAGAAACCCAGAGATGTTCGCAAATAACCTTATTTGACCACGTCGTTGGATTCAGGCTGGTTAAATGTGAGATTCGCTTCTCCAGCAGTTGTCAGTTTTGCTAATCGTAATTTTGGTGTCCTCAATCGAATCTGTCATTAAAGTTGTGCGCATTCTGAAATCAGTGATTTGTTCTGTTTCGAGACTGGATCTGCATAGAAACCAAGTCATCCACTTGGTAGGCTTCATTGAACGAATCCATGCTAATTTCTACGTAGCAGGACACTTTGTAGAAAGAAGCATGTCTTCACGAGATGAATTTATTGAGAACTGACCAGTGAGAAAACTGATGATTGAGCATATGGAAAGATGAGAAGTCTTAAGAACGTGTCAGTGAATCAGAAATCATTTAAGACCTTTTTACATAATCAGAATAAGGTATACAATGAGTTTTCTACCAATCAGTACATTCCAGGGCCAATGACATTGTCTTTGAGATAGCATGAAGACACTGGAGGAAGAGTTAAATTGGGTCTTGGAGACATCAGCTCAAGGAATATTTCTCCACTCTAGGAGAGAGAACTTTTTCACTAGGAGTCTTGAAGGTAGGCGTAAGGTGACAAATCTAACCAAATCTGTCTCACCCATGAAGAATTTCTTCCACTCTTCCCATTTCCCCCTCTCCTTGGTTTAGGTTGTCTTCTCTGAGAAGTAAGACCTTGCCTATCTTGAGGTCCATATTTTTGGATGAATGCCAAATTTTCATGAGCTGCTGGTCCAACAGATAAGTGTTGGTCCAGGTTCTCCAAAATTGGTTGAGGAGTCCTGTCCTACATCAATATGTGTGTGAGAGTTCTTGATATTGACCAGGTGTTGATGGAAGGACATCTATGGGGTGGCCTATGCATAATTCTGCGAGTACAATTGGGACCAGGTCCCTGAGGCTATGTCACTGACATAGCCTAGTGGTCTGCTGTTCACTATCCCTTTTGTCTCTATCATTAGAGTCTCCAATTCCATGCAGAAGAGTGACACTGACTTTGCGAAGGCTCTCCTCGACTGATCTGATCATTCTTTCGGCAATGGCACTATGCCATAAAGCCTTCTCTGAGCTGAAGATCCAGGAGGTTCTGGGTTTAGAGGTACATTCTTCAATTTGCGACCAGTTGAAATTCTTGAGTAGAGACTTGAGCTCTCTAGAAGTGGCTTTGAATGCTCTGACACAGTTACTGAGGATGTCCCCTTCTGGGTATCATTCTGTGCAATACCTCAAAGAAGTGTTCTGTGGTCATGCCATCTCACAGTTCCAGATGGATTGCTCGGCTATGGAAGCATGAAAATATGGTTCCGTAGACTTTGGCTGGGGTGTAGATTGGTTGACCTGCTCTAGTTTTGTTGGATTCAGTTTTTTCTCTTCAGAGCACTTGATGGCACTAGCCCTCTCATAGTTTGTTTCTTCAATTAATGGAACCTCAGATTTCCATAGAAGTCCGGTTGTCCAATGACCATCTTCTTTGATTGTCAACTCCTTTGCCTTTTGCATCACAAGGTCCTCCTCCAATTTGAGGTTTTTAATTCTTTTGGGGGTGACTTTCAATGTCTTCAAGATCCCAAAATTTTTGAATTAACTGTTCAACTGGTGGGAGGCTGGTGCAACAGGAATAGAGAACTTGAGGGACTTCACACTGGTCATCTGGGATGGCCCCTGCTTGATCATATCGTAGTTCAGTTTTTTGAGACACTGGCTCACCATAGATCTTTCTTCTGATTGGGGTTCCTTCAAGAATCTCTGAGTACAGGGGTTCCCCAATCATGACATCTACTATCTGGTCAGTGTCTTCTGTCATGGGATACATCTCAGTGAATTCAATGTCTTTTAAATGAGGGTAGTCCCCTGGGTTGAGATTAACATGATGGATGGGTCCACTTATCTCAGGTGCTGAACTAACATGAATAGTTTGTGTTCTGTAAGTTCCATCTAGTGATTCCAATTGGAATTGTACCTCTTTCTCATGTTTAAAATTGTGTGTTCTGTTTCTGGGTGTAATCAGTTTCAGCATTCACACCTTTCTGTTGAGGCCTAATTCTTTGGTCAGACTTTTCCAAATTAAAGGCATTTCCTACCATGAATCCAGGATAACTCTGGTCAGTTCTACATCCATCTGGAGCTACAATGTAGGCCTTGAGGGACTTGCAAATAGCTTCGTGAGTTGCCTGATATGTCAGATTTGATTTAGGTAGAGATTGCTGGTCTGATTCAGAAGTATCAGGATTGTTCTTACTGGTAATCATGTGTTTTGTACTATCAGTTTCAACGTGAACAAATCTTGAAAGCCATTTCCCACAATTATTGATATTGCACAGAGGCAATTTGCATGACTTGGCATGATGTGAGGTATCATAACACAATATGCAGGCTTTATTCTCTGTCACCAATTGTAGAATTTCTCTTCTTCTCAATCGTGGAAGTTCTCGGCAAGAAAGTGGTTTCTCATGGAATGCTGAACCATGGAATATGCTATTCTTTCCTGTGGTGGTGAAACTGCTAGGTAATGTGGCGTTAGACTTTGGTTGTGATTCGTTAGAATCTTTGGGAGCAGTTTGCCTTTGGTAGAGTTTCATCACTTGAGTGACAGCATTGAAGAATTCTTGAAAGGTGTGCACTTGCGCCTATTGGAGATGGTGTGTTCTTCTTTGCTTGGAGTGTCTTCTCATATTCCTTTTTGCTTTGAAAGTAGATTTCCTTTTCACAAATGGCAGCAAAGAGTATGAATGCCATGTCATCACTTGATACCTGCATTGCAGATACCTGTTGTTTTGCTCCCATCATGGTAGAGATTTCCTTTTGTTCCTTGTGGTCCAAGGTCTTCTGCACCTCTTCCAACATTTGAGTCTGAGTCTGTCCCATATCCAAAAGCATTTCGCCATTGGGATTTCCATCTTGGGTAGCTAGGAAGTCTACTTTCAAATCTACTTTCAAAGCAAAAAGGAATATGAGAAGACACTCCAAGCAAAGAACTTACCATCTCCAATAGGCGCAAGTGAAGACTAGTTGACCATCGAATTTTGTGACATGTCTTGTTACATCATAGGACATTGCAACAACCGATGTCAATTGTTTTTCCAATCATTGGAGGTTGGAAGAATTTGATGCACTCCAACTGGCATCATCCTGCGCAATGGACCATAGGTCAGGAAAAGGGTCCATAACAAATGGAAAGCGGTTGTTAACTTCATATTGACTTAGTAGTCTCTTGATGGGTAGGAGGTAATTTGGGCTGTTAGCTAACTCTTCCTCTGACAGAACACTCTCGCAGTGAATCCGTTTTTCTTTCAATCGCTGATATAAAATCTCTAGTTCCTCCAAAGCGTGTCTCACCAATGGGCCATTGAAGGTGTTTGATTCAAGCATTTCAATCAATATATTATGATAGTTTGTGTCAAATTCCCTTCTCCTGGCACCTAGGCGTCTGCATCTATAAGTAAATTCCTGCTCTGAGTTTCTGTCTTGGGACATATTCATCTGCCCTTGGTTTGAGCCAGGTGTTGTGAAGGAAGGTGCTTTAGGAATGGTACCTGTGACAGGTGTTGGATTCACCAGCGATGGAGGCCTAGAGGTCCTCTCTGGTGGAGGAGTACATTGGATTGTTGACCACAATAACCCTAACAGTTCGTTCAGTCTCTCGTCAATTCTTCTGATTTGCTCATTAAAACCCTCACGAATTTCCTGAGGTTGCTGATGCATGCAATTCTTCCAGGAGGTGGTCACATGCAGATGATTTTTGGTGGGTCATCTGGGTGGGTGTTTCTAACATCACCCGATTCCAATATGGCAGCCTTGTCCCATAGGTATTTGTCTAATGACATGTAATGTGAAGATATGTGGTCAAACAGGTCCCAGGGGAAAAATGCCAAAGGGGAGAGGTGTCAAAGTGGACTGTAGTTTTTTCAGGCAGATGGTGAGGCAGATCGCTCTTCTTCCATTCACACTCAGAAATTATTTATGGCCCATTTACATAATCAGAATAATATAGATAATGAGTCTTCTACCGATCGGTACATTCATATGAGTTGAGGGAAAAGTTATCAGTGAAGGCTATTTGGAAGGTCCAAAATGATCAATTCAACTAACCCTTGCATATTGTATTTGAACACAGTGTGGCTTAGGTTTATGGCTTGGCTTGTAATTTGAGTCAACCACGTGCCACAATGTTGTGATCAAGAGTAGAGATTTGACCTTTCCTTTTTGGATGTTTATTTCAGTTTGCTGAGGAGGGTAGCTAATGGTAAGGTCGCTGGCCAGGCCAGAAGAAGCATGCCATGTCAGAAGCATCTAGAAACCTGGTGGTAACAAAAGCAAAAGCATGCGCTTGCATGTGCACTAAAGGTAGAGATAAATAGCACGTTTCCTCTGTTGACAATGATACAGGACAATAATTGACGTTCCTGTAAGTACGAGCATCAAGAGAGAACGTAGATGGTGAGGAATGTTGTAATTCTCTATTCAAATTTTGTACCATCTTGCATATACTGTACAGTTGATGAACGAATCGGGCTCATTCCTGAAGTTCGGGTCCCCTTGTAGGTCACACTAGGGTTGTCAGGTCAACCTGACCATCGGGAACGGCCATGCATTCGCAAATAGCGGTCGGTGGGAAGGGGGATTATCCTTTTTCTCTTCAACTGGTTATATTCTAGGCCGCCTAGAAACATCGTACAAGTATTCTTAGTCACAAAGAAAGTGGGGTAGAAGTATGGGGTTGTAAAGATCCGAAGATGCTTACTCTAGTAATGTGTATTTGCAACTGAGAGGTAAAGGAGGTTAAGCGAGGTGGTAGCAGTAGAAAGGAGAAAAATGCTCTAAGTGCAACATGATATCGAAGGATGGTACATGCTCCCATTGGATTTTTTTCCCTCTTGTGATTTGTCTAGTGTTTTGTTGCGCTCCTTTGGCCCATATCTCGAGCAGATACTTGAAATATTCTACAAGGCACTGCGTGTATTGAATGAATATTCTTCATCACACATGAACTCACACACAAAAAACTTGGGGCTTGAGTTCGGTGTGCCTTCTTGAGCCAAGGTAGTCTGCGATTACTCAAGGCGGGCTTTGCTGTCAGAGTACCCATGGACCGCCCCAACAAAGTCATCTTGGGAGCCCCTCGTGCTCCTATAGGAGTTTTTTTCCTGTTGTGTTTTGTGTAGTCTTTTGATGTGCTCCTTTGGCCATTTGGGCGATTTCATCTGCACACAACCTCTCAAAGAACGGTAGCTCAGATCATGCCTCCCTTTCTTTTCAGCAGCAGGGTTTCCCATTGTGCCTGCAGCTGAAGAGTCTGAATACCGTAATACGAATCGATAGGTCTTAAGTGAACAGAGAATTGAATTTTCTTATGATTTAGCTTATTCTTTGTTCTCCCACGTAGGCATATGGCAGGGGTGGCAGCAGGTATGGCGTAGCTTGAAAGTTTCTTGCCTTCTTCTCAATGTTGTATTCCAATGTCTCGAGCAGATACTCGAAAAATTATGCAAGGCACTGCTAGTATTGAATATTGTGACCACACAGGCCGCAATGTCCCCAGAGGTGGTGGAGAACAGGGCACACCCTAACTATGTGCAGATGTCCAATACTACACTTAGAGTAGGTACAGACAGAAGTGAGGCTCATGGTAGCTCCGTCAGCCAAAATCCTCCTTTTTGCATGGGGACACAAATACACATCCCCGCCCTGAAAGAAGAGATGCCCACTACTACCACAAAATCCACGATGCCCACCCCACTCTGGAAATTCTAGAGATTGTTGATGATTAATAGCTATAACAGCAATACCTAGTGGAGTAGATTTAATCCCCCTCTTTTTTCTAGCCCGTTTTGAGGGTTGCTTTCCAACCTGAGCCATTGCATTCTCTTCCATAGCATTCTCCGCCTCTTGCTTTTGCTTGACGCCTCGCAAGGATGACGGTTGCCTCATCGAAGAGCCAGGCGCTGGCAAGCCGTCCCCTTTGGGAACAGTCGAGGCAATCGAGGCCTTCTCAGCTGAAGTAGTTGCTGTCGTCTCGGATACATCGATGCCCAAGGCCTTTAGAGTAGCCCGTTTGGCAGAGCCAGGGCCGTCGTCGTCGTCGTCGTCAGAGCTGCCAGGCTCGCCGGTGAGAGAGCGAGGTGTCGGCATCCAGAGCTGCGGCTGAAGGCCCAGGACTAGGGGTGTTGTCGTCATCGTCGTCACCCAGATCCAAGTCCGGCCCTCGCAACGTAGTGGCGTCGTCCAGAATGTCGTCGACAAACTTCCAGGCCAGGTCGATCAGCTCTGTTCCCTCGCAGTCACCCCCTTCTGGCACAGATTGCCTTGTGCGAGCATGAGCACAAAAGACAGGGGGACCCAGACATCGTGTCGTGTGCTGTATACCAGTAGTGCAAGTTGTCATGGTAGCACCAGCGATAGAGCGATCTGTTGTCGTTATGCCACGCCGGCCAGCAATCGTACCAACACCAGCCGATTCTGCCGCGATGGGGCCCAAAAAATCTCTCTTTCATTGTTTTGTGGCAGTAGTCGTTGACGATCATCACCACGATTGCCACTCCGCACTTCCCGCCATGGCGTGTAGAGATGGATCGGCGTAGTAGAAACGATGCCGGTTGAGCATAAAGAGATGCTGGATATCCACCATGCGTATAGGGCCGAAATGTTGAGCTTCGCCCAATCCAGAGACAAGCACAGACGTCCTGGCATCAACCAGATGGACTATGAGGTGTGCCGACAGTAGATCGACGCACTTGATGTATGTCTTGTTCAGAAAAATTAAACTGGTAGTGGTGCAGTGACCTGCATGTAGCTGACGTGCCAGAAAGTTTCCTGGTGGTCTGGCATAATGTCAGTGGTGGAGTCCAGTTTTTGGTCCAAGTGGTACTTGAGCAAGTTGGTTGTGTCATAATTCTTGCTACTTTCATATTTGGACAGTTCCAAAATTTAAGTAAGTATCCCTTAATGGCATCCAGTAACTGATCGAATTTCATATAGGTTAAAGTTTTTCAGGCTATCTTCGAGTATCTTGATACAATGGTCTTGATGCTGAATTTTGAGAGCTTGCGTTGTGACACGTGATTGAATATCTGCTATTTGGAATTTATGGTGAATGCCTAGTTGAGGGCTACTCCACCAAGAAGCCATCCAAACGGATCCCTCTCCTGTCTAGAGAAGCCATTGGCACTAAGGAAGGCCCATGCATCTTGTTTTTTCCTTGTCAGCTCCATCATGGCTTTATCCATCCATGTGCTTTCATTGCCTAATTCGCAGCTCATCATTCCTTGAGGAATTTTCCAATTTTAGTATTGTTGAGAACCCTTTGTTGATGGTGTAATGTCCGGATGTGTATGTGCCGTTCATGGGTTTCAATCAAGTGAGAACAACGATGAGTTTTACTTGAATGTGTATGTGAGAATGTGTTATGAAGGAGAGTCTTGCACAGTATGGTACAGAAGCATCGGATAGAAATGCAAGCTCGGTAGCTATCAGATTGCAAGAAGGCACGTGTGTATGGGATGTGACTGTGAAATACATTACAATGGTCACTTTTTGATGTTGGGTTTGATTTCTTAAAGTGTCTCCCTCTATGTTGATGGACAAGGAGTATGTTGTTGTTGGTGCAACTTTTCCCACTGTTAGGAAGGATCAGAAACCAGGTTTCTATCGAGTGTTCTGCTTCATAGAAATTAGCAGGGATTCGTTCCAACCTGATACATTGAATGAATCATTGTTCTCGGCAAACTCTGTAATTTTTGGTCATCTGACAAATGTCATTTGTCATGCCACTTCTGAGATGATCTCTTTCCTGCTTTTTTCTGCTCTTCCTTGCATTTCTCAAACTCTGTTGGATGACGTCTCTACAAGTGAGACCACAAATTGCACGTCCCAATAACTCCATGCTGCAGTGAGAACGCTTAATTATCCGATCCTCTGTGGAGAATTGGTCCCAGATGCATGACTTCCTTCAACGCTCTGGTTCGTTTTCAATCTGCATCGGAAGCAAACCAGAGATTGTAGATCCATTACTGAGCACAATAATAACATGCTGAGTGGACAAAAGTACCAACTTTGATGATAATACGGAGGGTACGATATTACCAACTACCGACCTAGGCCACTACCGTCCAGCATTGCCAAATATCATCTGAGTTTAAGTCGATACTCGGTATTAGTATATCATACGCTGTTACCCTAGATGCAGATACGCAAACGGAAAAGGAAACAAATAACAAACACAAAAACACTGAAATGAGCTGTGCATGGGAACATGTATGCCACACGATGCACCTTTTGGCTTTGTTCTTTGTTCATGATGCTATGTTGTGTCATGAGCTCAGACGTAGCTCGCAGAAGTGTTTATTTTAGACAGAGGAAAAAAGGCTTGGCTTGAGTTAGTTAGAGTGATCACAAGTTAGGCATGAAAGCGATAAGTCACTCATGAACGCATGCATTGGAATATGATACTTTATGTACGTGCTCTATGGCGATTGGGATAGTGAGCGACGAAGGGACATGACAATGACCTATCTACAATGCACGTACAGTATGAGTGATGAACACTGTGTTATTGAAATGACAAGAATATACTATGATAAAACATATATGCATGGTGACTTCATGTCATCATATCATTAATATATTGAGTTTCGGCATTTGGAATTTGGTTCGGACCTATTAAGCTGACAACATAGCCTTATAAACAACTTGGATTCCCATGGGATTACGTGACAGCCAAATGAAACACACACACACTCAGTAGCAGGGAGGGACATGCAACAAAGGTGCACAGAGTACACTCCTGTTGCTGCACCTACACGTTTGTCATTTGCCTGTGATGGTGCTTTAGTGCATAAAAACGTAGTTTTGGGGGTAATGTTGTGAAAGAGCCTGTCTGTACAGGCAAGGCGGGCCATGACCAGCAAAAGTGTGGCAAAATAACCCAATGCAATTTGAGCCTGTCAAAAGAAAAGGAGGGGGACAACACGGGAGACAAAGTAAACAAAAACTTCCCTTTTCTTCCCGGCTCTTATGCGGTAAGACGTTGTCTGAGAGTTAATGATTTATTATTTGTCATAGGTCAGAAGTTGCTTCAGCCTCATCTTCCCTCATCCGTCCGTTTCATTCATTCCTTCACTGTCTTCATTTTGCCCTGCTCCTTGTGCTGGCTGTCCTCTTTTACCAACCGTTCTTTCGTACTGAGTCATATTTCGATTCGATGGACCTCGATGAAATGGAAGCCTGTGGAGTTCTCAATTTCTCCAACTTCTGTTGGCATTTCTTTTGGTTTTTGTTCTGCCTTTGATGACCACCACCCATGTTTGCTTGTCGGCTACTCCTGTGTAACTGCACCTGGGTGACGGTGATGGAGAAATTTTTGATTACGCTAGTATGTTCTGCCGTTTTCCGCCTTGACATAATATGATCTTCCGTTTTGTCAGCACTCAGTGATGTATGTGCCCTTGTTGACTCCAAAGTTTTGAGTGTGGATCCTGTATGAGTACTTTGTCTCGAGTACAGAATTTCAGCTTTTGTTTAGCAGGCACTTCAAGTGGCTGTTCATTAAGGCATATGTGCTGATATGCAGCTGGGTGTGCGAGCTGCATAGGGCTCTGGCGGTGGCCTGTCATCAGTTGTGCAGGTGAAATGTTATCTGGTCTGGGAGTATTTCTCCATTCCAAGAGTGCTTCCTTAAACTTGTTCCAGTTGCCATGATGCTTTCCTATAACATACTCCATATTCTTGACAGCAGCTTCAGCATGATCGTTGGATTTCAGTTATATGGGGATGCTAGTTCAAGTGTAATATGTAGCTTGGTGCAAAACTGCACAAACAGACCCCTGAATTGTGAAACTCCATCAGATCATAGCTGCACTGGCATGCCCCAGCCCATGAACCACTGTGTGAGACATTTGGTTTTGGTTTTGGTGTTGAGCCGTGTCAGTGACTGGACGAATGGGAAACCAGAGTAACGATCAACCATTAAAATGTACTGTTTTCCCGCAGCTTTAAATCAATCAGTCGAAACTGCTTCCATTGGCCTTGAGGTATTGGATTCGATTGGTGGATCTGCTGGTGTACTTGGTGAGTATTTTTTGGCATTCCATGCATGAGCCGACCAATTCCCAGAATTCCAGAATTCATGACTACGATTTCACTGGAGTCCGGTTTGAATACGGGAGCTTGTGATAGGGCATCAGCAATCATGTGTTCCTTTCCATGTACATAAGAGAATTGAAATGTGTATGAGGATACCTTCTAAACCAGCCGATGTATTTGAGATCCCTCCATGTTGTCCAAACTCTTTGTCTCGAAGATTTGTTTGAGAGATTTATGATCTGAGTATACATTGAAGTTGGATCCTGCCAGGTGTATCCAACATTTCTGAATGGCCCAGATGATCACGAGGCATTCAAATCGGTGGCACGATTAGACGTAGATTTAGTGTAGAGATGGGTCAACCTCGTCGTCATATAAGACCAACCATGCCGAGAAACATAGTTCCCCCGAATGAGATTCTCACCTAGACAAAGTTCTTTGGTGAGAAATGGAATCTTGCTCAGTTGATTCGAGAAACACCTGATCTAGACTCCACTGTAAACTGGCTTGTCCAGAGGCATGTCTTGTCCAACACAAGTGTCTGCTGCAACGCAAGTGTCTGCACTTGTAACAGGCATCACACTCTCGTCAAAGGCCAGTGTGGAGATGGTAGGAGGTGTTTGTGCAGCTCCTGTTGGAGTAGCCAGTCCATTTGTGAAGGCTCCTTCTTTGCCAGGAGTTGCTTCTCACTGACTGACATCCTCAACTTCATTTACTTTTGATGTCATGGAAGTTTCTTGCAGGATGCCAGTTTTGAGGCTGGTGGAATGTCTCAGCAGGCCCAAACTGACTGAGATAAACAGTGCCATGAGTTGCGTTTCCATTGGCTCGAAGAACAATCACCAGAGGTTGGAGGATTCCGAGTCAATCACTATGGTGAATTGCAATTCAGGTCAAAATTGATGAAAGCAAGTTTGTCCATCAAAGATGCCATCGAGGCTGCTACAGGGATGGTCAATGTGTGTTTGGTGAAATCAAGTGTGAGTCTGGAAAGTGTTTTCTGGTAACAGCAGGCTCTTTTGATCGCCCAACTCCAGGGGCACCAATTGCAGAGTACTTTCTTCTTGTCACCCATCTGTATTCAGAAGGGTGGGCTGTACACCACAATGTCGATCATCTAACCTTTGGAGCGTGCCCACATGACGTCATTGTTCATGAGGATCACTTTGTTGATCTCAAGAATCCTCGGATCCACACGCAGAATGTGGAGAACATGTAGGTGTGAGTGAAGAGGACCAGTTTGGTACTGACAGCAAGAATGTTGCAATGTATCTCAGGGAATTCCAGTGGCGATGCACTAACAAAGACCATGACTTGTTCGTAGCTTTTCTTCCATATTTGGTGTTCTTCCCCGTGAACTCTACCTTCAGCTTGCCTACCTTCCTTCATTTTCACCCACAAAATTCATAATTCTAATCTGTAATCATCTTCTTTAGGTATATCAGTGGATTAGGGCTTCGGGCTCAACCACTTTAAAAAAACGAGGTATAGGGATGACCCCAAAGGCTTTTGTTGCTGCAGGGTGCCTTGAAACTATCCCTTTGGGGGGCACAGAAAGTTCAAGAACTTCGTACGTGAGGGTGGACGCCAGTAGATATTTTAAGGGACAGCAAGGAGCTGGATAAGTACAGGAAGTACGGAGGGAAAAGTGTGGGGTGACTCGGTATGTATGTCGGTATGTTCGTCGACCCAGTGAGTCAGTCGTCGTCTCTAGCTTGAAGGCCAGCGTTGCATGCAATTCTCACAGAAATGCGTGTGGAGCTTGGGCTCCTCGTCAAGTTCTGTGTTGTCACTGTGGAATAGACCTTTATCATAGTCCTTGCAGTGCCAATATCCTCCCATCTCCTGACACCACCCCAAGTGTCATGCAGCACTTGTTCACATATGATGTCATCCTTCAGCCTCAAACACGCAGCCGGGGAAGCTGCAGTGGCAAGGCAAGCTGACTAATGCCCCATCTTGGTGTTGGTGGCCAACATCTCAAGACCCTCGATACTGTTGAAGATGAGAGCACAGATGAGAAGAAGAGTTGTGCTTCAAGCTTCAAAAGCACCTTGCACCAGATCCCTTGAGTGATCATCTTGGGACTCTTCACTCATATCTTCCCAGGAACTTCAGATGCCTTGAAGTAGTTGAGTGGTGTTTTTTCCTACTAAGGAATATTTCACATATTTGTTTGTTAAAATGCCAGTCTCATGTGGGTCAAAACCTCATCCCTACTACTAATGAAACTCATCTTCTGTGTATGTGTCGTTCTGTACGAACACTGCACTGAACAGGAGGCAGGTGTGAGAGAAGGGAGGAGAGGCAGGAGAGGGAGGTGAAAAGAGTTGCCATGGTCTGACCAAGAAGTCCATTGTACTCACTGGCCAGTCGCAACTTGGCAACCCTGGAGAGGAGGAGGTGATGAGCCTCTGGATCAGCCAGTTTCAAGTTGGGAAACACACAAATCAATCAAACCACCCATCCTGGCATCCTGGCATCCACCAAGCAGAATGCCCCATGTCCCAATGACATCCTCCAAGAGGAGGGAGGAGGACCGACTTTGCAAGGCTCAAGCAAAGCAGCAGGTGAGAAAAAGTCCTGCCAGGAAAGGAACTGCCTGTCACAGGCAGCATGCAGGTGGTGGGGACTGCAGAGGCAGGGGCTGCAGAGGCAGGGGCTGCAGAGGTGGGGGCTGCAGAGGAGGGGATTACAACCAAGTGGGAACTACAACCAGGCAGGAACTACAACCAGGCAGGAACTACAACCAGGCAGGAACTACAACCAGGCAGG
>JAAUXU010145040.1_pt1 | contig 18421 bp, 16 predicted proteins | sample 7278151 | NCBI WGS metagenome assembly JAAUXU01 (sample SAMN14350113, study PRJNA611818) | marine sediment metagenome | isolation source: surface marine sediment (1.8m) | place: French Polynesia: Moorea | collected 2018-08 | reverse complement strand
GGGGGGGGGGGGCACGATTTATGGGAGAAAACACCTGAGGATCCCCATGATCTCTCTGCTTGTGCCAAGCACGACACTTGGATGGAGTTGGACGGGCTAACAGTGAGAGGGCATTTTGGGGCTGCACGGCTGTGACCAACAAGACAAATAGGAGAAACTTCATGACCATCATCATCCATACCTCGGTGACTCAGAAATAAATGGCCGTCGATAAATCTCAGTTGACCGCCCAAGCGACAATCAAGGGAGGGAAATGGGGCGGGCTCACATTTATAAAGTTTTCACTTAACGGTATGCTTGAGGTATGTATGATACACGTTTGCTGGCGTCGGAGTCGCGCGTGCCCGCTCACAGTAGAGATGAGAAATTGAAGCAAAAAAAGTGAGTTCCCCTCCTAAGTAGAAGAGGAAACAAAGCAAAAGATATGTGATCCACCCACATCCTCCAATTCCGCAAGAAACAAAAGGATTTCCCTCTAAGTCCCGCCCGATCTTCTTCCCTCAACTTCCATTAAAGGATTACAATCTTATCCAGTCAAAAAATGTGCTCAAGCCCTCCCCTAGATATCGGAGTGAAACCGTATGCGCCAAATCTACGCCAACAACATGTGCTCGTAGCACCCTTTTACCCACACAGAGCGCGCAGGACGTGTGGCGTCCCCCCCTCCTGCTCGTGTGCATGCCCACGTTTACATAGGAACAGGTACTGTGCGTAAACATGTTTCATATCGCAACATCTCTCACCAACATCAGTATGATGGACGTTCTAGCATATAAACACACGTAGCAGAACACAATGTGTGCTGTGAAGTGCCGGTAAGACAGAGAGGCACTGCTGCGTGCTGTGCAATCCACACGAAGTGGCAAACTAGCCTTAGGAGAAACCCCAAGTTTTTGCTCTCTCCTCTTTTATGAGGGAATGGGGGAAAAAGCGGGCGACAAAGGAAGCAAAAAATGCTGAAAGTTGCCCTCGCCCTAAAACGCTTATTGTGTCACGATTTCACTTCCAGGAATTAGCCTGGAGCAACGAAAAGAGAAGGGAGAAAAATGCTTCTCCTTGTTTGCTGTGAGGCCCAAATTGGGACACTGGTCAAAGCTCACAATAAAACAATTCTCGAATTTCTCTCATCGAAATTAGGTCAATGCTTGTCTCTATTTTCTTTCTTTCGTTCTGCCATTTCGTTCACGTGAGACCAAGCACAAAGTTGATGGAAAAATTAGGTGAAATCGTCGTTGGGAAGGGTTTGACGCACATTGGCTTCTGGTCCGTTCGAGTCACTGCGTTCATAGGGATCAGGTTGGAGAAGCAGCGCTCACTGACCATGTGCAGTGCAACCTTCGACCAACCAAGGAGAAGAAATCGTTGCCATTTCGTCGGACAACGATATCGTGTGTACACTTCTTCTCCATCGAAGCTGACTTTGGTTGCTGGCATGACATTCCGTGTCATATACTCATGTCGTCAGTAGTCCTATATGTGTGGACAAAATTTGTGTCCGTGTTGTGCACGCGATGGTCGAACCTTTCCAACCACCGCGTGTGTGTAGCTATTTCCTCTCCACCTCGTCCAGATCCGACGAAACTCAACCTGTAATTGGAGGCCACAAGAGAGACAAGACATTGACTTTCATAAAGCCATGATTGCCTGCACAATTTTCTTTGTGTCCGATGGCATTTCAGGCCAAAGACAAAAAGTTCTTGGCGTCGTCGTCTGACAAAGACAAAATCCATTTTCCTCGGCCTCCAGAGGCTCAATTTGTAACGTCCTCGAGCAGAAGAAGAAGGAGGCAGGGAATGGAAGGCATGGCGCCTATTTAGTAGTACTCATTACAATCCAATGCAGATAAGAAGTCGAACCTTTCTTCTTCTTTTTTTCGACTCCACTGGGACTTTTTTATCGCAGCCCCACGGAGCAAAATCGAGACTCTCTAGGTATGCTCGGAGTGATTCTCATTTTTGTTCCGGCGCAAAAAAGTGGACAGGGTGAAGGGAGGGACGGAGGGAGGGGGGATTGCTGAGCCTGTACCTCGGTCAATAACGAATTTTCTCCCTGGCACTGCAGACTATGTCACTACAAAAAGGTTCCTCCGCGTAGCACTGTAAAATATTTGTCTGGAAGGCTTGGGATCTCTCCTAAATGTACATACAAGCACCTGAGTTCCTGTGAGGTAGCGCAAGAGGTAGGTAAAGGAAAAAAAACACCGTAAGACGCAAGTACGTAGCACACTTTCAATTTCCCATGCTCACGTCCGCTACCATTCAAATGAGAATCTGTTATTCCTGCGCAGCTGCTTGAGGACATGTGACCAATGCATTTTTCTACGTAGAAATAACTTTCTCATTCGGACGTACGCACGTGAACTTGTGACAATGGCAGAAAATTTCCCCTCATTTTTATTGCAGTCACTCTTGTCATCCGCGAGCAAATCTTTGCATAGTCGAGAATATTGACAAGACAGAAGCAGCAGAAAACCCACAAAGGTACCGTTTCCCAAAGAAGGTAGTAAAATTGCGTCAATAATATTGACCTTTTTTTGCATGATTCACACAACTTCCTCGAACGTGCAGGACGCTCACAGAACATACGCAAAATACGCACAGTCCCCAATGTCATGGAAGAAATCTGTTTGAATGATTCTCCCACTCAATGCTACGCACATGTTTAACTTGTGACCGCGTCGCAGTGCATACATATTGACCTCACCTGTACGTACCAAGTCACAAGTTTTCTTCTCTAAACGCCCCTGCAGTACGTGAGCTGAATCCCTGGCATCCGTCACAGATAGTGGGACCCCCATTGGGGGTTTTCGGACGCACGCTTTCACCCCTTGACTCGGAAGGTTCTTTGCGTTATGGCCGACCACGACAAGGAAGAAGTGCTTGTCTAAGGGCTCGCTTAGATCGTAAATTCACTAGGTAAAAGTTGCCGCGGTTTGAGTTGAGATGCCTGCCCCATGACACTCGGCTTATCAGTTATCACCCGTGCTGTACGTCGCACGGGTGTGCTATCAGTCAGTGCGGAGGTCAAGAGAAATACCGACCATTTCATGAATAACAACGCTCTTGATAAATGATAACTTTGCATTATCAAGTCGGCCTCCTCCTGGTCAAAACAACTGTGTTGTCGGACAGCTGCAGTACGGGTTAGAGTCTGTTATTAATCATTGGTTGTACGTACTCCGGGTCTAAGAGATATACGAGGACCTCTTCAATGTTTGTTCTCCTCTCCGTCTTCCGCTGCTTGTGTCAAAGATTAAGCAAGTAATGCGAGCAAACAAGAGGGGGAAAAACGGCTTGATATGTTTGCATATATGTACATATGTAGCGGATCCGATGGAAGAATAGGGCGCGGAGAGTAACTTGCATGTATAAGCGGGTCCATTAGAGGGCGAGCTGCTCCCCCTCGGCTTCATTTTCTTCCCCCCTTTTCTCCCTAGGTTGTTACTACGTCATGATAAGCTCCTCCCTCACCCCATACCTCCCTCAAACGGTCAATTGGTGGACAGAGTTGCTACATCAGGTCATCTCGCATCTACGCATGGAGGTTGCCATAGCGTAGATGTACCCTAGAGTCTGCAGTGTCCAAAGTTGACGCTGACAGCCCTGCCAGACTCCCTCCTGCTGACACAGTTCATGTAAATGGACCGTTTTCATTCGTTGAGATAATGCACGACGTACACGTAACGTAACGCACTGTAAGCAGCACCATAACAAGACCGAGTGCACAGGACAAGGTTCACATGGTTACAAACAGGATTCGAGTTGCGAAAAAAGTGTGTGGGCCATCGACGAAAGTCAACTCGTTGGATTCCTTTCGACGGATTCACTGACTAATTTGTACTAAAACTGGACACAGATGGAGACGAGGAGAGAGGCGATGCCAAGTGACAAGAAACACGAGTCAAAAACGACAAATGAATAAGAGTTCACAAATTGAAGCTTTGTCAGGGCTGGATTCGGGTTTTGCCCGGGTCAGCGCCAAGGCCCATAGCCCTGCAGGCCAGCCTGAACTTTTTTGGGTAATCCTGAACCTTTCTAGCCCGCGTGACCCGAAAGTCAGAGAAAATGACGTAGGAGCCAACCTTTGAGTTTTGTTTTGGTCGCCATGAATTTTCTCGTGGTACGCACTGTATTGTCACGACTGGATAAGTCATTACCGATTAATATTTTTTTTGCTCGATTAGATTATCATACTGGTGGCGTATCAAGCAAAAAATCGATTTATCGACTCGAACTCTAGTCCATCACGTGTTTTCTGGAGTCCGAGACCGAGAGTGCAGTGCAGCACACTTGCATTGTAGCCACTGAGTATTTCAACCTCTTGAGTTGAGCCCCTGAGAGACTTGGTGCCAATCTTGCAATGGACATGGTCTGGAGCGTTCCCAGTGCTTCCGTACTGTGGCGCACCGAGATAGAAAGTACGTGACCTACGTTTGTGCAGAATACGCACTCTGTCAGTGTGGGTGTGCGAATGACGGAACAGCGTTCCCCACAGGAAACATTTTTGCAACGTTAACGACCTCGCGAGAACTGAAATCTCTCTCTCAGAGATGATGATTAATTATTTTGCCAGTCCAAAGTTGCTTGACGCACGCGAACATTCCTCATCGAATTTTCTTATTGTTTTCCCTCCGAACGCCCTCGCAGAAGTCCCACGCCTCCCACAACGCAGATCTACTTCTCCTCCTCCAGACGGACGAAGTGAAGCAGGCTGAAGCCGAGGAAGCAGGAGAGCGAGAAGGCGAATACACAGCTGCTGATCGTTCCTATCCAGTGGCAGGAAAAAGATTTTTGCGTGACTTAATTGCTACGAGTTGTCCTCTTCTCGTCCTACCTTTTTTTGCTAGTGGGGAGTTCATTGACCTCCTTTCTCAGAAAGCGATCGAGGCACAGCTTCAATCGGGGCCCACACGTAAGGGTCATTAGCGGACCCCTCCCTTTGTGCTACCTGCGCGATTTGTTGTTTCTTTCTCGAGAACACTTCTTTTATGCTGTATGTACAAAGGGTGAGAAAGGCCTTTGTTTCCTGAGGGCCCTTGGAGACCACCACTGTTGTCCTTCCCTGATTATAAACCGCTCTGCTAAGCTGGAGCTGATCAAGTGCTTTTTGCTCTCCTCCTATTCCAAGTCTTTTTTGCGGCTAAACTGCGTGAGTGTGAACCTCGAATGTCGACAGAGGATAACGTGTTTGTTGTGTAAATAGAGGAACCCGATCAATGTGACTTTCAGACACTTAACCTTTGTGTACGCGCAGCAAGTTTGCGCTAATACGTGGTTTCTAATGTTGATCAGACTCAATATCGCAGGGGAGCAAGCGTTTTTTGTTCCTACCACTACCTGATTTACTGGAGCTTTTCTTTCTGCAAAAAGTCTCAGGGGATTAAGGCCAATTTGCATACAATGTAGTTTACATAGCAAATACAATGATGGATGGATGTAGCTCAAGGTTTTCTTATGGCAAACTAGGAAGGACACCGCATACGAAGAGTCGACTTTTTGCCTCTGCCAGTCTTTTTTCTGACCGATGTTTTTTTTGTCACGGGAAATATCCTTGGCCACAAATCTTGTGTCTCCCCGCAAGCCCTTTTAAGCTTTTTTTCTCTTCTTGTGCTCCTCCCACATTGCTGAGAGCACATGTATGTACGTACAGCACAGCCACTGTATGAGACCACATGTATAGCAAGCTTCTCACTTTTTGTGCCTGTTAAGCGTTACCCTATTGGTGCAACACGTCCTATCATAAGCTCATACAAGTCCAAAATTGGGGCAAATTCTACTACAGTCGTGACCTTGCCTGTCTGTGTGTTTTTGCTAAGGCGAAGTAGGAAGACTAGTGGACTAGGACGACCTCTTTAGTGATTCATTTCCACTCGAGACAACACCTGACTGACCCGATTCTTGGCTAAAGGAAACTCAACCTCTGCAGTCATTGTTTCCTTCAGGCCAATCTCCGCGGTACCGAGACATACAGCACAGCATTGCACTGCAGAGTACATTGCGTCCGTCTCCGCTGTCTGCAAGTGGGGGAATTGGTGCACCAGTCAATGTTCCGTCCCACTTCAGACGAGAAAGGGAGCCACAGTCCAGACAATGACGTTTGACGCCCAAGAAAGATATTGTTACTGTTAGAGCCGGAGAGGTCATTGCCCCCCTCGCTTAATAAAGCGGGCCCGGCTGCTTGCTATCTCCTCTCCACTTGCCGTGGCAAGTGCTTTCTACGACTAGGCCCAGCGCTTCGCAAGGCCTTCCGCTTTACCTTCCTGACGGCCACGATGTAAAAGGCCACATGAAAATTGTAGGACGACGTGCACGAGTACCTGCATGTGGACTGTCAAGGAGTGATCCATGACTGCCAGGACATGCATGTCATTGATGGATGGACTACACGAGCACGATGATCAGCATTTAAGACGGGGAAAAGAGCATACACAAATCCTTCATATTGTGCACTTCCACCTAACGGTGGCCGTAGGTGATTACACGTGTGTGCATCTATTTCAAGCACCAACATTAATCACATTTATTCCATCACTGCACCGGAGGGCCCTCAATTAACTGGGAGGGTTGGAGGCAAAAAAAGTAATTGTGCGTCGTACATTATGCGGTGCATCCTGCGAACTGTACGAGTACAAAGAGCTCCCAAAGCAAGTGAGTGTGTGCATACGAACAGTTGCTGTACTTGCCTGAACATACGTACTTGCCTGGAGCACTTCTCAATAACTTATCAATTTTCTTGTTTTACACCTACGGGAGAAAGGGTGATAAACCGATCCGCTAAGTGTTTGTGGGCAAATGAAGCCCCGGTCGGGGTGGGGAAAAGGCCGAATGCCGGATCTAACCAGACTTGCCCGGAGGGGGAAGTGAAAATGATATTGCAAAACACCCGGCCAGACCATTTGGTCCCGAACCTGGAAGGCTTCAAGCTTCGTTTCACGGCGTCCTTTCATTCGTGTCTGGGATTTACGACTGATTTTCAGCTGAGCTATGAAGAGGGCAAAACTGTGCAAAAGTTGGATCTCTCTCGGCCGACGACATTTCGTAGAAAATCTCGCTTAGCAAAATCGAAAGTTGTACAGGTAGAGGGAGTGATTTACTGCGGATAAAAAGCTGGTCGAGGGCGGAAGTGGAGAGATAGGATATAAATTGCGGAGAAAGAAGTATTGTGATTTCCCTCCAATTTTTTTCCTATCATGGACAGGCTTCAAAAATGAATGACATGCAAGCATCATGTATATTTATGCTAACTATGCGATGGCTGAAGCAAGAACGTAGACTTGTGCGTAACCTTATGTGCCACGAAATGCTGAAACTTTATTTCAGGGACAAACTGGTCCCATCAAAGTTGAATAAATTATCGGTTTCGTAAACGAAAACCTCTACAAAACAGACCTGGTTAGTTTCTATTCCCGGAAGATACGTAGATGCTTCACTGATCTCGAAGAAAAACTGGTTCTTGCGTAGCTCCCTTCTTCTCCTTACCATTTATTCCTAAAGAGACGAGTACGTAAATATTTTGATACTTAAAAAGTTGCTGGCAAGAAAAAAGAGGAAGGAGCAGCTGAGTTCTACGGGCTCTATAGAGTATTTCCTAACCTGACTGGATTTTTAAACCCTCCAGGTCTCTAGGCATTTTTCCATGGCACTCCCCCACCCACCCGGCCTTACCCATTTAGTTCGCGTATGATTTACTCTGGCCAAAATTCGTCTGCTCGTCGTATGTAATTTTAATCTTCGTCCTGGACAAGATCGTAACACTGCAGAGTGACAGTTTTCGCAGAGACAAACGTTAGTTGTGAAGGACGGAAGTCAAGTCGCCGCTTAGAAATGCCTCTTTCTTAATACTTCAGCAGAGCTGCCAAAGTTGAGCAATTTTGACTGTCCTCGAGGAAAGTAGACTTTATTTGTCTGTCGTGCGGCTTAAGGTTATGTTGCATCTGCGATTTTCACACATAGAGCGGCTCTCCTTACATAAGAATCGACAGTAATCTGCACCCAGTAAGCCTGGCATAAGAGGGAGTCTTTGACAGCTCGATCAGATAATGCGTGTGAGATGTTCTTGCAGTGGGATAGAAAAGTAATCCTTACCAAGGTGAGAAGAAGCGACAGTGACAAGGGAAATGAGCGCTCCACTGTCTGCTTGAATTGGGGATTGACTCCCCCAGAAACCCGACTTTCTTGCTCCCATTTTCGTGCTAGATCTCATTTGCTCAAGGTTGGAAGGTAGAATTTGGGTGGCGCAATAACGGGATTAAAGAAGTGACCACGGCGGCGGGTGCGGACAGGTGCCTTAAGTGAAGGAAAAGTACAATTCTTGGCCAACTTCAGCTAGAATGGCGAGGGGAAGAAGTGTTATTGTCTTTTCTTAGTAGACGCTGTTTCTGCTGAAAGTCATTGCGTCATCACGTGTAGGAACCTAAGTCCTGCAGAGAAGGACAATGTGTGATTGCATACAAAGTATTCGTTGAGAGAAGCCGCATAATGGCTTAGGAGACCCTTCATTTACCATGCATTGGCAATTTCTGCCTCCCTCCCCTCTTTCTCCAAGAAATGTGAGAAAACACTTTGCGTCATTCCCTTTTCATTACATTGACCCTCACGACTCATTTTTCTCATAATCTCGGTGCCGCAGAAAGTAAACTTTCTGGCCAGTCACCATCCTGCTGCAGTTGAAGGCGCTGTCAGCGGCGATACTGGGCGATGGTTTAATTAGCATGGAGATGTGGGGAGGAAGGAAAGCACGCTGACACATGAGATTTTTGAGTTAATGTACGTACGCAGCATTCACTCGACACTTCATCATTCATAATACCTAGGCTTGGCGGGCGTCATATAGGAAGATGACGGTGGAAGCCCTGGGGTTTTTTGACGCCCATTGGCGATAGCTTGCACAAGATCTCTGCTCAGGAATAAAGCTGGCTATCATTGTGTTGCAGAAACTGCGCGCTAGCTTTTCGCGTGGCCGAGGAAAAGCTTGGAATCCCTATGCTGCTGGACCCCGAGGACATGGCTGCCTGCTCCAGTCCGGACAGACTCTCCATCCTTACCTACGTGTCAGAGTACTACCACAAGTTCAACAAGCTCACCCCCAATGGTAGCAACAAACAGAAGCAGTTGACCCTGCGCAGGCAGAACTCGACAGACTCCGCAGGGATGTCGGTCACGCCGCCGTCTTCCTCCGGCTCTTCTACTTGCGACAGCCCGCCGCCTGCTTCATCGGGAGGATCGCCTGCCAAATCAGAAGAGATTAATGCAGGTGCTGCAAGCACCGGGAATAACGACGACCAGAAAAAGGTGGACGAGGTTGTGCAGAGAAGAAAGAGGCGAGAGAGATCGCTGGCGTCGCGGCGTCTCGTGCAATCCATGTTCTTGGAGTCCACCGGCGGCATCTCCAGCCTGGTCAACAGCTCGGCGGACGAAGGCAGTCCTGCCAGTCCAGAAATGGAGCGGGAGAATCCCTTCAGGGAAGCCATGATGAAGTTTGCGGCCTTAGAGAAGGAGAAGGAGGAGAAGGAGAAGAGCACGAGACGATCTTCGGTGAGCAAAGCGACCGAAACGCTACCGACGCCAGATCTAGACACCAAGGCTACCCAGACCACTGGTAGGCTGTCAAGAATGCAACAGCCTGGAGCTCCATTCAGGTACATATGTACATACAGTAAATACGACCTGCATTGAAGTATGATCAGTTCCCGCACGTGCCGCCAGATGGCGCTAGATGGTGAGCTCCCACTCACGGAACTTTAGCATCAACTTCCAAAAGGTCAATTCATTGAATGATTCCCAGGTTTTCCCTCGTCGTGAGAATCTAACCGTTTCTGGCAGCAACTCTTTCATACAGATCAATAAGCTAGGGACGGTAACACGGGTGAATATTCCAATGCCTTGTCGGAAATCCTTGGCGAGGATTGGAATCCAATCATACATTGAAGAGCCTACCAAGAGGCCTACTTTGAGCGAATGTTAGAGGAGTTGCGGCAAACAATAGCAAAAATACTCCCAATAGGACTGACAAGTTGAGCAGAAATGCCATGGACAATTTACACGAAGGTAGAGGCACAAAGTTGTCTTACTTACCTTAGCATCCTCGGTTTTTAACTGGTGAAAGTAGTGACTCGACGAAGTGAACTGTAAATTATTAGTATATATCTTTTCTACAACTTGATTCAATGCCCATCCTTACACTAGGTCCTGTAATGGACCGTATAAAATTGTATTAACAGTATATATAGCAATGCTCTGTATGTACACCCGTACACCTAAAGGGACAAATCTAAGCTGATCCTTTTTTTTTGCTAATAATTTGGTTTGCATGAGACAGACACTGTACTGTACACATTTTCTTCATTAGGTCGGTGCTGAAGACACAGATCTCGTGTCCAATGGGTCGAGCTACTTCGGCGGGGCCAAGAGCACGCCAGTCGCCTAATCAAACCAACAAGAGCCTCAACGGCTGCAACATGAACCCGTCCCTCCTGAGCTACACCTCCACTCCCAAGCCTTACTCTGCCGGTCAAATCAACCGCTCGCTCTCACTGGGACAGTCCCTGCACCAGATGTCTTTGACTTCAGTGGAAGTCCCTCAGTGCGCTGGAGAGGATCACACAATGATGACTCAGAGTTTCCATGATCAATTACCAATCAATGGACAACAGCCACAAGTGAGGAGGCACTCGAAGTGCAACGGGCGACCGGCTTCCATGTACCATCCGTCATCATCCGCCCAAAATCTCCAGCAGGTCGGCGCCCCCATCCCCTTTTACAACCACAGGCCGCTACCGCAGCATCACCAGCCTCCGCTCATATGGAGACAAAGCACCAGCTCATCCTATTCATCCAATCCGTCTTTGCATCACGAGAACTATCCGAAAGGTCGCTCTTTCATGGGTGGATCTGGCCCCATCAGGGAGAGGCACTTGGTCGGGATCTACGACTTTCGTCACCACCAGCCCAAGTTACACACTGAGGGTCAGTCTTCGCTCGTCTGAGGAGCAAGAAGGCCGAATCAAAAAAGCGTCTTTTTCAAACCTCTTTTATCGATTCCTGTAGTTCCTAGTTTAGCGAGAGAAGTAGAGTTTTCAGCCATTAAGTATATGTATTCCTACTCTTCATGAACGTTCTCACTGCCTTCTACTGCGCATGATCCCCGCAATCGCTTGTGCTGATTAGCGTCGACTAACAGCTCACTTGCTCGCCTATGGTTAAGAGAACGATGATTATTAGTTGGTGCGTACAATTGTAGGCGTCCATTATCTCGCATCATGTGCAAGATCTCAAAGTTCAAGCCTTTACTAATCTCGCATGAGAGCGCACATCAGCCTAACGTGACTTCGCTTTCTACCCCTGGATCTGACACAGCACCGTATGAATTCTCGCTGTATTGAGGTCAGAAGTATTTGATAGAGCGCGTTCTATATGAACTGTACGTACATTAGCGCTGTGTGTTGAGTCGAGAGTGAGAGACAACACGAATGCATTTATGAGTACTGTATACTTCTATTCCTGCTTAGTACATTTATGTATACATATGCAGACACAATACGCACGTACGACGTTACACCTACAGGGATTTTGCCATACGACCTGTAGCAATACATTGTATACTCTGTACTGTACATAGTACATACAGTGATGTCCAGATAACACGGCAGTGCTATGTACTGCTCGCACTAGTGGACTTTTGGAAGTCGCATCGACTGCCCGAGAAAGTCTGATGACTTGGGTTGGGAGAACACTTTGAAATGTATCCACGCATGTACTGTTCGCGATTTCCACGCGGGCGACAAAGATGCCCGGCAAAGTAGAATTGTTTTGAAAACTAACTGAGGTCTTGCAGTCGCGGATGAACTGTATAATTATTTTTATTCCTGTAGAACTGCGGATTGCTAACTAGTCTATGTATGTACGTATGCACTATATTACGAAATTATGAAAATAAAGCAGAGTTTTATCATAATATGCTTCTCTCTGGGTCCATAAGTTCGCGAGTACGTAATAGAACAACATTAGCAGAGAAGTTTGAACATATGCACGAAATTGACGGAGTTCACCTTCCGTCAGCCACGTTTACTGCAATTTTATAGGCGGTGAACCGAGCAAAGCAGCAGCAGGAAAATGTGCATTTATGATGAACACGAATATCGTCTCTGCCCTGACGCTCATGTTCCCATACTGTATAAGGACCATTGCAGTACGCATAATACGTTCGAACGGTGCACGTGCTACCACTGCGGGAAATACAGTTCTCATGCTAGTGCACACGGTCAACATGGACAGAAGTCAGCTCGCCAAAGTAAACGTTTGTGCCTCAGCTCCCACGGCTGCTCTAGAGCTGTGGTGGGCGTCATTTAAAAGAGGAGACTTTGAAGTTTTGTTTGATGCCGTAGAATTCACAATCCGACCGTATTTCAGTGCCTAACTTAAGGTTCTACCCGAACAAATTTCTTTCCACAATTTTCAAATAATTTTTGACAGATACGAGTTTTATTGGCTTATTGGCCAGATGTGCATGAAAGAAAAAACGAGTGCGGGAAATTGTTCGAAGAAGTGCGGCACCTCTTCAACCAGGGAAGGTTCTTTTGAACCAGAAGAAATCCAAAGAACCTAACTACAGCTAACAATTTGTGCCGACTTCTTTCAGTGGCCATACCTCAGCCGAAAATTGCTCTATTAACTCAAAACTAGTTTGCATAAAACCTACCATTCCGCTCTTTCAAGTGCCACCTCTCACCAGAGAGAAGTGAGTAGGAAGGGGGCCATGCGCTCTGCTTTTGAGGGACAAAACGTCCGCGCATTGTCAGCTGCAGGGCAAACTTCGAGCGGTTACGTAGGACCCATAACAGTGCTGTCCTTGGTGCAAGTCACCTCCACGGGCATGAATTCACCCCATATGTATACTGGAGTGAGTTGAAGCGGACTTGTGACGTGAAACGTTAGGGATTCTCTAATATTGATGGCACTAAGTGTCTAATTCTCTTGTTCAGTCAAATCTATGAACACGTAGACATGAAGGATGAGATCACAACTGAAAAGTTTGGATCCTTCTCATCCTCTTGGGCCCGCTGTGCTTTGGTGATTTGCCACTGAGAGCAGCCAAATGCAGAACAACATGAAGCCACCATGGCTTTTTTATGTAATCACTCGCAGCAATTTTGCCTGGTTCGACAGCTGACAGCTGGGGTGTGTTTTGTCCCGACTTTTGAAACCGTCTCGCCTGTCGCCTCTTTCTTCTCTCTGCCTCTCACAGCTTAAAAGGAGCTGAGCTGTAATCGCTTAGCTTGGAGAACTGACTTTTGGCCTGAACAGAGCTGTCAGCTAATCTTGACCAACTGCAATGGTGCGCACGCATATCCCCACAAGGTCACGTTATATAAATCTGGAATGGTGCTCATACTAGTTGATGATCAGATGAATGCCCGTATGCAAGATTGCTCGTTGCGGATGGACCATTTTTGGCAACTGACATTAAACATGGTTTTCTTCGCTCAACGAGAACACAACTACAGTCTCCCATTTAAGAACATTGCAAGTGGAACGCTCCCGACCCTTCAGTATCATGACAGGCTCGGCATCCAGCTGTAGAAGAAGAGGGGACAGCGGTCTCCAAAGTTCTCGACACGTACAAAGAGGCTATGAAATCTTGGGGAAGGCCTACAAGGAGGACGCCGTTATCCAAATTAAGAATAAGAATGTATGAATTTTTTAGGAAGTTCAAGGAACGACGGGAAAAAAGAATAGGCCTCAGTCATAGTTTCACTTCCACCCAACAGCGCTCCGGATGCCGGAGGACGTAGAAGTTGACAGGAGGATCACGGTGGAAGAGCTGGAGCAGGAACAGGATTGTCCCACGTTCTTGTGGGTAGATCGCATTTTGCACGGAGGCCTGGGCCTCAGCAAGTTGTCGGCCAGATGGTCACTGTCAGAAAGTCACTAGCATATTCACATCAAGAGCTGAGGTCATCATTCATCATTTGATGACCACTTATTACTATTCATACAGTAAAAAAATACAGCACGTAAGCCAAGTCAACACCTTTAACTTCAGTGTGTTGGTGCATAAGACTGTTCTCTGGCGCTAAAGCGCCTGTTTTGATTGCGTGCTGATCAAAATTGACTAAAAGTTCCTCATAAGCAGCATGCCAATCGAGATAATTTTTACGTGTCAGGTATGCGTTATAACGTTACCTTTGCAAGCACATGCATTCGCGCTGCACGAATCCCAATCGCTTCCCCTCCCTAGTGAAATTCTTCTGATATCGGTGCCACCACAGCGTGAAGCCTCCCACTTTCACCAAGTCAACAAACCTCTGCGGTGGCAGACGCGACGACGGCGTGGTACTCGGTCTAGTAAGGCATTCTACTTGGGTACCGCATGAAATACCTACCTGTATGTGGTATCCAGTACGTACAAGGGTTTGTCAGCGGCAAATGACAGTTCTCCAGCACGTATTTATCGATATATGTAGCCCGCAAGTTCTCGACCAGTGACTCCCCTAAGAGAAAATACACCGAGTCCGCTCGTCCAGCTGCTGAGGGTGATTCCCTATGGGCATTAATGCGTGCCTCCTGGCTTAACTGTGCAAATCCATCGATAACACACCGAAAAAAAAGTAGGACAATTCCGATTGTTTCCTGCCCACGTAAGGCAGCCAATTGAAGAAAGATGGCCCTACCGGACTGCCTCGAAGTGCATCAGTACGCATTTGTCATTTCCTTCTCGCAAATTAACGTAGAGTGAGAATAACTTGCCTCAGCAGAAAATACTCGCATCTGTCACGCATGGGTGTATGCATGTGGCACAGGACAGAACTTACCCACAGGCCATGAGGAAGGGCAATTGTTTTGAGGGCAGGAAATTGCTTCAGTAGAGGCAAGTATATGCCACGTTGGCATAAACAGGGAGGGAGGGGAGGTTTGAACATAAAAAATCTGATTGCAGCGTGCACACAGCAGGTCAGCGGAAAAGCGAACAAAGGCACACGCACCACGACATGGACGTACCCGACCACACCATGTAGCGTGTATTTCCTAGGATGAAATGTCTACCCAATGAGAATACATTCAAGAAGTAACAAAACATCGAGCCATAATCGTAAGAGGACGTTCATTCTTCTCTTTATCTCGTCTCCAAATGAGCGATCGTCTCCTCCAATCTTTGTGCGGCCTGCCTCATGATATCCTCCCCTCGGACCTCCACATTACTGTAGCGTGTCCTCTCAAAGTCAAAGATATCCCGGATAAAGCCAAGGACCTTCCATTGGTAAGAATGGTGCAATGAGCTGCAAACTGCAGCAAGTGCTACTGATGAGTGCATATAAGAATGCAAGACTATGCACATTCAGTGCTGAATTGTACCTTACCTGTCCCTTAAAGTATGACATTAGATTACGAAGTTCTTGATCTGGTTCAAAAAAAAACCAGGCTAGTGTAGGAGTCAAAATCTCAGAGAGATCATAGAAGCGAGCCTACAAAGGTTGCAATCTGTGATTTGCATAGAGAATTCAAGAATCACAACTCTTATTCACCTTAAAGCCATCTGCCACAACCATTGGCCTGCGCTTGGTTAGAATCCCCCAGATGGCCGTGCTGAGAGCAGACTCCTTAAAGCCTTTAGAAAGCCACTGGTTGTGCATGACAGCAAGGACACAAGGTGGAGGCAATTCCAAATCCTATGAATATACAGGTTAAGCTTCAGGTCTGGATGCCTGTGAGCAATGTTATACTTACTTGAAACCTGTCTATGAGGAGGTAATCCATGACAACATCATAAAAGTTAATGGACAGGACTTTCTTAGCAACTAGCTCAACCTCCATGAGTCGGAGACTATCAGGCTGGGCCAGATACTCCATCAGATTGTCATAGGTGGACATAAAGTCTTTGTAGTCTCGGCCACTGCGAACCAATAAATCAGAGAGCATATTGCGACCGTTTATAATCCACCTATGAAGAAAGGGCATAACTTTGCAATGAACATGTTGTGCTTACATACACAGAGCACAATCACCAGTTTCTGATCTCCTTGTCGGCCATGAGTCTCCCAAAAAATGCCGAAGGCGATGGCGCTTGGCCAAGTACTCCGAGTCACTGTTACAACCAACGAAGTGGGTTCTCAAAGTCCTGTAGGGAACACCGCAATGTCCCAGGTGGTCCAAGGTCTGAACATACAGTGCCTGTGCAGGGTCGGTGCTGCCTGTTGGTTACACTCCCCCAATTACTCATCCATGCAACAAAAACTTCTGGAATTACCTTAGCTGAAAAGTCACCTTGCATCATGACCAGGTCCTCAAAGTCCGCAAGATCTGCAACTGTGTCCTGAGCAGATACAAAGCACTGATTGTCGGCACTGGAAATGTTCAATAGGTGGCTTCTGGAATGCCCCAAATCTTTTGTTTCACTTATGTCACCATACTGACACATCTCTTAAAAGACCACAAGAAAGTCAAGTCTTCGTTATACTGACTGAGATTTAGACAGATGTCAAAATCTGGGCTCTTTGGTGGATTGCTGGATTCTTTTGGATGAAGAGTGTCTCAGCCTTCTCCTGTGACATGCAAACAGTTACAACAACCTCAGAAAATACTCCCTCTACATGAGTGGCGCTGGTACACTTCCAAACTAGATACTGTCCCTGCAGATGATTTTTACCTGTATGTGATAGGCTTCCTCTAAAATCTTATCAAGGAGATGAGCAAATTGGCTCTCTTATTTGATTGTCAACTGTTTTGACAGCCCTTGACTTCCAGGATTTTTTTGGCAAATAGGCAACTAGAGCATCTTCCCCATAGGCCGCCACAGTCTTAAGTGCCTCCATACCCAACAAGCCTAAAAGCCAGTCAAATCCAAATGTCACAAGCATTGAGGGTACACCTGAGTTGTTATGAATTTCATTTTTTCCTTTACCTAGCTGCTGTGGAGTTAGTTCAGTGCCGTCTACAAGAGTTGCTGCTGTACCAACTGTGGATCCCAGCGAGTCCGTGTCAGAGGTTGCCATGGATTGGTGCTGCAGCTCAGTCCAGTTGAATGAGTATGGAGAGTAACCCTGACGTAGGGATTCTGGGTACATGGGACCAGTTGCACTGATATTAATTCAATGGTTCTTATGACGGACATGTGCCACAAAATAAAGAAGCATCCAGTGATTGTCTCACTGTCTCACCAGTCTCTGGGGCACCAGCTGGTGGCGCTCATGGAAGCCCGGCGAGCCCTTTAGCAGCCCGGATCCTTCAGCCTGGATCTCCTTCAACTCTTTCACGGCAGCAGAGATGGGCGATGAAGTACCAAGCCACCCTGCAGGTGAGTGCGAAACATTAACAATACTTTCCTCAAAATTGGATAACATACCCTCCACCAGTCAGACTGCAGAGGAACATCTTTTGAGTGGTATTGAGTTCATTGACTGTGGCTGGCAATGGAGGGAGTTGGTGGGCGACCCTAGACGGAGGAAAGAACTGAAACCTCTATATAACGATCATGTCAAACTTTGTTCTCACTTGTGATCCCAGTTCGTTGGAGAACTCCGTCACCATGCTCATTGCCCCCTTGAAGGATCCCAGGTGTCAGGCACATTCCTTGTATGAGTAGCCTTGTAGAGGGTTACGGGGAGCGTGATGTTCCATTGCATGTTGAGTTCAAGTCACTTAGGCTCATGTATATTTATTCCGGACAGGACAGCCCTTGCTCCTTCCCAAGGAAACTTTAGACTAGGTTGGCCAGTCATAACACTATGAATCGAGTGCGCTCGCAACTTCATGACGTCACTGGCAGTCACGTTGGGCTTAGCACATTAGTAGTTATTGAACTGACACCTGACAGTCATGAACGAACGATGAAGTGTATTTTAGAGATGAAGTGTATTAACGATAAAGTTAAAGCAACTTGGCACATGTAGTGGCCGGCTTGCTTCAGTTTTCGTAGTGTTTCTTCGGTATCATCAAGTTTTAGTGCATGATTGAGTTGTTCAATGCGATAAAAAGTTCGTGATTTTGCCAAAAATTTAAAGGTTTCTTCTATTGGACATGTTGGAAGGAAAACTTCACGGTGCTTGTACCGGTAGGTTCTGGAGATGACATCGGGATCCTGATCAACGGAAAGTTTGACTTCTGAGAAGAGAACAGCTCCGCGTCGGACCTGCGACCGATAAACAGCTCGGCTCTCACCAGTATCTCAGCTATAAACTTCTAAAAAGCTGTCTTCCGGTGACGTCATAGTTTTGCGACTCCTCCTTCCTTGCACCTAACTGCACTTACGGACTGACTGTTTACCACCCTCATTGACAGCTTCCTTGGCTCCTTCCATTTCTGGGCCTTTCTCTGCTCGGAGCGACTCAGTTATGGAGTCCCACTTTCAGCTGACAACAGCTGCTGCAGGACGACTGAACCTAACTTAACCTAACCCTTCAAGCCCCCTAGTTGGCTGCAGCTGATGT
>JAAUXU010181331.1_pt1 | contig 18429 bp, 24 predicted proteins | sample 7278151 | NCBI WGS metagenome assembly JAAUXU01 (sample SAMN14350113, study PRJNA611818) | marine sediment metagenome | isolation source: surface marine sediment (1.8m) | place: French Polynesia: Moorea | collected 2018-08 | reverse complement strand
GGAGTACTCGACTTCGATCAAAAAGGCCCCTTCTTTCGTTTTCATGCACCGGCAGACCAAAAGACATTACCGGAGGGGAGCCACAACTGGAATTGTACGATTCATTGATCGAAAATTGGTTGCACAACCGTACAGGCCAATAGTCAGCATCCTCCTGCTGGAAATGCGGAAAATTGCATTTTCTGGCCAATTTTTAGCAGTAAAATTGCAAAAAGAAAAGTGCCATGGGGTCTCTTCTCCCCTTCACCCCCTATTGGGAGCAAGATCGCAGACTCCCGACTTTTCAGGGACAGATTTGCTAAAGTCAGCGTCCCACTCTTCCCGCGATCATAACATCCTTAATACTGCAGCTGCACTAAGTCTATTAACCTCATTGGAAAGCTTGGCAGTTAAGCTTATTTCCTTCACTTTGGACCAAAATGAATATTTAAGGCAGCGCTGACCATTTGGCCTACTGCTCTGCTCTGTTCTGGTGTGTCAGACTTGCGCAAGTTATTTGCCAGTGTTGTCTGTAACATGTAGCATTGTCCAAAAGTGAAGGTAATGCCCAATAATTGCTTAGGGTCAAGTCGTCCCAAGACATGAATACATTTTCCGTAGCTACAGTACCAAGTAAGTGAGAAACACATTAATACAGCGCCCAAGCAATTTGGATGGACAAAATGGCGTTTCAGGCAGGGGCGCTGACTTCTGGCCGGCACTGTGTGCAGTCAATGTCAAAATTTTCAGTTCAGCTTAAATTCATTTCAAGTTTTCCTTCCGCACCCCGTACGTAACGTTTAAAGGCTCCCTTCTTTTATAAAAAAATTTTTCCTGCGTCACACAAGTCGACGAAGTCTAGCGTCGACTGCATGCAGCGACCCTTCTCGTCCATGGTTGCCTCGTCGATGGTTCGCCCCAAATATTTCTACCTTTTAGTGCACGTACATCGCCATTCCCCAAGTCGCCGTCACGCTGTCCACTGTGTTGAGCAAGCCCGCGTGGATGTGGGGGGCCGAGATGGGCGTGAACGAGGCCAACGTGGCCATTGGCAACGAGGCCATCTGGACCAGGATGAGTAACAACGAGGAGGACCTCAAGCCCAGGCTGCTGGGCATGGATCTGCTAAGGTATCATCGTCATTTGTTTTCTTCGTTGGGTTTACACTGGGCAAACGTACTGAGTACTTGTACGTACTCAGTACCAGCACGAGTGTAACAAAAAGATCTCGCCAGTGCAAACATATTCTTAAGGAGCTCTCCGAAAACAAAAGTGATATTTTAAGGCTGGGCCTCGAACGGGGCCGCTCGGCCTCAGCGGCCCTGGACATCATCACCTCATTGCTTCAGGAGTTTGGCCAGGGAGGACCTTGCTCAAACACCTTGAAAGTAATTCAATTTTATTCAACCAAAAGTCTCTTGCACAAATGAAAAGGCCAATTTTGAAGGATTTTTGCTACTATAACTCGTTTTTAATCGCCGATCCTCAAGAGGCTTGGATACTGGAGACCTCGGGGACCTTCTGGGTTGCAGAAAGAGTCACTTGTAAGTAAAAATAAATAACTTTCATTCAGCCTACGGACAGAAAGTCTATTTAGCCGGGACCAGGAACATTTCCAACTGTCTGAGCATCCGGACCAAGATTGATCGGGAGCACCCGGATCTCCGAGCGTTTCTGGTCGAACGGGGCTGGTGGGACGGCAAGGAAGAGTTCGACTGGGCCAAGACCATGGGGAGCTCGTCTGAAACCCAGCTGGAGACGCCCAATAAGAGATTCGACTGCGGCAAGAAGCTTTTGCGACAATTTGCTGCCCATGGTGAAGAGGGGGGAGGGGGGTAAAGCTCAAAGACCTCCTGAATAATTTGTGCTGTTGCAGGAACTTTCAGCGTCAGAAACATGATGTCCGTTCTAAGAGATGAAGAAAGCGGAATCTGCCGCTCTCCGGACTCAGATTTCCCAACTGCTGGGTCTCAGGTGCAGTAGAATGGTCGATAGTCAGGTACAGTAAGAAGCGGCCACTTCTCTGCTATCGATAGACACAACAAGTACTTCAGGCTTATAAGGCCTCTCAGGACTCATTGATGCAGCATCTTTACCTAAGTGGGCGGTCACAATTGGCTGTGGCTCTGAGCTATGGACACCAATTTTGTCGAGCAATAGCTCGATTAGTCTAAAACAAGGGTCCATTTATCATCACCTGAGGGCCTTAAGGTGCTGAAAACGACCCCCACTTTCCTGTGCGCACCTGAGCTCTGTAATAGAAGCTCCACCAGGTCCAGACACCGATGATACCAGCTCCAACTGCACAACCTCACTTCAGTAAGGTTTCGAGACTGCTTTCTCAATAAATATGGCTTCACATACGGACCAAAAGAAGAAACCCACTGAATTGAAATGTGATGAAGATGCTGGCCAGATGTTCTCAGCATGAACGCTGAATTCAAGCCTGACCTGAACGGGCGAAAACTCAGGTGTACAGCAGAACAACTCCTTGATGATCCAGATCTGTTGAGCTTTTGTGACCGCTGAATCAGCATGAATCTTGGTTATTCGCGAATTATGAACCGCGGTGTTTGCCCAAAAACATGCTACAACTTCATGGTACAATTTAACGAAATTTTGGCCTCATCTCACCGAAAATTGAATCTGCCTCTGGAAGACAACTATCTGCTAGAATCCTGAAAGCACTTTTTCCACACCGAGTGGGCCTTAGTTGTGGACAATAGAGATTCTGTTCAACAAAATTGGTTTAATGCAGTTCAGAGCCACAGGTGTTTGTGATGTCCCTGTTTATGTGGAAGACCCTGTAGAAGACTTGTAGAAACGCATCAGAGTTTTTGAGTCGGGCCTGCCGGCAACTTGAGGCCTAAGTGGGTCGAGGTGAGCCTAGGCCAAACTCCTCTCCTTGCTCTGGGGGAGAAATCTGATGTGGAGTGCAAGCCATTGGCAACAGGAAGGCAGTTGTCGAAGAACTCAAAGCACATCCAAGTTAGCTAGTGATGACTTGAGCATCAGTGACCATCAGAGAGACTTGGGACACTGAGAAATGCTGTGCGGCTGAGGAAGGATGTGAAAAAAGGACAAAATCATCAGCTGACTTTGCCCGTTCTGGAGGACGGGGTCCGTGGGGACGAGGATGATGAGGGACACATAAGACCTATGAAAGCACGAGAGTGCACAGGCTATGAATAAGCAAACTCTCACATGGAAATACCTTCTCACCCCCAGCACAGCTGGGAAGAAGATATTTCATGAACTTCTTTTGATAGAGGTGACAGTCAACTATCTGCTCTGTGTAACTTTTTAAGAGTGGTTTGAAATCTCATGGCTACAACTTTCACCTATGCGAGTAGTGCATTCTTGCCTCGCGTTCAGGGCCTTTTTGAAATGTAAATTTCTCCCTGGTGTCCATCCTGTATCAGTGTCATAATTATTTTAAAAGAAAACGGCATTTTTTTTGTTTCTTCCTCAGGTGTCTCTTTTGGGTTCCAAAAGCGTGAACTTCTTTACAGCCACCTCGGATCCTCAACGCTCAGTGTTTAAGCCTTTGCCGAGTTTTCATTTCCTGAAGAGGAATTCTGAGCCTCAGATGCTCTCTGCACACACAAGAAGTCCCCAGGATGATGGAGAGGTAAAAGAATATCTGAAAAAACATTTCCCCTTCTCTCCCTTTTCCATCTCCTCTCTTTTTCTTTGTGAGCGTATGAAAAAAATCATGATCAATACTTTTTGGCATACGGAGCCAGACCCTTTCAGGGTCTCTTTTTGCAGAGGCTTTGCTGCCTTTTTTCCACGTTTTTCTTCTCTAACGCTTATCGTGCCCAAGCAGACCTTTTTCCCCCTCCCCCCCTCCGTCCGCCCGTCCGTCCGTCCGTTTTCCGTCCCCCCCTCCCCCTCCCCCTCCCCCTCCCCCGTCCTGAGGAAAGAGACTCCACTGGTCTTGCTTTGCCAGATCCCCGATCGTCAACACCGTCTCTGGGCCCTCCATCATCAAGCTGAAGTCGCTGTCGCAGCCCAAATTGACGAATTGCTGAGGAGGCTCGAGGAGCGAGGATTAAACGAGGCGCAAACTTTGACAAATGAGCGGGGGCCGAAAGTTGGGCTGGAAGAAGATGGAGAAGAAGGAGAGAATTTGTTTGACCGAATGGTGGGCGAAGAGATGAAGTTGTACAGTGACGTCATTGGCTAAAAACAAAGCGTCCGCAAATGTGCTCCAAGTCAAAGTGTGGTGGGCCAGAAATTCAGCCACACAAGCAGGAATTTAATATACCACCTTGGGGGTGGGGGAGGAATTCAGGCATTTAGTTCGTCACATATTTTGGGCTACTTTTTCAGCGTATTCATACGCATGCGAATACTTAGAATCAATAGCATATTTTGCCCATTCCACACGTCTGTGCGTTGTTTCGCCAAGACCGTCGGCATCCGCCAATATGGATTTCTCGCATGTTCACATTTCCAACTTGACATTGGTGGAGACGGACACGTTGGTCGGTGCGACGTTTCGGGGGTCTCGACACGAGGGGGGGGGGAGGGACAGGGGAAAACGTTCCGTCAACAACAAGAACGAAGTCGCCGAGATCCACCTGAAGGAGAGGTGGTAGAACCAGACTGCTGCCATTCCTCCAGATGCGATGCAGGTTCGGAAGAAATTTTCCACCTTCTGAAAGAGTTGCAAAATCTCCTTCACACGGTTTGCGGACTCTCATTCACTCTGTATGCGGACATGACTTCTACCGGAGTTCCAGACCAGAGCCTGGAACTCCGGATGAGCATAAGACACCGAGAAGAAACTGACAAACTTTCACTTTTAGCGAGTGAGGTTCTTTAAAGACCAAACTGACTCAGCACTAGCCATTACTACAATGTTTAAGTATTAAGCCATTAGGTTATTTTGACTGAGAAGGCGCTGTTGTGTGACGATCGCAGTGGTGACGACGCGAACGTCGGCTGCGGAGGACAGGGGGGACTGGCAGTGAGTACTGAAATCTCCACAAACATTTCCCAGATTTGTCAGACCTTCGGGCGAGTCGGCGATGACGTCGACCTGTTGCCGTTGTCAGTGCTGCAGATGGACATGGACCGGGAGCTGGAAGCCTTATGCTAGAAGTAAACAATATTTTTCGTACATTGAGATTAACGATTTGGGAGAAGAGCCAGTAAAGGGAAGTCTCTTAGACACGACATAATATGTTCTGTGGAACAGATTGGTCGACCATTTCGCTTATCCGGATTACGGCGAGTAGGATTTGACTGTACGACAGGACGTCAGGGGCCACCAATGTCATCGACTCATTCAAGTGCACCACTAACGTCCGGAAGGTGACGTAGAAGGTCTTGTACATGTAAGTGTTCATGGACTTGCAAAGTTGTGCTGCGTGCGTGTGTAACAGCAATTTGAGTCCGGTCCCCTCCGGAGATCACAGTCATGTTGAGTACGAGTTTGTACTTATTTTCATACATACATAGGTATGTTGCAATAACGTTAGGACGCACGCTATTTAATATGTTTAAAAGGTCGGCAGCCAGCAGCCAGCTATTCTTCTGACTTTTGCGTCTATCGCATCTATATCAAGTAAGGTTTTTCGCAAACTCCAAAAAAGCACTCATTTGCTAGAAAACCATATGAATAACTCGGTGGTGACATTTCAGTGATATATGCTCCACCTAACCACAATTACGTTTTCCCAGATGCCACAAGTATGACCGAAACAGTACTTTGTTTTTTCACTTTCTTCATTAGTTGTGCTAGAATGATAAATCTCCTATGTTGCTGGGTTCTGTCTGAAAAAGTATGAGAGCAGTTCTTTTATCACGTCCTCGTTCTGCTATTGCTTGAGTCTCGAAGAGCTGACTGATATCTATAGGCGCTATATGATATCTATAAGTGTGTTCCGGGCTGGCGTAATCACCAGACACCTGAAGAGACACCATCCAGCTTGTTGCTCAGAGCATCCGTCACTATGCGAGGAAGCTTGTCTACTTGAATCGCAAGGCTCAGGAGCATCAAGATGGTGCTCAGTTCGAGTCTTCCGCCTCGGGTAACCCACCCGGACGCCGACCCGATGGCGTCCGGGCTTGTCTTGGACTCTGAGGCCGAACCCGTCTTTGTAGGAAGATGTTTGCACCTGCTTGGAAGTTCAAAACAGGTCCTCTCTTACAACCGACTTGAGAACACCATTCTCATTCGTTCCTAATACACTTAGAGCATCAGAGCTCCGAGACCCAGAGGGCGATTCCACCGGGATCTACATCGGTCTCGCAAGGGGCTGCTCATCTTTCTCCGCATGTGCACCATCATGGAGGACTCCGACCAGGCCTTGGAATTCTCGGCCTCCTTTCGACGACCCGACCTTCCAATCCGATAAAATTACTCGAAAACTCTGTTTAGATCCTCTTGGGCCAGGAAAAAAAAGCTGTCTTAATGTTTCAATGTCATCACACCTTAGTGTTTTGTGTTTGTTTCCGCATCATCGGACATAAAAGAGAGCAAAAATGCTTTACATCAGGCGGATGGAAACTTTGGACCCTTATTGCACATAACGGCAGCAATGTACATTGAAGGCAGGCCTTCAATGAATCTTCCAATGCTTGAACTTTCTTTTGAAAAAGCCCAACTGATCCACTTTTTCTCTCAAAAATCACTTTTCAATATCAGCTTGCCTAACATTTTTGGCAAGAATAGCTTTCGCTTGTATGTCAAATTCATTGTTCGGTGCACGAAAAGGAAAAGGTGGTGGCAAAAGCCCTCCTTCAAGAGTCTCTGCAGAAATGGATGCAATCATCCTTTTGGTGCGAAATAAACGTCTTCTGGAGGCAAAATTCAGGCCCACTTGATAATGAATCACAAGTCACATTATATTTTCATTCCAAGTCGGCCCTCCTGTCTCGGTAAAGGTCTCTAGGAGGTATTATTATAACACGTCTGATTTGGGGGATGAAACTGCTCGAATACTCTTGATTTCACTCGAGCCACGAGCTTTCAGCTGGTGCAGTGCAAGGAACCTCCAGTAGTGCTTCTTTTGGACACCCCTGTAGGTCAATCGACAGATCCTTTCATCTCGACTCGGCTGAAGTGACGATGTCTCTGCGCTCGGTCAGCGGCGTGAAGTCGTCGGAGAGGACGGAGGCGCAGTTACGCCCGTGGGTGAGGCACGTGCTGAGGGCACTTGCACTTGGAGGTGGAGTCGACGCTGTCGTGAAAGGGCGTCTGCTCACATACTGCGCATTGCTTGCTACAAATCTGACAAATATTTACTCTCAGATATACGTGTCAGACTTACATACACGCGAAAGACATATACGTACACACTCTGCCAAGGAGCACACACATATTTGCATGTGATAGCGTGCAAACTTTCTTTTTAAGTTGTGTTCAAGTCAATTTTGAGCTAGTCATTCATGCAAACTTGCTGGAGGCTTCCAAGTCTCCCAAGCAACGTCTCCAGCCTCGGCTCCGACTCAAGAATTGAAAATTACTGCCTCTGACCTGTGCTACAGCTGTTCTCGGGACACAATTGAAAAGCACTTTTAGAAAATTAAAGAATCAGTCGAGTCATGGCGAGCAACGAATTTGAAAATGCGACATCTTCGAGGCCTCTTTCAGCTGCAACAGCCTCGAGGCCAGGAGTTACCACTCCACTGCACCGTCATTTACTGCGATCGAGTGTGCTCAGCAGAGATCACAGACATGTGAACACACAGAATGAGTGGAAAGTTAACGTAGGAAATACAGACGTCCTGGTCTCACTGGAAGATACAGGGCTCTAATCGTTACACCGACTTTAACTTAAGGTTGTGAAACTGTCTTTAGATTGTTCCGACTGAAATTTCCATGTTGCTACATATATGTCAGTTAATCGAAATACATGAAAACAAACAATCAATACTGCTACAATTTTCAAGAAAATGGCTTTGGAAGAGGACCGGCGCAAGGCAATTTTTGCCCTTCTTGCACGCGGCTCGTCGTCATCGGAGATCCCATGAGACCTGGGCTGTAGCAGGTGCACTGACTACCGGGTTAAAGAGCATAGGGCCTTCAAGGAGGATGTTGGCCCTTGGCCCAAGCTACAGAGGTTGAAGGGGCTCGCCACCAATGTGGGGAACACCATCAGCGGGCATGAGGGCAAGTGGCTGTGCGGAACCTGGCCGAGGAATTCAATGTGGCCAGGACCACAATGCGGAGACTAGTTTGGGGACTCCAATGCTTCAAACGAGTCCAAAGAAGAGCGTTGAGCAATGCAGACAAAAAGAAACGTGCTGACCGCAGCAGAATTCTGCTCAACGAGATGAAGAGAAAACCCTCTAATGTCATCATCCTGTTCTCCGACAAGAGCCCCTTTTCCCTCGGCGAGCTTGTGGCCAGCAACAGCAGGACCTCGCGAGAACCTCAGGTGTTTCAGATGATGATGTGAAGTTTCTTGGCAAGACCAGGTTCTATGCCATCGTGCAGTGCTTGGCTGTGATGGACCAAGATGGATCTCATCTTCCTGGATGGCAAGAAGTTGAATGGGGAAACCTACCGGGCCTACCTGGACGTCAATGTCTTCCCCTGGGCCAGGGACACGTTTGCGAAGAGATGGTGGTGGCAGCAGGATGGAGTGAGCTGCCACACAGCCAGGAAGACACAGAATTTTTGGAAGAGGAAGACCCCACACTTCTGACCGAAAGACTGTGGTCACCGCACAGCCCGGACCTCTCACCACTGGACTACGGTGTGCTTGGGCAGTTGAAAAGCAAGCTCGCCAATAAATACTCCAAGAAATAGTTTGGGACTATGATACTTCATGCTCTTGTGATTGATCTTGTTGTACATGAAAAATGAGTGATTCGATTGGGGCGGCCCACCCTGTAACATGGTGTCGGAGAAGGTTTCCTTGGGGGAGGATGAGCCATGAAAAATTCTAGCCAGATTGAAAAGAAAGTCCCACACCGTCAACCTCTGCGCGATGGTCGTCGGCGTCAACTTTTGGCATCTGTCCATGGCCTGCCACGTCCTCGCGTAGTCTGGGCTGACCCTGGCGCTGATCTTCTTGTTCTCTCCAGAGAGTTGGCGCTCATGTCTCCATCCAGGTATGGATGAGCATGTGGGACTAGTAAAATATTTCAATTGCGACCCAAAGATGTGCACAAAGTAGTGGGGGAAAAAACAAACCCAAAAAGCTGGTACGGTAAATTTATGTCTGAGATAAGAAATTTTTCTGCCCAGCACAAATTGCTCGCGTGATGGGATGAAATGAGTGGACGTGCACGAAAATGTGTAATACCCTAATTTTTATGCGCAAATTAACATTAGCGCGGACAGAGAAATGCCTCTTTCATGTGTAAAGTGTTGGTACTTATTAAAGTCACAATCAGTTTATCTCTCCCCTACCTGGAGGCAAGTTCTTGGGGGAAATTCAGGCACTTTCCGGCACCAACATGACACTGAGACGAGGACACTGTCACGTCAGAGATGAAGTGACTTTCCGCCCACCCTTTGTGCACAGGCGTCAAGGGTGCGCTTGCACAGGCCACATCCGCAGTGTGACACTTGCAAAAAAATGTGCCAGTGTGGACTTTCGCACATGCATTTTTTTAGCAAATATTATCAGACTTGCCTGAAAGTTCAGCCTGGCGCCAGGCGCAGCGTCCTCTGGGAAGACTCACATGGTGTACGAAGCAGGTAAATGGAGAGCTTCATCAGTCAGACCAGAGACAAATGCAAATGCGGAGGAATTGGGCAGAAAGCATCATCGTCATGTCGCCAATGCCATTTTCTTCTCTGCTATTGTCAACAGGGACTTCTTGATGTCACGGGTCAGCAGCCTGGAGACCGTGAGTAGGCGTGGTCCTCGCGTCGCCCCCCCCCCGCCCCCCACTTTGACCGAGTTCTCGGACTTGGTGACGATCCCGTCCTCCGCCGAGAGAGTGACATCGCAGTATCCCACGAGAACGAAGGTCTTCCACGTCAAGCGTGGTGAATCTACATTGTCGTACATAACTATGGCGTGAAGACACGATATCTCTGAGCCCACGCTCTAATACTCGGCTAGACAATAACTACAAACAGTAATCCTAAAATTAATGTATTCAATTTATTTGTAGGAGACAAAAGTGCTGCTCACTTAATGTGCAACCCTGTCCTCATTTCATTACCACCTCTGTTTTTAAAGTGTGGCTAGGAAAAGAAGAGGAATTAAAGAACCTTAATGATTCGGACACAATATTGGCGCAACGTGATCTCCCCGATAAAGACTTGCAAGGCCAAGCAATTCATGAGGACTCACGCGGCAGCCACGGTGGCCCGCATGACTTCATGCGGGCTATAGGGGTCCGCAAACAGCGCCGAGCTCTGGGGCGGGAACAATGCGGTCATCCTAGCGCCTTGCGTCAAGTTGGCGTACGCTGTGTATATCGTGGTCCAGATGGTCCTGCACAAAGCATTCCAGGACACTGGCACAGAACCACCCGACGATCGTGCAGGACAGAAGGATGTGCAAGTGGACGTCAAAGGAACTCTGGGCAAGGAGATGCCTGCTAATAAAGATCTACTACTGTATGGGACTACTGTACAGTGTGAGTAAAAAAGAAATCGCAGCAAAGTGATTCATTTACTGACTCACGATGTTCACGTGGTTCATGAACCGGACGCTTCTGAGCTGGTCGAGCGCTTCAGCAACCATCAGTCTCCCGACACAATCAAGATCTCGATCGATTCGGTTATTTCCACTGGTGATTATCGGTAATAAAAATTGTCACTCATGATATGTGTACAGAAGCACGCATGTGTATGTTCATGATAATGTTACCACGTAGCCTGCACTATCAGCACGAATGATAAAGATACTGAGGCACGTGCGACAACGACTTTCCAGTGCCTTCCATCGACACCGACGAGGGGACCCTGACCAGCGGGTTGGGGGCTACCACGCCTGCATCTAAGTTAACCAAGCACTTAATTCATTTGAAATATGTGGCAAGTATTTATTATTCTCTGTTATCAACCTATAATGACTCTGCGAGACAAGTGTGAGCTACAGCAGATAGTGGAAGCAGGAAGAATAATAATAGATTTCCTATATTATATGGCAAGATACACATGAGCAAAATTTTCATGGGCAAGGACAGGGGCTTTTCACAACCAGTTTCACAAAGAATATTCAGGCTTGTAGTGCCAATGCAGGCTTCACCCCACTGCTGTGAAGATTTGGGGAGGGGGGAAGGGGAAAAGGGGGAAGGAGGGGGTTAAGTTGAAATTGTGGGGAAAATGGTCACCTTTGAATACTAACTTAAGGCACCAGCTTAGTACAATAGTTCAACAATTTTTGCTCTAAACAGCTGGCTCAATAATCAGTACTTCTCGCAACAACATTTTCTCACATCAAAACATGCGAAAGCAAGAAACATGAGCAATCATCAGGTGCAGGTCTCTAAACGCCAACTTCAGCCCTATCGAATGCAAGCAACAAGCTTATGTACTAGAGAATCATGCATGTTGGAAAATTATAAGCAGGAAAAACAAAAACTGAGCAAACTGACTTGAGCAAGTAGGATTGGTCTCACCATGCTGGGATGATGACTGAATAACAACAACCTTTTTTTAATCAATTTCTACTTAAGGGTGAGCACAACTTTGTTCTTCAGTATGTAGACAGGCTAGACTGAATGAAATTCTTCCTCTTTCTTTTCTCTTCATGCAACAATTTCACTATCAGTCCTCGTAAGGACCGGCCCAATTCTCTTCAGCCCACTCGGGTAGCTGGGTCTGGAACTGCCAATCTGGGCCCTGGAAAGAGAGAGAAAAAACCACTGATGAAGCAAAGAGATCATCTCCGGCAATGTACCGGATCGGGTGGCTCAGTACTGCGACACTTGGCAGTCCTGCCATCGTGGAATGGGCCTTTTTGGCAAACCAGTCCAAGGAGTCGGACTTGTGACTGTGGTCAGCTGTTCAAGTTTATTTTTCTCGTATCCTACTCGATCCATCTCATGTTCACAGTTGCCAAGATTCGATTGATGCAGGTCTGAAACTTGAAGGACTGTGGTCCTGAATGTGCATCACAGTCCTTCAAGTACTATGTCCTAGGATCATTTACTGTGTGAGTCCCATGTCCGATGTTTGCGTGGCACGCGCTACATACTGCACTGCATGTACTGCACTCAGGACGAGGTGACCTCCCACGCGTCGAGAAATCGTCTCACCTTGTACCTCCATGCGTGCAGATACATGACGAGGTCCCTGGGCTTCGGGTCCCTGTACCTGACCTTGCACTCGTAACAATTCGGGTCCCAGGTCATCTTCTCGGGCTGGTATCGATACTCTTTGTGGATCGACAGGAGCTCGTTGTCCTCGGCGGTCAGCACTTCCAGGGACTCGCTCTCAAGAGGAGGACGGAGGACAACAGGGTCCCTACGAGGAAGAAACTTGTCAAAGGCCACATTTTTTCGTTTCGTATTTTCATTGTTCCACCTTCCAGGTTTAGTAATTGGGGGCGGCCTCGTGATTGTGCAGTTCTTGGGCACGTTCGGGTTGTTCTCCAGGGACGCCAACGGGTTGGACGAGTCAAAATCGAACCCATTTAAAGTCTCACCTGGAAGAATATGATTGTTGTTATTGTAATGATGTCCTGCCAAGACCACGTTTGTTTCTGATTCTTCTTCCCACCATTAGTGGCATTTCTCTCCGCTCTGTTGTTCTCGCCAGAAGTCAAGATTTCGACCTCGTCCGCTGCAGCAACGTTGGCCGCGGCAGCCGCCGCAGCCGCAGCCGCCACAGCCGCTGCTGCGGCCGCGGCCACTGATTTCTTGTCCGTGGCGTCGGAGTCTTTGTTGTTGAACATCGAGAGCTCGGAGTCTCCGTCCATTCCCAGCCAGTTCTCGGCGTTGTGGATGGCAATCAAATCCTTCAGGAACAAGATGTTTGGTGGAATTGTTCACACAAGAATGAAACTAAATGCAGTGAACCCCCGTTAATGCGTCACCGATGGGACCAGGCAACTTTGACCCATTAAGTGGTGTGACCAAATGAGCAATGGAGGTAACTTAGAGGCTAAATGATTCGGTTTCTTGACGCATTAACAGGAGTTTACTGTCACATTATAGCCACGACAATGATGATACTGATATATTGGTCAGTCCTCACCTGTATGAGCTGCTCGTCTGATTTTCCTATAATTCCGCCCTTGCCCTTGTTGGGCCCGAATACCACGTGATTGTACAGGGGGTCGTTGATGACCGGAAAGCCTGGAAAGTGAGATCACTTTAGGGTGAAAGCCTCAATCTGGGGAGCTTTTACCGCAAGGTGGTACATCCGACGATCCCAACAACTTTCTGCAAAGTCATGCATGTTGCTGCCGCCGCTGCTTTTGCCCAAGTTACCTAGAAATTGCAGATGGACCCTAATTTGGTGCATCCTCCCTGTGAATGGCCTGCAGAGGACAACGGAGCTCTTCCCGTTGAAGCTGAGTCTCTCGAACTCGGTCCTGCACTCCTTGCCCTGGGCAGAGACCTTGCAGACGCCGATCTTGTAGGAGACGACCTCAACTGGCTGCTGGCACTCGGTCTGGCCCCTGGAAGCAATCAAACGCCATGAAGAATAGTACAAGACAGCATTTTGCCGAAATTTCTGGTTAAAAAAAGTGGCAATTGTGACACCCACGTGCATGGAGCCCAGCACTTGGCGAATTTGAAGACAGTGGGTACGTCTTTTACAACAAGGTACGTTGTCCTTGCTGTTGGAAAGTCACCAGACTTTCCCACGTAAAAGAAAGAACTAGCGACTACAACGTCTGGTGTCAAGTTTGCACCATCCCTCCCCTCTCACCCAGTCTGTAGCAGTCTGTTAGTTCTGTTACCCTCTTTAGTGGCGTGCACGGTGACCGTGACCACTTTCTTGCGGTTGTTCTCTTTACTGCCAACTTTGGTCCGGATGACTTTGATGTCATACAAAGGGGAACAAAACAAGCTTTCAGCTGATGTATCACTCAGTTCAGCCACTAGCATAGGATTTGTTGCAAATCCTCATGAACTATATGTCTTAAAATTTGCCAAGTACTGTTCAATTATGTGCAGGATTTAGAGAAAGTGATGTCCGCCCTTAAAGGTTTCATCTCATTACGCATGTTCTTGTGCTCCTCGTGTTAAGGAACTTTATTACATCATTTGACTGACAAGTCCTTTTTCTTTCTCCTCCAAAACACTTCATTCTTGTATATTTGCTGGAATGATGCTTATCTGCTTAATATCCTCTCGGCTGACATAAAGTTTTCCAGCATGAAAGGGTACATAGTGACTTTAACAGTTGTGAGACGTCTAAGTTGGACCTCACATTGTTGTTGTCAGACAGTTACGAAAATGTTTTGTCCCCCATCATTATTGAAAATGTCTTTAAATGTTATGGAATAATGCCTTCAAACACTGCATACACAGCTTTAAAAGTTACAGATGTAGCAGAAAGTGTTCAAAAGGTTGGAGAATGTCCTTAAACGTTATAGGAGGCCTTTGAACACATTATATAAGGCCTTGAAGCAGAACAGAATGTCTGAAACAATTGAAGTGACGGAGCAAAGCACAAAGCCTAGCAGAAAACGTGTCATTCTGGCCCTCCTGAATGACTGCACTAAGCATTTCCATCCACTTTGAAGCAAAAGTAGGAGCGTTTTTGACAGCAGGGTCGACAGCATCGAACCTTGCCAACATTGAATGATTTTTATCAGCGTGAAGCAGTGAAACCTTTGCCAGTTCTCTCCCAAATCCAATGTTAACTGCACTGAATCCACTGGGGTGTGATGGACGAGTGAGTGAGCAAGTGAGAGAGATCACGGAGATCTCTCATTCGGAACAGTCCACGCACGAGTCGATGAGACTCACCGCAAAAGGAATGGTTGCTTTACTTACTCTGGAAATTCTCCCTCCACCCTGCAGACGTACTCCTTCAGCACCTGCCTGTTCCTGATCTGCTGCTCCATGTCGCGAGCCTTGCGAGGGTTGCGGCCAAACATCAAGAGACCTTCGGGTTCAGGGAAAGCGTCATCATGAGCATTACTTTCAGAAGAAGCTTTCAATCCCAATCTAACCTTAACCTAATCTCTTAATCTTAATCTAACCTTCCCGTAAACCTAATCTCTCATTATTTTTTGGAGCGCACCTGAAGTGAGCCTATCAAGCCTGTGAATGGTCCTCAAGTTCTTGAGGTTGTACTCCTTGGCCAGGATGAAGACGACCGTGTTGTGGCGGTAGCGACCGCAGGGATGGACCTTGAACAAGAAGAAAATGCCCATGCTTTGGTTTCGGATCCTGAACTGTTCTCTTTGCGCCTCTTCAGTCACAGTTTGGGGTTCTGTGTGAGTAGATTTTTTGGGTCTCTTGCTGCTTTTTTTCGGTTTTTTCGATTTTTTTTTTCACTACTGAATGTTTTACTAATACAACAGGTGGCGCCATCTTCACTCAAGGGTGCTAAAAAGGTGTGTCCAAGTGAGTTTTTGCCTCTCCCATCAATAAATGAAAACTCAGGAACTTCTGCAGTCTCGGATTTCAAGCTCCCAAAATGAGTTGTTCCCGTTTTCTGGGGCCCTTATAAGACTTACTCCTTCCTCCCCGGGGTATTCACCAAACCTGAAAACCATAAGACGGTTAAAAGGGAAAAGACATCTTCATGCTTGGGGAGTTCATAATCATATCTCTCAGTTCTAGATTGGTTAAAGGGGCTCGATTCATTCTCAGAAGAATCTTCAGTGTGAGTAAGAAGGAAAAAGAGGGTCTTGCTGATGACAACTTCGTTCAGATCCCTGAGCAGATTCTTGTTTCTGGACCCGTGTCCTCAGTCCTGACTGCGCAGGAGGAGTGACTGTGAGGCCTGTGAGCAGGACGCAGGTCCAGCTCCGGCGTCAGAGGCTGAGATCAACACGCAGACATCTTTTCTTGGGGAAAGAGAGGAAAAAATTCCAAACCCACTGAATGCGTGTGCCGGAAGGGTGCTGATCCAGCCCGTGCAGCGCAACCTCCCCGAGAGAATCAAGTCCTCCGGGTCCCAAGCCGACTCTCACGGTAGAAGTTCCGCTGCACTTGGGAAATCTGTACAGTCAACCAAGTCCGCAGTCCATTTTTTCTTACTCACACTGTGCACCTCTTAAGCAGCCAAAACTGAGTTGTACACTTAACATTTACAATCGCATTGTACACGTCCACATGCATGTTGTTCCCCTCCAACTTACTGGCAAAGAGCAAGGCTTGTCTAGGACGACCAGATCCTCTGAGAGGTGCACGACCTCGATAGGCTTAGACAGCACTGGAGTCTCGTGTCTGAAAGAAATGGTCAAAAAAGTGGGGAAAACACGTAGGGAGAGAAAAAAGAAGAAGAACGAGAGGAATGAACTGGGGCGGGTCCGTGAACGGGGGGTTGGTGGGGTTACAACAGTGCCAGGGGACGAGGGAAGGAAGGAAGGAAGGAAAAGGACAACGACGATTCTCTCTTTTCCCATATTTTGAAGGCCACATTCGAATGCAACACTGAGAGTTTTTGTTCTTGTTGTTGGGGTGGGGTTTTTTTCAAAAAAAAGAAAAAAAGAAAAAAGAAAAAATAACCAAAAGATGAAACACTTGGGGTTTGACACATTCATGATCATTCTTTTTTCCTTACTGGGACCGAGGGCGGCTTATTGACCACGACCAATTCGGCGTCCGCGGACACGATGGGAATCTTGCAAATTTGCACGGGAATCTCGTGTCTGCAAAGACGTTTTTCCCACTTTTTTTTAAGCACTTTAGTAGGTCTCCAGTATCTAAATTTTCTCCTCGGGATTCTGTCGCTGACAGCTCTTATATCCAAGGACATAAATTGGAATTTCTCTGCAGAGAAGATGAGCTTTGTTTACATTTACCAACCTCAGTTACTTAGGACTCATTTTTTTCCCAAAAAAGGGGGTAACAGAGAATAAAAAAAAACTCGCGAACTTTCCTAGCTAAGATTATTTTTCTGCGCAAATAGCGTTAGTTACAATGCGGGAAGTGTAAAGCAAGTAAATGAGAAGGAGAGCAGCACATTACTGAAGCTTAGAGAAATCCGCAATGCGGCGAAAAATAAAATCAAGTGCAGGGGAAAAATACTCCTGGGTGCGCACGTTTGGGGCCTTCTTGAATTTTTTAGCATTTTCAGTCGAAAAAGAACGTTGGGGGGCCAAAAATCCACGCCTTTTTTGTGCGCTAATTGCAGGGGTTTTGCGATTCTGTTTGCAGCTGGCGAAATTTTGTTGGTTCGATGTCGCGTGCGAATTGAGTTTTCGCAGTTTCCCCCCCCCCCCCTTCCTTTATTATTGGCACGTGTCGGAGGGTTTTTTTCCTTTCGCGTGCTTTCCCTATTTTTCTCTTTTTTCTGCCAAAGTTGGATTGCAAATTTCTCTTCTTCTTCCACACACACCCACACCCAAAAGCCTCACCTGTGGACGATGTTTGCCAAGAGATCGTTGTGTCTGAGTCTGTAGTCGGTGTCCACCTGCTCGTAGTTGACCGTGAGGGTCCCGTCCAGGATGCACCTTTCCTACAGATGACGAAAGCTACCTTGAGATCAGCTGACCTCTCGGTGTGAACTCTGGCAGGAGCAGTTTTTAAAAAGTAACACATTGACACTCTCATTTGCCTGTCCGTCCAGAGCAACCGATCCTTCTGAGTGCAACTCACGTATTCCTCGACCGGGTGCGCCCTGAACTCCCTGCCGAAGACCTCGAGGATCTTCTCGCCCACCCAGCGCCCCTTGGTGAACGTGGTGAAGGTGAAGTAGTACGGGTAGACCTTCCTGAGCCCTGCAATTGTCCAACGAGTGGATCATGTCCGCCGCCGCCGCCGCCTTCACAGCTTTAAAACAGTTTTTGCGGCTCATCCCAGTCTGTGTCTCGAAAGTGGCTTTGTAGAAGACAGTTTTGCCCGTTTCTCTCTCTCTCTTGCCAGATTTCTTTACGAGGGGGCATAAATTTTCTCTCAGGGAGGACAAACTCTGGAGGACCCAGTAAAAAATACCTGGCAGCGATTTATCGCCGGGGGGAGAAGAAAGTGTCATTAACAATTCATTTTCCGGACCGTTTCCCACTTTTCTTAAAACAGCTTTGCTACAACATCCACTCATGGGGAGAAAGAAGGAAGGAGAGAAAGAAAGAAAGAGGAAAGAATGAAAGAAAGACAGAAAGAAAGAAAGAAAGAACCACTTTTCTCTCCCCAATTTCAGTTCTCTCTGGAGAGAGAGCAAAAGAGGTCTGAACCTCGGGGAGCCATGACAGCAATGTGATGCCAGCAAACACTTTAAGTGGGAAAATGGAGCCTTTTATGGCAGCAGAAACAGCATTTGCGGGTAAAACACACTCGCACACTTTTCTATTAAGTTACGAAGCAAAAATTTACCGCTAAAAAAAAATTTACCACCTTTTTCAGGCCGGAAAAGGTGTGTGTGTGTGTGTGTGTGTGTGTGTGTGTGGGTGGGTG
>JAAUXU010016970.1_pt1 | contig 18433 bp, 18 predicted proteins | sample 7278151 | NCBI WGS metagenome assembly JAAUXU01 (sample SAMN14350113, study PRJNA611818) | marine sediment metagenome | isolation source: surface marine sediment (1.8m) | place: French Polynesia: Moorea | collected 2018-08 | reverse complement strand
CAGTCACTGCCGAAATTTGATGTTTCTGACCACTTTTTTAAAGTGAAAGTGGCTGAAATTTTCTGGGGGGGCTCCCGCCCTCCCAGCCCCCCCCCCCTTTGGGGGGCTTCGCCCCTCCACCCACCCCCATGACATCGAGCTAGGCCACAAAAACACTACATAAGACTAAGGCCAGGAAGAGTGGAGAGACCTTGACCCATTTCTTCACAACACAAATGGCAACAAGCATACCAAGACCTTATCCAAGACGGATCTCCTGTCCTAGTGCTATGAGGCCATTGTGCTTGCATTCCAGAGGAATATCACCACCTCTGACATCGCGCACATCACATGTCATGTCTTGTCTCCTCGAAATGAACTTTTCTGTGTGCTCGTCGCCCGGCCAGCCATTTCAGCTTAGTCAACCTTTCCGGGCCTTAGCTTACGTAGTCTTACGTAGTGTTTTTGTGGCCTAGCATGACACCGTGGGAGTGGGGAGGATGGCGGGAGCCCCCCAGAAAATTTCAGCCACTTTCACTTTCAAAAAGTGGTCAGAAACATCAAATTTCGGCAGTGACTGGCATGGTCAACTCATCACACTTTAAGGACTGTAGCATGACAATGAGTGCCTGAAACTTGACCAAACTGCAGGATCTCACGTCTAACACTCTCCCTCACACATTCCAACCTTAAATTCAACCTTACAATTATCCCACTAAACATAGCACAATGATTTGCACCAAGCGACATTATTTACGGCAAGCACTGTATTTAACCAAAAAGGTCCTGGCTGCAGGGACAGAATACCAATGTCGGCAAGAGGGCAATCGTAAATATGGAGACCGGGCACATGACCTGCACGGCCCATGCCATCAACCTGGTCATCACCGATTCCATCAAGGACACCAACATGATGCTTGGAGGTATAGAAGCAGTGCTTGAAGATATTTACTCTGTTCCTTAAGAGCACCATGGTGAATGCTCAGCTCTGGCATTCATGAGAAGACGAAATGCAGCCGAAGAAGCATGTCCAAGACAACCCAACCAGGTGGAACACGACTTATAAGATGTTGGAGAGCTATCATAAGCTGAAGGATCCTGCAACCCAGCTCCTGACTGCTGGAGAGCGAGGAGGTTCTTCGACCAGCTTTTGAAGCCACTCAGAAGGTTAGTGGTAAAATATTCTGCGCAGGAAGCAACATCGTGTCATGATTAAGATGCTGTTCAGGTTTCAGAAGCTGGCATGCACAGGAGTCGGAGGAAAGCTGGTTCCTAACATCTTGAAGCACCTAACGGCTGGATTTTAGAAAGTGGAGGTCAGTATCCTAACATAAGGAAAGATCCTGGACCCTGGACTCAAGACCAAGGAGTTCAGTTTAGTCGGGTTACTCACTCTGAGTAACCTGCTCCCCAGATCAATCCCAGTTCATCCTCCAAGAAGTCAAGATCTGAATTATGATCAAACTTTGGTGAGATCCAAAAGCAGAGCAAGCCAGACCAGTGATCCTTGACCTGTCAAAGCTAGATCTACACATCTGGGCTTCAACCATTCCCTATAGGTCACTGTATGCAAGAGAGCGGAACCATGAGGAGCATGCTCTACCTTTTCAACTATTGTCAGATGCAAATTCTTACACAAACTAAAATAATTCCTCCAGTCTTCTCATAAGAGTTTAAGCCCAACCAAAGTATATCGGGCAGCACCAGTTGGTTTCAGGTGGTTCAGATTAAGTTTTCAGTGGTGGTGTGGATGACCTAGACAACAAGCTTGGAGAGCCAAGAACAGAAGACTCTGCCAAACGAGGCCAATCCAGGCGGCCTGACTATAAAAGCAATTTCTTGGCATGTCATCAATACTTTTACCACTGTCCTCGATTCAATTGATTTATTTGGCAACTTTGGCCTTATCATGGCAAAAAAAATGTTTTCCATTTTGTGCGGTAGCTGGCTGGACTCATTAGTGGACTCGGCTCGAGCTGAGTTTATCGGCTTACGGCTGAGTTCGACTCGAGTCATTCTCCCATCCACACCGCTAATCTGCAGTACTGACTCCGTTGCAATACAGCGGAAGCCGCCTATGCCGGCATCCTGTGGGCCGACCAAAAGTACCGGTACAGTCACAATAAATTGTAGTGCTCCCATTGTAGTGCTTTTAAGTCGCCTTTTTGTGGTTCCAAACTCCCTTTCAAATTAGCTCCTTTGAAACACTTGCTTTTTTGAAGCAACTAACTCTTTTATTCCCAGCTTATAGAGAGTTCTAAGCACTTCTGTGGCCAACGGTTTTCCACTAGCGCATCTGGATCGAATTGCGTCAGGCTAGAAGTAAAGGAACTAGGGATGGAGGAACATGGTGGACTTTTTCTGATTAAATGCACCAAGTGCAAAAATATATACATCGGAGAATATGAAACCTTCAAAGATGTTAGGAAGATACTGGTAAGTCCTTACATTAATACCTATGCGGAGACCCTTGACTCTATGATGCTTTGTCTTTCAGCGTCACTGCTTTTACAATTTTCTGCCCCCCCACAAGGGTCTGGATCTCTGTTTGCCACATCACGAAGTCATCAACCATTTTCGTGATGGGCAACACGAAGTTCAACACTTTGAGGCAACCGTTTTTGTGAGAGAAACCGACGAAGAAGAAAGAATTAAGGAAGAAGCACTGGCCATTGAACTGTGCAAATGGAGGTATGGAAGTGAAAGAGTTTTGAACCGAGTGGGCGGAAAACCCTGGGAATTTTACACTGGCAAAATCAGCAAAGTTGCCCAAGGGATATCCGGCTGCCCATTGCTTGCTGATGTACCGGTACTGCAAGTACCGGTACTTAATGTACCTGTTGAAACACATCACAAACACGACGGCGATGACGGCGAAGCACACGACCAACAACCCGGCGAGGAGGAATGCGACGCCCGTGCCGGCGACGCAACTGTCTCACCACCTGAGGAGATACCTAACAGACCAGCATTCTGGGAGAACAACCGCCAGGCGTGGTTCAACCACGTGGAGCGCTTGTTCTGCAAGAACCGAATGACTGACGATGACCTGAAATACTCGAATGTCGTTGCGGTCCTCGGAAGTGAGACAGTGGCTGAAGTTGCTGACTTCATCGCCAATCCTCTGGCACCTGCAGGCTGCAAGTACGAAGAGCTTAAACTACGGCTCCTTGCCAATGCAGCCAGGAGGTGAGAAAGTAGCACCAGCTTGTGATGCTCACGGTCGACGCTAAGAACGGAACAGCAGTTGTTGCACCTCACCCAAGAAAAGAGCAACCCCCAAAACACAACAAAAAAGAGGACATGGGTATAGCGCTGTTATGTGAGCCGTCAATATATCAGGTACAGGTTCGTTTGAAGGCTGAAAGGGTTACATGGAAAACCTAGCCAAAACATGCATGGGCAGGGTAGGCAGATTCTCTTTCAAATAGCACAGACATCACCCAATCAACCCCAAACACTTAACATAGTCTAACTCAACTTAACCTAAATAAATCTAACCTCATCTCATCGCTAACTGTTCCTCAACTCTTCCTATCGTCGCCCATTGATCGTCGATCCTCGTCGGCTGAACCTGTACCGGGCGTATTGCCAATTCTGGACATGCATTTTGGGGCGCCATGAAACCTTTCCAATCTTCACCAGAATCAGAACTGATAATAATACATATCTTCAACTTGAATGAAAAATATGGCCTTGCACTTAGCTCTGACCCATATTAGCCCCTAGCTGTGACTATATTGAAATCATTACAATTTGGTAAGAAAAGGACTTATCTCATTTGCTCGAATATAACCCCCGGGGTTTACAGGTTTCAATAGGCGCTTAGGGGGGTGTCTTTTCAAGAGGGGGTTACTATACAGAGAGGGACTTATACAAAGACTTTCCCAACATTCAAGTAGGGGGCTAAATTCTAGCAAATACGGTAGGTAACGGGGGGTTCAGAGCACTTTTTTACACTGTTGTAGCTTGCATCAGCTGAATGTGCTAGGCAGAGAGAAGTACATATAGAGAGCGGACACTCCTCTGGTTGGACCGTATATTTGCAGCTGATGGCTGCAAAACTGTAAACGAGAAAGTGGCTGGAGTGGGGAACACGGGTATAGGGGGGCCACTGTTAGGATAAGTGAGGTTAGGTGGTCCTATTTAGGGCAGCTTCGGTCTGATATGTTCAGCTGAAAAATCATTGTACACCCGTATTAAGCACTCTCTCCAAAAATTCCACTTCGTTCAGGTCAGGTACACTTTTGCCATGCTTGCTATGGAAGTGCTATGAAAGCCCAAACTATACTTTTTCTCAAAAACTCGTACAGCCTTAATTATGGGCTCTACTCCCCTCCTTAACACCTTGCAGAAGCCCACAACGTCGTTCTTGTCCAAGGCATTTCACGTGTCACTGACCGAGGACCTCAGGGACTCAATACTGATGGGGGTGGAGGACGGCTGGCTGAAAGTTGAAGCACTCAACAATATCCATAAGCCTGTCCCCGGCAATAGTCCACGTGACCACCCTCTGCCGTAGCTCAGATATTCTGAATGTTGCGCATGTTTGTTGCTGAATGTTTTTTTTGGAAGTGGCGAAGTGCAGAGAGGACCTCTAAGAACTGCCACCAATATCAACTACATAACTTCCACACTTAACCGCCAGCGGAGATCCAAAAGGTATGTACACGATCAGATGACGCATCCGACTAGCGTCTAAAAAGTCCCAAATCTCAATGTGATGCATACATCGGGTTTCATGGTATTAACGAATGATAAAGTAGTGGTGTAGGAGAAGGTGGTTTGATACCAGCTGCAGTCTCATAATCGGCGTGTATAGGATGTATACATGTACATTACCTCTCTCATCACTTGAGTCGTCTTCATCCTCTGCTTCGCCTCTCCCGGACGCTTCACTCTTGTTCACGTTCTTGGCCGCGGCTGCGGCGTGTGGCGGCGAAAACCTATTGACGACCCTGTTGTTGAGCGGTGGTGGCAACATGGGCGCGGCAGCAGCCGAGAAGCCGCTGCCACAGCACCGGCCGCCGGGACCCGCAGCCACTGAGTGTGGATGGCGATAATCAGCTGAGGCATACACCGGGTTGTCAAAATGATGGCGGTCTGAAAACATTTCTTTCTCTGAGATGCATGAACATAGCGATGCCTTCTCTTTTTTTCGCGCCAGCGAATAAGTGACACAGGAAAAGGCGTTCTCCCTTCCCCAGAAGTATGGGGCTAAGATGTATTACCCATGTTACTGGTAGTACCCTCTTGGTTGTCACTGTTACACCCCCAACATGGACGGACCCTCTTGTCGTCATCCAAGATGCAAAGAGACAATGGACGCTTGACATAGGAGCAGATGACACAATGGCCACTTAACCTCGAGTGCGTGCAAGGGAGAAAGTAACAAAAGCCTCCTAATCGCTCCAAGTACAATTCAGCAATATGTAGCATAAGAAGTCCTTACCCATGTTTTGGTGGGTAACGCACATTTACTGCGTAGGAGATGTTCTCCCATGTGGTAAAGTTAAATCCCCCCTCAGACATGTGTAACCACTTGGCTGGCCAACCCTGTACAGACAAATCAGCTGAAACTAGGGTGAGCAAACCAATGTATCTGGCGCAAGGTTTCTTAGAGAGTCTCTAGTAAATCTTGTCTAGCAGAGTTTGTCGCCAGCTAAAGCTGAAGCTTCGCTCCAGTAGGGTTAGTCCACTGACAGAACTATGCGAAGTGGACCAAAAGCTGTGACGTCACTGGAAGGAAAAGTGCGGGAAGTTCGAATATTGCTAGGTTGAAATTTCAGGTGACTTTGTCCAATATATTGCTGCCGAGTCCCGGGTCCCTTGGCAACACATGAAGTACCACATCGCCAAGGCCGTTGCAGACGGGCACCGCACAAGCGCTGTGACACTTTCGGTTTCTCGCAGGCGCAGCCATGACCAAGCATCTATTTCACCGAGAGATCCACAATGGTCGCAAACTCACGGCCGCCTCTTGTATCTAGGTTTTGGGATCGTTCTTTGTCTGTCGTTGTTCCAAGCATTTCCTTTTCTGTAAACAATGCTGCTGGTTCATTTCCTGTGTTACTTTGGACACAATGTGCTCGCTGATTGTCGAAAGCTCTCTGTGATGGCATGAAGGCAACGGTACTGACCTATCAAAAGTGAACTTTGCCAAGAAGGTCGTCGAGGTTGCACAGGACGAGACGACTGTGAAGACGTTAGAAAAGCACCATCTGTGGCCATCTCCAAAAGGGCTGAGAGCGATCACATGGACATTGCAGCATGTACTTTGTATTTGCAGCTTTGCTGCGCATTCATACGGCGCGAGTTGTTACCCCACAAAGTTTGGTCTTCCTGTGTCACAAGACATTTGAGACATTGACCCAGTCTGTGCATCACCCCCACCCATCGTGTGAACTTGTAACTGACGTGTGCGTATATATTGTATAACACTTCATGGTCAGGGGAGTCTGATGTTTACAATAACTCTGCTAAATTGAGACTTATTGTTAGCTGAAACTCTGACCACGGATTGTGCCAAAGGCTTTAAAAGGCGGAAACAGAAGACTAGAAAGCTTGGTATTAACACAAGCCGTACATGTGTGAACAGACCAGTTGAAAAAAATCAGCGATACTCTTTCCATACGCAAAATTTGAAGGCGAAACTGCTGTAGTGTGACATTTAAAACACGATGAATGAACTTCTCTCTCCCTGTTGAGGTGCCAACTAATGATAAGCGTGGCCAATCTCTTTGTTGTTGTTGTTGTTGTTGTTGCCGCTGCTGGTGAGCCTTTCGTTAAATTCAGACTTCGCCAAATCAACTATCGTCGATCACAGACGTTTCATTGTACCAAAGGTTGAAAAGCAGCAAAACTATTCTTAAATTGAGAGGCACCGGACTCGCTGCTTACTATCACCCCCATGGACAGTATGATATTAAGCGGTGACGGTGAAAAAATGAGCGGGGAGATTATGCACTGTTCGGATCGGTGCCATGACAATGTGTCACAATAAGCGGTTTGTGACATTAACAAGCGTTATAACATAAGCGGTGACGACTTTATCGTTCATATCAACTTAGACCAACGTAGTTGTGGCTGCGCGAAGCATGTGTTCTGGAGGTGTTACAATGCAAATGCAATAGAATCTTGATTTCGTAAACCTGACGGTGGCCAAAAATTGCGATTTAGTACAGCTTTTGTTGACGACCAACTGTCTACGTGCCAAATGCATAGTCTTGATTAAGCAAAGTAGGTCAAACATCAGCTTATTCTTCGTTGAGAAATTTTTTTGAAATTCATCTTGCCTTTGAACAGTAAATTTTTGGCCTTTTCTGTTAGCAAAGCCTGAACTCAAGCGAATTCTGGTGAATCCAGTCTAGTGAGAGGACAGACAGAACAATCATAGTGAGGATGTGTTTAAGAAAGTCGTCACCATCATTGCTCAAAAAACGCAGATTTCCCCAAGGAAGATCGAATTGAATTCGTGAACTCCATGACTTGATTGTTACGAGCTTCAATACTTCACCTCTTGCCTGCTCACATGCGACTTAAAAGGTGCTATAAAGGTGGTCTTCTGACCATTGCACGCCCCATTTATTCTTACGACCGTCCCACCCACTACTGACGATTTTCCCCAGTACATCTTTCCTCCAGTTGAAATCTTCTCGCTTTCCATCTGCTCCTTTGCTCCTTTGGCTTGAGGACTCACCAGGTTGAGTCCCCGGGTCCGCAATGTAGTGGACGTGCGCCAGCTCAGTCTTGAGCCTCTTCAGCCTCCGGTGGAAGCGGTAGTAGAGCATAATGGCGATGGTCACGCCGCCCAGGAACACCACGAGCAGGATGCCGGCCAGAGCACCCTAGATCGGAATGGAGTCCATCGCGTGTTGACCGAATATGCAACAACAGTGACAACAGCAACTTGTACCTGATCTGCAGACCGATCGACGTCGTCGATAGACGTCTTTCCACCCCCTATTGACGATGGAGGATCTGAAGTGGGCGATGAGCACTCGGGACCTGCTCAAGTTGCAAAAAGATGTGAAAGTCATTCAAAAGTCAGGTATCTGCTCAGTATCCATGGGTGCATTTTGGAATCAACGTTAATCACTTAAAAGAATGAGCTGAGCCACATCGGATCTGACGCTACCGACGTGACTTCATGTGCAACGCCTCTCCCGATGTCGAAGCTAAGACATTCCTTAATTGTTGTAAAGAAGACACCTCACCTGTGAAACCCGGCCTGCAGATGCAGCCAAGGGTGGGATCGCAGACGAAGTTGTTGTTCTTGCACTGGCACGCCCTGTAGCAGTCTTCACCCCAGTAGCCTTCAGGACAGAGCTCCTCGCATCTATGGGGGGGGGGTTGGTCGGTAATGAAATACTACTGCTCTTACGTGTTAACAAAAGAATGGACATTTATCAGAGACCAGCGACTTTGGCGAAGTACAACGTGTCGAGACGCGACGCACACGTTCTCAGAGAGGCTTCAGTGTTAAAACGGGATTCAGTCCCGTTTTAGCATGATCTATGATTCTGCATGACCGACTCGACCAGCTCGAATACTTTCTTGTCACAAGTACTAAAAGGATCCAGCTACCGACCAGCCTGCTAGAAATGTCAGTCTATCGAGCATTATCAAATGGTGCAGCTGTGTCTAGAAGACTCTCTGACTCGACACAAACTGTTTACAATGATGTTCGGGTCGGACAAGATCGGAGAACTTTGCACCATTTATATCTTCTCAACAGTTATTGTTATTATCATTATTCAGTTCCATCGAATTATAGTCCTTGTGTCTGTCACAAACTCGCTAGAAGCAGATATGACATTTCTAGGCAACTTCTCGTAAGTCAGCTAAAAAGAGTGGGCCAGAATTCATTCACTTCACCAAGCTAAAAGGCTGTAACATGTGTAACAAAACCCTGCGACCAATGTGTTCTAACGATGAAGAAGATGCCATACCAAAGACGTATATGATTGTTTGAGTATATGCAATACGTTGGATCGACATCAGATTCAACAGTTTCACCGACGGATAGTTGTTCCTGGCACTCCGCTATTGGCCATTCTTTTTCATGGTTTCTCTCATCAGTTCTTTGAAGGGCACCTGATTCATCTCCCGGATCTTCAGCCTGATTCTCTGCTGTCGTAGTTTCCCAGTCTTCCTCCTACCTCAATGCCGCCCACAAATCTGGAATTCGTTGGGTATTTGGCAAACTTGGCTGGTTGGCGTTCTCTGTAATCTGGGAGACTTTGAGCTCATCCAGCAATCAAGTCTTTCTTTGGCAATGAGTTGACGCCAAATCTGGCCAAGAATAGCATAACGCTTGACCAAGAAAGGTTCAAGTGCTTTTTTATGGGCTCCTCTTGACGGACGTTGCCACAGGTGTATGGACTGCTCCGAAATTCCTCTCTCGGAGATGCCAACACCAGCTTTCAACTTGGTCGGGAACCTTGCCTTGCCCGGAGGCCCTGGTGACGGCACCCTGCCAGGGTCACCATCACACTGGGAGAATCTGAACTTTCCACTAACGTAGTCATTTCTGGAGGAAAAGTCGCTCTCCTCCTGCCCGATGGAGAACGAATCATGAGCGGGAAAAAATCTCACCTTTTGGTTTCAGCCCCTGAGTTTGTTCTGAAGATGAATTTCTTCTTAAAATACTTGACTTTTCTATCATAACATAATCTCTGACTTCTCCAGGACAGCTTCTGTAACAGTAACCCGATCCACTGACACCAGCTCAGCTTTTCTCTGCCTATGCTTGCCATTCTTGTGACAGTCGGTCCAGCATAAACGTTCGTAACACGAAGATCTCTGGATAACGTTGACATCGTAGTCCAACAACCTCTGGTGAGCCCCTACGTGCGAGATTCTGACTTTAGAGGCTCATTTTCGGGTGGAAACAGTCTCTCCGTGCTTTGCTGCCTTCACGGCATTGGCTTCAGTGCGGCAAGATATCGCCGGCGGACATCCAGATCCCGGAGCGCGCCGCATTGTCCCAGCGGCCGTTATCCTCCTGAGGACGCAGTAGACCCTGGACCGGCACATCCACTGCGTTAAGAAATGCACTACGGTGCGTTTTTCCCAATTCTTCGCATTTTGCAGACAGCGCCGTTATTTTCCGACGTCATCAGGCAAAAAGAAGGTACTCACCCTTCTCTGGAGAGGCTGGAACATACTACGATCCTGGGCATTCATTATTGCTCAAATAAATGCAGCAGTCGCTCTAAAATGTAACACTTGATGCGTGTCGTAGTCACTTAGTAATTAAAAGTCGCCATTTTTTGGTCAACAGGTTTTGGCCCAGTTCGTGCTAACGGAGCTGTGAGAGACGTCATTTCAAACTACGTAGGAATCATTTCCCGAAGAACAGGTTTTGAGTTAATCGAGCAATTGTTGCCTAAGCTGGGACTCCCGAAAGAAAATGACGGAAGTCGTCTTTTTTTCCCGGTCTTTCTGCCACTTTCCAGAGCTTGGACATTTTCATCATTGCAGGCGATCTTCAAAAAGCCTTGACAAAGCTGGTAGCGGTGAAATATGCTATAACAGATCTTTGACCTCGTCAGCATCTAAAATTTGGAAGATAAGAATTCTGTGGAAATTTGTAAAAAAAAAAAAACCCTGTTCAGCTGAAACATTAAGTTGGAGACTAAAGAATGGTTTGATCGCGATCTCTTTGATAGCAAGCAAATTTTCAGTCCCCTCTTTTTTTCAAAAGATTCTTAACACAGCTTTGTGGGTGATCTCGCGGTTCACTCATAATCATTCAATTTTGGCGAACTTAATCCTGGCTCACCCTGTAGAAACTTTCAGTTTTCGACGATCGCCACAATTCTTGTTCACCGATGTTCGTCAATCCCTAACCTTGGAACTTTGTCCCAGGAACAGCAGCAGCGCTTTACAACTTCATAGGCCAGACGGAAAGTAAAAGCATGCCTACCTGGTTCCAGTGTAACCGGGTCTGCACTTGCACCGCCCATCGACCGGGTTGCAGGCTGCCTCGTTGTGGCAGTAGCACTCATGGGTGCAGTTCGGACCGAAGGTCCCCGGCGGGCACGGCTCCTTGCACTGCGGTCCCTTCCAGCCTCCCCGACACCTGCACTCCCCGGTCACGTGGAAGCACTGCGCGCCGTTCTGGCACGAGCACTGACCCAGGCACCGTCGTCCGAAGCTGCCCACGGGGCAGGGCTCGGAGCAGAAGAAACCTGGACGGGGAACATGACAAAAAACACGCCAATGACGACCAAGGAACATGCAATTCAAGTGTAAATACTATGAATATCGCCTCTCAGCACGTGATGGCACACAAGGAATTCAATTGAGGGCCCTCTCTCTCATTGATGAATTGATATTAGCCAGTTATAATAAACTTAAAGTGTTCAGGCTCGACGTTTAAGCGTCAAAGGTGGAATACTCACAAGTGCAGCAGAGATGATGAAAATATCGTCTTCACAAAAAGTGGGCCACCATTCATGCCTTCACTCTTGTTTCTGAGGCTCATTTTCAGTGTCAATCACTTACTTTAAGGTTGAGCAAGTCAATGTTCACGGTCTTGAGTGAAAGGTCTGATGCTGACAATTCCTTACATCTTCGGACATTTCTTCTACTGCCTTTCCATTCATCCTCTCGCCCACTCCTACGCCCATAATCTCGGACAAGCTTGTCGACCTCTCCTGCCCTAACTACTGGACTGACCAACTTTAACGTTGTCACCATGTTACATCTACATGAGTCGACGTCGGAATTGTTTGTAGAAACCTAAGAAATGAGTAAAAAACCTAAAACGCCTTCTTGCGGCCAAAAATTCGATAAGAGAAATGCAGGAAAAGGGAAAAATCAAGAAAAAAAAGTCCAGGGTAATATGAGAAAGCAAGGGATCGAAAGTAAAAAAAGTGACCTGAGTCACTCACATTGCTGAAATCCTGTACCTAAAAGTCCGAAGTCTATGCACGAGTCACCCTGTACACTGCGCTTGAATGAGCCTAAGTATACCTGTGAATCCCGGCTTGCACTCGCACTGGCCCGTGAGGAAGTGGCACGATCCGTAGCCCGAGGTGCACGTCTGGCACGCCTGCTTGCAGCCCATCCCGTAGAAGCCCTTGGCGCACGGGCGGTCGCACTTGGGACCCGTGTAGCCCTTCTCGCAGACGCAGCGGCCTGAGGTAGAAGCAGAAAAGGACACGACTTTCCAGGCCTGCTTATTTGCTTAGGGTTTCTTTTTTTTTTGCAAACTAATTTGCGCAAACCGTTACCTGATTGTGGCTCGCAGGAGCTTCCATTTTCGCAATCGCACTTGTTCTGGCAGTTGCTGCCGAATCTGCCTCGCTCGCAGAAAGACTCACAGCGGACTCCTAAAAAAAGTAACGACGAAACTTATTGTCTTGCGCTGAGGCGTGTGCACTGCTGGAAAAGTCTGGTAGAGTAAGCGATCCCTTAAAGAAACGCTCGAGATTGCAATTTCTTGCCTGCCCTGTAAAAAGCAGACGAAATAGCTCCTGGAACGCCTTAAAAAGCGGAGGCAAACTTTACACACTTTAAAAGTACAAGAGATTACATCTGTTGGTGAAAACGACCTCTGCTACCTTTACCTACCTTTTAATGGAGTCGTTGCCGGCCTTAAATTAGGGGTGGACGATGAAAGAAAGAGCTCGAATTCATTTTGGGTTAGCCAGGGTGCACGATATTCATGCAGGATTCCATCCGTGTCTATCCCTAGTCTGCAGTGCACATAAGAGGAAGCAGGAAAAAAAAACAAAGGAGCAGAAAAGTTTGCAGGAAAAGGGCTACCAAACTTTTTGGGCATACTCAAAATCACTTCAAGCATCGCCTGGCTTTCTCAAGGATATTTGCTGCACACCGCGGAATCTTCAGGACTCCAGTTTGCATCCTTCATAACTATGCTCTAAATACGACTGCACCAGCATTGTTGGAGGAGCTCTGCTTGGCTGTTCTCATGAGAGCATCTCCTATGTTGTGCGAGTGTGTCAGAAAGAAAGGAAAAACTCACACGAATCCTCCTCAGCTGACCCACTTTCACGCACTGTCTAACTGCCATGGATAAAAAGAGGCACAGGGGGGATGTGATACCCACCACGAACGTACAGGATATGAGGCCCGATCTACACTGGCGAGCTTTTATCATCTCAGAACTGACAGTCTGTGGGTGATGGATCAGTGAACGTCACTCACGTTTGCCAGTGTAAACGCGCCCTAAACGTGGGTGTTGTGGAAAAACATGGCACTATTTGTCAGAGGGAGCAGAAAAAGCGTACTGCGTACTACAGGACAGCAGACAACTGTATGTACCTAATGCAACACATTAGGCTGGTACGATAGGGTGGTGTGATTTTTGGCAATTTTGGCAAATTTCTCCGGTAACATTGATATCCCCGTTTGGTTTGATGTGAACTGCAGTTCGAATACTTTTTTGACAGCACCTCCCCAAAAAAGGGCCACGGCCTTGCAGAGGTAGTCCAGAGAGAAGGGCTTCTGGAGCGGTGGGTGCTGCTCCAAGGAGCCTCAATTGAAAATTTTATTCAGCGAGGAGCACCTCCTGAACAAAAGACCATAAATTAGACTTCTTCTCCTCTCTAGTCAATATGTGGCTTTAAACATTGAAACTTTGAAAAAGGCTAACACTTTCATAGTTAACCACATTAGTCAAAAGTCCATATATATACTTTGGATGCGTGTCAGAAGCCCGACGACTATTAAAACAAAAGACGCTATTGATATTATTTTTAAATGTTTTCAAATGTTTTCCTACATAAAAGTCGCAGTTCTTATCCACGCTTGGATTTGGAAAAGCCTCTTGCCAAAAGTCAGATCACCCGACTGCACGGGTTGAGTTACAACTTTTCTGCATTCTCATCAAGTAAGTTTTCGTACATACATAATTACATATATTTGGCAGAAGGTTGAACGTTCGAACGTGGCAAGGCCTCCTGAGCCTTTTTCCAGCGGATATTTTGACAATGACTTCTGGCATTGCGTCCCAAAGTCACTTTTAAGTCCTGTGTCATAACTGAACACACTAAAATACCGGTCTTGTGTCTGGTGGAGAAGTTACTCACCTCTGTAGCCGTCCTTGCAGATACATTTTCCACTGACGGGGTCGCACCCCTCGGAATTAGCCGGTTCGCAGTTGCACCGGTATGCGCACCCGATGCCGAACCGGCCACGGTCGCACGGGTTCTCACAGTGTCTCCCCTTGAAGCCCGAGGGGCATCTGCAGGTCCCTGTTGCGGCGAGAAGAAGATGGAAAACTACATGCAAAAAAGTTTTTCTTTTTCTGTTTTTTTTTTTGTACCGTCAATGTGGTTGCAGGATGCTCCGTTCTGGCAGGCGCAGATTTCCTGGCAGTCCTTGCCAAACTTGCCCGCCGGGCACGGGGTGTCACAGAATATGCCCGTCCAACCAGGTGGACACATGCAGCGCCCGGTGGATGAGTGACACCTGTTCAAAGGGATGTGTGGTAGACGCATCTTTCTGTACACGCACGACCCAACCCTTCTCCCTCCCCGCACACACACGGACGTACAAACATACAGGGTGTTCGCATATTTTGGCAGTACAGCCTATAAAATAAGATGTCTATTTAAAGGTTCAAGAACATGTCAAACCTAAGTAGATTGGCATTGCTGGAAACTACTAAGCAACCATAGATGACTTCAAGCAAAGGGCTGACCTTCAAGGTCAGGCTCAAGGCCTGCATTTCTGCATATGACGGCCATTTTGAAAGATATATGCAAAGAGATGTGTTCACGAAGAACCTAAAACAACAGACGTTTCCTGCACCTACAACAAGACTTGATTCGAGACAGTTTTTCCTGTCTTTCAAAAAAGTTGGGCTAAAGGGAGTCTTCCGGGGGCAGTTGTCCACTGTTAGGTTATAATAAGTTATGTTAGGTCGTCCAGAAGTCCATACTGATCAGCCGTTCCAAAGAAACTGTACCACTCTCGCACTAACACACGCTTCCCCACACCCACACACAAGAAGGAAAGGATACATGTAATGTATGTGCATTTTTACAAAACTTGGCTCTTTGAAGAATTGGGGGAAAAGAGAGATTTCTGGTTAGAGGTGAATGAACAAAGTGAGTGAACACTCAAAATCACTAGAGCGGATTTGAGGGCTGACTTCTCTCTACTCAGAACTTTTTTGTGCACACTCAAGCAGACAAAACTTACTTTGCTCCATTCTGGCACTTGCACTTGTACCGGCACTCCTTGCCATAGAAACCGGCTGGACACTCCTTGTCACACCTGGAGGGGAAAAGAGACACACACAGGCACAATTTAGTGAAGAGCTTCCGTTAACTCCCCCCCTGCTACGCCCATGATCTCTTCGACCCGAGGCCTAGAAACATTTGACTGCACAAGTTACCTTCTCGGGGATGACTTTCCAGGCTGACTCCCCCTTTTCCTGCCTGTGGTAACCTCTTGAACAGCAACTTCTACTAAATCAGGGATACCTTGAACAAATACAGGACAGGAGGCCGATGCTGCTGTGCTGTCATTGTTTAACACTGTCTCCAGATTGCAAGCCGGTGACCGAAATGGCCCTGATTCAAAAGTTTCTAAATAGGAACTTTCACAATCAGCCAAACTCTGAACAAAGTGGCGATTTCAAAAACTGCCAGGGGCTGCATAAATCCCAAAACTTTTCTGGTCAAACGTATTAAAAAGAGCCAAATTTGAGGTTTGGGTCCCCAAGCAGAGCGAACCTGGCAACTACCAAGACTCATACATGAGAAATTGCTCAGGATTTGAGACTGCCCTCCTATACTGGATTTCTTTTAGGGTTTCCCTGACTAAATAAAGACATGTCCTACGCTGATGGCAAGGAAGAGTGGGCTGCATTGGAACAAGGATTGGAAGGGCTTTCTCCAGAAGTGCACAGTTTTCCCAAATACTTAGTCACTGAGTTGCACACTGATATAGGGTGAGAAACTGTTCATAGTTCTACGCTGGCACCACAAAACGTAAGTAGGATCAGAAGTGACGGAAAGATAGCTTACAATTTGCCGGTGAATCCGGGTGCGCAGGTGCATGCGCCGGAGGCCGGGTCGCAGAAGGCATCATTCTTGCATTCGCACACCTCGCGACAGTCGCGGCCGAATCTGTAGACCGGGCAAGGCCTGTGGCAGTGATAGCCGGCGAAGCCAGACTTGCAGATGCACGAACCAATCCACGGATGGCACCTGTCGTAAATGAGCACTGTTTGACTTTTGCCTCAAACTGTCTTGAAACAACCACTTGAGCACGATTTTTTATTATTTTCAAAATGCATTCATTGGCAGTGGCGACTGATGAGGGATATAAGATCCTATTCCATGGGACTGCAACTGGTCGACGCAAAAAGGCCGCCAAGGGGGTGGGCCAAGGGACCTTGGAGGAGGACGTGGGTTAATGTGGTCATCACCAACTTGAATTATTCTTATGAAACGTGACTACGTTGAACACAAAGTTATTAGCACATTTTTCCGCCAAATTTAATGCTAAACAAGCCATCTATGATAAAATCAAAGCCACTTGCAAACAGTGGTGCAACTATGCTTCGCTTCAAAAATAAGTACCTATTTCTTCGCTCAAAGGGTTGCACTTTAGAGTAAACAGATTATGTTGTCCCCCTTGTCTAAAATATAGTTGAACCAAGGGTGCCACCAAACACCAACATTGAGTGCAATTGCATCTCTAGAACCTTTTGAAGGATATGCGCTACATGAAAATCTTTAGCGGGCATTAAAATGCGATCCAGAATTGTCACTGTAAGCGAATCGTCACTACACCCGAGGCCCCCTACTAAATACCTGACCCAACCTGGCACCCCTGACGGACAAAGACAATATTTTGTAACCAGGGGGAAGGTGGAGCGAAAGTTTTCTGAGACCTAGTGCTGTACTAATCACGGTTTCGTCGATCTCGATCCGATCAAGCAACCTCCAAAATTGATCCAATCGAGAGACAAATTCGATCTTGATCCCCTGGTGTCCAAGTGCATAAACCTGGGTGCTGAAGGCAGTATTAAGGTGCCAGGGTAAGTAAGGGAGCAACTTATTGTGATCAAATATGGATTGTTGCCGTCCAAAGAAGTCACAGCTGGGTTCTGTTGATCCCGCGGATTTTTATTCAGTAGTAAAGCGAATGTCTTTGTCACTAACACACTGACAGAGACAGTGTCGGTAATCTCTAACAATCTGACTGCCAGAGCTATTTCAATGGGAGTTCAGTCACTCTCTTTCAATATAAGTGAGCTATTCGGCACCAAAGCTTCGATTATTCGATCTACTCCCCTATAAACTAAATGTGATGCACCAGGTTTTGCCAACCCTAAAAGCGCCAAGACAAAGGGACAGCGGAGCATAAATTGGCATAAAAGTTGCCACTAAATATCAGTCTGGGTCACAAGTCTTGATCAAACCCCGGCAAACTTCCTGGGAAAGCATTTCTATATGGACATTTCAACGTTCTTGAATGAGTAGTTTTGCTAGTAAGTGAAAGATCATTGGCCTTCAAGGTCAGGTGCATCAATATCTGTGTTAGTGCAGCGGAGGCCGTTCATGTTCGTGTGAGAAAGTTGTGCATAGAAATCACTGGAACCCAAGCAAACAAATCGGATCGGATCAAATCCCCCCTTCAGTCCAGTGACTTCCACTGCATTGAACTTTCTTTGTCCAAATGAGTGCATTAGCTTTGCGAGTCATAAACGGAAGCGGGACAAAGGCCGGGTGATCGTTACCTGTCCGAGGAACACGCACTGCCACGAGGCTGTGATCACCAACCCGCCAAAACACCCCTTCCCCCCCCCCCCCCAAAAAAAAAAATGACGAGAAAACCCTCAATTTTGACGAGAAACCCCCATATTCGACGAGAAACCCCCCAAATTCGACGAGAAACCCCCGATCCCAATCCTGCTGGTGCCTTGCCAACTCCATACCCCACGCGCTTGCTATGACTCCCCCACTCTCCTTGCTGATGCAGCGTATTTGTCTAAAAGACAAGTCCCCCCGGAAAAAAATCCCCCAGTGCAACTGCGGCCTCAGCACAAATGTTCTGCGCTCTTCCAGCGTTATTGACCTTGTCGCGCAGAAAATCGTGTGAACAGGAGATCAGTAAAGAGTAAGCCAAACATGACAAATTCCCCAAAGAAAGAGCGGTTGGAAAATATCGGCGGCGGATATTCAGCCATAAATCTCCCTCCCATTGATCCTCCTCCTTCCCCTCACTTTTTGCCGCTTTCACCTCCCGGAAAAACAAAGAAGAGGGATCAGGAAGGAGGAGGAGAAGGAGGGAAGCAAACCTAGAGAGGGTCTTGCTGTTATCGGATGGCACCATAAAAGTTGGTACATTAGCATTAGAACTTCTCCATTTCTTGACTTTACTGTACAGCAAAGCACAGCACAACGCAGGACCGGACAGGACAGCACCCTGCAGTGCAGGTGGCGGGCAGGCATTAGTCGTG
>JAAUXU010048390.1_pt1 | contig 18436 bp, 15 predicted proteins | sample 7278151 | NCBI WGS metagenome assembly JAAUXU01 (sample SAMN14350113, study PRJNA611818) | marine sediment metagenome | isolation source: surface marine sediment (1.8m) | place: French Polynesia: Moorea | collected 2018-08 | reverse complement strand
TCCCCAACAATAACCACCCAAAAACCCGCCCCCCCCCAACCCAATAACCACACCCCCCGGCAAAACAAACAGGGGGGGGGGGGGCTGTTTCTGTATCCCTCTACCCTACCCTAACCCCCCCTCCCCCCCCCCAGCTCGAAAAGAGAGCGACCGTCTTATAAATTTATGAGGTGCTCATTAAAAAGCTCTTTGGATTTCTTCTTGCACTCGCTTTTCTCTTTCTTTCGTCGCTGTTGAACGAAGTTGAATGCGATGTGAGCACTACATACACATACTTTCTTGACGCTCCATACATACGCACTTCTCCCCCCTCTCTAAGCGGTGCTACATACTAATGTTCAGATGGAAGGGAAAGGGGGGGGGGGAGAAACGTCCCCCCGGGATCTCGGGGAGAGAGCATGGAGAATTGCAATCCCTTCTTTACCCCTGAACCGGTGCGGACGGTACTGTTACAGCGATCTGTACACAGCGGGTGCTCCGTTGGTGCACGGCAGATCCAGTGCAGTGCTGGATAGTGCTGCTTCTATTCTTTTGTAAGGGATCGATTTGACAATCTGCGCACGTTCGGGTAATTTCACGGGTAAGCCTTGTCTGCTATCAACGCTTCTCTCTCTTTTTACTTTCCGCCTTCTTACCCCTCGTTTATGCGACTTCGTAAGGAAGTCAAGGGCGTCGCCGAGAAGTGGCTACTGGATCATGCCGTCAATTACCATTGACAGTACAAGAAAGGATTGGCCTCGCTCGCTGCAGTCTGCGTCAGTCCAAAGAAAATAAAAAAGAGGAGGCATAGTGAGGAACTGACAGGAGTTTTTCCGGGCTTTTCTGTGCTAAAGTTGCAGGAAAAGGTCTTATAAATGCGTCGACCTGTAGTGACTTGAGATCTATGGCGACGGACTTTGAGCTGCTGTCGTAACAGTACTGTACTGAATTTGGCTTGGATCCTGACAAACAACTGATGTCGTCTGAGCATTAAACAAATCTTCTGTCACGGTAAAACTTGGCACGTTATCAAGGTCATCAAGACTGTTTTGGTTTGCTTACGTGGCGCTTTAAGCAGAGACTGGCGTCATGTGCAACGAGTATGACTCAACACTACAGGAGAAGTGTGTGTGTGTATGTTTTTTTATTAAAAAAAGCTTCAGAAAATGTGACTACAAGGGGGAGGTATGTGACATTGTATGTGACAATGAGGAAAAATCAAGCCTGCTCTCCTCTGAAGCTGGTACTGACAACGTACGGATGGACACACTGCTCAAAGTTTTCCTCAATCTCCTGCATCTCCCTTTAAGACTATGTGCAAGAGGAATTCGGAAGAGAACTTCATCAATTGCTGGAATGCCACACTCGAGGGAGTCGTCTTGTAAAAATAGTCTGTGTGTGTGAGAGAGAAGTACTGTCGACTTGAGAATGCCAGGACAGACAAAGACGTGAAAAAGTTGGATTGGCTCACCAAAGCTCTCAAACTAATTCAGACTGGCTGTCCTGCATCCTCGGGGGCAGACGATCTGATCACCATGATGCTAAAGGTTCTTGACTTTCTTCACAGAGCTCATGGGACACCACCTCTTCAGACATGAGTGCACAGATGGCACAAAAGCATCGACCACACAGAGGTGGACGATGGAGACCTGGACGTTTGTGTTCTGGTCGTGCACTGCTGGAGGTCAGGAGCGAAACTTTGCTGCAGTCAGCCCCACTTTTCCACCGCGTCGTTCTCACCTCCTTCCTGAGAGATTCTCAGCTTCAAGAATAAGAAGAGGAGCTTCCGGAAGTCTTTGTCAGAGCGTCTGTCTTCTCGTCCGTATTGTGCACCAGTGATATAGAGAGGCAATATTAGTGTGTTGTGCGTGCACCTTGCGTCTCTTGGACCTAAAGCGTCAAAAGTCGCTGTCACCTCCAAGACGAGCTTTTTGGCCTTGTTGGAGGCCTTCGCAGACTCTCTAGCCAAGGACTCGACATCAGATTCCTTCATGACTGTGTTGCTACTGCTGTCTGTCAGCAAGGTAAGTGAGTCGACCTCCACAAATGCGGAAACATTGGGATCACCGGTATGCCAAAGTGTTTCCCCAGGCCGAAACACTCAAGCAAACTAGTGAGGTTTCACGGGTGCATCAAATCACAGACCATAAAAACGGACCTCGTACAAAAACTTGAACGTTCAGTCGGGGAGGATAACAAAATCCAGCATCAAGCATAGCAGAAGAAAATCTTTAATTTCGCGAGGTAGGAAATATTCAGCCTCTAGCTCTTGAGCGAGAGGCAAACTCTGACCCTTGGGTCTGAGTTTTGTACATAGTTGCCACAACATGGAAGATGGCTCACAAGTGCTTTTTCATCATACATATTTTTTAATTTTGGAAAATCCCGGGGATTCCTGGAAAAGGAAAAGTCTTGTCCTCGTTTTTCCGGTCTGTGCGCATTCCCCGGCTAACCTGCTAAATCCTTGAGCTGGTCCTGCTCTCTTTCTCTTTTACTCTGTGTGTGCGGGCACATCTGTGTCAAGGACCTCAGACTGCAAACTAGCGGGCAAATTAGTATTTATCTAATCTTCATGATAGGTAATGCAAAGTCCTTATGATAGTAAGCACTCCATAATAAGTACCTACAATAATAAGCACTCCATAATAAGTACTTGCAATAGTAAGTACTCCATAATAAGTACTTACAACAGTGAGCACTTCATAATAAAATTACCTATGATAGTAAGTACTCCATAATAAGTACTTACAACAGTAAGCACTTCATAATAAAATTACCTATGATAGTAACTACTCCATAAAAAGTACTGCACAGTACTCATTATGCATAGTTCCACTGCGTCCTCCTGCTCACGGAATGTGGTGGGGGATAGCAGAAAACCGCTGGTGCCCATTAGGGCCGCAAACCTCAGCAGAAAAGCTTTTCGTCATTTGAGGAGAACAAGAAAAAAAAAAAGATTCTTCCATCCTTATCCTTGCTCGCTTCATGAAGCCTTTCCACCAGCTCGTAGAAAAATTCTCATGCTGGCCGTCCTATGATCGCAGTCTCATTCCACACCACTCACGAGAGGTACCGAATAAAGTTTGTGCGCAGAATTTTTTCATAAAAATTTGCAAACTGAAACTTTCCATTTCCAACTACTCAAGCGCAAATCTGCCCCTAAGCAGGGCACAAAAAGCTCGTAGATTCGTAAAAGGGCTTGCTTTCGAGGTAATTCAGACAAGCCTGGCACTGATGCATAGCCTAGCCTAGCGGAGCGGAGCAAAGCGGGCCCCAGCAGAGTGCACCATTCTGCTGCACCAGGCGAGATCTGCAGAAACAGACGCTCACACGTTCGGAGACATTTTCACATTATGCATGTGCAGTACATCTGGCTTCCACTCGACGTGAGGCGGCCGAGGAGGAAAAGGGATCGTCGGGGTAAGTAGGATGTCCTCTGCTTGAGATCCTCAATCCTCTGGAGGAGACAAGGATGGGCGGCCGAGATCAGGAGAGCAGGGAAGAAGATTTGGCGTAGGAAAACAAGTAATTTCACAACGAATGAGAGCTGAAATCATCGACGCCGTTTCAATTTGTGTGCGCGTGTGTGTGCTTGAGTGGTGTGTGTGTTTGTAAGAGAGAGACAGAGAGAGAAAGCGTTCATCCATCATCATAACTGCACTTAGCAAAACCAGGAGGGAGATTCCTTCTTCTCATTAGCGAAAGTTGCCCAGGCTGCCCAAACAGCACCAGCCCAACGATCATCCTTCTTTTAGACCTTTGGCAGAGCGGGCAGCTGATGATTACTCACAGGTTTACAACCTTTCAAACAGATGATGGTGGGTAGTGGATTGAAAGAAAGAGAGCAGAGAAAATGGAAAAAGCCTGTGAGGGCAGCCAGGAGGTGTGCGTACAGTGGTCTCTGCTTAATGTCTCATTGCGTCATTGCACACTTTTCCAATGTCCCAAATCGTGTGTTTCAAATCCCCCCCCTTCGCCTAAACGCACACAACTCTGCAGGTCTGGGAAGGCCATGTGGCGTATGTACAAAAAACATGCTGGCAGAAGCTGAAAGGTTTTTAACCACGCTGGTAAAAACGACTTGAGACTCCAGAATGGTGACAATGGCTCCCTGGAGCATTTCCTTGCCCCCATTTTGCTTCGGCAGCTCCAGAACAAGTCACACTTGACAGCTTTGTGAATGAACAGTGATCCCCTTATCTTGCAGTTTCATCGCACACTGCGCAATCGAACGTTTTTTCGTCGTCTCTGGGATGAGCATTTTAGCGGAGACCAATGGACGTGCGTACTCACATAATGGTTACCGACCGGGCTTGCAATTTGGGGCCAACATTTGGCTTGGAACCTGTCATCGTTTGTTTGGACCTCTGAGGAGAGGGACAAGAAGATGTTGAACTTGAAAAAGACGCATTTAGTACCTGTTTGGGTAGGGATCTGCCTACTCGAGCAACACGTCCAGACCAAAAGAACCAACCCTTGTGCATCTTGTGGCACTGGCACTGTCTAGGATTACGTGACGTTATGAAGAAAAAGTCAAAATCATTTCAAAGTGGAGGAATCAGTGAAGAGGCGACAAGGACTGAGGATCAGCAGTGCCACGTGAGACCATGCAGAGTTGAGAACATTCTCATGTTAAAATTGTAAGTTTACAAAAGTCGGGCATAATTCGAATAAATGAAGGAGGAAGGGAGAATATGACTACACGGTCCTATCGGTGTCCAGTCTGAACGAATCCATGACTCTTTGTGAGAGGCTGATGTCATGTTTCCGTGGTGAGTTTTTATTGCTGACTAAATTGGTGAGAAAAGGATTAAGCTGAATGAGCAGCACAAAAGCATGAGGTGACTTAAGATAGGTTTCAAACTGGAAGAACTTCTTTCGGGTAAACTTATACAGTGTAAATTCGATGAAAAACGTGCAAGTTGAGGATTTCTACCATGTCTTCTGTATCGAAGATGGACTGTGCATCACAGTCCATCTTCGATACAGAAGACATGCGAGAATGACGTCCTGCGCACTTGTGCTTTTCGCAATTCACCCCATTGTCACATAAGACCATTCGATATAATGAACAACTTCGACAACGCAAAGTCATTGGTCGAAGGTTGACTGCATCATATTTATCACCGTACATAATGCGCATGATACCCTTAGAAAGGGACGCTGCTTGTTAACGGATTGAGGCTGGCTGAACTGCCTATATATACGTGTGTGTTTGGACTTGCTTTTAGAAAGCCAGAGCTTTTGCCAAAAAGGTGTTGCTTGTCAACTTATAGCAACGTTAGGCTGACATATCACAGCCTCTTCACTTCCACGACTTTTTTGTTGCGATACCAGAGTGCGAAAATGGGTTGCTGTACAGTTGGAACAGTCGACCCATTTCACGGTTTTGATCCCGTGACCAAACAAACCATGCAAAGTCACACGCAGCAATTATACCAGTGATGCCGCTATCACACAGTAAGTAAGAAGGTGATTAATTCCAAGGAGTGGTTTTCCCCATGAATTAACTTTGTTTAAAGAGGTAATGGCACGAACAATTTGTGTGCTTGTAGAAATGTTATCTTTACTGTTATCTTTCTTCCTCTTCGTCCTCTCCGGGACTGTCGTGCCTAATATGTTGAACTCCCCGAGCAGGAGGTGCACATTACGTATTTAAGGACAACTGTGATGTGATTCTGCTTCGTTCACTTTACAGCCTCTTCTGTTTCAACTCTTTATAGCACTCATGCCAAATGCACAAACACGTACGTGCCTAATTCCTCCCTTTGAGTGTGTATTCCCCGATGAGCAGTAAAGCTTCCAAGTACTCCTGAAGTACATGAGCTGAGAACATTGCTTTGAAATAACATGAATCGCTCCCTCTTGAGATGTTTTCGTCTTGCTCCTGCATCTAGGCGGCTTGGTGCTGCGAAGTCTATGCTCGAAGTTAGATTTTTATGAAGTGAAATCTTGAGAGAACTTTGACGCTCTCCCTGAGACCGAGGCTGCCAAAACAAATCGAGGACTGACGGTGTGCGTACGTATGAGCCAAAGTGTTGGCTCAATTGTATTGCCAGACTTGTCCAATCAATCTTTAACAGGGGGTAGAGGGAGAAAGCGGAAAGCGATAAAAGAGAAGACGAATGCTGCCCCACTTGTGAGAAATAGTAGCGTCATTTCGGTGTGACTGCGGAAGTGTAAAGCTCGCTTATTAACGTTTTCTTCGTTATGTTTTACGTTGCAGAATCATTCTTCCACCGGGCACCCGGGGAAGCTACTGCAAAAGACGGAACTGCTACAGGGTGCTTCACATGGACGTCTGACTTTCCAATAGTTAGCTTTAGTTGCCCTCTAATATCATTCTCATCAGAGACTCAACCCTGAGAGCCTAAATAACTCTGAAAGGGGCCTCTGTGATGCATTCATTTCTCAAAGTGGAGGCCTCTTGCAGGAAGATACACATCTTTTAGCAAATTCTTACTGGCTGGAATGATGCAAAAAGGATATCAGACGTTCACCCGGTGGTGGTGGCGAAACTTCGACGGACGTAGGATAAATTCGGCTGGAGTTTTGCCAACGTGTAAGGTCGGTAAAGATATCGAGCCAAATGGAAGGGATTCTTATCAGTCTCACCCCCCCCCGCGAGAAGAATACGAGAGCGAAGCGCAGCCATTGGACCGAATGACATGAATGATACACAACATTTACTGCCCATGTGTTTGTTGTCATTGTTGTTGTTGTTGGGGGTTTATGTAGGGTGAAAGGCGGATGGGTCTTCCCTGTACCCAACCCCTGCTCCTTTCTCCATCCTTCTCATTTTCTCTATTCTCTCTGTCTTCTAGCTGGTGGGGGAAGTCCCTCTCTAGTCCTAGAAAAGTAATATGATGCTTCAGTGCAGCCAGATGAGGCGACCTAACTCACTCTGTTGTGCTTCATGCAGCGGGGTTCTGGTCACGCATGAAAATACCCAGAAACTGAACGCACGTTGCGGCCCAGTTTGTTTGTGAATACCGAATACGATGGGACTGCGGGTGTCACAAAAAAAATTCACTTCAACTGTAAAAAAGAACCATAAAATATGCTCAAATTCATACGGAAACTAGTCCTTCTTTATTTAAACTTCAACGCCCGGACAAGCACTGTACGTCCAGCACGTTCTACGTAGTACGTTCTACGAATAATCGTGAGCTGTCAGCAAGCGCCGAAACGATGCTTGTGACAGCAAGAGGGCCAAGTGTGCCAGCTCGTGGGACGTCCAAGTGCTGTAGTTATGTAGTGTGCATGTTCAGTGATGGGATTACCATACAAGCATTCGATGTCGGACGAGGGAGACCGGGAGAAAAAGAAAACAAAGCACAATTCCCTGGGTCCGGAAGGAATGGAGGCTTCCAAGTGCAATACAGTGGTAGACGAAAGGTGAAGAGAGGGACGGCCACAGATGGTCAAGCGGATATTTGTTCGCTTCGTGATAAATGTGGACGAAGCGAATATTGGCTTGCGGGGAGGGGGTTGGCGAGTTTGCAGGGACTTGCGGCGGTCTCGGAGAGCAATCTCAGCTGTGCTGCGTTAACAGAGCATGGGGAAGGGAACGAAGAACAACGGGAACAACAACAACAACAGCGACAAGGGTGCGAAGATGCACACTCGTGTGTATCGTAAAAGTAACGTGCTCAGAAATAACTTTTAACGCTATACCGAACGAGGCCACCTTGTGTGCGCATGGTGGCAACGAGAAAGACTGCCAAGGAAAAGGGGGTCGCATGCGTCACTTGTGAGGTCTCCGATAATGCTCATGATCTGGCCTCGTTAGTGGAAAAAGAAGTACTTGAGCCAGACTGGGCTAGGATGCGTATTTCCTTTTACTTAAGGAGTCTCAGCCAAACTTGGGTCGACTCTGTATGTCTGTTACAGCATGTAACCTCCAGAAAGGAAAACACCCACCAAAAAGACAACGACGGTCAATCCGGCCAAGTTCTTAGATCCCCATCCATCTTTGCTCGACCACGCGAGTGACAGCACGTTTTCAATTTTCCAGCTTTTTTTTCAGACAGAAAAGTTCTATTCAATTTTTTTTCATGGTGAGGGACGTCTGCTGGGAAACGCTACGGGGGGGGACGGAAAGTAGTTACAGTGTTTCAAGGTCCCTGCTCTTTCCTCATGGGGATTTTCGTTGGCCTCCGCCGCTGTCGTCTTGGTTGGTAAAGTCCCTCTCCGTCCGTCCTCTCTGTCCGTTCCCCCCCCCCTCGCAACTGGAGGAGGACCAACCACATCAGTCTATCTTTGGAACGGCAGGAGGCGCGCTTTGATGCTTGAGGATAAGGGATTTTAGGAGCTTCCCGCCTCTCCTCAACTTTTTGTGTCTACTCCCTGATGTCATTATCCACAACGTTCGTATTTTTCTTACTTCTCAGAATGGGCGAGAGACAAGGCTGCAAAAGGGGCTGCTGCGGATGTCCAGACAATTGGGACACGGCGGATAGGCCGACGGCAAGAAAACAAAGGAAATCAACGAGGCCAAGTCTTTCTCCACCATCGGGCAGGTGCACTCCATGGAGTTCTTAAGGACCATGAACCTTTGAGAGATTAATATCAACTGGTGCCAGCCACAGTTGACATTCGACTGGGGTACTTTTTGCTTTTTACACGTTCGAATTTGGAAGCATTTTCTTGTGGTGTGACACTTCCTTATAGTGATAACAAGACTTGTCCCATTTCGGAAACCTTGACAGGAAGACACATTCAATTTTGCCTCCATTTTTTAACTTCATTGTGGGATGCTACAGCTGAATTTATTCGTGGACGAAAAAGTGTCACCACTAGTGCAACAAGGCTAAGAATCCGGGTTGGACGAAACAGACCTGGGCCCGAGCCCGCAAGTCTGAGCCCGAACGCCTCATCCCAAAATCCCGTGGAGCAACATACAAAAAAGATCGGTCTTTGCATTGCTACCGTGAGGGCGGAGAAGCCACTGAAAAGCTTCTGATATTTGTCCATGAAATATCCCTCAGCGTTGGAAAATATGCGAAAGTTTCATACTGGTTGTTCAATAGTGCCCTTTTTGGGGAAAAGGCCCCAAACCCAGTCAGAGCTCTACGGTACCTAGACAAGCTCTGCCCGAAAATTTCAAACCATTCCAGTGTCCGTCCGAAGTCCGAAAAATCCAGGCCCACGCCATCTCCACTCACTAACGGTGTTTCTGTGCAAAGTTACTAACTAATAACGTTACCAAGTGTCACCAAGATTCAATAACTCATACAACTTGCCTTCTGACGGAGTATGATTAAATATCTGGAGATTACTCGATCTCTTCTTACGTCACGTTTCTTGTGTCATCAAGTGTGCTAGTCATTACTGAAGTAGTTATGCATCATAATTGCGCTTACCAAGAGTGCTTGGTCAACTTAAAAGCAGTTAATTTCAAATTTCATGAAAATGTCTCACTAAAATTATTCGCAAAGTAAGACTAATTGTACCTCCCGGTGCGTGCAATGAAATCATTTGTAAAGGGAAAGTAAATGAGAATTATGGAATATGATTTTTCCACCGAAGTTGTACGTAGTCGGTTGTCAGTTTCATCCGCGGTGCATGCATTGTTCCTGAACATAAAGTTCTGTTTAAAGGCTTGGTGAACTTTTTAGCCGACGCGATTGAACGCTGGTCGTAAGTGTGCGTGCTACAAGCATACTTATGGAGGACACTCGTGTTTAAGGTGTGTGTCGACGGCATCAAAGTCAAGTCACACAAGATTCATCGCTGTAATCTAGTTCAGTCTATGTTTACCAAAGGAGGGAGGCTGCATCTGGTGCCAAAGTAAGAAGAAGGAAACTGCCAGAAGTGAATGGCCTTCAGAACAAAAGAATTACCGTGAGGCAGTTCGAACGTTGGACCACTCGTGTACATACATGGTATGAATAACTTCCCTGCTGCAGCAGTGTCACGCATGAGTGACGTTTTGTCTGATTTGTGAACAAAAACAAATCTCCCAGGAAGGCACGCGTTTCTCAATGTGCTTTCCAGGATGGCAGCGCTGACTTTCGATTCGCTTCTCTCGTCCACGTCGCCGTCCGCCATCTCCATGTGCCAGCTCCCAGTCTCCCTCTCTCTCACTCTTCTCTTTCGTTACGTATTGTCAAAGCTAAATTGGCTAATAAATCTGAACGCAGTCAGTTGAGAAGGGAGCAAGAAAGAATCCGGGTCGGGGGGATGGGATGGGATTGCGGACTGAGTATAAAACAATGATCCGTACAAGTTCGGGCGTTTGCGTAGTCTTTGTATTCTCTTTGACGGCGTGCAGCCTCGTTTTACGAGTGCCACCCCGTTACCCCCCCGCCCCCCTCCAGTCATATTTGGGGAATTTGATACGGCAGATGGGAAAATAATGGCTCTTCTTCGTCCTTTTTCTGACGGACGCAGACTTTTTTCCTTCGTCTCCCTAATTCTGGCTCGGACGACAACAGCAAACATGTCTGACACAATCAAACCGACACTTTTCCACCTGGCAATTGGCGACGGCAGTCAGAAGTCTCACGAGTAAGAAGAGAAAGCGTCGTTTTAACAAAAGTCAGTCCCGAAGCACATTAGGACCGAGAGGGACAGGAAACCCGGTGAAGTGAGAGAGAGAGATAGATAGGAGAGACAAGTCGTCTTTGACAAAATAAGGGTAGGTATTTTCTGCCCCAGCGAGCTTATGACATGCGCTGGTGTTCACAAACCTTGTGCATGTGGTCACGAGCAGCAGGAGCAGCATCGGAGTAGTGATATTTTTCTCGGTCACTTTCCCAACTCTCTCCCCATCCTACTTTTTTTTAACCACCACACACGTACTTTTAGCTGGTCGTATGCATGCAGAAAGCATCTTTTCCGCTCATCTGATATTCGACTCGCGAGCCCCAAATCCAGGGTCGACGTTGCCACCACACTGAGGGCTAATAACGTGTCGCAGACTCCACCAGGTTGGAAGCGTAGAGCGTAACCACGTCGAGCATGTGCACTGTATGAGTCAAAAAAAGGTGCCCGGGAAGGCTGGAAGAGGTGTGAGGTTGAATGGCGAGGTGTCCGGGAAAAGTGACATGGGTGGAGTAAAACATGCTTTGGGCATGTCTTACAAGGTAGGAAGGGAACGGAAAAAAAACCATTCCTGCCTCATACTGTGCATAAGAGAGACTGCGACGGGAAGTTATTGCAGCAAAGAGGTCACTACTACAGGTGCCACTTTGCAGCAGTGGAACTATCAGACGAAATGAAAACTGGTCAACGTTTATTATAAGGGTTGTTACAAGGGAGTGAAATATTCTTGTTATTGCGAAAACGTTTAGTCATAGTGCTGGCTGACTGAATATGTCTAAGTACGGACGTCCAGAGCTTGAGAATCCTCCTTTGCTTTCCTCCTCCACTTTTTCCTTCTCCTTCCTCTGTTTACTAAAGTAATTCCCTCCGTTGCATTTTTCCTCCTCTCACCAAGCCTTCTCTCTAGGTCTCATCTGACTTTTTTCCCTTTTTTTGCAGAGACACCTCAAATGTTAACATTTTGCCTTCTGGCTCCTTCTCCTTTGCTCAGTATCTCCACCTCCTTCCTCCAGCTGCCATCAATTTTCCTCTATGCCAGCCTGACTGGCTGACTGGCTCTTGGCCATCAGGTACAAGATCTCAAAGTCTTTTTGTTGACCCTACTCCCCTTTTCTTCTGTTCCCTCACTCCCCATCAGGGCACCCAAGTTGACTAATGAAGTGAGATATCTAACTAAAGAGGAGGTCCTGCCAGTGGATCTCTCTTCTGTGTACTTCCTCCCGTCCACCCTGGGTGTCCCTGCATGTCCTTTGTCTGCAGATCCACTGAAGTTCGCCACGTGACTGGTTCATTGTCACCCGAAAGTACCTGATAAGGAACGAATGAAAGATTGATTTTTTGATGGGAGCACGACGAGGAGGCAGACGAGATGTTCGGCAGCCTCATTCTCTGCGTACTTGGCGAGGAATGAGGCCTTTCTATCCGTGGACGCCAGGTGAACGTCGCTCCATTCTTTTGCAGCAACCGTAGTTACTCTTCCATGGACTTCACCCACCGCGTGGTGTGCCAGGCTTTCACCAGCAAAGCGGAGACTGAAGGGATACCGGGAGTTTAAAAAGTTTTGACACCTTATCCACTGCATTTTGGGAGGGTTTGCAGGCATCCAATTAAAACCTTCTGTACCCAACTTTGAAAGAGTGGGAAATAAGCTGTCGAATGGTGCTGTTTTTATCTTCCTGTGACAACATTGTGCAACCATGGAGACAAAAAGGCGAGAAATTGCCACACTCATCTGCACCAATCATACCACATCTTTCATCACAAGGAGGCTAGATGTCAGCAAATCAATGGTTTATGGGGTCAGGAAGAGGCTCAGTGATGGTGATGGCATTGAGGACAAGCCTCATACTGGCTGACCAAAGAAACTCAATCCTGAGGTTGCTAGGAAAGCCTTCAAAGCTGATCCAACAATGAATGTGAGTTCGCCAAGAACAACAATGTGTGTACTGCCACAGTCTCCAACATTGTCAGGGCCATTGGGGGGCAAGTCAAAGAGGCATATTGAGAGGCCTCTACTCACTCAACGTCAGTGACAAGTCCGTCTGGAGCATTGTCAATGTCTACTTAATGATCTCAAGCAAAGTGGAGATCGGGTGATCTTTTTCAGTGATGAGAAGACCTTCACAGTGGACCCTATATGCAACAAAACCAAATGACTGTGTTGTGTGCTTTGGAAATGAGGACCCTGATGCCCACTGCATCTCCAAGACAAAGCATTCGGCCTCTGTAATGATGCTGAGGATTGTGGCATCGACAGGCCAGAAGATGCCACCTACTTGGTTTAAGGTCAGATATCGACTGACAGCAGCAGACTATTTGGACACCTTGAAGACCAAGTTCTTGCCATAGGCCTCCAGAGTGACAAAGAGGTCTGGGAAGTCAGGCTACGTGTTCCAGCAGGACGGAGCCCCGGCACACACAGCCATGGCTGTGCATGGCAGAGAAAATGTAGTTCTGGTCCAAGTCGTTCTGGCCCCCACAGAGCCCAAACCTCAACCCTTTACTCCATCTGGTGGCAAGTGGAGAGCAATTCCTGCAGGGTCCGCCATTCCAATGTGGAGGCCCTCAAGGATTCTGTGAGCAAGGAATGGTATGGCATGAAGAAGGACTACATCATAAATGTGTGTAAGGTCTTCTGCCGCAACCTCGAGGCCGTCATTGAGGCTGATGGAGGTCATGGTCAGGATTATAAAATGTTTTCAGTGTGGGAAAGAAGTCCTGTGAAAAATAAAACATGTATGGTGTCACCCAACATCTACCCGATCCATCCACAAGCTCTACCTGATTGTCATATACAAATTGGTGTCTGAACTTTTTAAAAAAATCCCTGATAGTCAAAGCAGTCCTTTCTGATGTTATGCATCCTCCCTCCCCAACATTAAACCTGAGCCTGAGCGCCCGCTGACAAAGTTTTAGCGACACTATTATGGCAGGCCGCCTGGGAGTTATCTTGACACGACTAAAAAGCCTGATATGATAACGCTGTAACATGAAAATGCTTTTTCTGTTATAATGTGTCACTGTGCTATGGCACCACAGAATATAGAGAAGGTGCTGCTGCTTATACGTACCGATATTCACCCTGTCCTGCATACAGTATCCTTGTACAGACAAGGTGCTTCACCACGCGCTGAACACTGTGTGTACAGCACTGTACGCTGAATACAGTGAACCCAAAAACCTAGTGACGTCAACATGACTCTCTTGTACCCCTGGTGCTATGCACATACTCGTCCAGTGCGTACACACTTATGAGCTTACGTACACATCCCCCGACCTAACTCGATTGAGAAGTTGCCAATGAGGTTGACCAGAGAGAGTCCACGAAGAGAGCGCACGGCCAAGAGTCGTGTCACGTCAACCCTTTCATGGGCGGTGGGACTGAATAAATTCATTAGCAGAAGAAAACAAAACATGTCCACTCAATGGAAACGGTGGACCAAGGAGACGATCGATATCAACATACCGATCCAGTCGATTGAACCCCACTGCTAGGTTGATGGCGTCAATGATCAATACATGTCACACTTGCCGGCATAGAAATTCACATATTTGAATAAAGTAGGCAAAATCGGTGGTCATCTCGTATCTTTCGAGCATTTGAGCTCCTTAAGGGGAAACTTGGGTATGAATGCAACAAAAATATATTGAAGAACAATACTGACACATCTCCACCAAAGCACCAGCAACATTACCTATGCCTGACAGAAAAATGTAGAGCCACCGAATTGGCAATCACTTCAACCAATCTTTTCTTGTAGTTTATGACAAGATTGGCACATGTTTCCTTGGGTATCTCAGGTCCACTGTACAAGGCAAGGTCAGATTATTGGGCTGGCTTTTAGTCACTCTTGCCTTAAATCCTGCCCAGACATTATAAATGAGGCTCAAGTCTAATGATTGACGACGCCATTTCACCATAATGATTTTCTCCCGTCTGAGCCATTCTTTCATTGAGCCCACCGCATGTTTTGGACTGTTGTCGTGCCGAGCGACAAAGTGCCTGCCAAGACTCAGATCAGGAGCAGATGGTCGGAGGTTTTCGTCTAAATTTTTCTTCCAGAATCCGGATGTGTCTGTCAGGGCCAACAGCGGAGAGTCAGCCTCATAGGATAACGTTTCCTCCACCCTGTTTTATTGCGGGAACTGTATTGGGAGGGTTATAGGCACGCTTGACATTCCCCTTTGAGTCGAGGCCAAATAGCTCAGGTTTGGTCTGGTTACCCCTCGGAACCTCTTTCCAGAACTTCTCCAGTTCATGTAGCTGTTTTTTGCAGAATGTAAGACGTGCCTAGTCAGTAAAGACACCTCTCTTGATCTGCAGGAACGCAAACATGAGCGATTGAGTCATTATTATTAGACTCTAGAAACTTATATAGCTCTGCAGGTATCCTTGTTACAGTCAATTTTTTGCTTTACGCTTCAATTTACACAGTTGATCTCAATGACTCAATGCAGGTATTCAATGAACCTGAGTTACATCCATTAGGTCCAGCGTTCACCTCAGGGAAACGCACAGGACTTCAAATGCGACCACGAGAAATGGCGCGAGAGGTGCAGTTTATTCAGATGTTCTTTCCTGTGCTTAACATAAAGTGTCATGACTGCATTGATATGTTAAAAGCGCATTTCCTCACTAGCTTGGTGCGTCTTCCACGTTGCCATTTCGAAGCATCAACGCAAAAATTCTCTGCTTTCACAAACGAGCGCTCTGCATGGTGGTGGTGGATATTTCTATCGTAAGGTAAATGAGCACATTGGATAGCATGGTCTTATGTGCAAAAAAAAAAGTCATTGTGCAAAAAAAAAATTAATTAAAAGGGATCTCTTTTGTACAGGGTGCCAGAGAATGAGCTTCTCCTGGCAACTGACATGTAGCCTCACAATCGATGCATGAAATGCAACATTCAGAATATTGTCAAAGTACTAAAGACAATTTTGGTGCGCTGAGGGTGCTTGGTTCAGATATGACCGAATAAGCAGGTGCTCACGATAAAAAGCAAAAAAAAAACCCGAAGCAAGTCAACTTTTTCCATCTGAGGCGGAAATCCTTCAACCTATTCAGCTCTATCCCCTCTATGGTTCATATGGAGGGTTCAGTTCAATGGTGAAGCTTAGGTCAACATAGCCGTAACAGGTTCGATCATCTGAGAATTGATAAGAGTTGGGAAAAATTGGCGTCAGTTGAGAAATGTGAGGAAATGTCGCTAGCCAGGTTATATTGGTCTTCAATGCCGCGGGTTGAGATGAGTTGGATACCACAGACTTCACCTGAGCTTGGTTGGTTAATGCTCGCATGGGTGAAATTTAAATACCACACCTCAATTTCAGACTGCAACAGGGGGATCCAGGTACAGAATGACAGTTTCCTGGTAAGTGGCATTAGCGGAGACCCTTTCAGGCTACATGATGCTGTGTATCATAGCATACTGATCATACCGTGCCATATTGCATACGCCACCTATACACTGCTTCTGTATTCAGAGAAATTTTCCTCCTATTTTGCTCCTAGTAGCCAGCGTGACCTCCTTCCTCAACCTTCTTAGTTACAAATACACGTTGCTAGAGTACGCATCTCTGGACTTCATTCCTATCTGTGCTGTGTTTTCATGAGAAACGTTTATTCTGGACTGATTCTGTCTTCATTCATGAAAAGTTGAAGTTGGCATGAGCATAGGTGGAGGAGAGCTGAGCTACTGTGGGTTGTTCCCGTGAATCTGGTCGTTGCTGCAGAAGCTGCTGTGCAACGAGAAGAGGGAGTCATTAGTCTGTTGAGAAGTGATACCAGGTACTACGGTATAGTGCCTGGAACATAGGACATGGAACAATCGGACGATGAAACACACGAGTAAAGTTCAAGTGTGGTATTCAGTCCGCGGCCGATTTTAGTTAGAGCAATCACCCCTTCTCGTCTACTTATATCTTAAAAATTCATGTGACGTTGAACTTTTCTAACGATACATGTGGATGGTGAGATGAGAGCTACGTGTGCCTATGCTAAATGCCTCCATCTTGCAAGCGTTTTCCTAGCTTCGAAAGGAATGGAGGGTACGACTGAAAAGTGGAACGACGCTCCACTGTGTTGATCCGTCTGAAAGAAAAGGAGTAGTAATTTACTCCACTCCACCACTTTGAACAGGACATGAATAATCCACAGACAATTTCAGAACTGCGAAACAAGCAAAAGAAGAGGGGATCAGTTAACACTTTTTTTGCGAACAAGTTTTGGCGAACAAGTACTGATTAGAACGAATTGTCATTTTACAAAATAAAGCCAATGACGGGAGAATCTGCACTACTTGTAAAAGGGAGATTGAGGTCGAGTGACTGGGCCTGGATGGTTCAAAATTTGCATAATAGTTCTCTGTGGACCACTGGATATAGGCGGTATGATGCAGCTCATGAAGGCCGTGGAAGGTTAAAAAGGCCACAAGCTATAAATTCACTTCTTGAGGAATCAGCCTGGTTGCTGTCGAAACAGCTGGAGAAGCATGAACCGGGTCAACCGTACTAAAGAGGATGTGCATGTGTGGGAATCTGACAGCATCCAACTCTGGCGGGTCAGAATGTAAGCATCATGCATCAAGGCTTTCACCAAAAGAGAAACATTACTTTAGTACACAAACAAAGGCTGGTTATTTTGTTTTACGTCAGCCATTTTTCTTCTATGGACCCCGAGAAGTGCAAGATATTGAAACTAGTATAATTATACGATATTAGGCCAATTTGACCTGCCTGGGAGTAGTTGTTCTGCTCCCCTCTAAAGATTAACGGAAGCGTTTTCAATCCACCGAATTGGTCGATTGTAGCGGATCGACCGCTCCGCCCTGCAATGCAATGACCACGACCTCAACTCTTCCCCATTGACATCACCGAGGTGAATGAAGTACTCACATCGATGCCTCTTATTCTACCGCAAGTACTGTAGTACACCTTGCATTCAGCATGGCACAATGAGATTACTCGACAGTGCAATGCGCCCTCCATCCAAATTTCGTCTTGGATTCTCGACAGCTTTATACAGTGCTATGCAGACAGCACTTTTTAAATGCGTGTGATTCGACATTTGCCCTCAAGCCTAGTAAAAGCATCCGCAGTTCAAGAAACAAAATTGAGTAGCCTCTTTTGACTGTGTCGTGATCAAATACTGCAGTACATCCATGTACAGGCAGTAGACCCCTGCTGCACGTGTCCCGACTTTTCGTCTTACTGGACTTTTCGTCTCACCAGACTTTTCGTCTTACTGGACTTTTCACCTCACCGGACTTTTTGTCTCACTGGACTTTTCACTCAGGACCACAGGATACACACCCACACGTGCTCTGAGGGGGATGACAACGGCTGCGACGGCTGCAGCGGCAAGCAGTAAGCAGGCAGCAGGGATGCTCCATCAAATTACCTCTACCAAGCCAGCAGGACAATACAAATGATCGTGGGGGGTTTGCCATTGCATTTGCAGTGAACTTGTGTCATGGAATTAATGGCTCATGGGTTACTTACAACAAAACAGGAATGAGGGCACATCTTCTGTCCTGCTTTGAAGATGGCTAGATGAAGCAGTTTCCATCTGTAAAGAAACATGGGAGGCAACCCCATGTCACGAAATTACAGCTGTCTTAAGTATTTGGATTTTGTGCAAATTGTTATTAGAACTGAAATATATCTCTCTGTATAAAGTGCAATGCCCATGTGTCTGTGTGTCCATTTGATTTTGAGATTTTGCATGACTGATTTCACAGCTGGTTTCAGTGACACCAACCATATTGAGACGAAAAGTCAGATGAGACAAAAATCCGGTGAGACGAAAGTCGGTGAATCGTTTCGAACAATACGAAGCTTGGGCCGAGGTTAAGCTTTTGATAAAAATAGAGTTTGAGCTTGTTTCAAGTTTTTGCCCCGAGGCTCAAAC
>JAAUXU010139367.1_pt1 | contig 18454 bp, 12 predicted proteins | sample 7278151 | NCBI WGS metagenome assembly JAAUXU01 (sample SAMN14350113, study PRJNA611818) | marine sediment metagenome | isolation source: surface marine sediment (1.8m) | place: French Polynesia: Moorea | collected 2018-08 | reverse complement strand
TGACCAGTGATGTCAAGAGTGCACCATTAAGAGAGTACAGTTGAGAAGTCAGGGCTCTCTGAAAAAAATCATGAGTGCTTCTCATGTCAGTGTCAAGAGGGGGAAAGAGGCGATTCCATTTTCGGGCTGCCCGGGGGGACCCGAAACAGTAGTGGCCTGAACCCGAAACTGTATCGATACAGCAATCTCCACCCAAAACCCATCTCTATCAGCCTATCTGCTCTGTGGTAGGGAATCACCCAGACCAGAGAGTCATGGCTCGAGCTGGTGACTCGAGTCCACTCGAGTCGCTGAGGCTGGCATACGAGCCAGTAGGCTTTAAAACACTTTTATTAGGAAAGAAAGAAACTGAAAAAAAGAATTGTTTGTGGAAGGCACAAGATCATATTACTATGAGCTTTACACTGAGCCTCTCTGTGAGGACAGGTGGAGCCTTGTTTACTACGTAATTTCTCTCACGTCAAGAAGACCAGTATCTTTCACAATGCGGTGAACTTGGTGAGACCGTTTACGCACTGCTCCGTGTGATTCAGGAGCTGTAAGTTCTTGGAAAAGCTAATTATGTCTGGATGTTTAAAAGGAGATTCAAAAATTAGTTGTGACTTTTTCAGCCTTTGTTTTCTTGACGAGACAATAGGTCATCACTAATGGATTGGTGCAACTCGTAAATTAACCATGAGGTCATGAGTGGCTCTTGATTTTAACTTGTACTTCGCACGAAAGATAGATCAGCTTGAGCATTCGGCGGCTGCCAAGAAATAACTGCAATAAGATCGCAACTATGAGTGCTACTGCAGATTCAAGTAAGAGACTTTGCAGAGCTCTGCACAGACATTTCTGACTATGAGGTCAACCGCCATTCTAACAAAACCTCGAAAGTTCAATTTCAAATCAAGAGCAGTCACTTGTGACTTCTTCATAGGCAATTTACTAGTCGCACCAATCTTAACAAACTTTTTACGCTTTGGGACAGTGCAGCGATATACATCAAATAACATGCCGGGTGTACAAGTCATTGAGCCTATTTTGGCGGCCTTTTTGGCACACTTCTTCTGCAAGGTGTATGGGTACAGTGACAAATTCTCATTACTGAGTCTATTCTAAGCTTCAATTTACTCTGTAGGATGGTAGGTGAAAACAGAGGTAAAGCAAGATGTCTCAGCTCTGGTAAAAAGTTGGCATGCGGATTTTGGGAGATTATTTAGTGTGATGACGTTTCTGGAAGAAAAAATCACTGAGGTAAGATTAAGATTTGTCAAGATCAACACAAAATAGTTCATTGTTTACCTAAAAAAAAAACAAGTGCAGAATTGACACCTGCTCTCTATGCACTCCTCCAAAAGCAGTCTGCACATTTCAACAGCTGGCTGATGAATGAGAGCATCCACAAGATTGAACACATCAACGGGAGCACTGCCACCATCATGAGGTCCCAAACAATTCTCTGTCCATCGTAGAGAGTTTAAAGGATGACTTTGCATTAGAAAATTGATTAAGGATCAATTGATATTAAAGAGCCCCAAGTCTAACTTTGTCCTTTAGCATTTTGAGGGCGGCAAGAGATATGCACCCCGACTTTTTGTATACCCGGTACATGCACTTGGAGACGAACTTAACGATGCTACCAGTTCTGAAACGGAACGTATTGTGCCACTTTACGATACTGCTGACTAAAAACAACTGAAAACTTACACTTCTATTCACAATATTCAGACATCGTACGTAAAACATAGAGTACAGTGGATCAGTGAAAGTCCTTTCTGTTTCTGGTCTCTCTCACTTACTGGGGGTTCCACATCAAGTCAGACCGGGAATCAGTACATGAATCAGATCTATTTGAGGCCAACATAGGTTTAACCAACAATAGCAACGCTTGGAATCATCCAAAGCATCCTCACAACGGTATAATGTGGATCGAAAATCGCACTGTGTGGACATCCCCACTATTTACCCGGATGTCCAGGATAAGTGAGCACGTACGACCAGCAACGTGGACGAAGACAGCGCCGTTCTCTTATTGAGCACGTCCTAAGTAGACATCAGGGAGACTCTTGAGTTTGACTACGCGTATACGTTCGTGGCCTCGTCCTGTGCCCATGCTTCCTCTTCATTCACGGTGCAATGGGAATCGACCTTGATCCACGCTGTAAGGTAAGTTGAGCATCGGGGAGTCAATCTGGCATTTGCAGGCCTAGCAATCCTGTTCCTTTACACGTTTAGAATTTCATTGTGGCAAATCTTGGCAGTCGGTCAGGTCCGTGCAGTACTGATGGGGATGGGCGGACTTTATCCCTACCCTACTTCTTTCCTGCCATCAACTCAAGCAGGGATAAGGATAGATTAGAGAGGTTGGCAAGAAGTGGGCTCATATCTAAAAGTACATTCATACCATAGCAGGTTCTTCATGCTTCCCCATCTCAGGTTTCGTTCTCGCAACCATATTTTCTCAGCTGGACGTGCTTCTTCACAGAAGGCTCAGTCGATGGCACTTGGCAACCCTCTTCACCTAGACTTGCACTCATTCTCCCAATGGTGATCGTAATCGTTCCTCTAGTTATACTCCCATTCCCAAGGTCCTTGACATCAGTAAATAGGACACGCATACCCAGGGTGTCCATGTCAAACTGGACACTCGTGTGACTGCAACGACCTGGAAATAGTTTTCAAAATCTGACCAAAGATTGGATCAGATGTAGTCAACGCCTTTAGCTGAAGACCCAAACAAACTGTTCTCAGATTTGTTGTGGGCAGGTAGAACTTGGCATCCCTGTAGACGTGAAGGGCAAATCAAAGTTGGAAATGTTCAGGCTGACCTATTATGTACGTAGGTGTGCAGTGAACATATCAATAACACTAACAGAAATGGCAAGAGGGAAGTTGACTGACTGCATGAAACCCATCGATAATGCCAAGATGACTTCAAATCTTGCTGCGTTGTTGCTCATCAGCCTTATCTGTGTTATAGTACTTACAGATTCGGGTTCTACAGTGTTCGACAATTTGGCTACTGCTGAAAGTTGTTCAATTGTCGAGGCTTCCCAAGTCCTATGACAAGCTGAGGTAGCAACTTTTGATTGCCCTGGTATCTGAGCTACTTCGATATCTCCTGTCTTCCGAGAAATTGCGTTTATCCGGAGTCCACTGTAGGTGCAGCACTGTCGAAGCACGACAAACAGGCGGAGCTGCCCACTCACCGCATTAGAGTGGAAATGAGGGCAAGAAGTAGGGGAAGGAATATATTTGTGTTCAAATTTTGAAGGCTGTGTGCTCTAAACAGCTACTTGGTGGCCAGGCAAGTCCCAAACTGTCACAGGGTTTGGTCAGGTCCTCTTTCCTTCATCGAAGCACCATCGGACCTCTTTTCTGCCATGCTTTTCCTCCAAGACTTAAGCTGACTGTGCTAAAAGTTCCATCTGCCCACAAGTAGCCGATTTCCTGCCCAATTAGACCATTTCGGACCACAGTTACATAATTCTTAAGCACAGTGACATAATTCTGGACCGCAATGACACAATTCTGAAGCACAGTGACATAATTCTGGAGCATAGTTATATAATTCTGGAGCACAATTACACCGTGTTAAAGCATAATAATACCATTTTGGAGCACTGGTGGATGGAGTGCGTAACAAAAAAGGGCACGCACTTAGAATCGGCTCGTGACCTTAACTGGGATGCTTTAATCCCAGTGATGAATAAATTCCACCAAGTATCATGCGTGCCTGTGCAAAGATAACGGACAAACTTGGTGTCAAAACCAGAGTGGGCACATCTGTTGGCATGCACTTCTAATTTTTTAGCCTTTGTTTCCTCGAAGAGACAATGGGTCATCATTAGGATTGGTGCAACTTGTAAATTAGCTATGAGGGCATGAGTGGCTCTTGATTTCAACTTGTACTTCGCACCAAAGATAGATCACCTTGAGCATTCAGCGGCTGCCAAGAAATAACTGCAATAAGATCACAAGTATGAGTGCTACTGCAGATTCAAGTAAGAGACTTTGCAGAGCTCTGCACAGACTTTTTTGACTGTGATGTCAACTGCCATCCTAAGAAAACCTCAATGTCTTTTAGATTTGTGGTTATTTCTTTTGTTGTTGCAGCTGCCAAATGGTCAAGCGGTGACCATTTCTGGTGAAAAGTTCCATTTTTAATTATGAGTTACTAATGACGTCATTGCTACTTCACCAGTTCTGACGAGCCCTGAATGCCTGACCTTTCCTGTTGCAGCTGATGAAGGAGTAATTATTGCATAAGTACATATGACCAAGTCCAACTGGTTTGTATGATCACTGCACAGGCGCACACGATGTTTGATGAAATTTTAAGCATCCTAGCCAAAGTTAGGGGAAACTGTTAAGTTTCTGACCTTTTTTGTTGCCCACTGTCTTTTGGGACGCACCATCCTTCATTTGGTAAGCACAGTAATTACGCACAGAAGAAGAATGCCCAAGGATTAGCACAAACCCAGGTCTAACAGGAGAAATAAGGACGGACATCACAAAGTTTCCCCTCAAATATCCTGGTACTTCTGACCCAGCTTCATCAGTACTATGGCAAGTCGTGCTTTTTTCTCTGGGTACACCTTCACGTCAGTGGTGCTTTCTTTCAGCCCCAGGAGGTCGTAGTAGGTGAAAATTAAGTCGTTGTGGGGGCTGAAGTTGCTGCACAGCCAACTTTGGACTGTCGTATTTTGGATGAATGCAACTGTTCTCAGCCAACGCATTTCTCTGTGACACAACCTTTTAGTCGAGAGCTCACAAGATTGGGGGAAAATAAGGCATGAGCAACTGCTGTCCAACAACCGTGACCGCTTCTTCCTGCAAAAAAAGGCAAACTTCTTGGTGCCGCAGAAGTGTCAAGTGCACCGAATATAATTTCAAAGTTTCAAACATATGTGTTTGTTGTTCACTGATGCTTCTCAGGGTCACAGGGGCATGAGAACACTTGCGCAGCCCGACTTGGCGCAGGTACAGTTCATTGGGCAACTCTTTCTTCCGGATCCAGTGGGGCACGGTGGTGTAGCGGGCTGGCGGCAGAGCTCGAACCCGGTTTTAAGCCAAAGAGCACCCGGAGAGAAGAAAAAACACCTCGGGCAGTGACGACAACGGCTGACGGTTACCACGGTCATTGAAGAGGTCACGGTGTTTGCTAATTACTGATGAAGCCTGGAGACCGAATTTACCAGACCCGAGCTCGCCCAAAGCTCTGGAGCCCAACCCGAGCACCCGAATCCCGACAGAGCCAGTTTTGTCGGTCCATCTGCATAACATCACTAATGAGGACTACCGTTTACTTGATCAGGAAGCTTCGTCTGCGGACCTTGTTCCACCTAATCACACTCAGCTAAGCCCATCACACATAAGCTAAGCTAACCTAAGACTAATCTCAACTGGCTTCACTGATCGAGTGGCAACTCTGCTCATTTTTGAGCCTATCTTCGTTCCCCAGGAAGTGCATTGACGCAAAGCGGATATCAAGTACGTCCAGCAGACCTGTCATGATAGCGCGCCCAGAATGCACTAACTGTGTTGCTGCCGTCGCCCGATACGAGGCAACAGCATACCGGGTGTCCCACCAGCCGTTGTGCACGTCTTTGTCCGTCCACGTACACAAAAGTACTCAACGACTTTGTGGGGCACCCTGTACGTCCATCACTGCGGGAGATGAAGACACTCTTTTCGGTCCTCCTGAGGATGGTTCTTTTTTCTATTATTCGCTTGCGTGACCTCTCCACGAATAAGAATAGATGTGTGGTGGACGCACGCAGAGAGACAAAAAATTGTCGGCGAACAACAACCACTTACACGAGAGTGAGTGCGTGCGTCTCAAACACCTTCCACGAGGGAATTGAAGAAGGATGAGACATACACTGTACCTGGCTGGAGAGTTAGTGACTTAGATAAGTTTGGCGCCAAATAGTGCTGTACTGAGTGACTGAAGAGGAACTCGAACTCGAATCCTCTGATCATGACGCCAACTCAGGTAGTTAGTTGTAATAGGTGACTCGAGCTGACTCAGGCAGTAGTTGCGAATGACTTGACTCGACTTGACTTGGCTACAAAAGAAGACAAATTTTTCAGACACATGCCATAAAATTGCAAATTTTATGAAGGGTACCAAGTGAGGTGATTCCTTCCTTTTTTGAAGCAGCTTCTAGCCACGATGGTGCGTGTGTGTGCTGATTTAAGTGGGAAACATGCATTCGAATCATTTGCGAATGTGGAAAAAATAGTACTCGAATAACTAAAAGTGGGGTGATTATAACTGGAGTGATTTCTGATACGCTTCATACTGAGTCAATTTCAACAGTAGCCCGAACTCCGTCAGATGTGTCTTAATAACCTCACATTTACGTAGGTCGAGTCAGAAATCTGCCAGGTAAAGAGTTTCTTAAATCTGTCCTTCTCCACGAACTCTTGCTCGTTTCTCTCCACCGATGCTCATTTCACACCAGGGAGATAGTCTGCTTTTGGTGGGTAAGGATGATCGGAACCAGCTCGAGTTGGAGGATTGTGCAATCGAGATTGTGGGGGCCAACGTCTCAGGTCTGATTATTTTTTCACTATTTAGCACATCAGAGGCAACACGATTTTGCTTAAGCATTGAGTTTTGAACCGTCGGAACATAACATTCACTGGCAACGGGCCAGACCTAATCCACCCCGATTTAAAATCAAGTTCGATCGAATTCAGCCCAATTGCGTAGTCACAAATGACGCCGCAAGGTTTGAAAGTTATAAGGTTCTTAAGGCTCTGTCCGTTGAGACAAGTCAGCGTTGACATATTGAGCAGAGTGAGAGTGAAAAAGACACCACAAAGTTGCTACAAAGCTTTTCCTCTTAACTCTTGCAGTGAGATGTCCCGGGCAAAGCAAGACATTAGTGGCGGGCACTTCTCTCCTCCCGTCCCCACCGCGGCGGCCGCCAAGAACGCCTCTGCCGCGGCAGCAGCAGCCGCAGTCACCGCAAACGAAAACCTGACCAACAGCGTCACCAATGGTGGCGGGGCCAGCAGCGGTTCAGAATTGAAACCTCTTCCGCCACAAGCCGTCTATAACTTTCGCAAGGTCTCTTCCGTCTCCACCGGCTACCATCGGGAGACGTCGCCACGGCCGGCGTCACGCGCCGAGGCTCTGGCGGAAGTGAGCAGGGCGTCGTCGTCTCTGGGAAACCGTGGCGGCGGCAGCGGCGACAGCGGTGGCGACAGTGGCAACGACAGCCCCGGCGGTGGCACTGGTGGAAACAGGGCCGGCGGCGTCGATAGCGCTGGGGGAAACGGGGCCAGTGGAACCCACGACTTGCGGCAGGCGCGGAAGGTCAAGCTCCTGAACCAGTGGAAGCAAGCAGCCTCGATGTCCAGGCTGGGCAACAGGACCAGGAACCTCATTGGTATGAACTTTTTCCTCCCTCCCCTTTAGCGGCGTGATAAGCAACAAATTCGTCACCGCAGGCAAGTGGAAGTCAACGCACTCCCAGTCGGTGGACATGTCGGGACCCCCGGACGTCCCTGTGGATCAGGGGTTGATCGGCGGCGGCTTCGGCCGCGGGAGCCGCGGAAGCGGCGGCCACAACGGCGCCACCGGGAGCGATCCTTGCGTTGCCGATGACAGCAAGGAGACCTCCTCATTCGCCAAGAAGCAGTGGAGCGAGCATGTGTGGAGTGAGTAATGTCTTGAAGTTTTTTCCGACCTTCAAATTAAGCCCTGGTACAGTATTTGCGTATCATGTCCAACGACATCAAGATCAAAATGGGAGACCAGTGAAAACTCTGCCCTACCTTGGCCAGAACTAAAAATATATCGCGCATGATTTCGACTGCGGGGATCTTGTCCGTGATAAGTATGGGATGTCAGCGAAAACGTCAACAATTCTTCACGGGGGTATTTTGGGTCTATGTTGCATTGTGATTGTGATTATCTTGACTAGGGCCCATATGTTCATACGAGCTACGTTCATGCGATCCTCACACACTGCACATGTCGATACAGTCGAATCTCGACTCAACCTAATGTGTTCAAATAACACTCAGGGTTTAAAAACTATCCAGAAAAAAGTCTTTTGTTGCAATGTGTGTGTGGGTGTGTATTTTTCTATTTTTCGCAAAGAAGACCCACTTTACTTCAAGAGCAATTTACGAGACAGAACTTGGACTTTTTGTCTCCAAGGCCGCTGTGGCCCCATCTGGAGTAGAACCCCAGGCCTGAATCCGCTCTGGGGAAGAGTACAGGCCCAAGTCCGCCAAGACCCTGCTGGACGTCGAGGACATCGTGGAGATCTCAGTAGCCACGATTCCGGCGGGAATGATTAGACCGGCAGTCAGCAATCTGGCCGAAAGAGTCAATTCGTGCATTGCAGAAAAAAGGCAGCCACTTTAAACAGAAGCTGTCATCGATTTGTCATCAAATGTTAGGAAATAACATATCCTAGTCGATGGTGCAACTGTGTAAGACTCGGTCAATTGGCAGGAGCTGAAACAATGAAAAAATTGGGGTAGTTTAAAAATACCCTGGTGTGAGTGTAGTGGATTCTGGATACGAGTAACTTGCCTCCATGCACAGACTCTTTCCATGCCATGGACTATCCTCATATATACAGTATATAAGCAGAAAGGCAAATAAGCAGGTCTGGATAGAAATGATTTGGGGCAATTTTCTAAAATATTTGATATCGGCTGGCGCCCGAAAAAATTATGCAACTTTCTCTTTTGATCCAATCCTTGATCGCTATCACGGCAGATCAGTATACTTTCTTTTGCAGAAAAAGCAGCTCTATACAGCTGTTACTGATAGACAGAGTTCTATTAACGAATATTTATTGCCGCAAAGACTGAAAGTTGCTTCCAAGTAGCGCAAGAAAGAAAAAAAAAGGCTGCTCAATTTTCCTTGTTGTACTCGACATCATCATACGTGAGGTCTTTACCTCCACGTTGCTCTGAATGCTGCTTCAAAGCAGCTGCTTTTTCAAGGGCGAGCACTGAGATAGAGCAAAACATATGTTGAGCAAGAAGTTTTTCCCCGCTAAAAATGTTGTGCTGCCAATCTGGTTCCAACCGACTTGATTTACTCATGATCAGCATGCAAAAAATTTCATTTATGAAGGTTGTAGTTCTGACAACTGAAATGTGCAATGAGCTACTCGAGTGTTGCTGGGCCCAGTCAGGACTTCACGATCACTGTTGAGTTGGCACCTGAGGATGCCTTCCCGACTCGGGTTCGACTCGGGTTCAAGTCGGGTTCGACTCGGGTTCAAATCGGGTTCGACTCGGATTCGAGTCAACGTAAAGGGTCAGAAACTGCAAATGTCAACTGCTAACGGAGAGTTGGCGTGCCCAAATTTCCGGTGAGACAGGACGGCTTCTCCACCCGCCACCGATTAAGCAAAGCCCTTGTGCCAACGACCACTTGACTATCATTTCAATTTAAACATGATTACTCGTTTTCTGTCCACGTCCTCGCCTTTGCATGGTTTTGTCCGTGAGGAGAGGGGCGTCACTGGCCCCGACAGAAGGTGCTGCCGTAGCCCGAGTCGGGCTCGAGTCATAGCTTTGGCAGTCAAAGATCCCAGACTCGACTCTGTTCTTGTCTTCTACCAGCACTAGTTGGTACCAAGTGAAAGTATAGCATAATCGACAGTCAACGTGAACCTCAGCAGGTTGCTACAGAAATCCAGTGAGACGTTTTTCACCCACCTTTGGTAAAGATTTCACTGGAGGATCATGGACAAGTCCTGCCAAACCCTCTTCGTCAAGGTTGAGATGATCTCCTGGCCGCCTTTTGAGCATCATTGGGGGCCCAATCGGGTTATAAGCGAAATCTGAATGAAAGGACTTCTCCCTTGGCAAGGGGTAAATGCTGGATGATGCCCAGATTCCACTGTATTTAGAAGTGAGGATGCTTAGCAACATAGATGACAGTGTTTCAAACTCTTTCGGTGTATGCGCCAATACATGAGTACATGCATGCAGTATGTGACAATGTGAATTTGCTGACCGCTCTGTCCTCCCCGAGATTGCTTGTCTGGCCTTCAGAGCAAAGACTGACCAAAAGTTGCTTCTGAACGTCAAATTGATCAGAATCTCGCTCAAACCAGCACAAATCAGCTGTGAGAACATTGTTAGTTCGAGTTCTGACCAAGTTTTATCATTGTAAACGAACCATCTCATTCATACAGAACTGGTGCAGACTCGTTGTTCAAACAGGCAATTGTAAGATAGAGAATGGAGTGTGCACTGTATAAGAGAGTAACATGGTTGCTAGAGCAACAAAGCTTGCTTTTGCGCTGGCATTTATTGCTCCGTTACTTCGCAGCAGTGTCAGTAAACGTCTATTTGGCTCAGGCTGTTCTGTGCCGAACACACTGAGGTAACAGTAAAACTTACGTAATGAGAAGTTACTGCACGCTCCATCTGTTCTAGTTAAAAGTTTAGAGAGGAACGCAGAATTACACTGGGCGCACTGGAAGTTTATGCATCTCGGGACTTACGAGAGAACAAAATTTGGCACGGTCCTTTACCCGGATTGAGTGAAAAGTCTCGGGAAACATCATCGCTATTACAAGGAGTCTCCGGTTTCACTTTTGACGGCAGTGACTTGTTGGAAACTCAATGAAAGTATCATCATGCTTACATTATTTGGTCTTGACTAAGAGAGAAGTGCACTCAAAAATATATGAATCATAGCCGTAGTTGTACCCGGCCTTGCCTGGGAAAAGATAGCAGAAGTTGCTTGAACTGTAGCTCAACAGCAAAAGTAAGTTGTTGAATACCTCCGTGGAAAGATTTTTAATGCTTCGTAGCCTAGCTGAACATGTACCTAAGTGACCATGAATAATTCCTTCAGAGCTTCTGGATGGACAATGTCCAGTATATGTCCTTTCTGTGGAGTACAGATGAACAGATTTTGACCACTGCCAATGCGAGACCATCAAACATAGAGTTGTCCATGTGAGAAGCATGGGTCTTGAGGGTCCCACCACCTTTTTCGTGTTTGTGAAAAATCTTTGGCATCCCTGCACGGTCAAACCACTGGATGGAGATGGACCAAATTTGGCATGGAACTGCCTTTTTACCCTGTGAAGGTTTCAGGGAGGACAAGTGTCACCTGGGAGGTCTCTGGAGGTTACACACTAAGGACAAAACATGAAATTGAGGCCACACAGTGAGGTTACACAGTGAAATTGCCATTTTCAGGCAGGAAGAGGCCCCACATCAAAAAGGTTCATGAGAGCAGAGTTGCTTGGCACCCCCAGATATGGAGGACTGGATAGGGTGACATCAGACCTCTGAGATTATTTAAGGCCACAAACTGAGGTTGAAATTATTTCACAAACACAAAATCTCCAACCTCAATTTGCAACATCAATTGACCTCTGAGGCCAGATCTGACCTCATCCACTCCGACATTTTGGGGGTGCTGAACATTTTTTATTTTACGAACCTTCTTTCTAGAGGCCCTCCTTCTGCCCGAAATTGAACATTTCACATTTTGGGTGCTACAGTAATGCCCCCTCCGGGGGACCCCCAATCCCGACTTTGACCCCCCTATAACCTTCCCTGGGTCCCCAGGGGGTGGCACGCCAAAACTGAGTGGCCTGGTTCCGAGGGTTTCGTCGCGCATAGAGAAGACACACACACAGCCTCTTTTATTTATATAGATTTGCATTGACGGCACGCAATTAAAGTTCCATGTGGTAGTGGAAGTCATGTGCATTTACTCAGGTTGGCTATTAAATATAAAAAAAGGATGCATATTGTAGTACTATATATATACCCTCCGTGGACTTGACTGCACGAGGGATACAAAATGACGCGAGTTCTTTCCTAGTTATATACGCACAACTGGGCAAAAACAACTTTACGTCCGACTTTGAATCCAAAGAGGGCGGAAAGGCCTTGCCCAGGCCTTCTTGTGCGTTTGCAGTTTAACGCCCATTTCCTTGTTGACGGGCAGTTTCTATTTGCCGTTGTTGCAGCTCAGCCTGTTGCAGCTTAGCCTATCGCAGTGGGCCGCAAAGTAGCCGCAGCGGACTGTAAAGTAGCCGCGGCAGGCCGTAAAGTAGCAGCTGCAGCCGTAGCGAGATGTACTGGGTCGCTTGACCGATCAAAACTAGTGCATAGAAACTACTTTTGAACTAGAAAAGGGGTGTTAATCTGAGAACACATTATGCATGCCAATTTGCAATTCAGCGCACAATTTCCGAAACCTGTATTTGGGGAATTCAGTGCAGAAAGTGCGTCACTATTTACACACAATTCAAACTCTCACGAACAATGGAGAAACCTCTGATGATGGACGAGATTATGGCTGAGCTGCCACAGTTTGAGAGTGTTGAATCACACTGTTTTCCTGTGGGAAATATAGTGCAAGAATATTTTCCTTCAGAGAGTATACAAGCGGGAAAATATTCCGAAAATCATGCGTAATGATTATTTCATCCGTCTCGCATAGAAGCTCTATGCGGTCAATTTGAATTTTGCAGCACGAGGATCATGACGATGATGCAAAATTCAAGACTTCTTTACGAGACGGACGTTCGTAGTTTAACGTCTCTTTTTTGTTTACAAGCGTCCCAACCTGTCATTTCCCATATTTTCTTTCATCCATTTCTTCAGTAGGCTATATCATTGCTTCCATATCTACCAGCAGATGGCGCCAAAGGTGATTGATTGAACCATTGACACAAAGAAGCAGCCTCTCTTTGTCCCATGTCTCACTTAGGATGCAACTTCTGAAATCAATGCTTACTTCAGCCACATCTTTGGTGATTTAACAGAAAAAAATGATGGAAGCAGGTGGAATCAAACCCCAGACCCCTGAGTCAGTGGTCAGACATGCCAGCTGCGAGCTATTGAGATCAGGCTTGAAAGGTAGGTCAAGAGATTGGGCCATATTATTTGCATGTGGTGTAAATAATACCACCCCAGGGTGGTCAAGTAATATAGTATATCGGCCCTACGACAGTGCAGCCCCGGCTGTACTGCTCTGCACGAGGACTGTACTCACTTCCCAGTGGCTGCATTGGACAAAAAGTCGGCCTGGTACGAGTAAAAAGAAGAGGCGCGTATACTAAAAAAGTGACGTCAATAATACAGGGTGTCCGTCAAGGTGTCTCCATTTGTTATGGCAAATTGAGACCATTTTCAGTGGGTTGAATGAGGAATGTCATACATCATTAGAACCGTGAGATTTTCTATTTTGATGGATCACCATGCTTACTTCATTTTTTTCTACTCATTGCATCATCTTGTTTGCTTCAATGTCAAAGATGTGTGGTTTGTTCACAAGAGTGACAGGGGCTCCGAAAAGAATTGCCTCCTTTTGCGGAGGACACTTTCAAGGCATAAAGTCAGATGCTGGAGATTTTCCTTTTTCCTGCCCTGAATGGTTCAACCGTTTTCCAGCAGGATGAAGCGCCACCCCACTGGGAGCTTCAGGTTCATCATCTTCTCAATGAGAAATTTCCAAATTCTTGGGTAGGCAGAGATGGTCCCATTTTGTGGCCAGCAAGAAGCCCTGATCTGTCACCCTGTGATTTTTTTCTATGGGGCCTTCTCAAAAGCAGAGTGTATGCGTCTAAATCTGTAGACATTGCCAGTGTTTGCCAAAAAATTGAGGAAGAGGTTCATGCTATATCAGTTGCTATGTTAGAGAGAGCCATGGATTCAATGGAGAGACGCATGCAGTGCTGTTTTGAGCGTGGTGCCTTCATGTGGAAGTTAGTGTGAACAAATTCTGAAAACTGAATAAAATAGAGAATCTCACGGTTCTGATGATGTATGACACTCCTCATTTAACCCACTGAAAATGGTCTCAATTTGCAATAGCAAATGGAAACACCTTTCACGGACACCCTGTATATCTGTTACTGTCACCAAAACTTTGGGTCCCAAGGAGCTGCTATAACCGGAAACTACTGTACTATCTCTTGGACTCTGTGCACACTCGGTTATTTGGTTGGATTCGAGCAAATCATCCCTTGTGACTGGAAAGATTCGAATTGGTCGAGTCTGGCATTAGCACGGTTCTGGTTGCTCTGGCGCGGCAGCTCCATGAATGTGCTGCGCGCACTCAAAAGATACTGAAGAGTAATGAATGAATATTAAGGCAATGAGAGTAATTGACCTGAAATTAACCTTCTCCGCGATACACAGCAATGTTTCAGGGAAATGGGAAAATCGATCCCGCTGTCTAATGCACATGAGCAAATAAATTGCCTCACACCATCCCTGATGGAGACTCCGGTTCAACAATGTTGCTGACGAGCTTGAATGTTCTTTGATGAAGATTTCGGGTGCACTCAACCTCTCCTACATCAAAGATCTCCGTGGACACAGCTCTCTGTGTCCTTGTAGTTTGCCTTAAGTTACAACTCATCTAGAAGTGGTTTGGAAAGGTTGGGGTTTTTTTTACAGAAAAGCCTCGCATAAGTAATCAGCCTGGTTTATGCATGAACACCCCTCGTACATATATCGCTGGTCACGACAGGCAAGTCTTCGGCAGCCTCACTGAAGGAGCGGCCTTTGACAGCCTCGGACTCCGAGGAAAAGTAGACGTCGACAGCCGTCCCCACACGACGGGTCCAAAACGCAAAGTTTTGTGTCAGTTTCTGCCCACTTTCGACCCCAAAGAGGACTTTCGAGGTCTCAAAGCGACCGCGGTCCTCAGCAAACGAGTACAATAACACCAGCCTTGGGAGACCCACGGACACGCGGGGTCCGCAAATGGCGCTAAGTGACGTTGGGATCTCCCAGTCGACGCCGGAGGCACTCTGTGCCACGGACAAAATACAGTCGAATTTCGATTTTGGCCGCTCGGACCACTTGACACACTCGAATTCGTTCCCAAAAGGTTTGAAATGAAGGATTAACGTTAAGCTCGTACAAAGGCCGCCAAAATAGGGACAAAAACAAATGTAAGCTGAAAAGCTCATGTCGAGCACACGTCAATTCAATCTGACGACCATCAGTTGTAGGCTTGGCCATGCCAAGCATGTTTAGCCTGATTTGAAACACCATAGAAAGGTTAAAAAATGGTTGCAATTTGGGAATTGGTAGCAAAAAACTTGACAGAAGTGAATGTTTCCTCATTTGGACTTTCCAAATGGAGTGACGGAAAGACAGCTTTCCTCAGAATCTTTCCAAAATGATTCAACTGTTGGCAGAAAAAAATAAGTTTAGGACTGTTCCCTTGGGTTGGGAGTGAGCTGGCTCGAGCCGAGACGAGCCTGACCATGACTCGGGCCCTCACTTCCATTGCTCGACTCCAGACTAGTAAAGGTTTGCTGCACTCATAGGTGACCCCACCAGCCCTCCAGTCTCAACATCAGGTAGTGACTGACCTTGTGGTCATGGACAAGTAAGCATGACTAACGGGACTAAAGAACTTTTTTTCTGGTCTACGATGGACTGGAGACAGAACCTTGAGCGGAGGCCTAGTTTATTTTGAGACTTTTACTCTCTGGCTCATTCTCGTCTCCAAGTAGATTATTACCGGCTCGGCCCCTGCCCTAGTACCACTCTGTCATGTGCAGACATTTTGCCAAATGGAGTAGATCTGAAGCCAGGCTAAAAAGTATTCGTAACACCGTGGGAAACACCCTGACTACACCCTGACTATGCACTTTTGAATAATGTGCAACTAATAATGGTTGTAGTGCTTCTCATACAATATTATTGCATCTATCTCCAGGCCTAAAACGCAATAGAGACATTTAATTATGCATTGACAGTCGGCCAGCTCTAATGGCTATCAACTGTAGGGAGTCTCGTTGGGGAATGTATAGACAAACTCAGCTGTCTTGCAATATGCAATGAAATCACGCTCAAGTTGGTTAAAACCCATGAAGGGCATGCACTCAAGAGGAGGTAGATCATTAGGCTAAAGCTGGGGCAAGGGTGAGCAAGAGAATAACCCCCCCATGTAAGTCCACTGGAGGGATGCAAGGTATTCACATCATGTGCAAGTGCCTGGCACCGGCAAAAGGAACGATTTGAATCATTCCAAAATCTCAACATTTTACTTGATCACCTGGACCTCAAGGGCTTCGTCAGGTTCACTAAGGTGGATATCCAATGACGCAGAATAAGATGTTTGCTTGTTTGGGGAAAAGGGGAAAAGACCCTACTAGGGTGACCAATGTCCTGTGCTCTTGATTATCTGGGCAACACAAACCCTTCACACACAAACAAGTCACTGCATCCACTCATAAGTTGTGGATGATGTCCACGCCATATCAGACAGCAAAAAGATTCTTCGTAATTCTTAAACACCTCATCAAAGACGTTAGACAGTTGCTCGTAAATTGTGATCAGTACAGGTAGTGGTAAGTAACTTTAGCTAATTTCCAGCAGGAATGATCAATCATTATTCTTCACAGGGTGCTTCAAATGTAGCTTGCCATTCAGCCTTGGAAAGTTCTAAATTCTCTCTTCAAAGTCTGTTTCATGAAATTTCTCCTTACATTAACTTGCAACTTGATTTTCAAGACATTCAGTGCCAGGTCTGAAACAAATGAACTTTTTCTTTCAAAGTACATGTGCGATCAGCCTTCAGAATTCGTCCTTCACGAGGAGTTTCAGTATTACAAATACTTTAGAACCAGCCCTTTTCGTTCCTCATGCTGTCCTACATGATGCGGCGGATATCATGTACAACTTTTAAGCGGATGCAATGATATCACACTAGCAGCACTACTATCATTTTACCACTACACCATTCAAAAGTGCTTAGCTTTGGAGAATATGCAGAAAATGTACAATCTTCACGGTGCTGCAAATACTTTTGAGCCTGACCGTCCATCGATCTCAACTGATCAGTGTTGAGCATCCGTTGATTGCCAATCGCAGACCCTGCACTGCGCCTGACCAATAGAGCAGTGCAGGTCATGCCGGCCTCACCTAACAAAGTGGCTCGGCTTCGTCTGGAAATGGCTCTCGACCAGCTCGACTCACCCCTAGACTGCACCAAGTGTCAACCTGTCGTTTGAAATCACTTTACCTCGACATTCTTTATCTTGTTCTCATATCCCAATACTTGGTATCGAGTTTCGATACTGCTATCTTCTCTCCCCATCGATCGACCACGGGCAAATGGATGGGTGTGTGTATGTGTGTGTGTCGTGTGTGCGTGTATGTGTGTGTTGGGCTCGAGTCCACAACCTAGTGATTAAGCCTAATGCACGTTAGAAGGTGGCGCACGGCAGCAAGCAAGTAAGCAAAGATTGGTCTTCCACAAGGGTGTTACTTCTCTGGTGCGGGCGTGCAAGGTACACTTATCACTCCGTGGAAGACATCAGCAGCTCTCACGTGCTCAACGCTTTGGAAAGCAGCAACAGTCATTCGTTAACTTCAAATGCCATTTCGTCATGTCAGAGCTTGACTAAGTCAGGAGACATTTGGACATACAGTCCAGGGCGCCAAAGCTACTTGGGAGCTGCAACTGCAGTAGCTGTTGTCTGGCCTTTCGATGTCAAGCAGGACAGAAGCTCTACAGGAAAAAAAAAATAAGAAGCAGGCAAATTGCTACTCTGTTCATCTTATTTTTTAATTTTTGGCTTACCTGAGTCACCGACTTGGTAGTCTACCAGCCCTCAGCTTGGCAGAGCCATCTACTGGATCTCTGATCAGCAGCTGCCAAGCAGAAGGACCGTTCATCCTTCCTCTGCTCGACAGCATGACAGGAATTAGTAGAGATGAACGGTCATCGGTTAGTGAGGATGGGATAGCTTATTTAACCTGGATTTGATAAATCAGACTCTAACATCACTCACTACTCAAACTGTCATTCTGCCTCCCAGCTGCTGGTCAGGGATCCCATAGATGGCTCTGCCGACCTGAGGGTCTGGGGCGTTCAACTAAGTATGGGCCAGAGAAAAGTAATCTCGAGTCGTCAGCCCTCAACCCCTCATCAGCCATTCTTGGTTAGTTGAGTCAGGTTTCGCTAGGTTCACTTCAAGTGATTGGCTTCATCACAACAATGCCAAATTCTGTATAAAGCCTTCAAAAACCCCTCGCTAGTTTATCCTTCTTGTCCGTACCAGTTGGCACACCAAGGAATAATTACGTTATTCAGGCTTTAACTCAAAATTCTTATTGCAGCAGAACTCCAATTCCCAAATTTCAACCTCTCTCTTGGTAAAGAAGATGCAACAAAGAGACACTTGCCTGGTGAATGGCAAGAATACTAACATTTGCGTCAAAGGATTTAAGTACTAGCAGTCCCCCCCCCCGCCATTCGAACCTTCAATAGAAAAAAAGCAGAACACAAAAAAGAAAAAAAATGAACATTTATGTGTCGAGATCGATGATTTACTTTTTCAATTCCAAAAGATCTCTGTGCACACGCGCTCGCGCATGCGCAGTGTGAGTTAAATTCGTTCTTACTGTACAGTTCTGTTGAATGTATGTTCTACTGTAAGTTCGATGGATCGTACTATGATGATAAGGTGATCTGGACTGG
>JAAUXU010090175.1_pt1 | contig 18458 bp, 26 predicted proteins | sample 7278151 | NCBI WGS metagenome assembly JAAUXU01 (sample SAMN14350113, study PRJNA611818) | marine sediment metagenome | isolation source: surface marine sediment (1.8m) | place: French Polynesia: Moorea | collected 2018-08 | reverse complement strand
TGCTCATAACATTTCTCATTGTTGCATAAACAAATGACATTGACTCTGGCAATGGGAAAAAGTTAGGCTCTGGGTAAAGCCAACAAACTTTTTCATGATATTCCATAAGCTCAGCCAGAAATTACAAGAGTAGAGCGCTATAGGAGTGCGAGCTTCTTCACAGTGTGAAGCGGATCAATGATTGTGCGGCAGGCTTTTGGTGATATTTCGAAATTTTTCAAGCTAAACTAATAAGGTTTTGCCATTGCTTCACTATACCGCAAAATTCTGGACGATGTTGCCGACATTGAACTTTTAATCACTAGCCGGGAGATATTTCATCCTAGTCTGGATCAAGATTGCAGACCTTCTAGAGAGGTCTACTCGGGTGTGATTTGGATTGACCCTATTGTTCATAGTGCAAGCTAGATTTATATAATGAACGTCAAACTGACTGTCCCTTGCTATCGAAATGGTCCTCAAGCGCCTTCATCTCCTTCCCGTTATTTAGGGGCCCACACGCACAATGTCAGTCTCAGGTCAACTGATGCGCCAGGGTTATTGAGACACCTTCGGGCTGACTTGACAGTGCCATTGATGCCGAGACCTCAGGCCAAAGTTGGTCCAGGAACTCCTCCATTTTATAACTGCTTCTTTTTCAAAGTGAGTCCAGTTGTCCGGGTGCCTCCTGGGCTGCGCCTGCGCCCTGGTCGGCTCGTATTTTGATGTCTAAACTGCAGTCTACATAACCTTAAGATTAACTTTAGAAAAACTGGAGTTTTTTTGTTGTCCATCAGTCATGGCAAGTAGCTGTAATTCTCTATGCTAGGAAGTCTTGAGAATGGTCCCTAGTTTTTGGTTTGGAGGCTGGAAAAAAACAAAATTGGCATCACCAATCACTTGACAATTCAAGCTGTAATATTGCTTGCGGCACCAGAAATATTGGGGATGTAGTGCAGTTGGCATGTCTGAGGCTCTTGGTTTGTTGCCAAGTCTGATTTGTGTCCCATCAACTCCAAGAGCAATATTTGGGATTCCAAATGTCATGTACAGCTTCTTTGCTGATTCCTGCTCTTCTTCTGAGCATGAATGTCCAATTAACTTGTGGGACTTGGCACCGATGGCTTTGGTCACACGATGAATTGTGTCACGTGAGCATGATCTCTTTGCTCCAACAAGATAAACCCACAACTCTCTGACAAGGCTGACTTGCTGAAAAGGGGTCAGGGGATTGTCCTCTATTGTTGCCAGATTGAAAATCATCCATAATGAGATCCACCACCTTCAAGAAGTTTTCCTTTGTGAACCGGAAATGGAGTTGAAACTCAGTCTCACTGAACATGACCAAGGGATTTGTCCGATCACACAGTTGTCTGACCTGTCGGATTGTAGCGTTGCAATCTCCTGCACCCCAACGTATCTGACCGACTTCCTCTTGGCAATGCATCATGTGAAAGTCCTCCTCATGGTCACTTTCCGTGGTGTACTCCTTGAGAAAATCGTCCGTGAGGGGGAGATTGTTGATGTGGACCAAATGGAGCAAACTGTTGTTTTGAAAACTTGAACTGGACTTGATAGTTCCAGGGTTTTTCTCAGAACCTTGAAAATTATGCGAGAAAAGCCCAAAGAATTGACGTGATTGATGGATGGAAAAGAAGCATGTCTTATTTTTCTAATCCAAACGCATCCAATTCTGAGAGTTATGCTCATGGTCTACCTAACTGAAGGATTCGCCTCAGGTGTTGAATGGGTTTCTCAGATCGGTTGTTGAAAGTGTCAGACCCAATACTGAGCACGGACAGTCAACGTTTTCGACTGCCCGTTTTGACGAGGTGTGCGTCAAATGGCGGGTCTGGAGGTCCTCAATCCCGTAGAACAATTTCAGCAACACGACGAACCTCTCGGTTGGCTTTTCCTGGCACGAGATTGGGAGGCAGCAGTCATGCACGGCGCAATCGCCGTCTGCAGGATGCACACGGACAAGTACCCGTGCAAGATGAGCCAGAACAAAAAAGGCATCTCAGTTGGAGCTCGTCGTCAACTCAATTCTAGAGGGACATTTTTCCTCCTGACATTATTTCTCTTGAACATCTCCTCCAGACCAAGGTAAAAGTTGGGTCTGGAGGAGAAACCTTCATTTGAGAGACGGGTGCTTTGGGCCGGGCTGGTTCTTGTACGGTCGCAGCCATGAATCCATCAGCATTCCCCATGCAGAAATGCCTCTTTTGAACTTGTGTCCATGTTGAAGTTGCTGAAAAGCATGGAGAACTGACCTGCCTCAACGAGGACGCACCCAAGCATCCGCGCACTGTTGACCGTCAGCCATAACTTGGCCCGGAACGAAAAGCTTGAAGATTCTTTCAGGCCTCCTAAAGAAAAGCATCGGGCCGGACTGACCTAACCTAATCCATCCCGAAGGTGTGGACGAGAGGACAAGCCTGATCCACCGTGTTCTTCCTGGTGCAGTCGTTTCTTAAACCCCTACTAGCGTCGTGTTGACGTTGAACACCACGGGCATGTTGAGGGGGATTAAGAACACCATCATTCAGGGAGACGCAGGGAGAGCCAGAGACATGTGGAAGAATGAAGGAAATGCTGCCGGCGTTTAGTACAAAAGTTCGACATTTCCCCCCAGTTCGTGTGTGCGTGCGTGCGTGGGTGAGCGCGTGCGCATCTTTCCTGGACACCCAAGCTAAAAGTCAAGACACCCCAGCTTTCTCTCCCTCTCCCTGATGAGCGTGTGCGCGTGCATTCACGTGCGTGTGCTCTAAAGAGACAAAAAATAACGAACATGAGCACGCGCGCACGCACCTGTATTGTTTGCCTGGCGCGCGCGTGTGCGCAAGTTGGAGTGAATTCATCATGTCTGTTCAAAAATCATGGTACTGCAGCTGTCAGCGCGCGCATGGACGTCCACGCCAGCTTCGTGGCCGTCGCCTCCACCCGCCGGATGACTCTTGACGACTGCCAAAGTGTCAACGCGGCGGCGGCGAGCATCGTGTCTGTGTAAGCGCGCCCTCACTCGCTGTCGTCCTGCCTGTTGTCATTGGGTCAAACCGTTGCTTTCTCCGAGAGGTGCAAGAACTTTTCTAAATTTTCTACTCCTTCCATGCAAAAGTTATAAACAGTCCTGTCCTGAGCCTGCGAGCGCTGAGATGACCCAAACAGGCAAACCCACTTTCTCACTGCTCAATTCGGCCAAGAAGTCACTGTAGAAGAGCGCACGTGTGTGTTTGTGCGCGTGCGCGCGTGCGTGCCCGTGTTGGCCCCGTGCAGGACTGAGCTGAGCTGTGCGAGGAGAAAAATTGTTCTCTCTAATAATATGGAAATTGAGCCGGTGGAAAAACACTGAGAAAAAGTGCAAACTTCTGCAGCAATGAAGGTAAACGAGAATTCGCAAGTAATCCGAACTCTGCCTCCCTGAACTTTCATTCACAAGCTTTTCTCGGGGTGGCATTTCGAGAGATCCAGTGACGTCAAAAACTGCGAGCTCTTGCACGCAAATTCGCATGCAGTATTCGCACGTTGGCTGAGATAAGGTGCTTAACGCCATAACGCTTCTCAGCTTGGGTAGTGACACTTCTCCATGCTGATTTGCATGGCAAATCAAGCAGACTTGGTGTATTTGCGAATTTGTCTACGTGCGGTTTTGATGTGGAAAAAAAAAGGATGTTGTCGGGTGCAAAGATTATATTTTCTTGCACGTTGCACAAAACTATAAACTCCATCAGACATCAGTTGTAGAAACCTCAAGGACATTTGAATGCATGTACAGAAGAAGCTTTCTCTCTATTTATCTCTCACTCAGGCAGCTTTTTCGACGTGCAGGAATGAAAAAAATATCTGGAATTCATGCATTTCTCTTTTGCCATTGCAGGTGCGTCGGCCGCCGAAGCCTCCCAGTGCAGCCGGCGCCTCGGAGGAGTCCGACTACGAGGAGATCGCGCTGCCTACGGTGCCGCCGACGCCCGTCGAGGCCAAGAAAGGCAACCCCAAGGACATCTGCGACCTGTGCGGCGTCGAGGAGGCGCTCGTCAGATGCAGAAAATGCGCGGGACAGATGGTTTTCTGCTTTGGGTGCGACCAGATGTATCACAGACACCCCAAGAGGACTGCGCACGTCAGACAGGTGCGTTCTGCGGGTCGTCATCGTGTGTGCAGGGTAAAAAATTGCTGTGCAAATTTGCATGCTGACGCAGAAACTGCACGCCGTCTGTCCAGAAACTGTGCACTGATCGTGACAGTTCATTTGGAGATCAAGAAAGAACCCTTTTCGGCGTTGCTTGGGGGAGATCAAATTTGCACGCAAATTCGCGTTCGGTCTCTTCATCGAAAGAACAGCATGGGTTAATCGATCGATTAAGTTTGTTTAACTGTCATTTAATCACGGAGGAAAAGCTTGTGTTCAACTTCGCCTTGAGGCAAAACTGTGTGCAAATACGCATGCAGAACTGGTGCAACTCAAGTCCCCGAGCAGTTGAGGAGGATACCTAGAATGGAGGTCTGCGAGATGGCGCAGACAGCCCTACTGACCTCGGTCTTGAACTCGTTCTTGATGGTCTTGAGGAAGCGCTTGGTCTCCTGGTCGTCGCCCGAGGTTTCACCGCCGTTAAAAACCTAGTGTGCAAGCATAAAAGCAGTATTTGACGTATTCATATACTTAAAAATGTCTGCAAATCCGCCGAAATGTTGGAGATGTCGGGACCTCAGCTGCACTCACGTAAATCTCGACGAAGATTTTGGTCTTCTTCATGCTAAGGACGATGACTTTGTCGTAGTAGAATTCTTTGCCGTCGATGTCGAAGGTAGCGCTGTACTTCACGCAGTTGTTGGTGCCGTCGAATTCCCAGTCGGCGACCAAGAAGGTCGCGGTCACCCCGTCGTGGTTGATCACGCCCTCGAAGCTAGAAGAGGTGAGCACGTTGATACTGACGACGTCGGGGTTGACGAACTGATAAAAGATGACGTTGTTGATGTCGCCGAAGCCATTGGAGAAAAATTGGACCACTTTGTCCACGTCGACCACTGTCGCCTTGGCCTTGACCTTGAAGGTCAAGGGGTCGTCCAGGAAAGAGGCTGAGTCAAAACTGCAATCCTCGAAGGCTCCCTGTAAAAAAAGGGACACATTTTATAGTGCTCCATTCAGGAATATTATGAAGACGCTCTCACCAAAGCATTTTCAGCCACAAATGTCAAAATAAGGGTCAAGACTGGTTGCTTCATGGTGAATAAAGTGATGACTGTAGTCTCCGTGCAAGTTTGACACAGTCACGACCCTGACCTTGCGGTTGTGACGAAAACGAAAAGGTGCGAAAATGAGCTCAATTTGACATATGTCATGAAAAAGGCCTGGTTTTGTGCAGTGAACGAGCGTTGGGGATTTAGGACAGAAGGGACGCTGCGCATGAGACTACCTCAGAGGTGTCCTTGTATGCGGCGTCCGCTGTCGGACAATGTGCGGTAAGGTGTAATCTAGCGCCAAAAAGGTGCCTTTTTCCACATCGTATCGGTGCTGCTGGCCAATTTCAGCTCATTCTGTCGATGTCGCAGCAGGACTGTGCGATATCGCATAGCAGCCGCGCAATTCGTGACATTCGCTACATCGACACCAAACATCGCGACATTCGACACAGCTGAATACCCGATTCACCGTTTGCTATTGTGTCAAGACGATACACGAAGATATTTCGACATTAAGAAGGCGCCTGAATTCATTCGTGAGACCTAGGGGCCGAAGATTGCCAGGATTATGAAGGGCTTGGCCGGCGTGCAGGTTTTTGGCAGTTTCTGTGGGGTATCGCCAATATATCAAGACATTGGTATTAGTCGATATCGGTATGTGTTATGTCACAGGAAAGAAAATGCATCATTTCAAATAAGACTGTGCGGTGTCAGGAAAACGTGGACACTGACAAGTGGGTTCGATGTTGAGGTTGAACACTTGGTGTCAGGGTCAGTTTAGCTGCAGATTGAAATATTGCACAAAACTTCCCAAAGTGCAGGGGTTTTTTTGCCGACTTTCGAGTTGTTCCATAATCTTGGAGCACGGAGCAACTGGAGCAGGAGGTGCGGCCGAGGTGGAGCGTGATGTTCACTTCTGCCCAACTGGTGATTTCACGTTACTTTTCTATCAGGACAGAAGCAGAAGACACTTTGCACATCTGGACATTGACATCAATGTCGTTGTTTTGTAAATACTCGATGTCAGTGTCAGCGTTTGCACTGCATTAATTTCAAACATTTTGTCTCAGTCTTTGGGCAATGCTGGAGATCCTCGTCCTCCGCTGCCTCCAAAAGGGGAGACAGCACAGGGTCCAGTGGCGCCTCCAAGGAGAATTTCCAGAAAAGGATCAACTCCTGGTAACTTAATTCTGTCGCTAACTTTCCAACTTTCCTGACTTCTTTCGCGTCCTTCAGACGTGCTGACTCGTCCCGGATCGTCCACCCCGTCTGTGATCCCCAGGAACATCTCTGCGCCCACGGTTGTAGGGAGGCCGCTGCCACCCACTCCTCAGAAAGAAGGTGGAACGATCGCCAAACTTTCCAATACCTTTTTGTTCATTTCAACCAATGAAAGTTACTCTTGCAGGTGCCACGCACGTATTGGGTAGGAGCTTGAGCGTTCAAGCCACTCCCCCTACCCCTCCTCCCGCAGTGGTCACACCCACCTTGGAGACTCGACGCAAATTCAGCCTGGGATCTCACTTCCCACAAAACTCAGGAGGAGGCCCCGCTCCTGGCGCTGGTGCTGACGCTGGTGCCGGCGCTGGTGTCGCTGGCACCGCCCCCACGGCCCTCATGGCCGGGGCGAACTCCGTCCCTCTGGGTCATCACGTCTACCCCGGAGTCATCATCTCTCCGCCAGCTCAGCAGTTCCAAGTAAGATTATTTCACGGGTTATTTTTCTTCCTTTTTGTCCATTGTTCTCTCACTTATTGTGGCTTCCTGGCCGCTTTTCAACAATTTTCCCCTCCCAAATCTTAAATGAGGTCGACTCAATTTTTGCCAACCTCCTTTTGACCAAAGAAATGTGCGCCCATTTTCTTGTCTAGGCCTAGCAAAATTAGGCCTGCTAAACACACTTCGTGACCTCAATTATTTGCATTAAGATCTTGGGCTGGTGAAAAATCACTCGTTAAGTTGGTCATTGGAAATAGGCGAGAACTGAGGTCGCAAATGTTTTTCTGCACACTTGAAAGACATTATTTTAACATGTGTAGTTTGTCGACTCGACTGAAGAAAAATCGCACTCTCAGTGACCTCTCACTGTGCTCCTCAGATTCCTGGGACGACAACAGGGTATCCCCAAACTCAGCAAGATCCCCCCGTGGTCCTCACACCACAAGAAGATCAGTCAAGATATCCCCGATCTGGACAGGATCCTCGACCCCCCGGGGGAGATCTCCTCGAGATTAGTGTACAGCAGAGCAATGATTGGAACCAACCCTACCACGAAGGAATTCAGTTCCCACCAAAGTTGGACAGGGTAAAGTGAACATTCATTGGCAGCAGCCTTCTAACATATCATTCCACTAAACATATCAGCTTATGGATCCAACAGAACATTCATTCTATGTCCATATTTAGTTCTTCCAGTTCAATTGTGAATGGGGTCTTTCCACTGCGCACCTAAGCTGCTCCAACTTTGGCCTAGCAAGTGCAACACATACAGAGATTATGTCTACATTAGGTTAGCTTTATAACCCCATATCCCATCCCCGAGTGACTCCCTGTACCGTATGTGTCACACATGCGAGGCCAATGTAGGTGCAGAGCAGGGGGCGATCCCAGAGGCCACAGCGAGTACTGTCCATTGCTTAGAGCTTCGAATATATTCGCACTTTACAGCGCTCTCCAAGCCGGAGGAATAACCTCAACAGGAGCTCGTCTTTGCACGATTTGGCACACCAACTGCACACTGACATTGGGCAGACAATGGGCAATGACTTTACAGTAAGCTCTTGACACGGTCTGTGTACGTGTTCTGTGGCAGCATTAACAAAAGACTCTTGCCTAAGGCTGGCGGCAACTTTGTCAATGGCAAAATCTCTTGGGAGGACCAACACCAGCCTCAAATGGTGCCTGCAGGCTCGTTCAAGAGGACGAACAGCACAAAGAGCTTGGCACAGCAGGTATTGGAGGGGAATTTGCAACCACAACGAGCAACCTTAGTCAATTGTTTCCTCGCAGGATTTTTGGTCAGGAGGTCCCATGTGGTCAGCTGCGCCTCCGGGTGGGTTCAACCCGGTGCTGGGGGCACACTGGGGCCCACCCGCTGGGGCGAATGGCATTCAGGGACATCACTTGATGGGAAGCAACAACTTGCATAGAAGCATGCACGACCTGCACCAGATGGCCGGGATGAGCAATCCGGCGGCCGGGGGCATCATGATGAACTTTCAGGTAGTAGAAATCGTGCACGCAACATTTCTGCCGCATCAGTTAGTGACGAGCAAATTTTCACGGCGTTTTTTAGCCTTTTAGAGGGCCTCCCTCTCCAAGCCGTCGATCACGCTGCGGCGGCCGCAGCGGGGGTCGCCAAAACAAGCCGCGCTCTCACTCTTCCCATCCTCACCGGCCGCCATCATCTCTGAGATCCAGGGAACCCGGAAGTCTCCATAGGAACTTCCCGAGGAAGTCGGACTTCTCCTCGGAGGAGGAATTTGCACGCGAGCTTCTCTCGGACTCAGAGTCCGAGGAGGACTCCGAGGAAGATTTCTTCACCGGAGAGTCGGACAACAGCACCCCGGACTTCGTCAGCCTCTCGTCAGGCGGCGGCGTCTCCGCGGTAGCCAAAGGTGCGTCACGCAAGTGAACTGGCACGTGCAACATGTACGAACAAAAAGTAGTGACGATAGCAATGATTGTGTCACAGGACCCTGGGTCTGCCACCACTGCACGTACCTGAACGCCGGCGGCGTCTCAGTCTGCGCCATGTGTTGCAGGACCACCGGATTGGCGCAACATGAAGACCTTGCGCCGGCGCACTCCAGCAAGGAAAAGGTTGCAAACTTTCCTGCAATTTGTAGCTTGCGATGACACCATCAAACAAACATGACGCTCAATGTTTAAAGGCCTCATCAAACAAACTTTTAAGTCTTAAAGAGCAGTGAAAAAGAACAAATCTCGAGTCAACTCGGCATGATTAGTAGTACTTGTGACTTACGTTGGAGGCAGACGCTTTGATTGGCTAAATATATATTAGTGTCCACTACAATGTGGCATATTTGACTTTCACTGCAATAAAGATGTTTTGGTGGGACATTTTAGAAAAACCATAGAAGAGCGTCTTCCAAATCGAACAGACCCAGAGTTGCCGCCAAGTCGACCGAGGAGGAAGAGGATGACGAGGACAACGAGGACGACGGATTCGCCAAGACTGGAGCGAGGCCCAAAAACAAGTCCCACAGTAACATGAAAGGCAGCAAATCAAGGGGAAAGAAGGGACGGACCAAGATGGAAAAGTCCCGAAAGGCCAAGGCCGAGGAGGAGCAGCTGGAGCAGGACGCCTTGGAGACGTATTACGCAGTCAGGATGGGCAGGAGGAGCGGTGAGTGGTGCGAACTCGGGATAACAACACTCTTTGGGTATTCATGGTCCACATTACGAGGGGGTCAGTCTGTAGTGTTTTGCCACAAACTGTGAGGGAAATTTTCTTAACGATGTCTCTATTCGCATAATTTTTGCAGCTTCAGGCAAGAGAGGCCTGGTCAAAAGATCAAAGACGTGCACAAGTCTTAAAGTCGGTAAGGATATTAAGGCTAGTGTACACTACAGAAATCGATTAAGTTTTGCTGATTTTGTTGGTTCGCTGTTTCGTAACATTGTACAATAGCCTTTGAACGTGAATACAGTACAATTCTCTGTAGGTAGATTAATAGACACTAGTACGTAGTTTGCTGAAAATTAAACGTCTGAGGTCCCACCGTATACTTAAACGCCTTGAGACTTCATTCCTGCATTGACACGAATTATATTTAAAGTAGGGGCGCGAATTTGCCTGCAAATTACGAATTTGCTCGCAATTTTTCGTCTGACAGAGAAGCAACATGGCTACCGATTCAGCAACATGCTTGGCTTGTCCAATTGACCTGTCTCTAGTCACTTCTCTACCATGATGTGACTGTTTGGAACGCTTTGCCCAATTTTTTCAGCCAACTATGACAGCTCAACGAGCGATGCTTCACTGATGACCCCCAGGCACAGGGCCACGCCTTCCTTCGCCCCGCCGCCGGTCAAGGGCATCCTCAAGAGGGCCTCCTCCAATCCCCAGATCAACAACGTTCATCAGCAGGTATGGACGGCGTTGCTGGAGAAGAGCCTTGCATGGGAAGTTTGCAGCAATTTCCTCCGCAATTCCAGGGCGAACGCAATGGAATGTCCGAGATGAACGTGCCCACCAGGAGTCTGAGCAAGCACTTTGAGCCCAACGTGGTCAACATCAAAAAGTACCTTAAGGGTCAGGTGAGAACGGACGGGGTCAAAACGGATGAGGACACATGAACGGTACTTGTTATTCTACTTTGGCAGGAACATTTGCCTGACGATGGAGATATTTGGCTGTCAGAAAGCAGTCCGAATCAGCGTCCTTGGCTGGACTCGGACAATTGGTCGCAACAGGCAACAATTGGACATCGCCAAAGGTCGGAAAATTGGCCGTCCGTTGGACGTCAGAATCCGGACAATTGGGCCAATGGAGGCCCAAATATTGGACGTCCGCACACCGACAATTGGGCTCAGCAGGCCCCGACAATGGGCCCCAACATTCGGGATCAGCTGTCGCCCCCAAAGTCTCTCATCACTCACGCTCCTACAGAAACTGACAGGTATCTGTCAGATGTTTCCTCTGCGGATGATCGACAGAGTAAGATCTCTTCGGCAGCCATGATGATGATGAGTCAGCAGAGCACTGGAGGGGTCAGACAGGTGGATTATTTAAATTACCTTTAAAAATTTCAAGGGACCTGTTGAAGAAACGAACTTTTCAGTTTCAGAGACAATCTTCTTCAGAGAGTGGCAAGAAGAACTTCAGATCCAAGCGATTTTCTAGGAATTTGCAGCAGCAGCAAAATTCCCGAGGGGATTTTGCCAAGGCGGCTGAAGGAGAGGAGAGGAAATTGGTAGGGAAATCCCGAATATTTTCTCTAAATTTTGACAACTGCAACCTCTTTTCAGGCGAATTCTGAGTCTAGCACCAGTGAAGACCCAGTGACAAAGAATGTTCAGGGACCCGGAGGAATCGGAAGTTATTTGTCAAGGTAAAAGATCCACACAAGGATCTGCATCGAAATTCCAGAATTTTGTCTGCTCAATGGGCAGGAAGGAATTTGGGAGCAACGACGGTCCAGGAGAGGTCATAGACCCGACGTCGCTAACTCAGGACAGCGGGTACCAAAGTCATGGGAGCGGAGGGGGAACCGGAGGACTCGGGGGAACCGGAGGACTTGGGGGAACCGGAGGGACGTTTCAAAAGATGCAGCTTCCGGTAAGAATGTTGGTGGCGTTGACGTGTGGGGTTTCGTGCAGTCATTCCCTTGTGCTGCAATTAACAGTTACTCTTTTGCAGGCCCAAGTGCCCATCGAGGCCTTTACCATGTCCGTGGACCGCGGGTTCTTGGGCCAACCGCCGCCCGAGGAGGCCGCAGCGTCAGCTGCCGCCACTCAGCCCCACCACAAGAGTATGGAGGATCTGTCGGCCAAGAGAAAATTTACAGGCATAGAGCTCATCAGATTGCTTAGGGTTAGTTTACAACGAAAAAAAACCACCATTTTTATTATGTGAACTGTATTTTTAATAACAAAAAAAAGGCTGCCGAAGAGCATGGTTTCACTCCTGAGGACATCCAGGTTGGCCTGGCTCACTGCGGCGACTTTGACCCCGTGGAGTGGATGGTGGACAACTGGAACAACATGTTGGACACGGTGGTCACCCTGGTAATGCGATCACGCGGATCCGCGGGAAAATTCCGTGTCAATTGTAGAAAATATCCGCAGGCATCCAATGCTGGTCGAGAGCTGGAAGAGAACAACGTGGGGACCTTGTCCAGGCTGGAGGCCAAGGAGGCACTGAGGAAGCACAGAGGGAACATGTGGGAGGCTGCCACTGAATGTGTGGAGAGAAGACAGGAAAAAGTAAGGAACTGTCAAAGTTTTTCCACTGCTGAACCTTTCTACAAATGCATAATTTTCCCCCATAAAGTACACGAAATTGTTTGGCAACGGCAACTACGAGCGCGACGATATCCTGACAGCCCTGACCATGCACGAGGGACATCTGGACAAGGCCTACGCAGAGCTGACCAAGATGGCCCTACAACCCATAGTCCTGAAGGTCACTGGAGAATCTGAGCCAGCACAGGTGACCAGTGGAGCCGTCCAAGGTAAGTAACATGTTGCAGTGAGACATTGTCACACACATGGCGCTGACATGCAGCAATGGCAAAAAATCCAGATCTTGCGGAAGCTGCAGAAGAAGTAGCGCAGGAAAATCTTGCTGATGAAGCAGTGGCTGATGTTGATGAAGAGCCTAAGGTGATGATGATAGCCAATGAAGTTCCTGACCTCACTCAGCAGGACCCAGTGGAGTACGAGTTTGGGGTGAGAAAGAACAAGCGACCATTGTTGGAAAATGAACTTTTTGCCAAATTCTTGTCCGTGGCAGCGTCAGTGTCGTCGACTCATGGCTCTTGACCTCGTGCCTGATTATGCCAAAGCCTCTATCGTGGTTCACTTGACCACCATGTACGTCCCGGAGGACGAAGCAGTCATCGCTGCCATGAATTGTGAGGATGCAGCCTCGGCAGAGAAGTACCTCAAGCAGGAATGCGAACTCTGCGTCAAGGAAATGAACGTCAAGCAGGTGAGATTATTGCGAATCTCAAATTGCAAACTTACTTGATGGGTTTCAAAATGGGGAGGGAACGCTTTCAAATGCGTAAGTTTGTGCAACACGTAGCAAAAATTGCTCCTCTCGCGCATTTCTTGCCCGCAAATCCGCATTGCAGAAATCTCGTACAATTATCCCATGGAAATGCTGCGTCTGTTCGCGTTGCAGATCGTGAAGCTTCCTAGCTGTGATCATCAATGTTGCTCTGAATGTGCCAAAAACTACTTCACCGTGACGATCAAGGACAAGATGTCCATCAACGAGGCTACCTGCCCATTCTGCTCTGAGCCCAGGGGCCTCAACTTGGAGGAAAACGAAGACAAAGCAACTGAATATTTTGCAAAATTAGTAGGAAAATTTCACGGATAATTTGTTTCATACGTCTAAGTGGTCCTCATGTCATAGGACGCCATCCTCGTGAATATCTTGGACCAAGACGTCCACGACTTGTTCCAGAGAAAGCTCAGAGACAGGGTGCTCATGAAAGATCCCAACTTCAAATGGTGCTACAAGGTGTGACTCGGCCGATCCTGTCAGACTTTCGCAAGTTTACGCAATTTTTTTCTCCAGTGCTCGTCTGGGTTCATCGCCAACATGGCCAACAAGAAGCAGGTGTGTCCAGACTGCAGGGCCATCACGTGCACGAAATGCGGGGACCCAGTAAGAAAAAGAAGAGAATGAAATATGTTTCTATGGAAATAGTTTTGCACTGTTCAAATCGTTCTTTTTTTAGTGGGAAGAGGCTCACAGAGACATCACCTGCGAGGCTTTTAAGGCATGGAAGGAGGCCAATGACCCAGACAACCAAGCCAAGGGACTGGAGAAGCACTTGGATGAGCACGGAATCACTGCAAGTTTCTTGCTTAGTCTTTGGTCAACCTCGTCATTGTATCCATAATTTTTTAGTGTCCCTCCTGCAAATTCCGTTATGGTCTCTCCCGCGGAGGCTGCATGCACTTCACCTGCACCCAGTGCAAGCATGAATTCTGCGTCGGGTGCGAACGGGCCTTCAAACTCGGGGTCAGATGCGGCAAAGGCCCCGGGTGCGCCAAACTGGGGCTGCACGCGCACCACCCAAGAAACTGTCTCTTCTACCTGAGAGACAAGGAGCCCGTGGAGCTTCAGAGGATACTCAAGGTCAGTGTCACGCGGTCTGGTGCAGTTGGAGAAAATAAAAGTGATTATTCACAGCAGTTATCACTTTTGACTGTTGGGAGTCTCGCTTTTAAGTAAACATTCTTTTGTATATTCTATCAATATAGTAGACATTTGATGCAGTATTTGTGGTGACTTGCATGCATTTTAGGCTCGTCTGTGCCGTAAAACTTTCTTATTTTTATGTAGAGAAATAAGGTGGAATACAAGACAGAGCTGCCGAACTCCCAGGACCCGAGGTGTCCCGTACAGATGCAGAAAGAGACCAAAGAGGGGCTCGTGGACGAAGCCTGTGGATACACGGCGGACGAGGGGCATGGGGGATACTGCAAGTAAGTATCTTTGTCTCGTCGTCTCTCGTCCGACCAGGTCTCTTCCTTTTGAGCGTACATATGCGGACCGGGCGGGTGAGCAACCAGACTCTCCCTCCTCCAACTGACACTCCGGGTTGACCCGGACATTGACTGAATTTCAAGAGCAGCGCTAATACTTACCCCCACTCCTGCAGGGCTCACTACGTGGAGTATTTGTGCGGTTTGGTCTTCCGCAACAACGTGGAGGTCGTGTCCATCCTGGACATTGGAGAACTCAAGCAAATCTTCACGAGGAATCAGCACTTTATGCCGAAGCAAAGGGCCGGAGAGTACGAGTTCCAGTACAAGAGGAGACTCTCAGAAGTACGTGTAAAGCAAAAACAAGTCTTTGGTCGAGTTTCCAGCTCCAGTCTCTTCTTTTCAGCTCATCATTGCCGAACTTCCTCTGGAGACGACTTAAGATGCCAAAATTTAACCTTCCGGAGTTACATCTGTGATGCCAAAGCAAATTAATGAGCTTTTTCCAAGACCATTTTTACTTATCTGCTACTGATCATTAAGCTAACACTGCCAAAGAGCTTAATACGTCCTATGATCGTGCAGTCTTGTTATTCCTCCTCCTTTCAAGCATATGATAGTGCAAATTCTTCCTGCCACCACCACGGTGGCCCAAGCTGAACTGACGTATGCACATTGTCCACTTAGGAGCAACCGGGAGCCGCCGGGAAGTCTCCCTGGTCTTGGCCCTGGCGTCACCATCAGCAAGCTCAGCCTATGAGGAATGTAGTCGAATCTAGGTCAAGCGTAAGAAAGGAGGAGATAGATGGAGGATAACTGTAATGTAATCACAGTAGAGTTAGATTTACGTACATAAATTTTAATATAGTGTAAAAAAGTTCTTCTAGACATCACAGCTCAATTTCACTTGCTCTTCTTGGTCTCAGATGTGCCAACGATGAAGGACCTGATATCCTTGTTCTTCTTGGCTTCTTCATCCAGCTTCAGCTTTCTTTTGCTAGGTTTCTTCTGACCATACCCTAAAAAAGATGGAAACAACTCTATTTTTTAAGGGCTAAGCTTTTCTTCTAAGTCTCTCGTAACCTTCTGGCTCTTTGATCTTGATGAAGTTTCCCCCACAATTTGCTTGGTGCTCCGGAAACCAGCGGTCGTTTCTGCTTGGGGCACGGTTCATGGAGCGCTTGACCAGACCGAAGTAGGGAGGTCTGGACCGGCAGGGGCCATCACATTGCCACCAGTGAGTCTGGTACTGAGCAACCTGGAGGGAGGGGAAGTAAATACCAAAACCCAAGTCAACGCTAACTTATGAGTGATTCAAGACACTTCAGAGTAGGCGAAGTAGGGGATAAAATACATGTATGACGGGAACTTTGAAATCGTCCAGGTCTTCTATGTTGCCCATCCTCCAGAAGAGAGTTATGGACAGACAGACACTTTGTGTCTTCTTGTGGAAAACAGCAGAATTTTTAATAACTGAGAGATCACCATTTATTACAGTATTGAAAGTCAGTGTCTAGATAATCAAGCATCGACTGCGCCAAGGATTACCTAAGCTGAATTACCGTAGTTGTGACTTCAGTGACTTTGGGGTATAGAAAGAAAGGTAGTTAGGTTAATTAGGGTGGTGTATTAATCACCAAAAAGTTATATAAAGAAAAAATGTAGTCGAGTTCGACGTCACTTGCTTGGTGTTCCTTTTTCGTGGCTGTCCACAATGTCCAAAGTACAGTCAATCATACATACCTCGTCGTGAAAGTTGTGGTAGACTGAGATCTTGGTGCCCGCCTCCTTGTTGATCCTGTACATGTGCGAGTGGAAGGCTTTTCCATGCCCGTCGTGGTCGTCGTTGCCGTCAGTAATGAAGAGGTAGGCGTGGATCATTTCGTGCAGCAGCGTTTCCACCAGATCCCTCCGGGGCCGAAGCTTCAGCAGCGGCACGCTCAACCGGATCGAACAGAAGCCAGCTCGGTAACTGTAGCTGCAGACCCCGGCACACCGTGTCATCCGCGGCGCCCATTTCACCTCGCACGCGGACAACTTGGACCAGAAGAAGCGAGAGTTAAACTGTAAGAAGAGCGCGTGGAGGTCCGGAGTCGGGTCCAAGTCCTCCCATTCGGGGTCCACGATCGACGTTTCAGCTGCCATGACAGAGGGAAAAAAGTTATCGTGTGACCTATGGACGTCATGTTAAACTTTGGCATCTTTTTGGGTACTGTTGCACCTTTGGCTGTCTTCTTGCTAGGCGTCCTGAACTGTTCGGGCAGAAAACTTGCCACCTCTGCATTGGCGGACTCCATCAGAGCTGCGTCCTCAGCGTCCAATTGAGCCTGAAATGTTTTTTTTGCTTTGGTTGTTTCTTCATCACATGATAGTTTGAAAATTTTCATTCTTCGCCACCTGTATCTCCAGGGCCAGGGTCAGGTCCGGATCCAGGTCCTCCTTGGACGCCGATTTGTCCGGACGCTCTTGACTGAGATCATCGTCAGGTACTTTGTTCTGGTCCATCTGGCCGTCGCCCCTTGGACTTTCGTCCAAACTTCCCTGCAATTTTCTGGCCAGAAACTCGTCGTTTCTTATCTGTCTGACCTCTTCTGCCTGCCACTGAGCCTGGAGACGACGCGCAAGGGCTAAATCGGCTTCTTCTTGGGAAGACATCACTAAAAATTGCCGTTAACACAGTAAATTTAAGTAAGATTTGTCTTTCTGCCTTCCCACTCAGCTGTTGAGGGAGCGCAGACAGCTGAAACGCTCTCCTGATGGCACGACGGTTTTTCCCGCCATTTTAAGTCGTGAATAATCACAGAACAAAGTCAGAGTCATCTCGATTTCACTAATCACCAAGCACATTAGCTGGCCTAGGAAAGAAACATAATCTGCACGAGCTATTTAGAGACTACCTTCGCAGAATCTATGAGCTCTTAGTCACCGCCCAGACAGGCACTGACTCAGCCAAGCTGACGACAGCTCCAGCTAACACAGCTGTTGTCAGTGTCTGTTGTGGTGTCTGACGGAGCAGAGCCAAGACTCCAGTCAGCAAGGAAACAAAACAAACTTTATTTTTGAGCCTTAGTGCGTAAGTCAAAGGTTTCCTCCCTCGGTACTGCTGACTCAGAAGACGTGAGCTCGACTGGACACTGACAGGCAATGGGTGGACAAAGTGCCCGAGTGAGATTCCTCGCCATTTTGAACAACATACTTATTTCCAACTCAGAAGACAAAGGGATGTTTTGACGCATTTTCATTGAGTGGTTATGCCTTTGTTCGGGTCGCCTTCTTCGGCCCTCGGGGCAGCTGCGACCTCAAGTGGAGGCCCAGCGGGGTCACTGGCAGAATGTGGCGCGGTCGCGGCCAAGGAGGTCATCAAGACCAAGCTGGTCGAGGCCATCAAGCAATTGCAGGTCAGTAATGTATACAGCATATGCATTTTACTTGTTTATAAGTGTGAACAGTTCTAAATTTAGCCTGACGTTTCGTTTCAAGTTTTCTTTATCAGTTCTCACGCTGTGTTTAATCCACTTCCTAAGTCTTATCTTTACAAAGCAATTTGTCACTTTCTCGTTGGAGATTCTTTCTCTTTAAAGATTTTTTTTAAAAAAAAAATTTAAGAAGACGCTTCTGAAAAACTTTGTTTTCGTGGTAATATATCTTATTCACATTTGTTAGGCACATCAAGTGAACGCGTCGTTCACAGACGAGGCGTTAGGCAACTGCGAGGAGTCGAACGGATTGTGCGCGGCCCTGGAAGCCATGTTCGTTCACGGGACCAAGAAATCCTTCTTGGGCCGCCTGAACAAGGACTTCATAGTAGGCGGGTCAGTCGCCAGCGGCAGGACCGGCAAGGGAGGAGGGAGGGACGCAAAGAGAGGTGTGGGTCTTTTCTTCATTTTAATGTTTGGTAATGAATAACATAATGTTTCTGGCCATGACTTGACCGGACAAGCAAGTGAACAGCCTCTTCAAGGGGTCACACCCTCCGCTCGTTCAAAGGGGGCCCCCTGAACCCACTTTTCACTACAAAAGAAGTAGAATAAAATCGTTCCCCGGGGTGAATTGGGCCCCCCCCCCCCCCGGGGTAGAGGGGGGGGGGGGGGTGGGGGGGGGGGGGG
>JAAUXU010100858.1_pt1 | contig 18464 bp, 20 predicted proteins | sample 7278151 | NCBI WGS metagenome assembly JAAUXU01 (sample SAMN14350113, study PRJNA611818) | marine sediment metagenome | isolation source: surface marine sediment (1.8m) | place: French Polynesia: Moorea | collected 2018-08 | reverse complement strand
TTCACATTACAAGCCAAGCTAAGCATCCTGCACCCTCTTTTCCTCTCCTCTTCTCCTCAGTTATGAATAACCTCTCCTTATGGAAACACCACTCCAGTTCATAACATAACAGGTGGATAAAAGCAATCAGATGAGCAACAAAGAGACTGTGCAGTTGGAGAAGGACACTCTAAGGCAGAGTCAAGCACAGGAGTAGCACAAAGAAAGAAAAAGATGTGTCACTTCATCTTGTTTTCTGCCAAATGTGTACTTGCTACCACAATTATTGGTATCAAGTCCACGGCCAACTTGGGATTGCATCAAAGAAATGTCGTTTACTAGTTCTTGTGTTGTTTTCACCTTTAAGGACCTATTTGTTGAGAAAATTGTGTTTGATGAAGACTTTTTCAACAGTGAGATGTTGCCAAAACTAACTGCATTCTATTCAACACATGATATATCATGTGTATGTGTATCTCTTGGGCGTCTTCGTCAACAACGCCTGATTCAAGGTTAGTCAAGATGAAACACATGAAGATAATGTGAAACATGACTGCGGCCCAATTCATCCTTCAATATGAGAACAACTTCTCCCAATCCTATCACCCGCTCTACGTGGATTCTTTGCGAGGCCTACCTTGAGCATTTTTTTCGGCAGGAGCTGAGTCATTCCGTGTAACACAGTAGGGGTATTCACATGAACTCATTTGAAGCAAAACAAATCTTGAACAATAAACTCCTGCATATCTTCATGTGGAGAAATGCCGACCATGAGTTTGAGAGTGTTCCCATTCTTGTAGCTGCTCCACATGGCACTGTGCTCTTGCACATCAGAAGGCTTCTCGAACGGTGCTTCGGTTCCGTCGATAACAACTCTACTAAATGGGAATATCTTCTTGAAGTCAGCCGGCATGTAGGCTTCCGTCACACTTTTTGGCATTCAAATGTATTTTGAGCTGAAAATACAAAAAATTAAGCCATGTCTTGAAAACGTAGCCTATGGTGGATGGGATGATGCCAAAGAGGAAGGATAGCTCCTTCCTCTTTGGGAATGATGTGTCTCCTAGATGTATCTTTGTTCGAGTGGAGCTTGATCAACAATGGAAGAAACTTGCCTCTTGTCTGAAGCTTTTTGGACTGATACTTGAGATGGTGCACAGTAGGGCCGAGGCATCGAAAAACGTATTTGAAGTGGTCATAGTCTCTTAATGGAGAGCAATTGTAGACAGCTCCTGGGAATCCACCGAGATCCTGAGTGTTAAAATTCCCAAGCACTGGGGGTTGTGTTATGTTCTCAAATGTGTTCTCATTCTTGAACATGGGACGGAAGTCTTCTTCCTCGTCTGGGGCTGGTTGGCTTAGTTCTTCCACCTCCACTTTGAAAACAAGTTTGGGTAAATCTTGGTCGAAGTACAGATTTGCCCCTTCCGTCATATCCAAGTCCGCGGAATTTGCCTGCCAACAACTTTTCCTGAAATATTCGATCAAAGAAAGGCTGCAAAAGGATTCGAACATGTTGTTCGTCTGGGCATGAAACTTTAGTTGCAACATCCACTGTAGCAGATAGAAAAGAGATGTCGTTGTCCAGGTTCTCCTCCCCTTCATGCCCGGCTCCATCATTCTCCTACTCGCGTTTTTAACTGTTCCTCTTTTGCTTTGGCAGCAGCCTCTTTCTGTCTGTGGGTTTGATGAGAAGGGCATCTGACTTCAGTGACCGTCATGTCCGGTTGCAGTTGATGACCTTACAAAATACAACATCCTCGCGCCAGAAAAGTTTTTAGGAAATGCGGTCAAAGTTATTTGGGTACCATTTTGGCCTTCCAGGTCCTTCCAGCTCCTTTCGCGCTTTGTCATTAGGAAAAGCGAATCCTCCTTAAACTGTGCAGCCCGGTAGCACGTAGAGGGCATTGTGGGACTTTTTGCACTGTTGGTGAGTGGTCAAGTCGTCTTGGAGTCGGTGGAAAGATATTTTTACTCCTATTGTTTTGTTTCTTTTCTCTCAACCCTTTCTGCAGCGCCATCTGATGGTATAGGAGGCGCAACTGTCTTATTCAGAAAATGACACAAACTCTTTAATTCAACTCATTGTGCCCAAGTCATTGCTGAAGGATTTTTGTCACTTTGAAACTGGATAATCCACTGACCAGCGCTGAATTTCTCAAGAAGTTGGCATTTGAAAAATCACTAAACAGGTGATGGTGCTGGACTTCTTGCTTATTTGCTCCCTCGACCCCACCTACTGATGAGAAAAAGTCAAGTTTTACTCATGTGAGGAATGTACAAAACTTGCTACAGGTCATTTCAGTGGGGTACAATGAGCTCCTCAAGTTGCGCTGACAGCTTTTGAGGTGGAATCTTTACATGGATTGCTCACCCCCAGCTAGCCGCATAGAGCACTGGGCAGCTCCCTAAGCGGGGTCTCCTTATGTCTCGTGGTGACGCAAATGGACAGGGCGCACTTCTTCTGCTGCTGCTGAGTGTACGTGGTCCTCGTTTGACAGGGATGATTCCTTTGGGCATGCGTGAAGTTTTTGACACATAGCATGTCCAAGAATGGTCCGAAGGGAGACATGGAAACATCTTTGGCATGGAGCACTGGAGACACTAGAGGGTGTATGGCATCCCGCCCAGAAAGTTTCAACCACTTTCATCACGAAAAAGCCTCTGAAAAAGGGGGGAAACACTGCATTTTGACATGGAGACCTCTAGGATCCAAATGGGCAGTCGTCAAGTGGCTCAATAGTCAATATGCTGTCAAGATATGTCAGGGTGACTGATTCCATGAGACGATTCAAAAGCTGTCCGTGCTGCTTGAGGAGCCCATATTGTCCCTATAAAACGACTTAAAGCAAGGTCTCCGTATCGATGTGAGTAATGAGTAGCCAGAAGCTGATGGGACGGTTAACAAAGTACAGGCATAACTTTTGGTCATATATTATTGACATGCTGTCTTGATGGCGCCAGACACATTGAAGGGTGACTCAGAATGACTTGTCTTCTCTGCCTTTGTTTTTGTATATTTGTAACTCTTTCCCTGATGGTGCAGAGAAAAAAGCCGCTTGAGTTTAAAGGGCCCTTTTTAAGTTTATCAAGAGCAACAATGCCTTTTAGAGGCAAGCCGAAATAGCACTTGTACCGTCGGGTGACAGTCCCATGCATGTCTTGTGCAGATTCTTCATGATTCGTTTCTAAAATTTCCTCCGATTCTGTCCGACTGCTACCGATTTATGCGTGCTGTGCTATTGCACTGATGTCACACGAATAATGAACGTTCTGAGGCAAACGGACCAGCGGGAAGATTGACATGACCTCCCATGACGTCCAAGATATGTCACCGCATCCTGTAGATGTATCACAATTAGGCATGAACACAGCTCCCCCCTTCCCCCCCCCCCCATTGGTTCATTTTTTAGGGGGGTGCAGCTTTCCCTGTACATTGCACAGAAATGTTTATTTCACAAAAATGTCATATTTTCAAAAATGAAGAAGTTCTCTGGGGTCCTCCTTTAAATATCACTAATATTTAAAAAGTTTTATAACATATTGAAACATATAATTAAAATTATAGCTATTGGGGTCTCAGACCAGTGCAAAATTTTTTTGACCAAAGTTGTAGTCCTGAACACAGATATATGTGCGACTTAGTGAAATGACTATTATTAAGTGAGTTATTAACATTTGAATATTGAAGGTTATTGGCTCACTTTAAACCATCAATGATGTACATACAGCCATGGCAAGAAGACAAAACCCTCCAAATGTCTATGCTCTGTCCACATCTGGGCCCACACTTGGCCTAAGCACATTCTGTTAGGGAAATATGAGTAAAGGTTATTAAAAACTCATTAAAATCAGTCAGTACCTGGGCACCTAGAGTGGTGGAACAAGACAAAGTTGTGTCATTTCTGCTGATGAGTGCAAATCTGAATGCATGTTTGACTCACCACTATCTGTTAGGTGATGAATTGTTGTTAAAGGTAACAAACTCACTTAGAATAAGTTCCTTGGCACTAACAGAGATGGAAACAAGACAAAGTTGTCATTTTCTGCATTTCTGCTGCTGAATGCTAGTGTGAGTGCACATTTGACTTTCCAATATTTGTTTGATGAGAAATTGTTGTTATAAATACAAATATTGGAAAGTCAAATGTGCAGAGGGTTGCCACAGGAGTGGCAACCCTGATGCCAGAACATAAGCAAATGTGCCCGAGTGTCTCGGACCAAAACTTTCAATTAATTCCTAAGTGATATTAATGATATTGATCTAATCTATGGCAGACCACTCTCTGGGGGGCCGGCATCTGGCCGGCCACCTCTGGCACCTGGCCGGCTGCCTCTGGGGGACGTGTCGGACTGACCACCTCCAGATGACGTGGCTGCTCAACCACCTCTGGCGGTGGTGTCCAGACAGCCTCCATTGGGCGTGCCCAAGCCTGTGGGGGCAGCTGGGGGCAAGTCCAGTAGGGCAAGGGGAAGCAAGGACCCCTTACCTGAAAGGCCAGTCCCCTCTGCTGTCGCCGCGGACTTGGGGGTTTCGCCATCTGGTGGCCAAGGACAAAGTCAATGGATGTCAGAACTTCTGGCATCTATCTTGGTAATGGCTCCCTGGAGGCTAAAGGCTGTCAGGTTGAAGCCTACATCATCTGCTCACCCGGAACCAACTCCAATGGACATGGAAACAGATGCAGGAGATAAGTCCAACCCCAAGAGGCTGCCAAAGTCGTACACAGCAGTGGCCAAGAATGGAAGAGCTCAGTCTCTTCCACACCTTCTCTGTATCCATCAGGGTACAGAGGAAAGTTTGTTTATTGATGAAAATCTCTTTTCTAGGGTCAAAGATGCTATTGAGAAGATAATCCTTGCTGATCAGTCTGAGGATGACCCCATAGTTCAGTGCTCCTTCAAAAGGTGGGCTGGAGGGAAGGGACTGCTCAGCTGTTTGGACAAGGAGACAGCTGACTACATCAGTCAGATTGTATCAATGGTCAAGATTGACAGTAAGACCTTTAGAGCTTGGCCCAGGGGGGAGTATGGGAAGCTGGAAGGCTCACTTTCTCTATACCTTTTCAAAATAACCTGCTAGCAGGGCAAGCTTCTATGGACTGCCTGGTCCATCAGAACAAACTGCCAGGCATGGACATGATATATTCATTCCAGGAGGTCAGGAATACTGACAGGGTGGGAGTGGAACACCGGGGACATCACTATCACATCGGAATCAATGAGGAGATGAAGGAAGCTATCCTGAAAAAGGACAGTCAATTACACATTCTCCGCAAAACTATCTGTCTCCCTTCCAGGAAAGAGATCCCTTGAAAAGGAGCCTACAGCAGAGTTGTCCAAGCTGAAGAGGCAGACAAAGCATCAGACTAAGAAGCCGGAAAAGGGTCCATCCCCCAGTACACTTCCAGTTCCACATGGCAATGTCTATCCTAAGGAAAACTCTGTTTCTCCAGGGAACTGTGAACCATCTAAGGTCCCTCCCAATAGGGAACCTCAGGCTGAAGGTGCCACAGACACACCCACAGTGGTAGGCAAACCTGAAAAGGAGACACCTACAACTGAGAAACCTGTGGTTGAGGAAACTGTGAGCGAGCTGGTAGCTTCAGCATCTGGTGTGCAAACCAGGTCCTCAGAGTACCTACAAGGGGAGGAATACCGTCATATGTTACCCCTAGAGAAGCAAGTCGAGAACCTGTGAAAGCAGTTGAGCTCTCCTGGTTCAGGCCAGGACCGAGGGGTCAAGCGAGGACCTGGATGCCTGAAAGGGAGTCGTTCCAAAGGCCCTAGGAGTGGTACCAGCAGGGGCAACCCTGCAGGGTCTACTGACCCTGGTATCCAGAAGTATTTATCATAAAGATTGCTTAAATACAGTGGATGGGAGGGGGTTTTCTTGGAAACAAGTTTCCCCCTCCAACCACTTAAAAAAAGCTGAGTATAAAGATTTTTTCTTCTACTCACTCGATAGCCAACACTGCCAGGCTGCTGCGGCAAATCTTAGAGAACTCCTAAGCAAAAGAGACAGAGTCTGTCTCTTTCTTCAGGAGCCATATCTAAGGAGAGGTCGTGATGCTGAATTCCAGGAGCTATCTCCTATATTTGCCAAAGGCACAAACTCAAGGGCTGCAATGATCTGTGCATGTGACATGGACATATGGTTCTGCCCAGAGTACTCTGGAAGGGACATTTGCACATCTCTATGGGGTGCAGGTACAACATCAGACTACAATAACAATGATCTTAGGATATTCCTGGTCTTGATGTACCTGGACATCACAGCTCAGACAGAAGAAATCTTTCCTCAGGGCTGGAAAGAACTGGTAACACACTGTACCAGAACTAATACTCCTCTCATAGCTAGTGTTGATACCAATGCACACAGTGTTCTGAGGGGAAATGAAAGTAACTCTCAGGGGAACTTATAGAAAATTATATTTTCTCTCACTCCTTAGTGATCGGGAATGTTGGAAGAGTCCCAACTTTCATCGCCAGGGGTACGCAAACTTGCATAGATGTTACTCTATCTCTAAATCTCTCCCCCCATTCAATAGAGGGATGGAAGGTGAGCTCAGATGCTACTTTTTCTGATCATAGGCATGTTGACTTCAACATGACTTTAAAGACAGATATTACTGGGGCAACTCCTAACCTGGCTCAAGCAAACTGGTAAAGGTTTAGAGAATTCCTAAACAGAAAACAGTTTAGGGACCCCAATTTCATTACGCCACGCTTAAGCTCAAAAAGTACATCCAAAGGGCCCTTAAGATCGTGTGTCCACTGTGAAGGGGCCCCAAAAAGCTCAAGTGACCATTTTACTGGGAAGGGGAGGTGGAGGAACTTAAGAAAATGGCAAAGAGGGCCTGGAGGACTTACTTTTGAAATCCTAATGAGACCTCCTGGTCTGTGTTTCTGGAGAGCAGACGAGCCTTCCAAAGGGGAGTAAAGAAGGCCAAGCAGGAGTTATGGAAGCTCTTCACGGAGGCCCCCCAAGATTCCAAGGCAATGTCAGACCTGTTCAGACACACACAAGGCAGGGAAAATAAGAGTATCAACCTCCTCAATGATGCTCTCTCCAACAACCCGGAGGGCACCCTGGGGCACTTAATGGATGTGCATTTCACAGGCCACTCTGCCCCAGTGGAGGAGGGGAGGGATATTGCATACCATGGTGTCTTTAATGATGCTCTCAGGGAGATAAACTACATAACTGTAGGAAAAGTTCAAGAGGCCTTGGCTAGTATTGGCAGCTACAAGGCTGTAGGCCCAGACGGTTTTAAACCAATAGTTCTTAAGAACTTACTGGACTCCTACTTTCATAGACTGTGAGTCATTTGTACCTCCTCCCTTTATGCAGGGTATGTGCCTGCATGCTGGAGAAGGTCTGAGGTGATGTTCATTCTGAAACCAGGAAACGATGACTACACAAAGGAAAGGTCATTCTGTCCCATCACCCTAACATCCCATGTCTTCAAGACAATGGAAAAAGTGATTTTAAATCACTTACAAAATGTATATGACATACATAGAAAGCTAATGTCAATCAACAAGCTTTCTGCAAAGGATCAAGTTGCAACTCAGCTCCGTCAGACATGGTCGATGAGATAGAAAGTTTGATCCTCTGCAACCAGTATGCCCTGGTAATCTTTCTAGATATAACTATAAGGGGTGCCTTTGACAAGTTAAATGTCGATTCAAGCATCCCGGGAATGCGTGCAAAATGCCTGCCCCCCACTTAGTATGATGGTATGCATACTATCTTCATTTTCGATCAGTTACAGTCAAAATCAAAGGGATCTCCATTACCAGGTCCCTAACACGGGGGACACCACAGGGAGGCATTCTGTCTTCCTTGTGAAGCATGCGGCCTTCCTATTAACATAGACTGTAACTCATAGGTATACATGGACGCCACTGCACAGTAAAGGGTACCGATGTACTGCCAGGACATCCCTGTCACTAGGCATGAGTGTAGCTAGTATCCAGTAGTACCTTATAGACTTAGTCTGTATAGTTAGGGCTGTGGCCACCAGAGGGCACTACCTTGGGAGTGCACTCCTTCCTCCCTCTAGGACTGAGGAGCTGCTGACTGGGCACCGCAGCAGCAGAGCTGGCCGACTCAAGGGAGAGAAGGGAGAGACAAGGCAGTCTCTCTTGGGAGTTCAAAGAGAACACACCTCTTACTTATTTAGTGTGACTTAGTGAATAAACCTATGGCTCCGGTATGGCATAATGGTGTCTTAATTAGTGGGACCGGTCCTGACTCCGGAGAGGGACACACTGGTAGATGTGCCCACAGCACGCCAGGGCGCAATGCTACACGTGGTGGCAGTCCGGAAATGTTTCTACTGGGACCAGGAACACCACTGACATCAGCATCGGCTTCACCACTGTCACTGCTGAAGCTGGACACATGTGGAAAGGGCTGGGTTTGAGGTTATGATGACAAACAACACCCCTTACACTGGGACTTCATAAGGCGGCCATACCCGGAGGGGGGCGTGACAGAGGCATTGTGTCGATGCCTACCCAGGTCGAGATGTGGCACCCATCGCAAGAACGTCACACAGCAGATAGAGATCGACCACTTCTACCAGAAGAAGGTACAAGCCTGCTTGGCCAAGGAGGACGAACGCACATACGAGTTCTACTGGTGGAGTGACTTCAAAACGCTACCCCCAGATGATAGACGTGACCACCCAATGCTGTGGGACCGAGGATGGGAACACATCTTTGACCACCTGGACCTAGTGGCCAAAGAGGTCCTATACTGTTTTATGCATTTTGCATAGTCTTTCCAGACAGGAGCATTGGGGACTTCGTGATGACTGCCAGGAGCTACCTGGTAACCATACCAAAGCTAAGGTACAATGCAGTAGGGCCACTCATCCAGAATAAGGCCCTGAAGAGAACGCGCCGACTAGAGCTCTTCATGCAGAACAACCACAGATGGTTTGATGAATCCCCAGGGGGGAGGGTCATCCACGAGGTACAAGAGGAAGTCTCAGCATGGCCAAATGAGAACCCAAAACATTATGGATCTTTCGTTAGACCATGATGTACTAATTGCTAAAAGACAAATAAACGATATTGAAAATCTGAAGCTAGGCCATTGGGGGTCGAGAATGAGGGAACAACAAGGGTTGTCCTGCGAGCAGGGCTCCTGATGAGGCTATGGTGCCGACACTGGTTCTGGGGAGCAGGGCTCCCGACGAGGCTATGGTGCCAATGATGGTTCTGGAGAGCAGGGCTCCCAATGAGGCAGTTGCGCCGTCTTGGACCTTGGGGAGCTGGGCTCCCCGATGAGGCCGAAGTGCCGCCATAACACGACCAGGTCCAAGCCATGGTATTAGGGGGCAAGGCACCCAAAAAGCCAGGTGGCAACAGCAATGGACCCAAGAGGGATATACAGAAGGAACTCATCAGGGAGACGATTATTAACTAGTAATAGGGAGGAGTAGAATTACCCATTAGGACCACCTGAGCCAGATGTCAGTAGCACGGGAGAAAGGGGAAGTAGCATAGCAATTAGCACTGAGGGTGTAAAGTAGACAACAATTAGTAGAGAGATCATTAGGATCCAATTTCAAACGACCAAAGGAGAAAAGGGTAGAAAACAACAACCAGGGTATATAATACCAGGCCGAGGCTCCCCAGAGCACAGTTGAAGCCGAGAGCTGAGAAAGACAGCTACCCCAACTGAGACTAAGATGGCGCAAGCCAACCCAAGTCCTGCCGCGCCAGCAGGATCGCCAGTGAACTTGTCCCCAGAGACCATAGCAGTGGCAGTCAGGGCTGCCGATCCGGATGCCATGGACTGCTGGGGCCAGAAGGTACCAGAATTCTCGTCTACCAACTTCGACGAGTGGTGAAACTGGCGTAAGAGGTTCTAAGGGTACGTCCTTATGAACCAGTGGAGTCACGCAAGGGCCTGGGAGGAGCTCAACGTGGCCATCACGGGGGAAGCTAGGAAGCACATCAGGACTGTCCACATCATTGGGACAGTACCCCCAGGGCAGCCCACCCCGGATCACAGCATCGCCCTCAATGAGATAGAAGCAAAGCTGATTCCCGAGGGGACTCTGAGCTCACCCTGGTCAACCTGCACCTATGCAAACAGAAACCAGAGGAGGACATAACTGTGTTTCACGCCAGGCTGGTCTTCTATTCGCTAAGAGCACACCCCATGCACAACTCCGATGTTGCTGAAGTTGACTGGCTACTCATCAGGCATTTCATGAAAGGCCTGGCATGCGAAGAGACCAAGAAGAGAACCCTGGACTGTAGGCCCAGGACCATGGCTGAGGCACTAAAGGAAGCAGAGAATGTGTGGGGCACCCAACTGCTTCTCTCTGATGACCTGCTGAAGGGTCAACAGACAATCCTGGGGCCCGGCTGCACTGAGCTCAACGAGAGGACGAAGGGAGCAGGCCTACACATGGGGCCCCACGTCTACCACCAAGTAGATCGAGGAGGCCTGACCACTGTTCCCATCTTGAACCTCACTGACCGTGCCATCACTCTCTGTCCAGGGCTGGGGCTTGGCATGTTTGAGCACACGAGCGTGGAAGAGGTCGCAACCAAATGGCCAGGACCAGTGACTGCCAAACAAAAGAAAGAAGAGTACCTGAGGCAGTTAGTCGTCAACTCCAAGAGCGAGAAGAAGAGGCCTACAAAGAAGTTCAATGCCGACAATGCTAGCCCCACTCAGCGTGAAGCTTGGCTGATCCGTACCTTCGAAGTGAAGAACAAACCATGCCTTGCCAAGCCTAGAGCCCTGAAATCTGCCAAGGACCTCCTAATGAAGTATTGGGATCTCTTTTCACACGACGGCTCGTATGGGCACACCAACCTGATACAGCATCGCATCATCACAGAAGATGTCCCACCTATCAAGTGCAGATACCCGCCCATTAATCTGGGGTTGGAACCAGCCCTCCATGAACAACTTGACGAATGGCTGAAACATGACGTCATCGAACCAGCAGATAGCCCCTGGAGCTCTAATCTAGTCGCCGTGAAGAAAAAGGGTGGCAAAATCAGGTGGTGTGTCAACTGGAGATGGCTGAACGAGGTCACCAAGAAAGACAGCTGGCCCATGCCTACTGTTCAGGACACCATCGCCCAGCTGGCAGGCAGTGATGTCTTCAGTGGCGTGGACATGGCAGGGGCCTTCCACTGCGTAGAGGTGCACCCAGAAGATCGGGAGAAGACCGCCTTTGCCATGCCCTTCAGGACATTTCCGCAGAAGCGGTTAGGGTTTGGTGTTACCAATGGACCAGCTACCTATTGTAGATTAGTGGACAAAGTGTTGAAAGATGTCCCTCATACTGAGGCCCTTAGTTTTGTAGATGACAGAGTAGTACATAGTGCTGGCCTAGACCAACACCTGAAGAATTTAGACAAAACTTTGAACGCGTACTGCAAGGCAGGGTTAAAACTAGCCCCTCACAAGTGCAGCTTCTTCGCACCCCAAATCACATACCTGAGTCACATAGTCGACCGACACAGGGTGAGGCCTGTGGACTCATATGTAAAAGCAGTTAGAGATTGGGCCCTCCTGAAGTACAAGACAGAAGCTCGAGCCTTTTTAGGGATTGTCAGATATTACCGACAGCATATTAAGGACTATGCAGAATTAGCCCGACCTTGGACGGACATCACAGGGAAGGAGGCCAACCCAGATAAGGAGAAAAGACCAATAGTAGTAACGGCCAAAATGAGGAAGGCCTTCGAGAGCCTAAAGGAAGCCCTCACCACAGCTCCAGTGCTGGGGTTTCCATACTTCGCAGGACCCAAAGCAGGACAGTTCATACTTGATACAGACTTCTGCCAAACACAAACGGCAGGCATACTCAGCCAAGTCCAGAGGGGTAGGGAGGTACTCATAGCCTACAGGTGTAAGAAGTTAAACAAAAGCCAAAGGAACTACCCCTCCACAAAGGGCAAACTATACGCTGGCATTATGTGGATGGACAAGTACCAATACGACCTCCAACATGGGCCCACGTTTAAGTGGCGTACGGACAACGTGGCCTTGAGACATGTACAGACAATGGAACCAAAGGGGGCCATAGTCAAAAGGTGGCTGGATATGCTCGCCACCTATGACTTCGAGGTAGAACACAGGACTGGGACTAAGCACACCAACGCAGACGCCCTGAGTAGAGCGGGCTGTCTGGAACCAGTTGACCCAGAAGGGGAGACAGGGGTAGAAGAGGTACAGGTTGGTAGGACCCAACTAGAACAGGCCCGAGACCTAAGCATCGTGCAGGAAGAGGATAGGGTCCTGAGCTGCATTAGGGACTGGGGGAGGCGGAAGCATCACCCCACCAACCTGGAAGTAAGGGAGTTACAGGAGGAAGGGGCTTCATACATAGGATTCTTGGCCAACTTAGAAATAGGGGAGGACAGGGTACTAAGGAGACAACTCCCAGCGCAGGCCATCGAACCTGGGAAGCGAGTCCCATGCATCCCAGAAAGCCTAAAGGAGGATGTCATCCAGGTAGCACATGTACAGGGGGGACATATGAGGATAGGAATGACTGTACATCGATTAAAGGGGAGGGTCTACTTTCCGGGAATGAAGGCCGAAGTCGAGGATTACATCAAGGAGTGCCCGACTTGTCAGAAGAAGGTTAGAAAGGGCGTCAACCAGAGGCATACACTAGTGTCCCCCACAGCACGGTACCCATTCCAGAGGTTACACATCGATTTGGAGGGACCCCTGAACCAGAGCTCACGATCTCGCGCCAAGTACATCCTGACATGCAGGGATGCTTTTTTGAAATGGCCAGAGGCCTTTTCCCTCAAGGAAATAGATGCGCTGACAATAGTCAAGACTCTGGAGAAGGAGATCTTTGCAAGGTATGGGTACCCAGAGGCCATACACTCAGACCAAGGACCCAAGTTCATGGCTAGATTATTCAAACAACTGCAACCCCAACTGGGCATCAATGTCATGGACACTACAGGCTACAATACCAAGGGGAACAGTCAAGTGGAAAGAATGCACCAGGATTTGAATGGGATCCTTAGAGCACTCACCACGGAATGCAATGATCCCTTCGCTTGGGAAGACCTGCTACCCCAGGCCTTGTTCGTGCTAAAAACAGCAGTGTGCAGATCTACAGGGCTAGCCCCCTACCAAATCCTTTTTGGCCGAGAATGTAGCACCCCCATAGATGCCATCTTCAGATTTGTCCCTCCGGAGAAAACCATAGGAAATCTGGGATGGGCCTGATACTACCAAAAGCTCAGAAAGAGAATAAGGAACATGCAAGATTATGCAGGCAAACATCTAGCTGTAGCAGTGAGAAGGCAAAGGTGCCAGTACCATCAGGACAGGAAGGACTTCCAACCTGGGACTGGAGTATGGCTGTTCACGCCGCTAACTAAAGGTGACATCAGTAGGAAGCTAACTTCCTACTGGACAGGACCATGGTGGGTCTGTGCGGAACCTGCCAAGTACGAGACCATGGTAAGGATTACCGCAGATCCCAGCTGGAAGGAAGGAAGTAAAAGGGGAACACATGTAGTCAGTATAGATAGGTTGAAACTGTACCATGGCAAAAATATTCAGGCCGCAGATCCTGGGGTAGATGTAGAAATGAGTGATGACGAGTTCGCGGAGGCAGTAACCCTGAAACCAGAGGGAGGAAATAATAGTGGCCCTAAAACTGAGCAAAAGTGGGGGCCCGGACAGAGTAAGATGAAAAAGAAGGAACCCGATGACAACTCGGATGATACCCTGGGCCCCCGACCTTCATCCACAGCCCAACTTGTAAACCCAGTAAGGACCAAGATAGTTCGATACGACCTGGGGAGGGATCACCCTAGCCGGAGCAACCCCCAAAACGATACCCCAAAACCCCCAGACCAAAAAGGACTAGACAACCGACACACCCCACTACACCCCCTAGAACCAGAGCACAGGCTGCTAGGGATAATACAAAAAGGACACTCACCCTGGACCCAAGAGCTGGGGGCACCAGAGCCGACCCAGGACTGGACAGCGAACCTCAAGTTAAGTTAACACCCACACCCGCAGATATGCTGAACTACTACTGACGCTCCCATATTCAGGGAAGAGATAGGGAAATACTCCAGAGAGACCAGTTAGGGGAGAAATACACTCCACACCAGTTGGAGGTTTTCTACCTAGACAATGGCATGCATCCACCATTATACCAGGCATTAGACCCTGAGCCACAGGGCCGGCAACCACGGCCATTCCACCCCGGCAACAGGCACCCAAGTCACACCCCCTAGAGACACAACCACCCGCCCTGAGACTTGCCAGCAACAGAGATCTAGTGTTCCTGCATCAGCCCCAGAAGCCCCTATGGCTCCAAACCCCACCACTAACACCCCCTCCCCTCCTAGACACCCTAACATGCCGAACTTAAGTGTTAGCTTGGAGCAAATAGGTGGTTATGATGTCCACTTACCGGGTTACGGCACCCTCAATGAAGGCAATGACTCTGCCCTACCAAGGTCCTCTACATCCAACTCCTCTGACTACCAGGAGCCTTCGGGGCTGGACCCAGACTATGTACCAGACCTGGAGGAGAACGATTCTGACCAGGATTTGTAACTTGACAACCAGTAGTTGCCTCTCCGAGATATAATAAAATTTGGGGGGGCATAGGTACACCGACAAATATGGAAAAATTTATTAACCTTTCCAGGCATGCAAAGGACAGCACTGGAAAGGATGATGAAAGGCAGGAGGGAGTCAGCTCTCCTCCTTTTCATCAGTGCCCTGATGCAGGATAGGATGTCGGGGCTACAGGTCTACGACTGCGAAGGACCAAACACTACTTACCAAGTGGTGTCAATGCTGGAGCCCGAGAGCTGCCCCGACCTGGAAAAAGACTATGAGACACCCAGGTTGGAAACAGTTCAAGTCCTGCAGTCTCAGGAAGAGGCTCATGTAGCAGTCCACCAATGCCTAATTAAGAGAATGATAAGGGTGACCCTCACCTACGGGTCCCACATAGTAGAATGGAGAAACATGTTAGCGGTAACCAGGGAAGACTGTAAAGCACTGATAGAGATGAGACAGATTAAGTTAGGAAGAAAAGGAGAGAAGAGAACCCTCACGATCAGAGACAGCGGCTCGTTGACCACCACCCTCTTCACCAAGGGTAACCTTAGTAGGGACGAGGATTGCGAACATGCCAACTTCGTATCGGGAGGGCAACATTACTCGAAATCCTACGAGCAGACTACATATGAGATTACGGCCTGGGCCATCAAAGCCCAACACCATAACTTAGTAGACACCATCGTAATACAGGGAGGCATAAGGGGTAGATTTTCGGATGGATACCTACAGGATAACCAGCTAGGAACAGTCATATGGGCCAACTGTACAGACACCTTCTCACAAGTTTACTTAGGAAGAGTTAGACTCTTCAAACACAGGGAACGCAAAGATGAAGGAGGACCTGCATTATTAGGAAATTCTATCATCATGTTAGACCATGAGGTAGGGGAAGCAACTGGAGTGAAGGAAGCAAAATATGCAGGGCTAGTATTGTGATACCCAGAGGACGTATGTGGACGCCGGTGTCATGCCACCCAAATAGCCAGCCTGATAGTCTGCTTCACCAGGGACAATCAAACAGTAGGAGAGGTCAAATGGCAAACAGACTTTCCGGTACACCTTATAGCACAACAAACCCAGCTAGGATACACCCACTTGGCCACTAACCTCAGGATGTACAGAAGCTTTGCTGCTATTCATTGTAAAATATGTGAGATAGAGCATAAGACCCTAGAGAATGCCTTGACCACTTTGGCCGGAGGCCAGAACAGATACTCGTTACATTCTCTCCTAGGACTGGGACACAGAGTCACCCGCCTGGGGGCAGTAGCTTACATCTATAAGTGTAAACCCCTTAATGCCGCCAGGGCAGAACACTACAATTGTATCCAGGAGATCCCAGTATGGTTAGGAAATGCTAACAGAACCTTGAGATTTGCAGATCCCATCACGAGAGTCCTGTCTGACTACGCCACAATAGTCCCCTGCAACCCCTAGCCCCAGTAAGGTGGTTCATGGATGGTGTCTGGTTTTGCGCCCGTCCCGAGGTGGAGATCTGTGAGGTCAACCCCAGGCAACTTCCCCCAGGGCCGCATCAGATGGAACAGGAGGACTTCACTCTGGGATTGTCCGGGGGCATCATATCTGGAGATCAACTGGAGCAACACCGTATGGCAGAACTCGTCCTACATTCGAGAGAGGCACAAGCTGTCTCCAACTCTGCCTACGCCAACCAGCATGGGCACCAGGATAGTGACGGTGTCTGGGTCTTCAGACCCAGCATCTCGGGCCAGGCTCTGCAGGCAATGGAACACGACTTCCTAACCAAAGTCTCATTTTTGATTCCAGCAATAGGCAGGGCATGGCTATGGATCGCTGGGTTCGGGATGTGTCTGGACGTTGTACAAGGACAGGGGGGATGCCTGATGAGGATCTACCTGGCGTATCGGATGAAGGGATTTGGGCTATGGCTGATCCCTGCAGCTCTGGGTATCGTGATGACTCTAATAGTTATCCCAGTGACCATCCCCCGACGAATCTGGGCTGATCTTGCGACCGGGAGGATCCCGGGCACCACCACTGAGGACGACCCGGATGATTACGACCTAAGGGGGCCTGCCCCAGCATCTAAGGCCCAAGAACCCCCTATGTATGCCTGGAGAGCCCTGCATGACCAGCTGGATCAGATCGATGAACCCCCCATCAAAAGAGTAGCCTGCTCCTAGTCCGGCCGCTGGTTGGTTACCAGAGGCACGATGCTCATGGGATCAGGATGAGCCCTTGAGGGGGATGTGAAGCATGAGGCCTTTGTATTAACGTAGACTGTAACTCATAGGTATACATGGACGCCATGGCACAGTATAGGGTACTGATGTATTGCTAGGACATCCCCATCACTAGGCATGAGCGTAGCTTGTATCCAGTAGTACCTTAAAAACTTAGTCTGTATAGTTAGGCCTGTGGCCACCAGAGGGTGCTACCTTGGGAGCACACTCCTCCCTCCCTCTCAGACAGAGGAGCTGCTGACCGGGTGCCACAGCAGTGGAGCTGGCTGGCTCAAGTGAGAGAAGGGAGAGACAAGGCAGTCTCTCTTGGGAGTTCAAAGAGAACACACCTCTTGCTTATTTAGTGTGACTTAATGAATAAACCTATGGCTCCTGTATGGCGTAATGGTGTCTTAGTTAGTGGGATCGGTCCTGACTCTGGAGAGGGACATGCTGGTAGACATGCCCACAGTGCACCAGGGCGTGACACTACATTTGGTGTGGAACCTGGCATTCGATGACCTGTTAGATAGATTCAATTCTGGGCCAGCCCACATTAAGGGCTTCGCTGATGATGCAGCTATTATACTCAGAGGCCCTGATATATATACCCTCATTGAATGGGGGGCAAGAGGCCATTTTCAAGGCCCTAAACTTTGGACATGATAATGGCCTTGAGTTTGGGGCTGACAAAACAGAAGTAGTTGTCTTTACTTGCAAAAGACTGAATACACTAGGTCTCCCATGGTTACGCATGGCCAACAGAGACCTCATCTACTCTGATACAGTGAAGTACCTGGGTGTCTTGCTTGTAGCAAACTAACCTTTGGGCCACACATCAGAGAAAAAGCAAAAAAAGCAACCAGACTCCTGTATTGCTTTAAAACCTCAGTGGGGCAGCTGTGGGGCCCCAGCCCATATCTTACAAGATGAGTTCTCATGGGTATAGTCCTACCTAAAATCACATATGGGGCCATGGTCTCGGCAAACAAGGCTGCAAACTATAAAAAACATCTTGACAGAGTGCAAAGGCTAGGTCTGCTGGCCATGGCCCACATACATTGTTCCACTCCCACTGCTCGGCTGGAGGTGATCCTGGGTGTCATGCTGCTTGACCTCCACGCACCGCTCGGGTGGTGTGCAGGGTCTGGGGTCAGAATCAGAGCAGATGGGATGGCATTGGGCATCGTCACCTCTGGGGCCACCTTTTCTGGAGCATTCAGCTCCTGGAACAGGTGGACCGAAAGGACTGCAAATTCCAACAAGAGGGCTATCCAAGACCTCTTCCACAACAGGAGGAGGGAACGCTGGAAGCACCCTACCATCTGTCATCAAACGAAGTACTAGATAGATGACCCAGGCAGCACAGGCGATGCCATGGCCCACCTGGATCATCTTACTTTCAGTACTGTTCTGCCATCCCGAACTGGTCAAAACTACCTGAACTACCATCACTAAATAGCAGGTAACATTTCTGAAAAGAGCTGTAGGTTCTGCAGTGAGGGACGTGAGGAATTTATACACCTTGAGTGTGAGTGTGAGCCTGTTCAGTCTGGGTCTCTGTAGTCCCCCACCTCGGTAGTCCCCCACCTCGGTAGTCCCCCACCTCGGTAGTCCCCCACCTCGGTAGTCCCCCACCTCGGTAGTCCCCCACCTCGGTAGTCCCCCACCTC
>JAAUXU010172917.1_pt1 | contig 18468 bp, 15 predicted proteins | sample 7278151 | NCBI WGS metagenome assembly JAAUXU01 (sample SAMN14350113, study PRJNA611818) | marine sediment metagenome | isolation source: surface marine sediment (1.8m) | place: French Polynesia: Moorea | collected 2018-08 | reverse complement strand
TCTACATGTTCCGCCTCAAAATCCCTACTGAAAATGTCCTAGTGTAGCGCATGAGGTGTAGTCATGCCCATGGCTAATCTTTATGCCAAGGAATATAGGCATCGGTGGCAGCCCTGTCACAAGTGGCACTGCTATGGGAAAAGAGTGGTCCGACTCGATGTTCAACGGAGCCCAACTCTCTCGTGACGCGAGACATGAGACACGCCCTATTGGAAAGCCTGGTGCCCACTCTGTGCCGACATTTCACTATATGACATCATGACGTATGCAATGACGCTTTATTACGAAGCATTGAACAAATGCCATGTCATTGACTAGTGTTTTACTCGTTTCTCGCACTCTCTCATCTGTTCACTAATGTCTGTTCGTCTCAGTCTCCTCCCTCACAGCATGACAGACTCAATGAAGCCCATGAAGTGCGTGATCCTAGTAAAGACACCAGGATAACCGGCCTCGGCGCATCTGTGGAGAACAAGATATTGAGTTGTGTCATGTCAGAATGGGATGTTTTATGCATGAAACTATCTTTGTCACCCATTTCTTACCTGTTTCCGAATGACACAACTCCTACTAGCATCCAACTGTGCGTCTGTTCATCGTAGAGCATGAGGGGTCCGCCGCTGTCGCCCTGGCAAGCGTCGTGGCCGCCGTCGGCGTAGCCGGCGCAAAGAAACACCTGCATTGAATGGCAATTCAATGACCACAATTGTTGTGACCATTTCGACACATGTTGACGGTGGACTGTATGGCATGTGTACAGGGTACGTGCGATTTACCTAGCTCCAGTCACAGTTTTTTGGCCACAAATCGGTCCATAATCCCTCAGAATCTATATATATATACAAAATGCTAGGTCTGTACGTACGTCTGTTGGTGCGTGGACTGCGAGAAGCGCGTGGAGGGCGATCGTATGCGCTTGGATAGCAAGTTTAGGGAAGATTGGTCCTGAGTTGGAAGAGGTAGACAGACGCACAGCCAAAGTGCACGCACGCACGCACGCACCCACCCACACACACATTGCACTTTACGTTTAGCCTTCCCACCCAGTGAAATGGGTAGCCCGTAAGAGCTACTTTCTTTGTAAGGTTGCACGAGTTACCTTTCTTAACAGCGTCATTACGGAAAACAGCCAACTTTTGGTAGCCAGGCCCATGTTTATCATCATCCAGACTGCCAAGGTCAAACCCGCGCGAAAGGACTTGAAAAAGAGTGTTTCCCTTGTCCAACTGCAGCGGGTCCAGTCGAGGGACTTGTACATGTTTTGGACTCTCGTATGTGGCCCATCAAGGGCCGGTCAACGGAAGCAAAAGGATGGCACCTCCTACGCGTGTGATGCTGAACTAGAGAAGACATAAAATGTGGCTTATACCTCCGTTATGGGCTGGAAATATGCATCGTCGCAGGCCCTGTTAGGCCAGACTGGCAGAATGACAGCCCGCAGGCGGCGCACTTCCCCGCCTCCATAATGCGTGGAGCCCCAGCCAAGCGCCACCGGCAGCTCATGGACAAAGTCACGGTGGAGGTGGCGGCCACGAGGAAGGCAGATGGGTTGAATGTGCCTATCACATGGTTTGTTATACACGATGCGTAAGATGCAAGCACTTCGTTGTGTACGTCATTTAATACTTCGTTACTACGTACGCGTATGTACGTCTGTCACTGTTAAACGTACGACACTCACTGGCTGAACTTAACGGGCTGGTCCAACGTGAAGACGGCTACGTCGTTGTAGAACCCATTGGGCCTGAACTCCGGGTGCGCCTGACAGGGAATGAGTCTAACATTACTGGAAGAAATTGGAGCCACGGTTTTCTCACCTTGTAGTCGAGCACCCTGAACTCTTCGCTATACTCGTCTGAATCGCGGAGATCCCACTCACCCACAACCACGCTGAACTGGGCGGGCCGGAAACTTAAAAATTGCGGGCGTAACACACGGTGTGTGTACATAAGACGTCCATACCAATTTTTTCTACTTACGGCCTCTTCTTGGCGTCTTTAGTGCAGTGCGCGGCGGTGATGACGTGTCTGTCGCTGACCAGGGCGCCGCCGCACCAAAACTCCCGCCTGCCCCCTTTGCCATGCAGGTAGATGGCCACCATCCAGGGGTATTCGCCTTCAAAGGTTACGTTGCCACCTACGATGCGGGCCTGGGGCACCTTGGTCACGCCGCACTCTACGACAAGTCCACACTTGAGTCCATATACTGATTGCATGGATTTTTTTTATCAGTCACTAACCATAGTTTGTTCCAGGTACTCTGTTCACTGGTCCCTTGTGCACTTCCTCGGGGATCTTGAGTCCCGATTTGTCTGGAGTGAGGTTTTCTGGCAGCTTTTCCACATTGATGGGTGGCTGCAAGAATCCAGGATTGGGGCTGGAGGTGGTTCCTTGGGGTAACACCTCCTTGACGTCGTTCACCACGTTGAAGTTCTCATCCAGAGCAACCAACTCAACACTGTGTGTCATTACAAGAAGTTATAGTGAGCTTCAACGCAGTCACGGAGTTGTGGATGCTCACCCGCTATCTGGACAGCATACCCCGGGCACAAAGAGCGACTTGAAGCAAATGGACTTCCTCAGGAGGTCGAGATCAGCTAGAAGGAGTGGGCAGTTCTGGATGTCCATGCATCGACCGCCGCCGGCACGGGGCGTTGTGCAACGTGGCGAAGAGGAGTCAGTGATGCGGGTGTTGCTGCTGCCGCTGCCCGTCACTGCGGCGTCCCGTTCGCCGCGATCGCTTGTGCTCCTGCAAGAAATCCTTGGGTTGTTGACTGTGGCAATGGTCACGTCGTTGTCCTCACCCATCGTTGAGCCCTCCAGCATTTTGCTGCTGCAGTTCCTGCACTGTCTTCACTCTGACCCCGTCCTGATCGAACTCGACTGTAGAAGAAGAGATGGGTAGAGCATTAGTTATGGTGCCCAAGCCCTCCCCCACTTGTCCCAGCCCCACAGCCATCTGCTTCACCACCGGGAACAAGCGGTCTGTTACGTTCTGGCCCAGCAAGTTCTTGCCCAGCACGTACAGCGCCTCCTCCACACTCTGGCTCTTTCTCTTCTTCTTGATACTGTGATAGTGGGCTGGGAAGACGGGGTCAGGCAGAAAGGGTTCCTCCACGGGAACATGAGCAACCCTGTTGCCGGGGACATTATGTTGGTGATAATTGTGATTATTAGTGGGCAAGGATAAGAGGTCGTCTGGATTAGTACTAACTTGAGGCACGTTATGGGCGAAGTGCGGGTTAATGTGGTTATGCAGATAAGGGGAGGAGGGATAGATTTGATAGTGGGGTGGATAATAGGACTCATGTAGCTGTGTGGGGTCCATCTGCTGGTACCCAAATGATTGCTGGTCTTCGCGATAGCGGGTGCTCAAAAAGTGGCTGTCTTGTCTGGGCATAATAAGTTCTTCTTCACCATTTTCTTCTTCACCATCGCCCTTGATAATCGCGCGGGCAATGGTGTCCAAGGCCTCGGCGGTCTCCTCCTTGGCCTCCTTGCCCATGACTGCACTGGCCACCATGTCCAAGCCGCCAACGGCGCCACTTCCGACGGACACGAGGCCTTTTCGCACTGCAGGAGCAACGTAGTCATCGATGGTTTGGCGCCAAGCACGAGCCAGCGGAGCAGCATGTGCATCGAACGCTGCGGCGGCATGAGCGCCACGCACGGAGAATGCTGACAGACTGGAGAGCACAGTGTGACCAAAGGCGTCCATGCGAGGGGTGGCATCTGAGGAGTCCATGGTTCATAAGATAGATTCGGAAGTTAAGTGAGTTAGTACACTATGTGCCGGGGGTAAAGAGATTGATCTGGTGGCAACTCTAGCTGTGGCTCGTGCGGCCACATCGAGGCCGTGATCCTACAGTAGCATTTGGCCTGTGCACAATGCACGTATAGACTAGTCTGAAGTAACATTCCTCCAAGGCAAACTGAACGTGGTTTAGGACACTCAGTAAGGATGTTTTAAGTTAACGCATTCTGTGTGGACCGGACTAAACGTTGTGTTGGTTTTACTACTGTTGCCACTGTCATTGGCCAGGGCAATCTTAAGCGAGCATTGACATGAAAAACCAGCGCTGCCAAGTTGCAGGGCTTGTTTTTCTAACTATCACGCCGTCTGCACAGCATTAGAGTCATCATCTTTTGCTCACCAACTGGCTGAGGGAATCCCAATGCTTTGAGGAAGGGGATTGAAAATGAGATCTGCCCGGGTCCACCAGACTGCTGACGCCTGAGGGCAAAATAAGGTGAGGAGCGACGACCTGAAAGGTAAAACGTGCAGCAAACCGCACAAATATTTTTTCCTGTTGAGATAAGATGGCAGCTAAGGAGATCTTTCTTTCCTGCCTTCCAAAAGCATCTGGCACAGGTTTCACAAACGGAACACCTGTGGCACTCACAGTGAGGGTCATTCTAGCCCTATGGCCACTTAACTACTGACAGGCCTCCAGGATCTCAAAAAGGATAAAGAGAGAGAGAAGTTGTAGCCCTGACAAGGAAGACTTCAGACGGTTTTGCCGCCTTAAACTTGTCAGACCAATAAGACGTTGCCAATACTATGACGGAATCTTCTTCTAGACCTTTAAACTCTGTGGAACTTGTACCAAAAAGTCCCTCACCTGCAAAAAACCCCCTGAACTCGCTCATATCTCAGCCATATCCATCACAATCACTACAACTGCCGTTGGCAATGCCTTCAAGAGTCGACAATGAAGGCCGCAATTTACTCCTAAGGAGGCCGCCTGACCAGCAGCTTGCGCAATAAATGAATTACACAGATTGAAGTGTATCCGATTCTCAGACACCAGGCTGGGCACCTGGCCATTTTCATCAAGTTCTGCACGTTATGTTCTACTTAGTTGACACTGCCAGAGCATTTTTTGGACAGCAGTTCCATGTGAGCATGTCGAAACTTCAAAGCAACGATTGATTTCTTTGTAGCGGCCATTGGATCAAAAGCAGCCTTGGCCACTGGCCTAGAGACCACGACATTCAGTCTGCTCACGCGTCTCCAGCTTCTCGAGCTTCTCAGACTTGACCATGATCATATCCAATAATATTTCCCTCCTCTGCACTACATTGGGGCAGAAGAAAATGGCCCCTTCTGCTCGTAGGGGTCCCCTGAGTCCATCGAGACTTCCTCACTGCCATCTTTTTCAACTCCACTTCTCTAAACTTGAAGTGTGAGAAGCAAAAAGTCATGCACCTGCTGGAGTTCGCCTGCTTCGAACTAGTGACGCTTCTTCTTCTCCCTCGTGACCTTGCGTGATCGCTGACCCGAGGAAAACGAGGAGGAGGAGGTGACGCATTTCGATGTCGCCTATTGTTACTTTCCTACGGAAGGAAAAGGAGAGGAAAATTGTTATTATAAGAGTTGTTCAGGCGTTGAGGAAGTGACACGAGGAAGTTTGTTTAGTGCGTCGCTCAACAGAACACCGAGGTCATTTTGTGACGCGTCCTCAGTGCGTCGTTTCCGACGCTGCAGCTGTGGCCATCAAGCACAAAGAAATCCTTCAGTCAGACAATTTGCTGTCTATCCTGGCTATGCTTTGGTCACAGAATCGTTTGCTCTGCTCGTTCCACTTCTTCAGGAAACCTTCCCCCGAGCATTATTTCTCACGGCAGCTACTTGCAGGACGTCCGTATGCGTATGTGGACTGACTGTGACCGTACGCTAGTGTTATGGACCATACGCAGCACTGACGAATGTGTGTGCGTGTGTGAAAGAGAATACTGAAAATATGCTGCATATAAAGAGTGGCTCTTTGGGGAAGAAGTCATTTCAAACACAGCTTGACATCATCAATTGGTGCGGACTTTAGGGCGACAAATGCGTTGACCGCATAATAGCACCGAAAGGAGCAAAATGACCTCTGAAAGTCACCACCACACTTGAATAAGCATGGGTGAAAAAGTGCAGATTGTCCATCTACTCCGACAAGTTGGTGCCACTAATAGATCTCTTCTGCACCACTGCACGTATCAGCACATTAGAAACAAAAAAGCTATGAGGTGAGGGCCAAAAGAGCAGCTTCCTCCACAGTGTACGCAAAAATTGCGTCACTCCACCAAAAACTTGTACGCCACCTAATGGCAGGCAGGCAGTCACTGTTCTTACAACTCTTAGCTTTGAGCAAGGATAATAAATTTCTTCACACTATGGCTGCAATTTGGACTAGCAATATTCTCTGTGTGTGCACAAAGAAGACGTGAGAGAAGGGATGAACTTGCTGCACATTCTTTCCCCTGCAAACTTACCCTATGATGACAAATTTATTGACGTTGCAGATACTCGTCTTCCGTCACGTCGTCAGCAACACTTGGCTCATGGCTGTGAGATGTTCTCCAGGCACGATCACTCCATTCTCCAGTCAGTCCAACACTTTTGCTGCAAGTTCTTGGGTTTAGCCTCAGGCTCACAGAAGAGTGGAAAACGATGCAGTTCCTTCAGTGTCGGTGGGTTTCAGGGCAAATGAATTCATTTTTCCACGCGGGCGCCCTCCGACGCACGCTCGGGGCGCACCACGTACCTGTAGTAGGACGGAGCGCGTGTAGAAAAGAGACAGACAGACAGACAGACAGACAGACAGACAGACACCGAGGCGGAGAAAAACGCTGTGCATGATCTTACCAATAATCCACGCCAAACGGTAACTTTTTGACAAATGAAGAGAAGACATCGATGCCCCACATGGACGCTGAAACACAGGTTATTCGTAACTGCCACTGTAGCGTGAAATCCTGGTGATGGCGCAAATTCCCACAGGCCTATGTCAATCTTCTGCCTGGTGCTGCATAATGGATCTGGAGAGGAAGAGGTGGTTGACCATGAAGTCAAGGAGAGAAAGAAGAGAGACTTGGTGGGTTGACTCTTCTCACTTGGGGTATCCTTGTGAGGAAGAGATGAGCTCTGACTGTTGCCTCCCTTCTTTTTCTTCCGCGTGTCTGCAACGTACAGTTGATTCCTGGAAACGGCAACAATCCGAATACTGCGCCAAGGAGCAGTTCCTCTTCATGCTGTAGTCACATGTGGGCTTTACATAGTACGTAGTGTGTGATCCAAGTTTGGAAGACAGCAATTTGTTGCGCAACACACCTGTACGCAGGTGGGGACGGCACAGATTGCACAAGGGCAAGCAGAACAGAACGTGGTCAAGAACAAGGTGGCCAAGACTTCGGCATTTGTCGACCTGTGGAGGCTGCCTTCATGGACAAGTCTGTCCTGGCCGTAAATGATTTCCATTGGCATGAATTCACCTCATAAGCTCCCCTGGAATGTTTGGGGGTGGAATATTGATGTGAAACATGTACACGTGATCCTTTGGCACAATGCTGAGTACAGAGGCACTTTGTTTTACTAGGGGACACCACCCTGCAAAGCCCCATAGAACCTGTGGAGGACTTTTTGCGGGCCTTTGGCTCATTCACTTTTCCTTTTGTTTTGTTCTCTAGCTGATACTTTAGTGATTCCTCTTTCTCCCTCTCCCATTTCTAGTGCCATCTGTTGAACACTTCTGTCATGAAGTCAATCCTAATAATAATTCAGCGTTTTCTGTCAGTCAACACCAGTTTACACGGCGTCCTTGATGCTGCGTAGAGGTGGTGTCTGGTACCCGACCCGTCGGGTACCTCTTAGGTACCGGGTACATCCGGGTTCGAAAAAAAGAGAGACCTTTGGGTAGACGGAAATTATGCTGGTGTGTTACTTCAGCACTCGTCATCATCAGCTATGCTACTGTCAGGGGTGCCTATGACCAGTCATATCAAGGGTGCGCCATTAAGAGAGTACAGTTGAGAAGTGAGGGCTCTTTGTAAAAAAGCATGAGTGCTTCTCGACTGTATCGACACAGCAATCTCTACCCGAAACCCATCTCTAATGCTGCGTGCATATGATGTATTCAGGTGTGCCTAATTTGCATGTGGATGTGGACGAAGTTTCAATGGGTTCGAAGGCATGACCATGGGTGGCTGAGTGTACATTCGAATGTCCTGCCGAAACATGTTGCGATCGTGTAAAGAAGCAGCCAGACTAGTGAGGCGCGATTCGAGTCCACCCGAGTCGGGGTGGGAGGGTCAGCGATTTTACCGAGCCGACTCCGGAGCCGACTCATGAGCCATGTGGCTCCATAAGAATATGACAAGGGTTTTCCTTGAGAAAGACCAATGTGGCCGCATCTTATTCTTACAAAGAGCTAACCTAACATTTGTAGAAAAGCCGCAAGTTATTCTTGAATTCCTTGCTAAGATCAAGAACTCAAAACTTGAAATAGGGTTGATCCTGCATTTTCTCCGGGCAGAATGAAAAAACGTGGCCAGGCTTGTGCCCGTTCAAAGGGAAGCCAGCTGGAGAAGACATCCCTACCCTTACAAGGGTCTTGGAGCGTGGAACAAAAGCATCTTGATCATTTCTCTGTCATGTGCAATAAAATATCGTTGCCTGTCGAGTCCGTGTGAAGTGAGACTGTGTGTGTAGCATGATGGTCTCTCATGTGCAATGAAAAATCGCCACCTCCACCGAGCGAGCGAGCATCGCATTTTCACAGAACCTTGCAACCTCTTCCCCAAAACGTATGGGTTTTGCGCACTTGGGCAATCCCCAAAATGGGGCGCCCGGAGGTGGGAAGTGCACAGAAAAGTTGGAGCCAGTGCCATCATTTTAAAAGCCAAATTTCTAGCCTCTTCAGCATGAAATTCCTCTCCGGCGGGCTTCCTTTGGAGCACCGTAGATCTACGGTATCGTCGCATTTAAGAGCTATTTGGTCTTCGGTCTCAGGATGGGGCTCTTATTCCAGGGCGGCTCTTATTTTTTGTTGAACGTCTCTAGAAGGACTTTCAATATCACAGTCCCTGTGAACTCGAGCAGCACTTGTATAAGAAGTTAAGAAATTCAGTGAACACTTTAGGACATTCAATTGTTTTGGTTGTTATGGCACTCATCCATCATCATGATATCAAGGTTTAGGACATCATCACCTATCTGGACTGCCAAACTCTGGCAGTAGCGAGTGAACACAGTCCAGAGCTTGGCAGATCAGGTCGCCGTCTTCAGCAGTAGCGAACGTAGCGGTCCAGAGTACTGGTCACAGGAGTAGCGAGAGAGTGCGATCCAGAGCTTTGCAGTCCAGATCGTCCTCAGGAGTAGTGAGAGAATCCAGTCCAGAGCTTTGCAGTCCAGATCGTCCTCAGGAGTAGCAAGAGGACGAGGTTGAGCCCAGTTGTCGTCGATGCATTCTGTTCACATATCGAATTGTCACCGTGTCTCTCACTGTCGCGCTGTTTTTGTCCCCTCACCGAACCTACCAGACCTTTGGCCTGGACGATAGGGTTTTGCATGGTAGCACAGGGCGCCACATGACCCGGGGAGTGAATCCCGGTGGAAATGATGGGCCAGGGGACTAAGATCAATGGAACATTTCCCCCTGAAAAAGCCAAATTTCCAGCCTCTTTGGCATGCTGCCCTGTCCAGTTGGTCTTGTTTTGAACCTTGTAGTGCCAAAATGGGCAGCATTGACACCGAACGTCGGTACTCAGTATTGAGCCCGAGTATCACATCTACGTTTTCCACCTCAAAAGACCCCAGTACTGTGTATGAGGTGAAGTCATGGCCGTGGTTAACCCAGGACTGTACATCTCAGTGAATGCTGTCTTTACCTCTGATGACGAAAAATGGAACCATTTCCAAGTTGGGTCATCCCAGTCCAGTCTCATTCTCTCTACTTATCTTGAGCGCTGTTCGGGGATTGGCAAAGACGTCCCAGGCTACTGGACCCTGGGGGAGTGAACCAGCTTCGGAGTGAAGACTTTGACGCATTTTGTAACAACAATTGTTCAGAGTTCACCTTAGCTCTAGCTCAAGGAGTTGCTCGATTGCCCCAGCAGTAACTCCGCCTTTGAGGAACAGGGCGGCAACGTCGTCTTCCACTCTCCGGACTGCACCTAGATGGGGCAGTCAAACGTTCCTGCTGACTGACGACATCTGGCGGCAACATTGGGCAGCGTCAGTGCCGAACTAACATGTGACTCATGCATCTGCACATTCTGTGATCACTGGTTCATGGATCAGCGAGTCGTATGAACGTCATCCTACAGAAACATCGTATGAACATTGTTAATCTCATTCTACAGCGAACAGCAGCCTCGGTCATTTGCGTGCCCCTTTTGTTGCAAAACTCCGTTCGGATCCATTCAAGTGAGATAAAGAAATAATCAGCGTTTGGGTCGCCTCTTGCCTTGGTCCATCTATCTCTATCCTCCTTATATAGAGCGCGACGTCGCCACATCCATCCGAATGTCCGTAAATATGTGTATCTATACAGCGTCCATATTTCCTTCTGGGCTAACGGGAAGTAGCATTGCTGGTTCTTCTTTCCCTATGCCAGCTGGAGTAATGCTGGTTGGATCCATTTTCGACTGCATTTCCACTGCTGCTTGGAACAAATCAGTTGGTCAATAGAACGTCCTGGAGCATCCACATTATCAAGGAGAACCCAGCAGCTTCTGCTGCAAGTTTTACACTGAGGCTGATGCTCGACAACAGTCTCAGCAGATGTGACGGAATCTTTATGATAAGCATTTCGAGCATAATTTGCTTCTTCTCGGTAGAGAAATTGCAATCTAACAATGAGCCTCGAATTATCATTTAAAAAGTCAGCTCTTCCTTTTTGGTGCTTCAACTGCAGTACCAAAGTAGTGACAAAAAAAGAGCGACAACTCAATACCGTCTTAGCAGTGGTGGAAATGACTTTTTGAGTGTCCCAGCCCTGCTTATACGTGGAAGTGGGCTTTTCTGTGACGTCCCCCATTTCCCACTGCAAGTGCGTTGCCAGCACTGGCAGCCGCCACCCGAGCGACGACCACTTCCACTGCTCTCCCATGTTCTGTATGCAGTAGGAGCAACTCCAGTATCACTCGGTCTGAACAGAAGTTTGGCCAATGAAGCAACCCTCCTCTCCTCTGGCATTCTTTTGTCGCGTGGATGGATCGAAGGAAGCGGTCGATTTTCTGAAATTACGCGGGACCAATCGGATTAAAACGTGCGTACAGCGTGCGTGTGTGCAGTGTGTGCCCCAAAAAGCGTCACCAGTGGTCGCCGTATGAGTCACTTCCAGTGTGGAAGGCATATGAATGAGCCCAGAATTGCCAGTCCCATTTAAATTGCAAATATCTTCACCAAATAACAGATGAGAGGGCGAGATAAAAACACTTTTAATCGAACTTGCTTCATTTCCCCCTCCGAAGATGTGGCGAGTGAGATCCTCGCAGAAGCTCTTTGTTCTGGTCCCCGTGTTTGAGAGCCAAAGACAAGTTGCCAGGATGAACAACAACGAAATTGTCATGTCGAACTTGCGCACATAACTGTGTTATTTAAGTCAAACGCTCACAAGTGAGACCGGATTGTTCAGAGTTCTTTTGTTCCGGTGACTCATTCACATTTTTTCTTACATCTCGCCAGCAAGACCGGAATAACTGTGAAAATGGCGCGGATCTCATTGTGTGGATTGCCACTCTGGGATTTGGATTCGAGATGAAAGTCATTATCCGACGACAGAGAAAGAGAGGGGAGGAAAGGTCATTCTGAATGCACCTTTCCCGTCTGCTTACTGAACCCCTTCGGTGACAACGAGTCTGACGTCTCAGAACTCAATTCAGTTCATACATAACATAAGAGAGAGAGAGAATCTTTACTTAACGAAGTTAATATTGGTTTACCCCTGTGTGAAGTGACTCACCAACTCCCTCTTGAGTTGCAAAAGTAGCTGAAAATGCCTCTGGGAAATGGTACACAAAGGAGTCAACCCCTCTTTTCTCTCCCCCCCCCCTACCGGCATCTCCTTCTGATTGAGACATTACTTTTATGGATGTGATCAAAGTAGGGGTTGAGAGGGGGGGGGGGTGCTCACCCAAAAGGCGTGGGGGTGAAAAGATGACTGAGAAATGGCGCACAAAGGTTACGTACACCAACTTTCCTCCTTTTTAGTTAATGACTTTCACTGCTACGTATGTAGCACGTAGATATAAAGCAAATTGTGTGTTCTGTTTTATGGCACAGTCTGTTGTGACAGATAATTACTGCAAATCCTGAAATAGGGAGGATGTCAGGAAGGAGAAAAGCTCTTTTTCTGAGCTTTGATAACCCTGTTACACAATATGAGTGGTGGGGATCTGCAGTAGCTGCATTAATCACGCCATTTTTAACACAGGCTCTTGCAAAATGTGGCTCCCAGCCCAGCTTCTGCTGTGTGTGTCCTCCTCTCCCAATGGATTAGAGGCGGCCGTAATCATATCTATCTAGTGAGAGAAAGCCTAAGATTCATATCACGACCCCCATTTATCAGATCTTGCGCTGCACCATGGGCTAGTACAATTTTTCTGGAGAGGAGGAGAGAGTTTCCTCCGTCTTCTCACTCTCGTCCAGGATGTGACTCATGTGCACGTCGAGCAAAATGACTCCGGGACAGATTAAAAATGTGCTTGTATTTTTCGTTTCATAGCGGCCGCGTACGTGTGTGAGCGAATAAATGTCCGCTGAGTCCTTGTGATACTCGGTGGAGAGAGAAAGAACATGAGGAGAGCGAATTTCTCGTCATTCCTGCTACAGAATTCCTTTTTTCTCTCTCCCCCTCCCAATCGATCCTTGCGCCACATGTGGGAAATGTCTTGTCGTCGTCGTCACGGCTAACACAAATGTATGAAAAGCCCACATCGTCGTCGTCGTCGTCGTCGTCGTCGTCGTCGTCGTCGTCGTCGTCGGTGTCGATGGCAGCGTCGATGTCATGCGTTCGCAGTCACACCCTGAACACGTACGGTGCAATACGCACACTGCACGACAAGAGACGCTCACGGAGTACACAGAGAATGCTCCAAGTCCGAAAAGGACGAGAGCAGCAACAACATCCATTGCCAGCAAATTGCCTTTCAAAGGGAGTGAGGATCGGTCTGGAATATTCGCTCGTGCAGGAAAAGAGATGCACTTTTGGCTCTTGTTGGGGACAAGATTCTCGTTCAACAAGAGCTTATGAAGGAGTTTTGGAAGTGGAAGTCGGATGAGGAGGGGTCACTTTTTGACATCACTTTCGTCTTGATGCTTGGATCGTGCTGAGCGGCCAAGGGTGGTGCCAGCAATGACGTCATCACCTGGGCACATGACAAGAAAACAATATTGCTATTGATGTGTTCAGCCCGGGCTCGTACTAAGCGTCATAGAGTTAACATGAAAGCGATGCCTGTTTTTTTTTGCTTTAAAGGAGGATTCATCTCAGACCCTCCAATGTGAAGAAGCTACCCAAAAGTGGACGTGTTTGGAGTCATCGAAAACGTTGCCAAAACCTCAACGAACTGGTCAACAGGTTCTTCTCCATGATCTCAAAGATACGTATTACTTGACATACATGTTATCACACTATTGCTGAAGAAATGATGTTTTTTTTTAAGTGGCTGAATGCTCAAGTCTCTCTGACAACTAGGTGGTCACACCATTGCATCACCGGTGGGAGCTATCTCAGTTTCTGCTGAGCCTCCCTGATGGAGCTGAAATTTTAGTTGCTTATGCTAGACACTGCCCGCTATTAGCACCTACAACGTCAGCTAATCAGAGAGGCTTTGATAACATAGCATTTTTGGAGTTGCTAATTCAGACTGGTGTACTGATGTTCTGCTGAAATTTCAAATTAAAAGCGCTGATAGCAAATGACCTTTTAGAATAAAAGTTGTTTTAGTAAAATTCTCTTAATTTGATCCTAAAGTTCAAGAATATGAATTCCGTTTTTATTCATACGTTCGTAATTCTGTCAGCGCATAAACTGACAGGGAGTAGAGAAGAGGACAAAACAGCTATAACCACAAAAATAGTCATAATTTTCAGAAGCAAAAGAAGATATTTTGATTCTGTTTTTTGTTCTGTGATTTACGCCATGATTTAAGAAGTTCCACAGACCTTAAAGGCATTATTTAGCCTCGCAAAAAAACGTTCTGTTCATCCTTGGGTTGTTTTTTTTTTAGCATATGGGCGTCTTTCAAAAAGGAGTTCTTGAAATTTAATGTCTCATGACGTCACTTCTTCCCCTATAAAGACTCAATTGAATGTCCTGCTCTTTCCATTGCTTTGAGAAGCTCCTTCATCGTATTATTCGGCGCATTGGAGTGCAGACGAACCTTGATGTCCGAATCAGCTGGGAACCGAAGGATTTCTTTCTTATACAGAGCTTGTGTGTATATAGGGGACTTTTATAGAGGTTCCACTGCATCCAACTTTATCAAATCCACCTGAGCTCTCAATACATCTTATGGTACTGATATGATGCGTTGGTCCAGGCTTTATTTCCGTAAGCAGCAACCTTGAGATAATAGTGTAAACCTGGACTGATTGCAAAACTGCAATATCTAACCTAAGCGACCCTTTAGTCAGCACTTTGCAAAATACTGGAAGGCACGAATGACAAAGTTAAGACTGACTTGGTTACGGCTGGACAAGTAGCAAACTAGTCTTTATTCTATTTTGGGTCAATTTTCGAACCTCCGCGGTCCGGCGCAAGGAGCAGTTCCATCATTCACGCCAAGCCCATTGCAGAGTTGCCTTGTTTATTGTGGTCACAACATTTAAGCCTCTGATAACAGTCGCGCAGCAAAAGAACAGAGCTGCCAAATGCTCTCTTCCTCACATATGATGGACCCTTAAGAGGCCCTCGATACACAACCATGAAGTCAGAGTAAAGCTCTCATTCTTGCTCGTTGTGGCACACTTGGGAGAGGGCAAGGTTGCCACTGTGTCAGGTTCGTCACTGGATCTGGCAAGTATCACCAGCAGTGGCTAAAGGAATCCAGGTTGACTAGCTCAATGGCTTTGTCAAGGTTTGAATTTTGGGGCCGTAATCTTTCGTTATAACAGCTACTCATGCCAAGTTACAGGAAACACAAAATATGGCAAACACACAACTTCACTTGCAATAGTAAGGGTAGAAATGGAGCTGGCGTTTGATGCCATTGAGTCATTCTTCTTCCTCGTACTTGATCACGTGACGGTGATACAGTAAGAGCATCCCTAAGAGCCGTCATAACACTAACACGATGATCCTCAGCGCCACGACCTGTTGGGATGCTTGGACACTTGACATTGGTCATGTCGTCACGGTGGTGGTGAAATTGGTCAGCTGTAAAGATCTCCTTATCGGAGAAGATCTTTATCGTTGATGCTTGCTGATCGCGATTTTGCCGACACCGACAGTCATGCTTCAGCCAGCAGAGAATCTTTTTTGTCCGCTCCAACTGCCTCTCCTTTGTCTTCTCTGCCAGAGCTGTTGCTGCAGCCTCACGAAGGTCTTCATCCCCAGCTTCTTCATCTCTGTCAGGATTGAGGAGAGGCTCATTCCCTTTGCATACGAGCAGAGTGACGCGGTCGTATTCTGTGCAATTCGGTTAAGGAGTTGTTTGGTCACGGGTACATTTGGGCTTGCTTAGATCTGTACTGGGCTCTCAGGAGATGCGGATGCTCTCCTTGTCCTTCTTTTTGATGTTCTGGATGGTCTTGAGGGAGATCCCGATGTTCTCAGCTAACAACTTGTGTGGTGTCCCGTGTCGAGGAGCAGGGCAACCTTGGTGTTCTTAAGCTCTGGTAGCTTTACACTGGTTTACCATGTGAACAATATTCGGAATATTGAAGCAGAAATGCAGCTGTTGCTCTCAGCAACCAACGGCGAATCTCGTAACTGTGAAAAGTGACCAACAAGATGCTCGAAATTGAACAAAAGGTGCCACCAATCGGCGCAGTTCTTGATGATTGAGCAGTTTTTACAGTGATTCTGGCTCATTTTGCTCGTCCACTTGAGGTTGCTCGAAGCAAGGGAGACAGACGACTTCATACGCGCCCACGTGGGACAAAATGTTTCTGTTTGTTATGGTCACACAGTATATGAGGACCGATAACAGGCAACTGCAGGGGGAAGGGGGGGGGCAGACTTTGGGGCTGACTTGACTGACAAAAAAGGAGGACACTTGTTCATCAATCAGGATTGCCTGACAGCTGCTTTGCGGCCAGATTTAGGTGTTGCCAGCAATATTGGACTTGGTTGGGCAGAAGAATTTTGGGGACTGATTTGGGTTATGGTCTATTTTGAACAATTTTATGTAGCTGCTCAGCCGGCTTCGATATTGAATTTGCTGTTTTGGTCGTTGGAGCTCCTGACATCGACGCAGAAGCAAGAAGCAGCAGCTGGTGAAATCAGGTATGAGAATGATCACAATCGAGAAGTGACATCGCTGAAGAGGAACTTGTCAACAAGTTTCCTCTGTTGTCTTTCAGCTGTCTGTGACACTGGAAAAGAAGGATGGAATAAAAAGTCCGACAAACATTCTTGGACACCACAATGTTAGCATTCAATTATTATTGCAAGGATGAGTAATATGCTAATGACGAGCTTCTCTGTGATCCACATGCACATTGGGACACAAAAGTTGGCCAAAGACGGTTTGACTATTGTTTTGATTAAAAAGTATTATCCCTCGCCTCGCTGCTATTCGTCCTCTTGTGTTGTATTCTTTATGGTCATTTGTATACTGTGTCCGCCGAAAAACCGCTACTCAGTTGTGCCAGGACATATTTGGCACTACTTGAACTTTAACATCGTGCCGTGGATAAGATTTGCTCGTGAGATTCAATGAATTTTACCAGTCATAACACAATTCAAATTAGTCAGATAGCTTTGAATTTAGAAGCCATGGAAAAATTGCATTAAAACTGGTGGCCAGCATTTCTGCTGTGATTAAAAAGGACTTCAGAAAATGACAAAGGAATCCAGGTGATTAAAAAGGACTTCAGAGTGGATCTTCATAAGGCTAGAGTTGACATGTGTAGCAGTGTTTGAGTCAGACCAGTATATTTTTTTGTTAGTGAACAACCAAACATTTACACCATGCTGCACCATCGGACTCATTGCCTCATCAATGGGGCCCAGATGAGTGGGTCACTCTTGTGGGCGAATGAGGCTCCTGATGGGGTCCCTCAGGTCCGGGGGATCCTGGTATTGATTACTTTTTATGCTGACTAGCCGAGAAGAGCCCTTTGAGCTGTTTTCGCGAGCTTTTTTCCATTCCAGTCCTGCCAAGAGATAAGTTTCATCTTACAAATCGGGGGCGTTGACCACTTTTGAGAAATTTGACTTATTAGTCAAAAACTGAAGTCTATTCAGTAACCCAACCAGCTTATGATCTTTTTTTTTTGAAAAACATAAACTCATTTCGTCCCCTGAGGCCCTTGGGAATGCCTGAAAGTTTGGTCAAGATCGCATAGGCAATTACTGCGTACGCAGTGACAGCACAGGCCATTTCTACATGCCCACTTACTACATAAGCAGGGATTACATAAGCAGGAACTACTTACAAAGGGACTACCAGCATATGCTGTTAGTACATGCGCAACTACGTACTACTTAAGCTGTTGCTATATGCATAGTTGAAAGACGCGTCAGTCTAGGATTTGGCCCCTCAAACCAAGTAGTGTATTGTGTAAATCTGACCCAGCGCAGCGGGTCGAATCCGCTAGTATAATCCTAATACAAATTCAGGGTTTTCTGTCCGTCAACACCAGTTTCCACCATTCTGCGCCAGTGATGCTGTGTTCTAATGACGCATCCAGGTGTGCCTAGTTTGTAGGCACAAGTGGCTTTATTTCTATTTCAAGTAGTGCATGCATACGTTAGAAATCAGATCCAAGAAGTATCAAAGCAAATGGGTGCACCGTTGATAGCGTGGCGTCGTAGCGTGTACGTGTAGTGAGGGGGAGGGATTAGAGGTAGACCTAGTGTAGAGGTGGGTCAACCTAGTCATGATATAGCACTTTCAATGGCTTTTGGGGGGTACTTTTGGGTGGTGTTACCTAAATTCAAGTTTCCCGCCGAAATTGTTGCGATCGTGTGCGTAGCGAAGCAGAAAGTCGTAACTTGAGCCCACACAGGTCAGCGAAGGCGACTCTAAAGCCAGTGCATGTACAGCAGTGACTGTTTCTGTCTGTCTGTGAGTCCGTCACTACTGCACGTGACAGTAACTACGTGCATACGTGCAGTGGCTCGTTTGGCAGCAACCCCAGATCATCCAACTCCACCTGGACCCTGCCCAAGGTGAAGGCACTGCGCCACTCGGATCTTGCCTCGACACAGATCCACAGGCCTGTGGCAAAACAAAGAGTTTTGCTCTGTAGCTGCAGCTCTGACTCTTTGACGTAATGCTTCAGCTTCATTCCCTGTCACAGAAGAGCTCTGTCAATGGTGGCAGCAATAGGAAAAGCTCATCCTTATGTCGTAATTTGCCACACTACTCAGCCGTGGATGTGGACCCCTCAGTGCTTTATATTTTCCCAATCTTCCCATCCAGCTGTCTGTCTGTCTGTCTGTCTGTCTGTCTGTCTGTCTGTCTGTCTGTCTGTCTGTCTGTCTGTCTGTCTGTCTGTCTGTCTGTCTGTCTGTCTGTCTGTCTGTCT
>JAAUXU010130584.1_pt1 | contig 18468 bp, 22 predicted proteins | sample 7278151 | NCBI WGS metagenome assembly JAAUXU01 (sample SAMN14350113, study PRJNA611818) | marine sediment metagenome | isolation source: surface marine sediment (1.8m) | place: French Polynesia: Moorea | collected 2018-08 | reverse complement strand
GTGGTCAAAGGACGCAAACTTGGCGGAAATGAAGCAGTTGCGCCTGGCGCTTGCGCCACTTTCCTGCACAGCGGTCCTTCCTGGAGACTGCGTGAACGCCGAGGGTGACACCGACTTGCGCCGGTACTTTTGCATGGCCACCAATGATCCACCGCCACCGCCGCTACCAGAAGTGTAGTCGAAGGAAGCGGCATATTTGGCCGCCACGTACCTGGCGCGGCGGATGTTGCGCATGCTGGCGGCCCCTGTGGCCTCGGCGTTCCTGCCGACCACTGGCGAGTAGCGCAAAAGGACGACGTCGTGGGAAAACCTCCGCCTGGCGATGGCGGCTCTGCGGCCAACGGGCGAGTGCGCAGTCGCGGCCATGGAGGTCGTCGACCCCAGCGGAGGCGGCGAGGTCGATATTCCGAGACTTCGTAGTCCCGAGTAGCAGCCGCTCTTGTCCTCGGCGTCCTCCGCCGAGTTGACCGCAGCCGAGTTCCCACCATCTTTTTCCATTTCATCTACTTTCTTTGTCTGCGAATTCAATATTTTCTTGCTTTTCTTCTTCAACTTCTTCTTACCCTCGGAAAGATGAGAGAGCAGGAGAAGGGGAGAAACTTTGATAATCCCTAAAAGGAGCATGAAAGTCTCTCCACTCTCCTCTCAGATAGTTCTTCTTCTTCGTCTTCCACTGCCTCTGTCAATACACGCGCGCGCACTCGCACGCACACACACTGTACTGCACGCGCGCACGCACGCGCGCGCTTGGAAAGTATTCAAGACTTGGTCTGCAGTAGAAGAGGCCTTTTGGCTGTCAGACTTCAATATATGCAAAGTTTGTTGCGAAACTGGCGAGCGCATTTGCTTCCCCCACCTTTTCTTTTTACCCAGCAACGTGTGACGTCACGACTGCTAAATGCAATTAGGTTTCGCATGCAGTGGACGCCTGATATCAGGAGACAGGGTGGTCACCAAGAAAGAGCAAAAGAAAGTCCTCGTACGAGCTGTTCGGCCTTTGTTGCCAGGCACACAGACGTTACAAACAGTACTAACCATACATTGCATCGCTGTAAAGTAGGACTTTATATTGCAAGGTTTGATCTGAGTCAGTTGGACATGTCTGAGGCCTTTTATTGTCCGAGGACGGCGGTGTGCTTTGGGGACATGAGGACAGTGCAAGGCCAAGGACAATTCAAATGACTAGGATCAACATGAGGAAAATTAAGCCCACGTACACTGATGCAAGGTGCAATTTGACGCCAGATATCTTTCAACGATCAGTCAGCTGTACTGTGCAGGAGTGGAACAGTGCAGCTCTGCGCAGAGCAGTGCACGAAACTGGAAAATATGGTATGGTTCCTCCGCACAGTCGGGAAAAATGGGATATTTTTCCATTTTGGTAAAAACAAAGTGTATTTCATGGTAGGGGAAAACATCGTTTGGTTTTGTATTTTCAGGCTGGCGGAAAAGAAAGAATCTGGCGTCAAGTTCAGTTCAGACAGACAGTGAAGCACATGGTGCATAAAGATAAAACTCTCGAAAATGTTGCAGCTACTCCTGACTTACAGGGTGCCCATAAAGAAGCTCTCCCAACTTATATGCCTTTACTACTGAGCTATGATTAGAAGCCAGTGAGGGGTGAGCATCACAAATTCATGCGCCAAGTGATAAAACATTCAATTTGCTTTTGAAGCCAGCAAGTAAATTGCAGTTGGTCGTCCCTCAGCCACCAAACGTCCGACTTCAGTCACATCCTGCAGACGTCGCCCAACGTCAGTGACAGCATTCTGAAGATGTTGTTGAAGGATGGAAGCAACCTCGGCCTCGACTTCACGTCCTCCACCGACTTGGGCAAGTCGAGAATGTGCAGCAGAAATAACAGTTGGCAGAATTTTACATAGACAAACAAAAAAAGTATTCAGACACTAACAGCACTTTGGTACCAACGTCACATCTACGTCACGTCAAGGAGAAAAGTTATTCGCCAGCGAAATCGGGAAGATTCTCCGCGGACACCCTGTAAACCGAAAGTCAAATGATTTTAGTCTTTCTATCTCCAGCCAAAGTTTGAAATTCAATGTTTTAGTCGCAATTTTTGCATTCTGCCAATTTATGCAAACTGAATCCGGACCCAGAGCCAATCTAGAAAGTTCAGTCCTTGCCAACACTTCTCTAGTCGACTCATCAATAAGACCAGACAGGAAGATTATTCAATGCTTGTTGAAGCTTTACACTGTGTAAGGAATTGTTACGCGTCCTTACATCAGCTGCTCAACTGATAGAGATTTCTGGAGGAGTTTTTTCGTGGACCCCGGAATTTTAGGTTTCTTGCTTTTCTATCTCGAAAGTTTCTCAATATGTTTGATGAAAATTTCACTGCCTTCCGCCCTTTTTTCTGTTTTTTTTTTCAATTCCCAGACGGGAAAATTTAGATTTTGAACGTTTTCTTCACCTAAAGTTTCGAGGTCTCTTGATTGCCATAATTATGAGACACTCTGTACAATACAAACTGAAAATGCCATCCAGGCTGCTTCGGAACCAAAGTGACTTGAACAAACCAAACTAAATGTGATTGTCAAAGGCAAAATATAAGTATATAAGTTGGTCGCTGCAGTGAGCAACCCTTTGTAAGGCCTTCATTTTCCGGCTCATCGGTGCAAGCAGAGACGATTAACTTTTTCATAAACACCACATTTGTCTTCCTCCTGCTTTCCCCCAGCACAATGGTGGCAAGAGAAAAAAGGCCCACGCAGAACAGGCCTATCAATACGAGCAGCAGGCCTTAGAACATCATCGTTCCTGATAAGAGAGAAAAGGGAGAAAAAGCATCTTTCATTTTCCCCCACTGACGCCTCCATTCCCCACATAATTTCAGGTACCCAAGAGGAACAGTTTGATCCCATTTTTCCTCCCCCCTTCAGCAATGATGGTATTTTTTCTGGCAAACCCACGACAAATATCATACACGCAGAATTTGTCAGCGAACCCAACACCAGGAGTAGGGAGTGCAGACATTGATGACTCAGTTTCGGTAAGCTTCGTCGAGATTGACTTGACAGTGTGTATTCCAAGGAATGTCTGGCCAAATCCGGATTTGGGCCCTAATCCGGGCGTCTTTTGGCAGTTGACCGACTTTGGGATGTTCTCTGGTCCCCACTGAGTGGTTCTTAAGGCATTTTCAATGGGTGGGAAAGTCACTTGCTCCAAATTGACCCGCTCTGCTCCACACCCGTCCTCCGTGCAACCTGACCTGACCAGACCTCTCCTGACCATTGATTGGCGAGGCTGCGCTGTCGATTGCCGAGGCCGTTCGGCCAATCCCCGAGGCTGCTTCCCATTCAGCTTTCCAGAGGAGCACAAGTTCTTCATTGGGAGCACAAGCAGCTGAATGATACAAGAACACAGTGAAATGGTCGAGTTGGAGCACAAGCTCACCATTTCGTGCACAAACAACCTTTAAGGTGCAACTTTTAATACACATGATATTGGGCTGTGCTGCAATGAACTGTCCTTTGGCGGGTTTTGTCACCTTTGTAGAGTCGGTTTCGGGTTGGGTAAGACCCCAAACCTTGATGGGGCTTGGGTTTTCCCTTACTGTTGATTCCTCGGAAGTCCACACAAGAAGTATGCGCACCATTTGGTTTCCATACTCCTTATTTACTTTTGACACTACGTGACAGTGAGCTCACACTTGATAGAGTCAAACTTTGATAAAATAAAGTTTCCCATCAGCAACCTCCATTTTACCCTTTCGGGACCTTCACTGCATGCAACAGGGGTGTTTTTTTCTGAAGTAAAACTTGGTGTGCAGTTCAACCTAATCTTTTCGGAAACTCTTTACTATAGCAGAGTTTACTACAGCAAAGTTCGCCTGCACATTAGAAGTATGTAGAACTAGGCTATGGTGGCAGTTGATGTGTGACGCATATTAGCAGAGATGAGAATGAAGGAGTTGCACGTTTCCCTGGGCTCAAAACACTGGGAAACAAGCAGATGAAAGCCCGGGTCTCAAGCAGCAACTGCTGCGTCGGGGAACCGAGCTAATCGGGTTCGGGCAGACCCGCCCAAACCTCCGGAGATGTCCAAAAGCAATGAGCTTATCTTAGGATTAAGCTCGACACGCAGCAGTAGCAAGGCAAGGCCAGCGCGTGCAGCCTTGGCTGGACAGAAAATTGGTGTTATTCTCCTCAAATCTGGTAACTTTCTGCCCAAATTTGGTGATTTTCTGGCCAAGTTTGACGACCTCCTGGCCAGGCATGACGATTCCAGTCGCAGCCTCGTCCCCATAGCCGACTGGGTCATCGCACCAGTCTCCAATAAGCTGACACGTTGACCACAGCCGGGACTACTCAACTGCGTCAGTGACGTCACCGTTCCGCGTTGTCAAGTCCAAGGCCAAGGATTCGTCATAGCTGAGAGTTTCGGTCTTGTTCTCAGTCTGATCATGTTGAAGCTTTGTCAACTCTTAATGAATAGCGCACGGGGAGAAGAAGTTGTCAGAGAGACAAAAATACTTTTTCAATTGTCAAACTAATTTTCGATGGGCAAACAAATTTGCTTTCACCTCCCATTCATCGACATTACTTACGTCTGCCTGACCGTCTTTTAAAGAGAATGAAAAAAAATGATGTTTTCCTTTTATGCTGCCACTGTTTGCTGTGCATTAGAGCGCGGAAAAAATTACTTTTTTCACTCATTTTTCACTTTTGTTTCACGTATTCTCTTGAAAAACAGAACCTCATCAGAAAGCAAAATTACACTTCTTAGTCGCAAACCGCTAGTTACAAGGAAAAGTGAGTGCGCTGAAGAAAATGCCCCGTTTGAAAAGAAAAAAGTACTTTTCACCTTTTCACTTTGCACTCATTGCGGAACATTCTTTGCCGACTTAAAAAAAAGTAGAGCCTTGTTTTTCAAACAAGTAGTCCTTATTTTACCTTTTGTGGCTTCTGAGGTCTGGATCCTTTATTTATCATCATGCAGTGTCACGTGCGGTGTCGTAGGCAGTGTTGCACACAGTGCCGTAAGCATTGTTGTTCTTGGGGTCACCCACGGAGAGAAACTTACATATCTCATGCAAGCAACAACTGACACAACCTGGGGTGACAGAGTGGGAAGGCGCAGCGGTGACTTTCGGCTGATTTTTCTCAACCGAAAAGAGTGGAAAAATTGAAAGAGCCGAGTATTTTCCATGGAAAAGGCCCGAATAGCTGAGATGAATTGTGTTCTTCCCCCAAGTCTGCAAGTCTTTCCAGAATGATCCCCTGCCGATGAATGACTCGAGGTTGACACGTCCATGGTTGTCAAGTCTCCGATCTCTCATCGTTGCTACGTCTTGGTTCGTTGGCGCGTCTGAGGCCAGCGGTTTCAGCATGAGTCTTTGGGTCTCGGACAGTGAAATATCCCCAATCACCTTGCCTTGGCACCCCGTCGAAATCTGCTTATGCAGCCCGGACCTCAAGCAGCGACGAGTTGAAATCCCCTTGGCAGCAATAAAGGCTGCACTTGTAGGAGTCCCTGTTCAGCTGTGTAGAATACACTTCCATCCTCTTGGATGGAGGAAGGAAGGTAGAAAGAAAGAAAGAGTTGGCAATTCTGCTGTCACTTCAGATCTCCCTCGAGGTGTTCCTGAGTTTGAGAAAGGAGGAAAGATGAGATAGGAAACTGCACAAGAAGGACTCTCCGGGCCATACAACAAAGCTGCTGTTGCATTAATCTAATACTGTTAGTTACTATGACTTCAAGAAGAAGGAGGAGGAGGAGAGGGGGATGAAGAAGAACAAGAAGGAGGAGGAGGAGAAGCGGCCGAAGAAGGGGATGAGGGAGTAAAAAGAAAAACGAGGTCAAGCTTTAGCTAAAGAAAAAGAAAAGGGAGAAGGAAAAGAAGAAAGTGAAAAAGAATAAAGGGAAGAAAAAGAAAAGAAAAAGGAGAAGGAAAAGGATAAAGGGAAGAAGAAGAAAAAGGAAAAGAAGAAAGAGAAGAAGAAAAAGAAAAAGGAGAAGAAGAAGAAAAAGAAAAAGGAGAAAGAGAAGAAGAAAAAGAAAAAGGAGAAGAAGAAGAAAAAGAAAAAGGAGAAGAAGAAGAAAAAGAAAAAGGAGAAGAAGAAGAAGAAAAAGGAAAAGAAGAAAGAGAAGAAGAAGAAAAAGAAAAAAGAGAAGAAGAAGAAGAAGAAGGAAAAGAAGAAAGAGAAGAAGAAGGAAAAGAAAAAAGAGAAGAAAAAGAAAAAGAAAAAAGAGAAGAAGAAGAAAAAGAAGAAAGAGAAGAAGAAGAAAAAGGAGAAGAAGAAAAAGGAGAAGAAGAAGGAAAAGGAAATAGAACTGAAGCTGGAGAAAAAAAGGAGAAGGGGAAGATGAAGAAGAGCTCTTCAAAATGGTCAACGATGTAGCTTCCACCATTTGGTATTTTCCTTTTTTCTACTACAGGAGGAAAAAAACGAGAAAAGTGTTTTGCAGCAAACTTTCTCTCTCTTCTCTGCCTGACAAAAACTCGAAATCAACTTGAGTTTACTTAGAATGTACTCAGTATCCTGAGGCAAGAAGAAGCCTCTGGCTTTCCCTTTCTTCTTTTTTCTCTATAATCAATTGATTTTTTCTTTGATCTTTTTTTCTTCTACAGGCCTTTCATTAGGCCTAATCAGGTCGTCGCCAGGATGCACGTACGGATCGAGCTGTCTGTGCAAAAAATGTCTGGCGCGTGTTTAATGAAAAGGCTTTCGCAGAAAAAGTGGTTCTTTTTGAGGAGGTCTCAACTCTCAAGGGGATGGATGGAGAACGAGGGAGGTTGACAGTTAAAACCCTGTTTAGAGAGAGGCGGAGAAAATTGTGCCGTCGAAGCGGGTTGATTTGGGGGCTTCTGCTCTGTACATACGAATCCCCCCAGGGAATGGGGGTCAAAGAAGGGGGGGGGGGTTAACGCCAAAATGGAGGCTGCTTAGTGGCAGCATTTCCCAAGTCTGGACTACTATTTCAAGGGATAAACAAGAGCACCAAAGAAAATTCTGGTCGCGTACATTAAAAATTGGTCCACAGAGAGAGAGAAAGGAGAGAGAGGAAGGGACGATTTTTTTGTTTGCCTGCAAAAGATGCTAAAAAAATACGCAGCCCAAAAATTGGGCCTCACACACGTGGAACAAAATGGGCGCTGCAGATGTGAGCTGAAGACGTACGAATTTGGCTTCCGACAGCAGCCGCAGCAGAAAGAAGAAAAAACCCTCACGTATGATGAATGGGGATGTGCGAATATGCGGGAAAGCAAAAGTTCTCTTACCCCATTGACCTTGAGCATGGTGGTCTGGAAAGTTGGGTAAAATGAAGACACACTTGTTGTTGGACGAGAGAAAGGCAGTCTGGCAGGCAGGGCAGGCGCGGCAGCCGCGGCAGGGCAAGGCAGGGCAGATATAAAGGCATGAAAAATGGGCCTCCTAACGAAGCCCATTATTTGCAGGTCCCATCAAGGGACCACGCTTATAATTTGCTCGTAAACATTGTAAGATTGCGTTTGGCAGGACAGATTTCAAAGTGTACTTGATCATGGGGAAAGCTCATTGCATTGTGCTCGATCATAGGGAAAGTTTGCACATTGCACAGGTTGTCTGCACCTCACACAGCAAGGAATTGACAGAGTCAGTAGTTGCTCACCAATGCCAAATGATGCTCTAAACTTAGGAACAAAATAGTAGCCTCCATTATGCAGTCACACCTGGTACATGAGTGCCAAACTCTCCTGGCAAAAGATGAGTGATACTGAACCACTTTTCCTATTACACATGACTTCTTGATCCTTGCTTGGCTTTCGTTCACCTCAAAAACCACGCAGGCCAAGATCAGAAACTTATTTTGAACCTCACTGCTCACAAAAGCCACAAGTTGCAAAGTTGGTAGCAAAGTGGGTGAGCAAGAAATGTTGGTGCTCCACATTTCCTTAATTAATTGCCAGAGTTGAGAATTGATTACACTTGACCACTATGTTGCGCAAAGGAAAGTGTGAGGGGGTCTTTTATTCAAGTAGCTTTTCAGTGGCTTTTCTTGCAGAGATCTCCCTCCAGTGCTCAATCCGGGGAGGTTTTGTGTGGCTGTAGCTTAAATACAGCAGTGAAAGCAACAAATGTTCTTACGTGGGATTGAATGAAAGAACCAAACGTGGCTGAGTAGGCCCTAACAAGGGCCTGAGCAAACTACTACTGCTTCCTCCATCTTTATGTCATGAGAAGGCAAGAAAAATTGCTTTCTCCATAGGCGGCAAACAGACTTTCCCAGAAAAGAGAACCAGAAAAAGTGACGTGTGTGGAACATGCAAGGGGGGGTTGTCAGGGCTCAGATGGCCCCAAGTGGACACGTCCAAGGGCTTTGGGTCCAATTAGCTGGCGGCTGCACCTGTCCTTCATGGTGGTTTGCCTCCGTACATCAATGCATTTCCCAGTTTTATAGCAACAACTGCGTAAATAGACTCAGCACTGAAAACTTGCCTTAAGTCCGTGTCAATATTGCGTTACAGGGTGCTCCAATGACGCACCCACGAACCTTTTTGCAAGGGTGACGACCCAGAAGTGTCTGTTTCGCGCCAATGGGGACCGACATTTGGAGGTATTAAATCACAACATATAATTTCACTTATGAGTGGGTCGTGATGAAACGCTTTGAAGGCACTGGCAATAATAATACCCTTAAGCATGTCGAGTTTCGACGTACATTCCCTCGGTTTTACAATAAGTGAGCCGAGACCCTGTTTCAATTTTTCCCAAATAAGTGAGCCATTTGAGAAGCATGCATATGATTGACTCGATCAAGTATGACAATATATTAGGATGAATGTAGTAGTAGAATGGATGGAGTAGGACATGTATGACCATGACTGTCTGAGATGATTTACTCTGGAGTCCTGATGGTGGTCAGAGTACTGTTCTGATTGACCATCTCGGTCTCTCTGCAGTGGAACATGCAAGGTCTCAAAGTACTTTTTGTTCCACAGATTTTTGGCTTTGTCTTGCGCATACAGCAAGATTGTTCAATTTCAGTTGACTACAAAATTAAAGTTTTGTAGTCACAGCAGGTGCGATTTCAATCCCTCCTGTAAATCAACAACTTTGTTGGTCCCCAACTCTAGAACCACAAGGAATTCTGATGTTGCACAACCTCCTAATCACCTACTCGACACTTTTGGTCATGTCAGCCAGACAAATTGTGGTATTATTTTAAGTTGCCCATTATTGAAGCTTGAGGTCCGAATGGCTCACTTTATTTGAAACCGGGAGTATTTCTTCAGCCCTTAGAGCAGAGTTTAATCTCCTGAATGTGAAGGCTGTGCAAGCATGCAGATCTTCTTTAGAGATGTTTGTTCAGTGGTCAATTTCTGCTTCTCGATCAATAAGTGCTTCCTGTGTTTATCTTTCAAGATTGTGCAGAGTTGATGAAAGCTGCTGAAAAGCAAATATCAAGCAGCGTATTTATGTCTTGATTTTAAGCGTGTAATTTGGAAAAATAATGTCAGTCTGAATTTTCATGAACCAGGCTGTGCAGGGGGGTCCAGATTTAGCTTCGCTTCGAAAATGATTCGTAGCTGACGGACGAGCTCAAAAGGCCTCCATAACCTGGCCATGACAACAGTTACTACCAGGAGCGATTGAGAACGATCGATACTATTCTTTAGGCATTTACTTTTATCTTTCGAAACAGTCTTTAAGCCTTTCCCCCACTAGCTTCCATTTCTTTCGTTTCAATTGATTTTCCGCACAAGGTATCGAAGCTGCACTGCAAGTTCACGAGTCCTGCGAGACCATGCAGGTTCATTTTTAACAGTCCAGGGGTCTTTCAGGACATCTCAGCTTCTTAAGTGCTTGTGTTGGGCCTGGTGTTAAAAGTCAGCTGACACAATGTAAACTTGTCATACACCGGTAAGTAAAACAGTCCAAGTACTTGACGCTGTTCAGGTTGTATCATAAGACAAGGACCAGCGCTCTGCACTGTCCACGTACTCGGCGCTGCTCGGGTTGCTTCAGGACAAAACTTAAATACAAAGTATATGAGCCTAGTCCCGGTGCTGTCCATGTGCTCCATGTTGGCCATGTGCTCCATGTTGGCCATGTGCTCCATGCTGTCCACGTGCTTCACGCCGTCCACCTCATCTGTGCTAGGGCCGGTGCGGGCCGCGGCCCGCAGCCCGTAGCCCGCAGGCTCGCACTCAATTTTCCCAGCCCACTTGGCTAGAAAATTCAAAACAGCTCGCAACAGTCAGGCTCACCCCCACTGAAGAACTGCCCAAGTACGATGGAATTTATTGATTATAGTGCCACACTGGACATGAAGTATAAATTGCCATCAAGAGCCACCCTGATGAATGTACTTGTCAAGAATCTTTGCAAGGATGAGAGAACGAAGCTGAAGAGAAACTGAGCAGTGTGAAGTCTTTGTCTGTCACAGCTGACTTATGGACGTCTGTGAACCCGGTAAGCTTCATGACTCTGACGTGTCATTTTTGGGATGACCATGAGAAAAAGCTATGCTCAAAAGTTTCGGACTGTGGCAAAGTGGCGGACCGGCACACAGTGGACAATCTTTGCTCAAGAAAAAAGAAAGTCCTTCAGGACTGTGAAATCAAAGAAGTGATCGTGACTGTGACGGACATTGCTTCTAATATTGTGAAGGCAACAAGAGATGCTGGACTGCGGCAACTGCCATGCTACACACACATGCTTAACTTAGTTGTGTCGCAAGCTATCGAGGCTACTACTGCATTGGCATCTGCGAAGGAGCAAATTTCCAGGCTTGTTTCACTGACCAAAAGAAGTAATGTTGTGTCAAAAAAGCTTGATAAGTACCAAAAAGATCTTGGTCAGAAGCCCAAAAAATTGATAAAAGACATGCCAACTAGATTGGCATTTAACCTAAAAACTGCAATAATGCTTCTTCTGTCTGAGCCAGAGGTCTCTGAAGAGATAGACCACTTGTCTGGGCCAATTAACCCTATCATTGAACAAGCAGTGGACTTGCTCCAGCCTTGTTTTGAAGCCACCACTGAGCTTTAAGGAGACCAGTTTGCCACTGGGTCAAAGACTGTCTCTCTCACTAGAGCACTTCATTCTTTTCATGCAAACACACAGAAGAAACTGGCACCTTCTCCTGGGCTGGACTTGTGCACCCACATCTTCCAGAATTTGAACAATAGATTTGGGAGGCTGGAGGAAGTAAGGGTTCTAGGTATTGCCAGCATCCTAGATCTCAGGTTTAAAACGAAAGCATTTTGCTTGGAAGACAATAAGGGAGCTGTAGCAGCTTTGAAAAATGAGCTACAGGTGATACAGGAAACAAGCAGGGTTGATGTCACTTCGCCACCAAAGAAGAAAAAGAGCAAATCTGTCCTGTGGAAAGACCATGACGAAGAAGTTGGCAAGGCAAAGCGTATATTTTCAACATCAGGTCAAGTGTTGTCAAAAAGAAGAAGCAGCCTGAGCAATGAAAATGCACACATGTTAATTTTCCTCCATGGAAATCTTAAATAGTGCCTTCCAATCTGGTCAAAAATTTTCTTTGTCTTTTCTGATGTCTTATTAATAAAAGGATACTGCATTGGCATCAACTGAGTTTGTTCATACAAATCTAGTCATACAATGTGGCCTGGTATAATGCAACCTGATGCTTGTCGAATGAGACAAAGAGCAAGAAATATTGTAATGTTATGTGCTTCTACGAAAGCGAACTGAAGTCTGGGTTCATGCTGGTCAGCGGGCTGAAATCGGGCTGGCCCGCAGGCTGGCCTGACCCGCACATGCCCAGCTTGCAGTAGCCCGCAGCCCGCAAATTGTCGGCCCGCACCAGCCGTAATCTGTGCCCCTTTCCACCTTGTCATCACCGAGTTTTGTTTTTCACCTTGGAGACTGGATAACCCACTGACCATTTCTAGATTTCATCAAGTAGGTAGATTTTGAACATGCCAAGTACCAGTTGATCGTGTTTGCTTTTATATAATCAGGACTTCCTCAGCCTATTTTTGGGGAAAAAGTTTCTTTATGGGTTCACCTATTATTAAGGGAGGACAGGGAAAAATTTGAACTCCCCTGTGACATTCCCCATGGGTACCCCTGCCACCCAGCCAAGTTTGGTATTCATTGGTTTAGTAGTTGTGATGTTTATCACGTTCAAACCTTATGTAGTAAATCCATTTTCCCCTTTATATATAAGATACAAAGAGTGGTCTCGTTTGCGCTTGTACGCCCCTTACATATATGAGCACATGGGGTGGAGGGGTTATTTGATCCCTCCTTGCCTCATGAGCACTTAAAGCAAAGGAGTCAAAGTGAAAATGTCCGAAATGGAGACGGAATTAGGGATGGGTCGCCCCCCCCCTCAGACTGTGACTCATGAATCATCTGAAGAGGAAAAGAGATTTATCCCTCCTCTAATGAATCATTTGGGCCTAATGAAGAATTCGCTGGGAATCATCGGGTCATAAATAAAGATTCCTACGAATGTCACGCAGTGAAAGAGCAAATTCTTGCTCAACTCTACTCAATCTTCCTTTTAGTAGTCGAGACAAGCAGGTGCTACTGTAACGTAGCAACGTTTCTGCACTAGAATAGTGGTGGATGCAGCTCCTCAAATCCCGAACTTGAGTTATTTTGAACCACGAGGTGGATTAAGCTACGCCAGAGCCAGACAAAAATTTCAAGCAATTCCCAAACTGCCTCCTATAAAACAAGAAACTAATGAACTTTAAAATTAATGAATGTCATAGGCAGAGAGTGATCCCTTGGCTGCCTGCTGTACCGTGCAACCAACTGGGCCGGGCTGGCCAAGCAGGGCTGCCATCCGTTTCTGGAGTCACTGTAGCCAAGCCATTTGTTTGCATTTTCTCCATCCTCAAGCAGTCTCGAGCGGTTCAGATCGACCGGGCTCACGAGCTTTTTTTGAACGGAGCCAACAGCTCGTTCCACCTCTACACCCAGGTGTCAAGTTGGTTGCATTAAATGCAGCCAACTGGCATTTTCTGAGGCCAGGTTTGGAAAGTCTGGCATTATTCAGATGCCAATAGCAACAAGCATTTAAATCTTTGATGCCAGACTCAATCAGGCATTTTTCTGGCATTATTGAGACCTCAATGGCCACAAAGACTTCAACCTTCACGGCCAGACTCGACCAAGCATTACTCTGGCATTATTCAAGTTGTTTGGCCACACACAGAAATTTTAATGGCCAACAAGCCAACTGGGGGGCTTGAAGAGTTAGGTTAAGTTAGGTTCAGTCGTCCTACAGCCAGCAGCTGTTGTCAGCTGAAAGTGAGACTACATTGCTCAATCGCTCCTACATCTGATTGTGGCTGCAACTGCACACAGCCGTTTCTCCAGGGGAGGATGCTAAAGCAAAAAAGTTACGAAAGTGGCCGCAAGTATCGAAAAGAGTGAGAAAAAGAATTTCCCTTCATTCAAGAGTCCTCTGACGGTCTGGGAAATGTCTTTTGCAAACTTTGCCGGAGGTCATGTCTCCCAAATAAAGACCGGATTGTCCACCACCGGAGGACCAAGGAGCACCAAAACCGAGAGAGGTCAGCCAACATTTCTGGGAAGGGGACTTCCAGGGGGCAAATTCCTCCACACCATCAAGAGCTATCATTATGACAGCTGAGATCAAGTTGTCAGCCGCAGTCGCTTGCCATTGTTCAGTCTTGGCAGTCTTGGTATGATCGAGTACAGTTAAGGCCACTTTCATGACAACCATTATGAGGAAGCACTTTAGAGAAACTCCATTTGCACCGCACAAACTGCTCCGAGATGATTTCTAATGTCCTTGGACCAGCACTAGAAGATGAGCCTATTGCAGATTTGTCTGGAAAAAAGTATGCGCTCTATCTGGACGAGTCAACAGACTGTTGTTCAACGAAACACATTTCCATCTGCGTTCGCTACCTCAGTGAGAAGAAGGAGCAAATTATGAGTGACTTTTGGGGCTTGATTCCAGTTACTAGGTCATCTGGAGAGGAACTTTACATTGCCATAAAGAGCTTTACTCTTGGTAAAGAGCTTGCCAAGTCAGGCCTACAAGTGAAAGACTGTTTTGGAGTAGCTACAGATGGAGGTAGCAACATGTGTGGTGATGCAAATTCTGTTTTTTCAAGGTTTCGAGAAGGAAACCCACAATGTGTGCTTCTAAAGTGTATCTGCCACAGTCCGGCACTTTGTGGGGAAAAATCTTTTGAGCTTTGACCTAGTTCACTTGGTCTCTTACTCTCAGAAGTACCAAAGTGGTTCAGGAAGTCATGTCTACGGCGTGAGGAATTTAACGAGCTTTTTGCTGCCATGGATCAACTAAATGAGAAGACTGGCACCCCAAGCCCATTTGCCGGGTTCTCAGCTACCCGATGGCTTATTCGGGGCAAAGTTTGGTGCAACTTGCTTCTGAACTGTGACACTCTGCTGACTTATTTTGACTCTGCTGAGCAAAATGCTCCTCAACGCTCAAGGCTCAAAGCAAGGACCATCAGAGAAACATTGTAAAATCATGGCACTCGCCTGTACCTCCACTTCTTCACTCTTGTTATTCAAGAATTTGAAAGAGTCAACAGCTTCTTTCAAGCTATGATGCAGATGCAGATTATGTAATGAACTTGCTCAACATGTATTACAAAAGTCTCACATTTCGAGTCTATGATCACAATGGAAATGAAAAACCACTTTCTTTGGTTGATTTTGGGTGCAAATGCCTTTCTGAAGTGACAACTTATCTCACCACAAATAGCACAGAGCAAGCACGAATGGAGATGGAAAATCTAAAGCAACGGTGCCTGGCCTTCCTGAAGCATTTGGTTGAAGAGGTTCAAAACTGTCTGCCAGCTGACAAGCAAGTGTTTCAAGGACTGCGCCCTCTCACACCTTCAAAGATTCTTTCCCAAACTGAACGTTCACAGTTTGCACAACTGCCCTTCCAATATCTTCGCCAGTCATCTACTGATGAAATTGAGGCCCAATTGAGGTCAAATGCTCTTTCTCAACTGCAATGACGAATTCAAAGACGGTATTCGTAAAGACAGTGTGGTATTTTGGGTTGGTGTCTCCAAATACGAGAATAGTGCAGGTGCAAGGCCATTTTGGGCCTTAGCATTTTATGCTCTCACTTGCTTTGCAACGCCATTAAGCAATGCTCCTATTGAATGGACTTTTTCATTCGTCACAATTGTAAAATCAAAGTTTAGAAACTGTATGAGTACGAGCTTGTTGGATGCAATCATTAGAATTCGTTGTCATCTTTCCTTTCAAGGTGAATGCTTAGCAAAAACCTTACTGTAAGTAGCAATATGGCACAGAAATTGAATTATGACGTGTACAAAAATGAGAAATCTGATGCATCAACTGAATTTGCCGGTATATGTATGCTAACTAATCTAGAGGAGCAATAAAAAATGACGTTTCTCTTTACTGCTCTGTCATTAATGTCTGGCATTATTTAGAATTGTCTGACCGTACTTCACATTAGGTTTGGCCGCACACGCATGGCCAATGTTGGCAACCCTGCTGCATTCTTGTCACCCGGGTGGGCTCTTTTCCCTCTGACTCTTGAACCCAGTTGGAGCCTCAGTATGGCCGGGTCTTCTCGGTTCCGCTGGCCCGCGGGCTCAGGACTTCGATCATTTTAAGAAGGTTAAAGTGCAAATTCAGTGAGTTATGAATAATGACTTCACTTTTTCTGGACTTTCGTGAAGGAACAGGCAGGACTCACATGGACTGCTATTCTCCAAATAGGAGAAAGTCATGACGAATAGGTGGACGTCCTTGCAAAGTATAATGCGCTCTAGAACTTGAGTTCTTTGCACACACACACCCTTGAAAATTTTGCCGGATACTTTTAGAAAATGGCCTAAAAAACTCCTCTGGTGAAACACTTGATATAAAAGGGAGCTTCCTTCAGCCTGTTGATGGGGAACAGAGCCAAGATGGAGAAGGGCGTGTGTGTGTGTGTGTGTGTGTGTAGGCCCTTCAGCCACCAGAAGAGGTGTCGATGGTGTCGACTCGGCCGTGCTCACATCTGCTAAGCAGTGCCCAGAGCAGAAAGTGCCTCTCACAGGTTCAGCTCATGAAGCTGAAAAGCTTGGGGAGAACTTCAAAGCCGTCAATGGCGGCCAGCAAAGGCCCAGACCGTGGGTGGAACTGTCCGCCAAGAGGTCCACGTTCAGGCTGGCGTCGACGATCAGGTGGCCCGTGACAAGTGGCTGAGAGACGAGCGGACAAAGCTCAAGAAAAAATTGTCCCCAGGGGGAAACTTTCAGTGCCGAAGAGTTGGGGCTGTGTTCTCGGGCACCCCGGGGTCAACGTGCGTCTTCAAAGGCTCCAGATGTGACGGGAACGAGAAGACAGAGGAGAATCGTGCTTTTATGCTTTGTCCCAAATGATGATTGCAGACAGTAATCATGGTAACCGATAATGAGGATTTAGGGGTGGGGGGAAGGGATTGAACTCATTATCGATATGGACAATGAAAACTTACAGTTTCAGTTTCAATGAATGACATTGCCGCATCACGAAAAATTAGATGAAAACAGTGAAGAATGTGTATGTAGAGTTTGTGTGGACTGATGCGAGTACTAGTTCCTTCGAGTCCGAGTACTGCACGAGTACTGAAGGTCTGATAGCCCGAGTAACCACTGACATCAAGTCCGGTTCTGCCAACTGCACTAAAAAGAGAGCAGTTACACTTGTCCCACCTTAAAAATACAAAGGAAGTTAGCGCTGGTCACAACAGTGGCGTTTTTATCCCCTGTCTTTGCTTTGTACAGTGGCACACGTTGAATGCTGCAACTTTGCAAAACGTCCACGATTTCATTGTGCAACTTGCTCGTGCATACAACTTTTCCCGAGCGTGCAGGATTGAGCATGTTGCACCTCATAGGGTTTCGCCTGCATCATTGGTGCTTGAGATTTTCTCATCGTCAATGGCGAAATGAACAAATACAGCAATATTGCAATCATTTCTGGTAGGCAACGTTAACCTGTAGAGGGCTAAGAGTCAAAATTTCAGGCGAGCAAACGATGTCGATCCTGCTGAACCTTATCTGCGCTGCGGACGGTGCATGCAACGAGGCGAACGGGAACTGCGTGGCGAAGAGGCAAAAAATTGCTTTCTCCGATCAAGACGGCGGGAAACAACGAGGACGAGTCCGACTTGGGGATCCCAGAGGGACTTGACCTTGACCAGTGGGATCGACAAGTGATGAGATCGTCACGGAAGCAGTCAAAGCACTGAAATGGAAAACCGAGAAGAGGCAGAGAAACATTTGCGGATAAGTGCCGACATGAGAGAAGCAGCTTACGAAGTACAAATTTCGCCACCTTAGGCGGGCTATATAGATGAGGGCCACTATATTTTTGCCACTCGGTCGGAGTCATCATAAGCGGGCACTATTGTGCGATGCCTATTAGAAGTGGTGTCTGCTCAGCAATGAAGTACAGTCCTTGGGGTAAGGATTAGCCACGTTCATGACTACACCTCATTCGCTACACTGGGACAGGTTGAGGTGGAATTTCAATGTGGAACATGTAGATATGATACTCAGGCACAAAGTTCAGTACAGGGGTTTATTGTTGGGGCTGCCCATTTTGGTGCTAGAGTGCTCAAAATGAGACCAACTGGAGAGGGAGGCACGCCAAAGAGGCTGAAAATTAGGCTTTTTCAGGGGGCAATGAAATGGACTGAAATTTTCTTGAAACAATCCCAGCCCCAGGCCCATCATGTCCACCGGGTTTCACTCCCTGGGTCCTCCGTGGACTTTTGCAAAAATATTAAGATTTTATTAAAACTATTGTTTTCCTAAGGACCATTTACTATCCACACTTGTAACTCAAAGCTTTGTGAGAAGTGGTTGACAACTCTAGGAAAAGCTAAAGAAGCTCCTCTAAAGCTAGAGTGACATGTATGGTTGCTCTGGGACCACTTCTTTCTGAACAATACAGTCCTTGGCGTAAAGATTAGCCATGGGCATGACTACACCTCATGCGCTACACTGGGACATTTTGAGATGGAATTTCGATGTGGAACATGTAGATATGATACTCAGACACAATGTTGAGTACAGAGGGTCATTGGGGGGGGTGCCCATCTTGATGTCACTTTGCTCAAAAGGAGGCCACCTAGCGAGGGAGGCATGCCAAAGAGGCTGAAAATTTGACGTTTTCAGGTGGCAAACATTGATGGCATGGCCTGAAACTTTCATGGGACAATCCTGGCCCCCTGGCCCATCATTTCCACCAGGCTTCACTCTCCGGTTCCTCTGACACTATGTGCTACCATGCAAAACCCTATCATCTGGGCCAAAGGTTGCTAGGTTCTGTGAGGGGGTGAACAAAGCGCAAAAGGGTGCGAGAGGGTGATGACTCAAAAAGTAAACAAAACACATCAACAACAGTTGGCAAATCTCAGCCACATCATCTTGATACTTTAGAAGATGGGGGTCTGGTCTACAAAGCACTGGACTGACTTCTCTTGCTACAGCTGGACTGTCAAGATCTGGAC